>Ga0265297_10002143_pt1 | contig 41739 bp, 56 predicted proteins | sample Munlanlwell13791_FD_192502 | JGI IMG/M metagenome (GOLD analysis project Ga0265297, IMG submission 192502) | Leachate microbial communities from a municipal landfill in Southern Ontario, Canada - Leachate well 137-91 | ecosystem: Engineered > Solid waste > Landfill > Unclassified | place... | reverse complement strand
ATGTTAGGATATTTACCATGAAAGACATCTGGTTTGTATCTAATAAAAATAAAAAAATGGTTTATACTTGGGTTCCTCCGCAAGATTTGGCAGATTTTATTAACACACACCCAAAATGTCATCCAGCGGATAAACCATCTAAATACTGGCTAACGCATAAAAGGATTTACGTTGTATGATGGACGACGCACAAGAGAAGCGGTATGAACTGTGGTTAGGCGTATGAAACGAAAAGATTTAACAGGTATAAGATTTGGCAAACTCGTAGTGTTGCGCGAGTGGGGGAGAAACGAGTCAGGACGTTGCCGCTGGTTGTGTCTTTGTGACTGTGGCAAAAATTCTGTTGTTCAGGCCGGTAATCTTCAAACAGGAACAACAAAATCGTGTGGCTGTATTGTAGGTGTGCATAACGGCAAAGACATGACCGGACAGAAATTTGGAAGACTAACTGTATTAAGAAAAAACGGAAAAGACAAAAAGGGGTATTATCTTTGGTTGTGTTTATGCGATTGCGGGAAAGAAGTCACGGTTTCTGGGGGAAGATTACGTTCAAAACATACTCGCTCGTGCGGGTGCTTGCAAGAAGAATTTTGCCATAATAATGTTGGAATAAAAAACGCTAATTACAAACCATCCAAAACTGACAAAGAGAGAATAGGCAGACACGCTTTGTCAAAGTGTAGGGTTTGGTCTTTTGCCGTTAAGCAACGCGACAACTTTGTTTGTATAGTATGTGGAAAACGCGGAGACAACCTTGAGTCACATCATCTTGATGCGTGGCATTGGTGTGCAGAAAAAAGATTTGAAACTTTGAATGGGGTTACACTTTGTAAATTGTGCCATGATAAGTTTCATAATAAGTTTGGTAGATACAACAACACGGAGATTCAGTTCAACGAATTTAAGAAGGCGCAATAATATGGAACAGCAAGGAGATGAACGTGTGTATGAGTTGTGGTTGGGTCACAAGCTCATAAGCTTTCCATATTCCGAAATAAAATCCGATCCTAAACTCGAACATGACCTTCGTCTTCTTGAACAAAAGAAAGCCGAGAATGAACTGCAATTCTTTGCTTGTCATGGTTCCCAAAAGAAAGCCTACGATTGTGGGTTTGAATTAGTTTCCATGAAGGATTGGCTGAACGATAGAAACCATACCGTGTACATGAATTGTAGTGGGAACAAGGTTGGAAAAACCATTCACGCTATCGTAAAGATTTTGCTTAAGATACTTCCGTGTGATCCAGATTGGCCGATATTTAAGGAGAACGGAATCAAGTATTATGACTGGGAGGGGCCTCGAACGATGGTTGCATTCGGCTATGACAAGTCATCCTTAAAAGACGATATGTGGCCTGCGCTCCAGACGTGGATACCAGCGGCGGAACTTGGAGAGTTTAAGTCGCATCTTCTCGGCGGAACACGCATTCCGGCATGGGATCGTGGGCCGCGTATTGATCTCAAATGCGGTTCAAGAATAATCATGCTAACGTATGACCAGGATGCCTCGGTCTGTTGCGGAACAAAGGCTACGGAGGTTTTGGCAAACGAGCAAATGCCCTTGTCGTTCTTTTGGGAATTATCACAACGTGGCAGAAATTTCCGTGGCGGCATGACGTTTGTGATGTCCTATACGCCGCACAAGGTTTCGGGAAGGGTAGATACCGGCATCAATAGTTTTATGCAGGATATGTGGACGGGACGTAAAACAAGAGGTCATAAAATACTACGCACCCGCATATCAATGGATGATGTACCCGACAACATTATTTCAAAGGAAGAAAAAAAGAAGGCATATCTGGAACTTGTAGAAGACCCCAAGAAGGCGGGAGACTCCGAAGCGATCAGGGAGGGCATTGCGCGATACTACGGCATAGCACAGCAGTTGTCGGGGTTGTATTACACCGAGATTGAACCAGACGTTCACTACGTCAACTGGGAATGGAAGGACATCGCGGGGAAAGGATGGACGTGTTATCGTAGCATGGACTACGGATTTCAAAATCCCACGTCGTGTGGTATGTGGGCTGTTAGTCCTGCCGGTGATATGTTTAGGTTCGATGAGTATTATAAAGTTGGTCTTGATGCGGTTGGTCACGCTCCAGCGATTATTGAATACTGCGGCAATGAAAGAAAACTTGTACGCAAAATGATTGATAAGGATACGGGCCAACCGTGGGACGTATATGAAGAAGTATCAATACGTCAACGATATGTTCGTACTTGGTTAGATTGGCATTCTTTCCAGACTGCTGGAGGAATAGGCCGCCCTGTTAGTTTCTTTTTTCAAATCAATGGACTGAATGTATGCGAAAGCTCGAAGCTCGGACAAGAGGCAAGAGCACAAAACTTACGTGCTCTCTTAAAAATTGATCCTACCCGTAAGCACATGGTTACTGGCAAACTGGGTGCTCCTCGTATTTATATTTCTCGCAAGTGCTCAAAACTTATTTGGGAACTGGAACATTGCGTAGTGGATACTCGAATGACCGGAAGTTCCACTCACAACATTAAGGAGGTCAAGAGGAATTTTGACGACCACGCCGTGGACGATCTGGAATATTTTTCCTGCGAGGCTCCGCGCTATTTGGGCGACTACGCGAACCGCAAACCGAAAGAGTTACAACCGATCTCGACACATGGGGGGTACTAAGTATGGAACTTCAACATATTTTATGTGGAGAATATGAAAATCCAAAGATTTACCCAAAAGATTTTTACAAAGAGTATAAAACCAAGATAAAACTTTCTGATTATACAATAAGAACTCCGCATCTTACGGATTGGGTGATTCAAAACGGAACCGCTCCTTATGTTTGCGGAGTTACACAAGACGCTCCCACCGGAGAACCATATAAAAAAATATGGTTTGTTGCAAAAAACATAGAAGAATGCGAAGGGGTTCTTTTGTTTCTTTTGAACGAATATAAACGAGTATCGTTTTTAGAAGGAAAAAAGTATTTGTTTCTTAGGTCTGAACCAATTATACGACGAGAAGGTAAATCAAAATGGTTGGGACGTGCAAGGCTTTTGTACAGTAATGGAAAAGTATTTAAGGAGCAAACATGAATTTGTGCAAGAGATGTGTTGCTAAAAATAATAAACGAGAAGAAAAACTTAAAAAGATTAGTAAGTTTCATGCCTTGTATGGACGCACACTAACTATGTGTAAGAGGTGCAGCATTAAGTTTGGCAAAGAAGCCAGTGCTTTTTTTATAGATGGAACAACAGGTAAAGTAACTAAGGCTTATCCCTCAAAGCCGCTTCCCAATTATCTGAAATCAAACACCAAGTGGTTCTTACCGAAAGGAATTAAATGAAAACCGACGCCGCTGATCTCGCCTTGATTGCGATGGTCATTAACGAAAAAGGATTCCACGTATATGAGGGTATCATTCGTCAGCAACTAATCAAGATGCAGGACTTGGAAAACATCACGGGCGACTCATTCATGGATGGGATACTTAAAGGTCAGGCTACTGGGCGAAAGATGGATTTATTGTTGGCGCAGAACCTTAGGAAAGAGATCAAGGAAATGGAGGATAAATAATGGAAACATGGCCGAGATGTTTAAATGTAAATGCGTCCAATTTTAAACCCTTACGCGCCCTCGTCCTTGTCAGGCGCGACGATCCCGAAACAGTGAAGGATGGGATTATCATACCGGACAACGTAAAGGAGTTTGGGTGGAGGGCAACCGTCATTCGCCCTGGCCCCGACGCAACAACTTATCAACCTGGAGAAGTTATCCTCTTTCTCAAGGAATACACAGTTTTGCCGTTTAAGGACAGAACGCTGGCACTCACGGACGCCAAACACATCCTTGCCAAACTACAGGTTGACCGCAACGTGGAATGTATTATCCCGCAAAACAAGTTTGTTCTTATTGAGCCGTACCCGTTGCCAGCCAAGGTCGCCGGTTTGTATGTTTCCGACAAATCAAAGCCACCGCCTAAAACCGGATACGTGGTTCGGGTTGGCGGGGATTGCCGGGAAGTGAAGAAATATTGTAGCGTCTGGTTCGACGCCGGGGTTGGCGTGAACTGCGTCGAGGACGGAGTATCTTATAAGTTACTATCAGAGGACAATATCCTCGCCATGCAGAATGGAAACTGAGTATGGAGAAAGAATGTAAATGTGGAATATGTGGAAAATGGTTTGAGCCACTATTGATAAACCACGATTCGGAATGGTGGAAAGGATATAGGCATACATATTTTTGTTCGGTAGAATGTATCGGAAAGTACGAACTGGAAGAACACATGAAGCCATTAAAGAATAAAAAAGATGAAAGTTTTGGAATAAATGAAATTGAAAAAACAGTAGATACTCTTGAATCTGAAAATGTTCCTGCTGATTTTGCCTTAAAAATACTTGAATTAGTAGCCCTTGGAAAGATAAAATCAAACGACGCCAAGATTATGAGTATGCTTATGGAAGACCCGAAACCATCATTTACGGTAATAGCTTCAAGAATGAATTTATCCAAGCAATCAATAAGCAGAAAGGTTGACAGGTTAAAGTGTTGCTTGGCAATGTGATAAGTGTGTTTTTGATATAAAATAGTGGTCATTTGCCCCTTATATGAGGGGCGACAACTACAATTTCAACAAGGTCACGTCCGTCCCCTCTCCAATTTAGGGGGAACGTATGGACTTGCTGGAAGACACGATAGACCCGCTGACTCCCGCTCTCGCTCCTATTGAGCAACGCGACGAACCCACCGACGCCTTTGTAGAGGTAGATGCCTCTGCGCCTGAATCCGACGTGACTCTTTTTGACCTGTTCCCGAATTTTGCAGAGGAATCTGAAATAGTCGAAAAGACCAAGAACCGCATATCACGCATCTTTTCCAATATCCGAGACAGGTCTGCGCTGGAAACCATCTGGCAAAAGAACGACGAGATGTTCCGGTGCAAGCCGGATGCTTCACTTGACTCTAAGCACCGCGCTAACGAAGCCACCGGCGTGTTCCACATCAGCGTGAACCAGCTTCAGAGCATGGCGTTTAAGACGTTCACGGACAACACCGAGAACTATACGTTTGGTTTCCGTGGCGCGATTGACGACGATGTGACCAACACCATCCGCGCCAAGAACGCCGAGATAATGACGCTGCTGTTCCGCAAGGCGCAGACCAATACTCAATTCAAGCGCAACCTCAAACGGGCATTGCACGATTGCTACAAGAACGGCACTTGCTTTGTGGGAATCCCGTGGGAGAAGAAGGTGGTTGACTTGGTGTACCGCGACAAGGCCAGCGGCGACCGTAAGACCAAGGAGTTCGTCAAGAACTACCTGCCGGGGTTTGAGTTCATTCCGCTGGACAAGGTATGGGTTGACGAAAACATTGATGAAATTGACGGGCAGCCAGCTATCTTCATTGATAGTCCGATCACTTGGGATGTGCTTCTCAAGGATAGCAAAAACAAGAATGTAAAGCTGTTCGAGCCTGACGGTCAAGAGGGTCTGCGTAATAAGTTCGCCAAGTATATCGAACACGTTTCGTCTTCCGATCTAAGCACTCCGGCGCAGGATCGCATGGATAACGCTGACCGCGACCGTCAAGACAGAACGAGCGAACGCTACAAACATTGGTTCGTTTGGATTAATTTGCCGATAAATAAAGACTCTAAGAAGTGGGACGAGGATGGACAGGAGATGCGATGCAGAGTTCGTCTGATAGGTAGTCCTGAGAGTTGTGAGATCATCGAAGTTCGTGAAAATGTGTTTCCTGGAGGCATCCCCATCCTCGTAGCCCATCAGACCGAAGACGATGTTGGTATGTATCACATCAGTTTGGGCGAGAAGGTTCAGACCTACTACGATCAGATTTGCACGTCAATTAACCAGTTGATTGACAATCGTTCCAAGAATACGCGCCGATCCGTTGTGGTTGATCCACTGCGCGTTGACTTGGATAAGTACGATTTTGGTCATTCTAATGTGATTAATTGCCAAGGTGACGTTCGTTCGGCGATAATGGAGATGCAGATTGCCGATATGACTGGAACGATTATGCAATCTATCCAGTATTTTGAACAAAAGATACGCGAGATAATGAACACCACGGATGCCGTAATGGGCGTGGCGATGGGCGGGCGCACGAGCGCGAGTGAGTTCATGTCTGCTAAAGCCTCTGCTACCACGCCAATCTACAGCGATATGGCGAGCATTGAGGACGCCTTGATTGGTGAGTATATGCGCCGGTTTGCTCAGTATATACACACGTTTATGACGCTGGAGGACATTGTGGCTCAGGTAGGTGCGGTTGGCGCGGAGTTCACGTTTGACCTTGCTGACATTTACACCGTGGAACTCAAAGGCGTTAGCGAGGCGATGGATAAGGCGACGAACATCCAAAACCTTCTACAGCTTTTTGGGTTGACTATGGACGCAGGCGCAAAGTCGAAGATCATGTTGCGGCTGGCGCAGGCGATGGGTGTGGAGAATCCTTCGGACTTTGTTACGGTTCCGGCCAAGGATCAGGCCATCAAAGCCGCCTTGTGGGAAAATAACGAGATACTCACGTATGCCCAATGGGATGAACCAGAGGCCGGTGAGATGCACGACGCTCACATTGCAATTCATTCACAGCGTATGTGGCAGGCGCAACGTGAAGATCCGCCGAATGCCAACGTGCCGATGATGCAGCAGCATATTTCAAAGCATCAGATGATGCAGCGACAGGAGCAATCAATGGCGGGGGGACAGTCGCCAACATTCCCTGGAGGGCAACAGGCGTCGGCGTCGTCCCCTGCGCCTTTACCCGGTGATACATCCGGTCAGAATATTGCGGCTGATATGGGAAATTTACAGGCGGGTTCTCCTGTTTCTACTGAACCAATGTAGAACATTATGTATCCTAAAACGTTTAAATGTGCGTATTGTGAGAAAGAAACAGAAAATAAAAGAAAACGCATTCATCCTAAATGTTGTTCTAAAGAATGTTCTAAAAAATTGGTTTTAAAAAGATCAAGAGTTGTGGTTGTTTGTGATAATTGCAAAAAAGAATTTTTAAGAAGAAAGTGTTTTGCTTCTAAAAAAACATTAGGGAGATTTTGCTCAAGAAGGTGTTCTGCTTTGTGGATGAGTGCTAATGGGCATCATTACAAATCTAAGGGATGGAAGGCAAGAAACGGATATTTTGAATCCTGCAAAGACGGGAAAAAAATACGAAGATGCCGTTGTGTTATTGAAGAAGTGTTAGGAAGAAAACTTGCGCGTCGAGAAACAGTTCATCATAAAAATGGAATTAGAGATGATGATCGTATAGAAAACTTGGAGCTATGGGATTGCTCGCATCCTTACGGACAGAGAGTAAGTGACAAGATTGCTTGGGCAGTCGAGTTTCTAAGAACATATAATTACATAATTACACTTCCGTATAATGATTTAGAAATTTGCAAGGTTATTGCCCCGCAGATAGAAAAACCGGTTGCGCCCACAACCACAGAGGAGACAACGCCATGACAGAAGTATTAGACGATAAGCCCATCGTCGAAACTAAAGAATCGGTACATTCGCCCGAAGTACCAGACGAACAAAAAAATCAAACAGAGCTACCGGATGCGCCTGTATCCGAGGTAGAGAAACTAAAGGCAGAGTACGCCGATATAGTCCAGCAGGCGAAAGAGATTAAGGAATCTAACGCCAAACTGGAACAACGCCTGAAGGACAATCAGGAATATATCAGTCGCACTCGCAATGTGGAGAAGGTTGCGGAACAACCTAAACCTCAAAGAACTCTTGATGATTACAAGAGCGAAGTCAAGAAAATATTTGAGGATGACCCGGCAAAAGGTATTGATAAAATTATAACAGACCTTGCGTATGACCGTGATTTGGAACGTCAAGAAAATGAAAAACGAGTCGTACAAGCCGAGGAACGAGCGTTCAAAAAGATGCTGGCAATCAATCCTGAATCCAACAAGGTTCTTAAAGAGATTGAGAAACTCGACCAAGAATGTCCTGATATGCAAGGACTTTCGTTTGAACGAAAAGTAGAATTTATTAACTTAAGAAACGGTGGGGTTAAACAGCGCGAAACTGACAACCGCGATAAGGCCAACAGGGAAGCAAGTTTGGCTGGCGGTGTCGGTGGAAGTAACATTCGGGGGGGTGGTCAGAAGATTCCGGCATGGGTAAATGATCCTGAGGCTGTTGCGGCATTAGGGGGAAAGTTTGCGACAAAGCAAGAAGCCTTGATTTACGCAGACCCCGAAAGGGCCAAGAGAGCGTATGAAGAAAAGATGGCAAAGCAACGCAAAGGACAATTAGCATAAAGGAATACACCCATGAGCGAAAACGAAATCTTGAATGTGCCAGTTGAAACCGAACCGAAGAAACGTGGAAACCCGAATTGGGGTAAGAAAAAGGAAGATACTATTATCCGCGCTTCTGTAGTCTCTGAAAACGTGGCTAACGATAGTTTTTATGTTGGCAATAAAGACGCCAACTTGGTTTACAAGTGGGGCCGCAAGAGCGATGCGATTGAGATGAATGAGTTTGCTCGCAAGGGATACGCTCCGGCTCGCGGAAGTGAAACCGTACTGAATGATCCGTTTGCGGCGGTGCAGGATGATGAAGGAAAGACGAAGGAAGTTGGAGATCGTATATTGATGTGTTGCCGCAAGGAACTCGTAGATGCCCGCGAGAACCATCGCGTCAAAAGTCAAGTGAGTGTTAAAGACGCGGCTCGTGATGATGCCCGTAAAATAAGTCGCAAAGGTGTGGTTGTAAAACCGATAGCGGAAGAAACGACTAAGCGCGAAAGTTTGATGGAATAACAGGTGCATTGCCCGATGCGCGATTATAGCCCAATGCGGTTGCGTTGAAACTGATGCCCGTCAGCAAGACGCTGTGTTACGCAATGATCAAGTAAAACTAACTAAGGAAAAACATTATGGGAACCTCCAGAGTTTTGAACACTATTGCCATCTATCGTCAGGAGGGCAAGGAAGGTGTAATAAACGATACGGTTATGGGTGAGGCGGCCAGTTCCACATGGAAAGCTGGAGCACCACTTACGCACGTTGATAGTACCAGTCGCTACATTCAGGTGTGGGCTGGTGGTACGGATTCGTCTAAGATTATTGGTGTTGCTGCGAAGGATGCAACTGGTACGACAGGTGCGGCAGTTCCGTATTACGAAGCTAATGACTACAATCTGTTTTCGGCTTCGGTAGTCAACGCTAACGATACTGCTGCTTACGTCCTCTTGGATGATGACATTGGCACGAAGTATTCATTAGTCATCAGTACCACCAAGAGTCTTGAGTGGTATGTTGATAAGGCTGACACTGGTTCGACAGGAGCTAAAGTTGAAATCGTCAATACGATCGATCCTGTGGGGGACACTAATGCTCGCGTTGTAATTCGCTTTGCTGGCGGAATGCAGGCGAATGTTCTTCAGTAATCAACGACGGTTCAACTCAAAAAAGGAAATAAGTTATGGCTATGTTATCTGCTAATGTTGCGAATGCAATGGACGCTCGCATAAGCAAGGCGTTCTACGATTACCTTGGGTTGTATCCTGAGGAATACACCAACTGGTGCGAAGTAATGGGTTCCAAGAAAGACGTGGAACGGGTGACGCTATATGGCGAACTCCCGATGCCCGCGTTATTGGGCGAGTATGAGAACGCGGCTGAAACCTCGTTCAAAGAAGGCCCGATTCGCACTTGGACTCACGTTAAGTACGGGGCTACGCTGATTGCTTCCGAGGAATGCCTGGAAGATGAAATGTTCCCCGTGGTTGAAGGTGCGGCTGGCAAAGAAGGTACGGCGATGAAACACCGTATCGAAACGCAAGGTGCTTATGACCTTGTGAACGCATTTACCGTGAGTACGGTTGGTGCAAGTGATACTGCCGACGAAACGCTGATTGCCACGAGCCATGCGACCTTCTTGGGCGCGGGCGGTGCGGCTCAGTCGAATCGTTCAAGCACGGACGCTACGTTGGGTGCGGATTCTCTGTGGGCGGCTGTTGTGGCTATGGGAAATCTGAAAGACCATGAAGGCAATCCTGTCATGGCGATTCCTCGCAAGCTCATCATCCCGACCGCTCTGGAACGCACGGCTCGTGAAATCTTGGATTCTACTCTGGCTCCTTATAAGAGCACAAATGAGTCCAACGCGATTCGGTCGAAGGGTCTGACGTTTGATATCGGCCACTACCTGACCAGCACTACCGCGTGGTATGTTGTGACAGGCCAGAAGCCGATTCGGTTCTATATGCGGCGCAGCCCCACGGTAAAACCGGATACTACGATTCGGAACGATAGCCGTAGCTGGACGATTACTTGTCGTCTGAGTCACGCTCCGTTTGACTGGTATCAAATCTACGGCAGCGATGGCGTACCGTAGGCGATTGAGTTAATAACCAAAGGTGAGGGCTGGGAGGGACAATTACCTCTCAGCCTACCCCACAAAAGGGAGAATGCAAATGAGTGACGAGAAAGTTGAGAAGGTTGTGGAAAAGAGGGTTGATCTGGAGAAACAGGTTGCTAGTCTTGCCTTCACGGTGCGAAAGATCAAGAATAAACTTGAGGAGCAACTGGGCATGGATATTGACGGCGACGGTCGCGTTGGTGGCGGCCCGTTCAAGAAAGCGATTGCGTTTCTGTTGATTGCAGGGATGGCGTCGGTATGTATTGCGGGAAACACCAATATCGCGGTATGGGCTGGTACGGAGTCTTCTCCTACGGCTGGAGTGCATGATGATGGTACAGTGTTTAGTCCGTATTTTATCGGTGATGGTTCTCGGCTGGAGAACACTGTTGGTGTTGGAAGTACGTTGACGCCTGCCTACATTTGGGTCGGAAATCGTTTAACCAATGCAGCGGCAGTTGCGATGAGCGGTGATATTACAATCATCACGAATGGTACTACGACTATTGGCGCCCGCAAAGTATTGAACACAATGTTACCTGCGGCTACTGATGGCCAGATATATGTTGGTATGACGGAACTTGGTTCTGGCGGCAGCAATGTCGTGGCTCGTACGATTACTGGTGCTATTACTATATCCAGTAATGGTACGTCTGCTCTTGCGGGAAATATTTCTATTGACCGCTTAACCAACGCTGCTACTGGAAACGGACTGGTGGTTTTTACGAATGTATTTAACGCCACCACCAATATCATTACAGTTATTGGTAGTTCTGTCGCGGCTCCGTAACGTAATTGAATTAAACTACGAGGGTCGGGGCAATCCCCCGATCCTCTTAGTGAAGGGATAATGATGAAACGATTTATTCTTATTGCGATGATTCTGTCTTTTGCGACCGTACTTATGGCGGGCAAACTGGATAGTGTTATTGCCAAGGTTTCGAGTGCATCAACGACAAGTGCAAATACTTTTGCAACTTCGTCTAAGATTACCGGATGGCTTGAACGTATTGACTTGAATTTTGCTAACGCTACTTCGAGTGTTGCCGTTGCTGTATTTGCGTCAAACGATGTTACCGGCATTACGACCACGTTTTTGACCATTGCCGCAATTTCCAATGCCGCATCATACACGCCGCGATTTGCTCCGCAGAATACATCTGGTGACGTTAGTGCAGGATTCACAAATTCCGCACAGCGTTTTATGATGTTGGATGAGACAATATATTTGCGAGCGACCAACGCTACGTTTACGGGGCAAAATGTCCAGGGCGTGATTATGTACGAGCGTCCATAACCACACTCTGTTTTAGAAGGAGTTGTAGTTATGAGCGTTACCAGCCTACTCACTTCGGCGCAATATCGTTTCGGGCAGGGGCCGGAGAATATTCGTTTTCAAGACGACTTTTATTCTGCGCTAAATAACTCCCAAAACGAATTTGCCATCAGCCGGTCGTGGGGTTTTCTTCGCACGACCGCCAATGTTACGGCTACTCACGCCACACGCGCCACTGCGCTTCCGTCCAACTTTGGCAAAATGTACGACGTGCCGAATGCCTTGGTGATTACTTCGCCTACGGCCAGTTCTGGTGGTCTAATAGAGTTGATGCCGCAGGAACAATGGCAAGCTGACTACTGGGAAGATGGGACAACGGAGGGAACACCTGCCTATGCCTACATTTCTGGTAGTTCAATTTATTGGTCATCCGTACCTGACGCAACGTATGTAGTCAGTATGACGTACTACAAGATTCCTACCACGATTGCTGATTCCAGCACGGCGATTACAATTCCTGATGTGTACGGAGAGGTGCTACAGAAACTTATTTGGCGCAGACTTCAAGACTCCGGCTACTCCAGCGTCGCTGAACTTCAAATCTCCGACGCAGATATTGCGTCTTTGATGGGCAAAGCGGCAAGGGATGATGTGAGAAAGTATGGTGGCATGACGATGAATTTGTCGAGCGATACCTACACGAGAAGGACGATTTAACATGGCTGAACGTGGACAGATTCTTGCTGGTTGGGTTCCGATTGCGGAAAAGTTCCCTGCGTCTTTAAATAAAGACTCCAATCCAGAAACTTTATCCGACAAGGAAACTCCTGATAGTTTTGGGTTAGGCACGGATCAACCCGGAAACCTATATCATGACTCTAACGTATCCGTAGGAACTGTTTGGGACGGAGTTGGCACAGTTTCTGCACCATTGAACGCGCCAGAAACCGCAACGTGGCGATATGTCCACGGCAGATTGTGGGGATGGCCGGTTGGTGACACGCGACTTTATTACGGTGCCTATGGGTATGTGCTTAATTATTTGATACAAGAACTTGGCTATATGCTCTGCGATCATCAGGAGCAGGGTGTCATAACGCAGGTCGTGCCTTTTGGAACCAACATTGCCGTGTTCAAGGCAGACTGTTTATACATCGTAAGAAACGCTGACTCCACAAGTGGAAACTTCGAAGCTGAATACGTCAAGCAAAGCACGGGTCTGCCTGTAGCTGGTAACGTGTTGGCGATGGATGGCAAACTATATTGGGTGAACACCTACGGGGTGTGGCAGTATGATGGCAACCAGATCGTGGAACTGACTACGCCAATCCGCAACAACCTCGGCACGTTTGTTAGCACGGAGATTACATCGCTCACAGCCGACTTTGCCAAGAAAGAGATCATCGGGCTCAACGGCGCGACTACGAAGTTCATAGTTGTTCCCGGCGAAAACCCCGAACTCTACGACTACTCTACAAGTGGATTTAGGTTTACTACGCGTACACTCGTAGGCGCGGAAGTGGAACCGTTGCTGATAGACCGCGTAGCTTTTGCGTATCAATATTCTGCGAGTGAACAGGCAACGATAGATTTTTCCGTTAAAATTAATGATACTTGGAAAGATGAAAGCCAAGTAAAGATCAGACCGGGAATTGATAACGGACGCATTGAAGTGGCGTTGACCAATATGCTTGCTTGTCGGAAGTTTGCTTTGCGTATCACGGCGATGTCGCCAAGTTTATATGTTTCACGAATCATGTGCCACCTAAAAACAGGCGGCGTACTTGGTTATAGTAACAAATAGGAGAGTATTATGGCATTTCCTCGACTTTGGAATCCGGGTATGGGTGGGTTAGTTCAAGATCAGCCGACACGATTGCGTATGCCGGTGCCAGGAATAGGCAATCCATACACATCAATGCTAGCATTACAGCAATCTATGGTGGCGGATGGCCCACCTTCGGGCAGAGTACCGTCGCCTAAATCTCCGTTTCCTATTCCTTCTTCTGTGCCATCTCCGCAACGGTCACAGTCACCCAGTCTTGGAATTGTGAATCCAAATCAAGCGTGGCAGGAGGAGTATGTAAAGCGAGGAATGCAACCAACGCCGCAAGAATTAAGACCGGCGCAACCAGAAGTTAGTCCATTTATGGCGACGATGTATAAGTCTATCCAAAACATAGACCCCGAACAACGTGGCGAATATCTGTCAACTACGGCGGCGAGTATCAAGGATAGGATGGATCGTTACGAGTTCCGTATCGCTCGCGGCATTCCGCTGTCACCAGAGATGCAACGACAGTACGAAAGCCTGCGTGGGGCGTATAACGACATCCAGAAGTATATCAATAACCCTGCGATTTATGATAGGTTTTTTTCTCCTGAAAACAATTCTGGCAAATCAGTTCAAGCTATTGGCGGGTAAACAAAATGGCTGACAAGTGGCGTACAACTATAACGGAAGCTAATGCCGTGCTGATGAAGTATGGTGTCGAGCCTTTTGAACCACAAACAGAAATTCTTGTTCGTAAGTGGACGGGAATTAGTCGAGTATCCATAGACACATTGGTTGCCACCTTGAAGGCGACAACAACTGTTACCGATCCAATGGCAGATAATCGGACTTATACAGGAAATTGGACTGTTAAAAGCATAGATTCCGAACCAGATGATTCCGGTAATTTAGTAGGGTCGTTTTCTATTATTCAGGTATTGAACAAATGGCGCACAACGCTTGAAGAATCTCAAGCTCTTTTGGTTAAGTATGGTGTCGATCCTTACGAACCGCAGACGACCGTATTGATTCGCAAATGGACGGGAATAGATAGAACAGTTGCAGACACACTGATTGTGGCGGCAGCGGAAACGATTGACGTTAATGATCCGCAAGCCGACGGACAAACGTATGAGGGCGGGTGGACGGTTCAGAGTATTGAGCAGGATCAGGACGGCGGGAGCAACACATCTGGTTCTGTGACGATTATACAAACGCTTAACAAGTGGAGAACTACACTTACTGAAGCACAGTCTTTGTTCGTTAAGTATAGTGTTAATCCTTCTGAGGTGTCTGAAGAATCATTAGTGCGCCAATGGACGGGAATAGACCGCGATTATCTTGCTTCTTTGATTAGCACATTACGTTCCACAACAACGGTAACTGATCCCAAAGCTGATGGACAAACATATTCGGGAACATGGACGGTAGGTTCTGTAGAACCTATGATTGATAAAGGAGGCAACACGGCGGGGTCGGCAACGATAGTGCAGATATTAAAGAAAAATGTGTATTCCGATGCGTCTCCTGCTAATCTTACTATTGTCCGAAGTCGCGCCTATCCACTTGAGCAGAATGAAAATGCATGGATGTACTATGAGCGGTATAAATCGGAAGTAACAAAGCGTTGGCATAATATTAAAGCGGCCAATATTGAAGCCGAGTATGACAAAATAAGAATGATTTATGATTCTGGTGGTGGCAATTACACTTTAAGTCATTCTAATTTGTATAAAATATTTTTCATGTCAGGAGACGGGGGTAACATTTTGACCCCCACTGGTGGCTTTGCTGTTCATGCGGAAGGCAATACATATTGGGAGCCGACAATAGTTGGTAGTGTTGGTGCTTATTTGGTTTGGACGGCATCAGAAATTTCCAATCCTGTCATACGTGAATGTTGGTATGAGCAAAATACCGATGGAACATACAACCTTTTTAGGACACTCGAAACTACGTCATCTACGGCAATCAAACGAACCCGTGCGTTGCAGTATGCAGGCATGACATTGGTAAGTGGCGAGCCGGTATTGGCTGCTACGACGATTACCATAAGCGGGTTCAACAAACTGACCGAAGTGGTATATAAGGATGCGCGGTTCAGGATAGGGAGCGACATTTACAGGGTCACGGCAAACACTACGGCGGTTGCGGGTGTGGCGACAAACATTCCAATTACTCCGGCGATAACGCAAGCAAGTGATGACGCCTGTGGCGAAAACGTCAACCAAACCCAAGTATTCTTTGAGGCTTTGTAGAAATGCAACGTTCCAACGATAATAGTAATCAGACAACGGCGCAGTTGCGCCAAACGGTGCAGACGTTAGCTTTGCGTGTGAACCAGTTGGAACGGTTGCTGGACGGCAAGGAACTGAGGGAGGCGAAGGTTGAGAACGGAACGGTGTATCAACGTGGAACGCGGTTATCATTGAGTAATGGAATGGTTGCGCCGGGGTGGAATGCGACGACGGTTACGGGTGGGACAACTGGTACAGGCGGCATAGATTATGATTACCTTTTCGTCGGCACTACCAAGGTGACGCCACCCGCCAAGACGACAGACTTTCTACAGATTACTTTAGGGGCATCTCCGTCGGCGGCGTGGGTTGCGGCAATGCCGGTAACGGAAGGTAGCAACACGGTTACGTATGACGTTACCAAGAACAGGATTTATTTAAGTGGCGAGTTTGGGGGTTGATATGGCGTGGCAATTTCAGGATATAAAATATGGCTGGCGCATCGGTATTGCCGCCGTGTTGATGGGCGGGATAACGATCTTTACCGCCGTCAATGTCCAGAATCGGATTACACAGCGTGATGCCATTCAGGTCATTCTCGGCACGGTGGAGCGTTGCTATGCGACCCAGCTGACTACCAATCCGACTTATTCTGTTTCTCCGCCGTCTTTTGTCCGCAACTGGTACAGCAATGATTACGTAGGGACAAATGCAATCCTTTATACGAACATTTTTACCAATGTGATTTCCGAAAGACTTGACCACGCCATGATGATTGACCTCGACGCCAAGATTGTTGCCCTCTGCCCATATTACGTTGACACCAATTCCGTGTACGACGGCACAACCAATATAGTCATGCTCTCATTCACCGGCCTACTGACTTCCCTGAACCTCGGCGACCATACGAACTTCACCAGCATCCCGACTATCGGCACCAACGCCGCCACCTTCGGCCCTTGGGCGTGGCGCAATTACATCGTGGCGTGGCAGGAGCGGTACAAGGTGCTGAATGCGTTGAAGGTGACGGCCCGATCTATTTCCTTATCCAGTGCTACTGGAAAATCATTATCGGTTAATAGCGCGAGTGGGAGAACAAACTACGCCGTCATGGTTGCATATTTCACAAGTAACTGGCCATCAGCATCTGGCGGTGTGGCGGGACGCATAGGTTCGCGCATTATAGGCGGGGAGACATATCCGAACATTATGGGCATGGATGCGTGGAATGAATATGCTCCGTTCGCCAATATAACTGGATTAGATACCAATATAAGTAAAACTATTTCATATTATGTTATAGGGGGTCAGCCCTATTCTACGGATCATTTTATTTTTGACGCCAACGGTGTCGCAATAGGAACTAACTGGACTTTTTATACATCAATCAATGCTGGATATAATTCAAGTAATTCATCTCCGGTTATATTTGGCAACACAAATTTAGACATGCCCGTTTTGGCTGGCCCCCCCGATATTGATTTAGAATGGGGTGAAGATCAATTACGCGGTTTCAAACTAACAGATGCAAAAAGCATATTTGACTGGCAATTCAACTACTGCGCAGTAAAATACTGGTAAAAAAATAATTAAAAATAAGTATTGACAATTCCAAAGGGCTGTGGCATATTCCTATCAGAAAGGAGGGAATATGCCTAAATGTAGAAAGTGCGGCCAAGATCATCGCAAAGCTCTTGCGTGTATAGGCGCGAAGGGCGGAGCGAGCGGGAAGGGTAAGAAAGCCAGTCCTGCAAAGCGCGAAGCGGCGATCAAGGCCAACAAAGCCCGATGGAGGGATCATAAAAAGGAGGATTGTCAATGAAGATAAAAATTAAAAAGATCAACTGGTTGCGCTGTGTGTTCTTCGGAGTTTTGATTGCGGCGACTTGCGACTACGGAACAATGTTTTTGGTTGCATGGTTGCGGAGTCAAGGGGTGCTGATATGAAAAAAGCATTTACATTGATTGAGCTCCTGGTTGTCATGGTCATTGCGGTGGTCATTATGGCTGTTGCCTTACCGGGTTTTTTTGGTATGAGTCGAGGCGCGGCGATGCGCGGCGCAACTTCCGAAATTCACGCAAAGTTAGCTCTGTGTCGTCAATGGGCCATAACTCATCGGCAGAAGGTTGTTTTTTATTGGTATGCGGATAATACGACAAATTTATCTTGCTATTACATTACCGATGAGTTTGGGACTCAGATCGAGCCGACGAATGCGATCTCAAGAGACGTGATGTTTGTTATTTCGGACGGGACACTTTCGGACTCAATGACGTTTGATCCGATGGGGCAGGTAAGTTTTTTGGAAAGCGACAAAGATGTGTCTGTAGAAAAGCATATAGGCAGTCACGGAGAAGAGTGCAACGATACAACTAAATATGTTGCCATTGCGGACAGGAAAAGCACGGCTCTAAATAAAGTGAAAGTTAGTTGGCTTGGGCAAGTTAGGGTTAGCATGGAGAATAGATCGAGTCCTTAACTGGCTAACAGGCGGTATTTCAGTCCAGTAACTCACATGAACTTTGACGCGAAAATAAAGAGAAGGCGGTAACAACGCAAGGAGACTCTCATGGCAGGATATTCATACGGCGGTCAGGGTGGTTACTGGGGTTCAGGCGTTGACCTGCAACCGGAACTTAGCAAGGTGCTTGATCGGCTTCTAAGCCCCGAAGAATTTGGGCGGCTTGACAATAACTTGACTTCGGCCTACGGCGGTTACATGGGATACCTGAACGCCTACGCCAAACGGCAGAAGGCAAAGAAGGCGGGGCCGGAAGCGTATGCGGCGGTAAAGGCTGGGACTTATGAACCGTTTGATTATACCGTAGCGAGTGGCGGAAAGACTACATCCACTCGCGGTAGGCAGATACCCACGGTGGCAGAGGTGGCCAAGGGCGCACGGATACCCACTACGATTCACAAGGACATTTACGGCAGGCCGACGCAGGAACTTGCCGGTGGCGGCGTGGAGCGCGGCATGGGTGGCGAGTTGATACCACAGACGGCGGAGCAGTATGGGGCGCAGAGGCGTTTGGACAGAGCAATCCCCGTGGCGGAGATGGAAGCCGATACCGACTTCTTAAATACCGTTGGAAACCTTAAAACGGCGCAGTCAAATGTTGCGTTCAATAAACGGCAAGAAGCGGCATTGAAAGCTCAGCAGGCTCAAGAAAGAATTGGACAGGGCGATGTTAGACTCGAACAAACTCAACAGCGTCTTGACGACCAGAACGCCAGATTTGAAAAACTACTCGACCATCGCAATTACATAGTCAAGGTGCAGCAGATGGGGCGTGAGGCACTCGCCAAACTGAAAGACACGTTAAGCACTAATAACGCCGAACTCAAGAATGAGTATGCCGTTAATATGGCGACACTCAAGGGCGAGATTCCGGGCACACCTGAAGCTCAGTTGAAACACGCCGAAATATCCGCAAGGCAGATCGAACTGTTAAAGGCCAAGCAGAAGATGGGCATTACCGAGGAACAGCGTAAGGATACTGCGTCAAGACTACAAAAGCAACTTGAGTTTAGTTATTGGCTTGAGAAGTTGTCCTATAAGTCCGACCTACCTTCGAGTCAAAAGCCAGAAGTGGTTAGGGCGGCTATTAATGCAAGAGAACGGGCGCAACCACAATCTCAACAACCCCCAGTTCAAGGGGCGCAACAGGTAACGGTGAACGGCCAAGTAATATGGGCAGTTCAACTCCCTAACGGCAAATGGAAACGAATTCAATGATAACGTTGTCTCAAGACGATTTTGAAGTAGAGCAGACACCGACTATTCAGTTGGATGAATCTGACTTTGAATCCGTTACCCCTGCGCCTATCAAACCATCCTACGCCGAACCAGTACAGACCGCCAAGGCCGAGCGTATGGGGCTTGTCAACCCATCGGGTGCAGAGCGGTACACAGCGTTGGCGTCCCAACAGGCGGCGGCTGATAAACGCAAGCGCGAACGAAGCGAAGCAGTTGCCGAATTGCAGTATGAACTTGACAACGGCAACGACATTGATCCCGATATGATGGTTGAGTATGGTGCAGACTTGAAGTTTCCTGAGATGGAGAAGCCGAAGGTGCAACCGAAAGCGGCGGAAGCAAAGACCGCGCCAGAATCAACACTCGAAGTGCGCCAAAAGCAATTTGCGAAAAACGCCGCTAAAGCTGATGCCGAATTAATAGCAAAGCAAGCCGAACTTGCGCCAAGTGTTGGCGAACTTATGCTTGGAGAGGACAGTACTTCTGGCGATATTCTGCGTTCAGTAGGTTCTGTGGCGTCTGGTGTTGGCAATCTACTTCCAAGCACTATCAAGGGCGTCTTGGACTTGCCGGGAATTAAGCAGACACTTGGTAACACGGCGGCTGGGAAACTGGTATCCGATTGGGCAGGCAAACTCGAAGGCAACAAGGCCGAGTTGGTGTCTGAAATATCGCAACGCGGCGGCAAGGGTGCGGAGTTCTCGCAGAATTTGGCGAACATGATGGCGGAGACAGCCGCGAATCTTGCCGTGTTGGGCGTGTCAAAGGTGTTCAGCGGTGGAACAAAACTCGTTCCCAACCTCAAGGCGGCTGGCAAGATGGCGATGCTTGCCTTTGCTCAAACGCCGGGGACGGTTGCCGAGAAGTCTAAAGCAGCCGCACTCATGGGCGCGTTTGCGTTGACGCCTATACCAGCCAGCAAGATGCCGAAAGATTGGATGGCGAAAGCCGTCAACATCGTGGAGAACCTTGGACTGTCTGAAATATCTGGCAAGGGGTTGACAAGCGATACGCCGTGGACGCAGAAGATACCACAGGCACTTCTGGACACCCTGTTCGGCATAGGGGCAAAGGCGGGTGGAAAGACGATCAAACTTCCAGAGCCAATGGTTAAACCTACAGATTTTGCCAAATCGCCAACACAAGTCGGTATGGTTGAAGGCAAGTTGCCGATCCCGCCAACCCGCATCGAATTGCCAGCCAAGGAGGCTCCCAATGCCACTCAAGAAGGGCAAGTCCCAGAAGTCAATATCGGCCAACATATCGAAGCTAATGCACGAGGGATACCGGCAGAGGCAGGCGGTGGCAATCGCGATGTCGGAGGCGGGGATGTCGCGACGGCACAGGGCAAGAATGCAGAAGTAGCGCCAGAAGTTGCTACGATGCCCGTAGAGCCGTCCAAAGTGGTTGAGCCTATTCCCGATACCCTGCCGGTTGCCGAGGTTAAGGCAGACGTTCTACCTTCAAAGCCTCTTGCCGAACCCGCCCCCGCCGAGGCCAAGGGGCCGGGACTCAAAGGTGGCCCAGGTGCGGCGGCAGCAATTACTGCGCCCCAAGGAATACCAGAATTTTTTGGCGGTCTAACTGGAACCAAGAACGAGTACACTAAGGAAATGCAGAAGCGGCTTGGATGGGAAACTACGGAGCAAGTACCAAAGAAAGATGCCATTCTAATTGAAGATGCTCACAGAGTTATCACCGATGATCCAGCGGCAGGGCAGAAGGTGCGTGATGAAATCAAGGCCAAGCCACGGCCAATGACGGATACCGAGCGCATAGTACAGTTGCACGACACCGTTGTTGCCGAAGCCGCACTTAATAAGGCCATGTCCGAAAGCCATGATCCGTCTGTCTTGGGCGATGCAAAAGCAAGAGCCGAAAACAGCATACGGATTGAAAAGGCTTCGGAAACCTTACAGGAAATCTTTAACACTTCTCAAAGCGCAGGCGGCGAATCCGGTCGTTCGTTACGCGCCATTCGGCTTATGATGGCCGAAGATTATTCCTTGGCACGCATGATCGCTCGCAAGCGGGCGGCTAATGACGGCAAACCATTGACACCTGAAAAGATCGCGGAAGTCAAGAAGGCTTCTGATGAAATCGCCAAGAATCCGCAAGATGTAAAACTCAAGAAGAAGTGGAACGATACCATTGACCGTGACAAACGTGACCCCGACCGATGGGCAGAGGCGATGGACGCCTACCTGAAAGAAAAGAAAACCGAACTACCGCGTGGATTATCAGATCAACTCAAGAGCGAAATGAAGAACGCTGTGCGGTTGCCCGATGAAACCGCTCGTAATACGGCGATACTCAAGGTGATTGACAAACTCAACGGCCACGTTTCAATCAAGGCTGGTGACTGGTTTGATGCGTATGTCTATACCAATATGCTTTCAGGGCCAATGTCTCATGCTCGCAACGTTCTTGGAAACTTAACCAATCAACTTGCGTTGCGCCCCATGACGCTTATGGCTAACAAAGATTTTCGTGGCGCGGGAACCTATCTCAAGAAGTCTTGGGAAACCGTAGTTGATGGTAGTGCGTGGAAGATGGCAATGGAAGCGTTCCGTAAAGGCGAAGAAGGCAAGATGGTGGAGAGTATTAGGCAGTTGCCAGAGAACGCTACGCCAATGCAGAAGATGAAGTTCCAGATGGAAATGGCAAAACGGGCGCGAGGCCCAGCGAACAAAGCGGGTAGGGTTGCATGGAAAGCCTTGACGTGGACTGGAAAGTTTATGCAGGCGCAGGACATGTATTTTGGCAAGATGATTGAGGCGGGTGAAAAGGCTCGACTTGTTCAATCTGGCAAATCCTATGAGTTTGCCGACAAACAAGCAAAAGATTTGGCTAACAAATATCTATATCGTGACAGATTGGTTACGCCCGACAGGTCGCTTGATATGGCAAGTCGTATCTTGGAACATGTAGGTTTGACGCTCGACCAAGTGCGAAAGATACCCTATCTGGGACGTGGCGCAAAACTCGCTATCCCATTTCTAAAGACACCAGTAAAGATTGCTCAATTCAACACGCAAGTATCGCCACTTGGATTCATCGGTGCGAACAAAAATCGTATTGCCAAGGCGCACTATAAGATCACCTATAACGAAATGCAGAAACAACTGCAACAGGAACGTGCAAGCAAAGAACCCAATCAAGAGAAGGTGCAGGAACTTCAAAAGAATATAGAAGAAGTTGATTTAACTTCTGCGGAACGTAGTGGTAAGGCGGCAGTAGGTACGATGCTGAGTGTTGCGGGTGCGCTTGCGGCAGGAATGGGAAACACGATATGGGCGGCCCCACAAGACCCGAAGGCCAAGAAGTTATTTTACGACGCCGGATATAGGCCGTATAGTTTCCGAGTTCCTGGTACAAAGAAGTGGATACCAATGATGTATCTCGGCGCGGGTATGATTGCGTTCGCGGTTCCTGCGGCTATACGCGATGTGTTAATTGATAATCCACAAACAAGCGACGCTGACTTTGTTACCAAGATGGCAAAGCTGGGCGTTGCAGTTCCCGCCATGTTGCTTGACCAGTTGCCGCTTGAAGGTCTGTCGTCCATGATGAATACGATACAAGAGCGTGCGGATTATTCGGCTCGCAAGGTTATTGGTAGAACTGTTATGCAGGTCGTTCCAGCAAGTGGGGCATTACAATGGATTAAAAACATAACCGATCCAACCTATCGCAAGCCGGTTACAGTTGCGGAAACAATAGAGGCGGGTATTCCGGGGTTGAGTGATTATGTTAAGGCATTGCAAACATCCGAGGGTCTTGATGCCAAGATGGATATTTGGGATGCACTCTCGCCATATAAGATTGGCAAAGAAAACGAGAAGTACGTTCCAGATTATAAAGACCGCTTGCAGATTTTACGCGAAAAGATGCAACTTAAACGTGAGTTAGAAAAAGAAAAATAATCTTGACCCCTCCGCCACAATATGATAAAGGTGAACTATGAAAAGACTGATTTCAACAGCGTTAATCGGACTCTTGGCCTGCGGCGCGGCGTTCGGACTCGCCACGCAGAAAACCAACAGCGTTAACCTCGTCCTCGCCAACGTGTGCGATGGCACGTTCAACGACTTCAAGTTTCAGCTTAGCGGCTATGACGATCAGGCGTTTGTGTTTAACTACGACAAGACGCTTACGGGCGTGGCGGCTACGTTCCGCATCACGAAGCCGATAGACGGCACGATTTATCTGGATGTGCCGATAACCAGCATCACTGTCGGAACGACTAACGCCACGTTCTCGATTGCACGAACGAACATACCGCCTCCCGGAAGTTACTACGGCGAACTGTTGAGCTACGAGGCAGACTCTACCAACTACTATAGGTCAATAGCTCAAGGAAAACTTCCCGTAACTTGGTCGCTGTATCTAAACGAAAGCAACTTCTTCGCAAGGGCAACAACCAACGCAGGTGTTGGCCAAGTCTATGTGCACCCGAACTGGATAGACCCGCCGTGGTTGAGTTCCACGAGCGACGTGGGAACAGTCTATGTAACCTTAACGGCTTACAACGCACACAATGTATTACAGGCAAATACAAACACGGTGTTTCAGTCGTTTAAGGACGCACAGATTGCCAGCAATGCCACTTATAGCGCGTTTATTGCATCTCAAATAGCAAGTAACACCGCCTTGCAGAGTTCTATCACGTTGAACCTAGCGAATCAGGCGGCAACTAATACCATATTTCGAGCGTTTGACACGGCTCAAATCGCCACTAATGCCGCGCTATTGGCTGCCATCAATGTTGGGGGAACTGGAAGCGTGTCGTTGGTAACATATAACGCTGGTATTACTGCGCAGGCAAACACAAATACTGTTTTTGAAACTGGCAAGGTATCGGTTGTTACCTATGCCGCAGGATTAGTAACAGAAGCCGCAACCAACGCGGCACTACAAGGGAGTATAGACGCCATTAATATAACAGCATCCAATACAGTCAGATATGCGGCATTGACAAACGCCAACGAAAATGTCGAAGTGCTGGCTTCGGGAACCGGCATTACAGTAACCCGCACTAACACCACAATCAATGTTGCGATACCAACAAATGTCAAGTTGCATTCGATGATGTTGCGGTGGAACGGCGTCAGTCTCGGCTCTACGTTTAACCTGATTACTGGCACGGCGGATATGTCGAATACAACCATTGCCAATCGGTGGGGCGCGATAGGGCAATTTTATCGCGAGGACACCGGGGCTTTAATAGCCGGTGCATCGGTGCGACTTGATACCGCTAACTTCAATACGTTGGTCATTCAAGGATTGCCGACTGCTTCGATTACGCATTGCAGATTTTCATTTTGAGGAGTTCCATGAAACAAATACTCACGGCCATCTTAATCCTTGCCGCAGGCGTGGGGATTTCCTCTACGCCTCTGGTGCAAGGTGAATTGAACATCAGTTCATACACAGAACAGACCGAAGGGGCGCGGTATCGTGTCGTTGGTGAATTTAGAGATTTGAGCGTGGCGGGCTTCGATGGAACGGACATCGCCATCAGCAACTTGGTGTTTACAGAAACGGTGCTTGGCCATTGCGATGTTTGGAAAATAACAAACGTAGTCAATGCTGGCGCAGTTAAGATGACCGTGGATGTAGAATACGTTGAGAGTGGATCGTCAACTGTTGGCATGGTCGCCGGTTACGCCGCACTCGCATCGTTGTCCACAAATAGTGTCGGTTTTCCACAGCCACCTTCCTCTGAATTTTGCCATCTATCTGCCAATCTATTATCGCAAATAAGGAATTATAGTTTTCAGCGCATCATAGATACAATTTTCGACGATACCGCACTCAAGGGTGCCACCAATACTCTTAACCTTCAAGTTGCATCTTTAACGGGGTGGACCAATAGCGTCATCTCAGCCACAAACTATCTCAACAACAATGTATCATCGTTAATCGATTGGACTAATGCCGTTATCGGTGCTACGAACTCCCTCAATTCTTCCGTAGGATTGTTAAATAGTGCCACCAGTATTCTTAACACGGCGACTGGCTCTCTTTCTGCTCGTATTGACGGCGTGACCAACGGCGCGGCCTTGGGCGTACTCTATCAAGGTACGATCACCAGTGCGTCCATTGTGACGGGTGCGGTTGCGGGGGTGACGACCAACGGCGGCTCGCTCGACTTCACGGTGCCATCCGGCGGCGGCTCGGCCTACGACGACACCGCACTTGTGGCGGCGACCGGCGCACTAAACACCGCCGTCGGCAATCTCAACGAAGCGACCAATAATCTTTCTGGCCGCGTGGCTACCATTGAAGGCCAGCCGACTAATCTTTGGGCTGTGTCCGGCGCAACGAATGTGACACCCGGTTCGAGTTACGCTTACAACCCCACCACGCGATCAATCACGGTCAACAGCAATGACTTTGGCGGCGGTGGTTCTGCCGACCTCTCCGCATGGTCAACCTACTCCGCTACGCAACCCGTGACGTGGAATGAAGTCATAACCAACATCTATGCCGGTGGCCCCACCAATCTGCTCGTCACCGGCTGGCTGACCCCGGACGTGACAGGCATGTACACGCAACGCGAGGATGTTGCGGGGGCACCGTCCTACCACAATGCAAACGGGTACGACATTTACCGGATTTGGCAAGTTGAGATGTACTATTATTATTTAGGGACTGACACGAATGGCAGTTGTTTATTCTTGACCATAAACGACGATCCAACTTCCGCAAACTGGGGGCCGAACACTGGGTCCGCTGGCAACCCCGCAATATCCTACTTTTACAACGGTCTGACCAACGTCATTACAAATGTCTGGACGTTCGGCCTCGATGCCTCTGGTGGGTGCATGCAGAAAACGCGCAACGGGGTAGTGATCCAAAGGTGGTACGCCAACAGCAATGTTGTCAGCGGCGTTTCCTACGCCTCGGATTTTCGCGGTCCGTGGTATGGGTTGGGGACGAATGCGTTTTATCCGTACTCCGCGAATCCCGCCGGGTATTTGACCAGCATGACGCTCGGCATAACGTCGGGATCGGCTTATGACGGAGCGCAGGGCAATTACGTTAGCAACTTGGCGACTATGGCAAATGCAAATAACATCCTGACCAGCAACGCGATCCCGACCACGGCGGCACAAGTGCAAGCCTATCCCAACCCAAGCGGCATAGCGGCATCAAACCTTGCCTACACCGCCGGCACGAACGCAGAAGCGGCGCGGGTGATTGGCACGAACGCGCTGGCGAAAGCAGATGCGGCGTTGCCGAAAAATTTTACAAATAATCCGGTGTTCCCGAATTTGCAGATCACCGACCCCAATACGACCAACGGCGCGGTGTTGCAGTGCACTAATACGGCAACGGGGCAAATGGGTTTGGTTTATCGTCCAAGCGGGAGGGCGTGGACGACAGCAAATGTAAACTATATTGCCAATTCCTATCAAACGGTTGCCATGGACGCCTCTGAATTGTTTGGGACTTCGATGAGTGGGCAAGGTGTTCTACTTAATAAGATTGGACGATGGGTGTTAAGCGGAAGGTTTTGGAGGAGAACAGGAAGTGCCGGACGAGTTCAGGTTTATTTTTTCATCAACAACAGTAATGTGTTGCAATTGATGAATATTGCTCCGGGAGCACAAGAAAACAACTACTCTGACGTAGGTGTAAGACATTACAATAATCTTTCGGCCACAAATGTTTTCTTTCTGGCAATCTATCCTGCTGGACTCGCAACAACAAATGAAGCCGCAGAATCAGCTACCTTTATCCAAGCGGAGTACATCGGACCATGACTACGCTTATTTCCGTAATCCACAAAATTCAGACGCCATCAGTGCGGGTGTGCGCTCCATCGGGTGCTGGCAGCAATCATGAAGAGGCGAAAGAATAATTCATGAGCAATAAAGGCAGGATCAAAATTGAATTGAATGTGGCAACCGGTTTGCTGGTACTCGCCATGGCATGTATCCAGACAATGACATGTTTCGGCCAGTTCGAACACCTTACACCCGCGAACGTGGAGCGGGTGGCCACTATGCCGGCAACGAGTTTGCTGGCGCTCATTACTATTTTATCCCTGATCCTGACGGCATATCTGATCCGGCTATTGTTCGGAAAATTATTAAAGGCGCTCGATGATAACGCCGCGGCAAACACCCTCGTGGCCAAACTCCTGGCGGAAAGACCGTGCATCAGGAATCCAAAGAACGATTGAGGTGTGATGTGCCTGAAATATTCTGTCATTCGGGTTGTTGTTCCGGCCGGTGCATCCGACGCGCGATTGCAGACAAGGATCGGATCATTTTATGCCTAAGCAGTCCCGACAATGCGAAGAATGAACGCAAGGCGCACGATGCGCTGGTGCTTGAATACGATCGCCAGATGGAAGAGTTGGAAACCTACGGGGTGAAAAATGGAAGCAAAGTTTAACGGCATAACAGTCTGGCCGGGAGTGATCGGCTCCGATCGGTCAGCGTCGTTTTTTGCCGGTGCGATTGCTTGCCGGAAAGTATGGGAGTACCGCAAACTGACCGGGGAAAAATTAAGCACTGCTTTCCATAACTGCCCGTCCCATACCTTTTTGATCGTCAAGCATGACGGCAAATTATGGATAGCCGAAAGTGTACGCCCGAAATCCAAGCTGACGCCCTTCGCGGAATACGAAAAGAAACTGGCCGACAGACAAATTCGCAACCTGCAATTATTTGAAGTGCACGATATCAGCCGGCTGCGCCAAGGATGCGCCGCCGAATGGTGGGTTGATAACGTCCGCAACGAGGATTACGACATCCCGATTTTCGATAATCCATTACATCACTGGTGTACGGAGGGCGTTGATGACGCCTACAACTACGGGGCGTATTATGACATTCTGGATGACAGTTTTCCTACGCCTGTTACGCCAATTAGGAAGTGGAAAGAAGGTCGGTTAAAATTATTGGAGAAAGACGCATGAGCAATTTTTACGATGTTGTGCAAATGGCTGTCAATACGGTTGGCGGGGCGAGTTCCGATTACCGAGTGCAAGCGGGAGTTGTCGCGCTCTTGGTGATTGTTGGCGGAATCGGTGTGGCCGCCAAAAAAGTTCATAGCAAAATCAAGTTGAAGAAGGCAACTAAGGTATCGGCAAAATGAGCGAGAAGTTCAAACAATCATTCAAAGCATCTGAGTTTCCCTTGCGGCAGTCGCTATTTTGGTCAAACGAAGGCCAACTGGATTCTACCTGGGGATGGTTGTCCCGTAACTTCATACCCAAGACCGAAAAAATGTACGGCAAGTTGGCCGACTACGGCGTGAACACTATGACGTTTGCCGTCTATGCTCCCGGTGGCGAAACCCCTGTCAACCTATGGAAGAATGATGCAAGCCCGAATATGATCCATGCTGGCGCGGAAGTTGACGAGGCCGAGGTGGCGCGGTGGCAGGGAATGTTGGAGCTTGGAAAAGTGCCCGGTATAAACCTGATACCGACATTATTCTTTGGCGATGATCCAGGCATAACACAAAACAAGGCATTTCTTAATTGGTTTATTCCGGCGGCAACTCGTTTCTTATTGCCGTACAGCCGCGCAATTATTCTAGTTTGCGAGGGCGAAAAAACAATGTCGGTTCACGATATGGCCGAGGGAATACTTTTGAGCAAGAGATCAATGCTACTCAGCGACAAGCAAATACCCGTAGGTGTTCACCTTTCCAGCGGCAATGTACCAGCACTGTTACCATCCGAAGCCGACTTCTACGCTTGCGAATTTCCGTGGCATCCGGTTACGCAGGCCGAGAGTGTAAGTATTGAGGATTGTTTGAAAGAGGCCAAGCGGGTAATCGCCTGTTCACCCGTTCCCGTCCTGTTCATTGAGGATGACGCCTATTGCGAGTCACCACGGGCAAGAGGATTGTCAAGGGAGTTGGCAAAGTTGGATGGGTGTTATTGTTTGCCGGGGCCGGTGTAAGGGCTGGCTTGCGGCGGGGTAGATGGGTATGGGTTGACCTATTCTAACCCCGCCACGGGCATCCAGGCATCAAATTCCTATGTTTAGAGATGAGTCCATGCCCACTTTAGGGGCTATCGGTTCTTCCGGTTCATTGGCCTGAATATCCTTGATTTTGGCAATCGCCGCGTCACAACTATCCTTGGCGTCAATCAGGTCGTCCATAACCTTGTCGTAGTCGTCCCCCTTGGTTACGCACAAGTCCTCAACCGCGTTATCGGCCTTCCACAGCAATGTCTTTGCGGATTCGATTGTGGCGATAATGTCCAGCACCCCCGTCACGTCCTGCGCCGTGGTATTTAGTTTTGCATTCTCCCGTTCCAACTGGCACACGCGCTCGATGAGTTTGTCCACGGTCAGGCAGTTGGGGGCGGGTTGCTTGGGTGTCCAGCTACGGCAACATTGTCCTAACGCAACCAATGTTTGTACCCAAAGAATATTGTTTCGTTGTGGACATCTTATCGTCTCGCAATTCCCACACGTCCTCTCCGTCACCTTCTCCGCGTTGGGTGTTGTCATGGGTCACTCCTTTCATCCGTCAATAAAAATTGAGATTATAGCAGTTGCCGCTAATACCCCTGAAAGCGTACAAAGAATAACCGTTGGGGCAAGGAACCAGTCGTTTTTTGAGAAAGCGTGTAGCATCCAAAACGTCAGATACAAACACGATATGCCTATGATAAACAAGGCTGATATGATTTTAATTTTTGTCTTCGTGCTCATTTCGTCCCCCTTCTACCCGTCACCGCCTTGATGCCATCCTGTTTACCAATTAAAATAAAGTATTTCCCAATGGTTATCAGCGTTCCCTCACCTCGACCAGACGGTAACTTTGGAAAGTTTGCGATGACAGTGTTTTTAGGTATCTCTACGGTTTGAACCTCCCCGTCCTCCGGTGCAGGTCGCGGATGAAGGCGAGTACATCTTTTAACCCAGAAGTATCTGCTTCAATCGGCATTCCGAGTTTCTTACATTCACAAAATATAGACTGCCAAGCCATTTGCGGACTAAACATCTGAGCATCCTCCCCCTTCGGCGGCTGGGGAGTGTAGTTCTTGCGTTCTTGCTTGTCAACAACAAGTAGATTGTCCTCGTAACACGAATCACACTCCGGCTTGCCCCATGTACGATGTTGGCCGTTAATGGCATGTTTGCACCCCTCGCACGACGTATGCCCCTCGTCCTTCCCGGCCTTCATCTTAGATTCAGGCTCAAGGAATCGAATGATCTTGTTGTGAGTGCGAGCATATTCCAGTTCGCTTTGAGTGCTTTCTCCGATATACCCGCCAACATTTAGAATCAGAACTTCGTCAGCCAGGTCAATTTTGCGCTTGTGGAGTTCGTCTAAAGCGATCTTTTGTTCAGGTGTCACGCCAACGTGTGCGGCGTGCGCTTTCTCGACACAGTGCGGATAGAAACCAACGGCAAGAACGATCTTCCCAGCCATAGTCTCGTTATAGTTGGCTTCCTGCCATGTCTCGTAAAATCGAGTTGACCCACAAAGACAGACCACTATCGGACTGACCTTTGATATAAACCTTGCGTGTTCGTCCTTCCCGGCCTGTGCGACGGGCGGCTTGGTTGCTCGATACCATAACATCATGGCGCGATTGGCGATGTCTATGGATAACTTGGTTTTATTTTTTGCCCGTCCGGTGGCGATGACGGTCGCGTCTATTTCGATTTCCTCACACAATTTATTTTCAGGATATGTACCATCCCATCCGGTAAAACCTTCCAACGCTTTGTGGATTAAACGAATCTTCATTTCTTTAGCAAAGTCGTCAACAGCCAAACCTAAGCATTCAATTTCTTTGCATTGATTAGATTCAGTTTCCTTCTCCCCCGTCGCCTTCGCGGGGGCGGCCTTAACCAAGTGCCAGCGGTAGGTGCCGACATCTTGAGAACTCGCAAAAACGTGGTGGTAATTCTGAAATATGTTTTTGTCCCATATAACATCGTTCATGTGGCACTCCTTCGGCCTGTCCCCATCCAACTTCATCCCGATGGACTTGAGTTGGGTTGGCGTGGGGGTGGGGACGGGGCGCATAATCCATGATTCGGATAGCATGTCCCGGTTGGCCTCATAAACACAGTTGACCTGATCGTTATAATAATGTTCGCCTTGTTTTACCTTGCGATAGCTAACGGACTCCCACCAGTTACCCGATTGTTGTATCAACCCCGGCTTCTCAATCTCGCCCATCGGTTTGCCATGTTCGTCAAAGATTTTCATATTTCTCCTTTACATTAACCAAAATGCTAATTTTAAGGTAGCACACGTAACCATTCCTACACAGAAAATAAAAATACAAATGGTTGCGATTACTTTGATAACAGTTTTTATATCATCTTTGTCTTCGAGGTTCATTTCACGTCCTCCTCCTTTTCTTCTGCTGGCGTGATAACCGTCCCGCCATGATACCTTGACCAACCAACCTCGTTCCCCTCCAATGGAATAATGGTGGTTATATTTAATAAAGGTTTATTGGTAATTCCGAGAACGTAGGTATCAAACTTTACTTTGGGAAGTACAACCGGCTTGAAGTGACAATAAGCACACCCCTTCGTTTTTTCCGTTCGGTACACACCGGGAACACACTCGCATTGATCAACCTGATAACTCGACCATATCCGATGTAGGGCGCACGGTTTCTTGGGTGTAACCTCTATAGATACCTCCATATCAATCTGGTTGGTGCATCCAGCCTCTTCGCAGGTTATCCCGACATTCTTTGTCACATAATTCGTTGTGATGTTGTGACTCAATATGATTAACGCCATGCCGATTAAATTCGTCTGCGCGTTGACTGTCACCGCCAGCATCCCGGCGAGCACGAGTAGGGGGTTCATTTTGTCACCTGTTTCCTTCCGTTAATATGTTGCTGGTGCAGTTCTTTGCATTTCTTGAGCGTCCAGCCCGGCATGTTCTTGAATGCGGAGTAATCAAACGGCTGGTCATTGGTCAACTTATTAAGCAATTCCGCGTAGTTCGGGTATTTCTTGACGTACTCGGCGCGGGTCAATTTCGTTTGCCTGTCGAACGATATGACACACGGTTCCTTCTGGCAGAAAAACCCGCTACTATAATCCGTTGCGTTCCCGTAGCCGGTGTTCCCGTAGCCGGTGTTCCCGTAGCCGGTGTTCCCGTAGCCGGTGTTCCCGTAGCCGGTGTTCCCGTCGCCGGTGTTCCTGTCGCCGGTGTTCCCGTCGCCGGTGTTCCCGTCGCCGGTGTTCCCGTAGCCGGTGTTCCCGTCGCCGGTGTTCCTGTCGCCGGTGTTCCCGTAGCCGGTGTTCCCGTAGCCGGTGTTCCCGTCGCCGGTGTTCCTGTCGCCGGTGTTCCCGTCGCCGGTGTTCCCGTAGCCGGTGTTCCCGTAGCCGGTGGGATGCAATTCTTCTGTCAACCGAATTTCACGACACACGATTTTCAGGTCTGCACCGGGCGTGTATTCCTCGTAAGCGTCCTTTGCCTCGATCTTAAATACTCGCGTGCCGGTATCGTTGTAATACGCCCACGGGCCGCTGGGATGAACACAGAAGTGGAATCCGCTGTTGCAAAGTTTCACGTCACCTTCGTGTTTGTACCACTTACCAAGTTCATACTGGAAACCTTGGCACTTCATGTCTTGGTCGGTTGCCTTGTAACCTGTCATGTAGTCATAATGTTTCATTTCCCCGCCCTCCTTGTTTTGCGACACGCGGTCTTGAATCTCATTCGTTCTCGGCAATGAATCTTCTACGAGCTTTGTTTCCGTCCTTAATGGCTTTAGCAAGTTCCTTCTGCTCATTCTCCATCCGCACGAACCGGCGTGCGCATCTGGCGAGATGCAATACGTCCTTGCGGGTATTAACCAGAGCGTAGAGTTGGATGTTAAAATTACTCAGCAACCTTTTGCTTTCAGGACAAAAACACTTCCGCACAAGCTGCTCCACCGTCATTGTTCCCTTGCTCTTTTTCATCGCGCCCCTCCGTGTGGTGTTAACCCCATTGCTCGGCCATCGCGTTTGCGATTCCTTGAAATGTTCGACTTCTTTCGTGACTTCGATTCTTTCCCGGTGACATTTTGTGTATGCGTTGTTCTCGCCCTGGCACAATGTTTGTCGGAACAAGCGGTGGTAGATTTTTCAACCACAAGCATGTCGCCTTCATTTCTCCATGTCCAAACTGCCAAGGGTGTATGATTTGGCTATACCCCCCGATTATTTCCTTTGCGTACGAAACCATGATCGGATTTTCTCCGCATATCTTTGGAATGTTTGCCGTTTGCAACTTTCTAAAAAACAAAGCACCGCCAACCATCTTTGCCCATCTGTCATAGTCAATGGCTGTTCCTCGGCCATGCTTGTAAAGCCAGCGACAACCGCTATTCAAAATATAGGTGCACGGGGAATGATGAATCATTAAATCCCATCGGTAATTTTTATCGTCTAATATATCAAATATATCGCCCTGATAATGTGGGCCTTGTCGTTCTGATGGTAACAGGTCGCAACTAATAGCGTCGTGTCCGCGAGCGATAAAGGCATCGCGGACTATTCCACTGAACTCACAGGCGATTAAGACTTTCATTTTCCCTCCTTGCCGCCCTCACCGGGGCGCGGTAGGCGCGGTTAATTATCCAATCTGTCGGCTTTGCATAAAACGCGATAGGCACCACGCGGCACATCGGCTTGTTCAAACACTGTGCATTTCGGATTCTTGTATCCATCCTCTGCTATCCACTGGTTCGGATACTCATTGCTATTGATATTCAAACGCATCGTTGCGTTCAAAATCGGGCAACCTTTTTCCTCATCGTAAACCCGACACTGGAAGCAAAAATCTTTTTGAAAATACAAGCCTTCGGTTCCGTTACTGGGGCAATATTTGGTTGTCGGCATGGTGTCCTTTCAAATCGTCCTCACGGGTGGTTGCCATCGTCTTTTATAAACTGTTGTTTCATAAACTGCATGACGTAATCCACTACGCTTGAACATGAATGTATAGACTTGTTCTCCGTAAAACCCGCCGGTTCAAACGACTGATGCGCCAACTTTTCAAAGAGTTTTTCAAGTGGTACACCGCTCTGAAGGCAGAGGCTTATAAGGATTCCGAACACCTTGCAAAATCCGCTTATGGTATCATTGCCTTTATTCACCGTGATAAACAATTCGGCAGGCCGGCCATCGGCATATAGTCCCACTATGATGTAGAAATGTAATCGTTCTACCTTGCCGTTGCCCTTGGTGTGGCAGAGCACCAATTTATGATTGATACTATGGCGCGTGTCTGGAAGTCGCTCTCTCATTTTTTCGCCTTCAACTTAACAGAATCATATAATTTAACGTAGTAGCTATCAGAAATAGTACGAATCTTTACCCACTCACACGAAGTAGGGCTACACCCTTTCATATTATGCAAATGCAACTTGCCCGTCTTTTTGTTACGATAGCAAAAGGTATGTAATAATGATGGCTTCATTTCTTTGCCTTTAAGGATTCCTTGCGGCGTTTGAGAATCAATGCCACGGCATAGGCCGCCGACATTCTCGAACTGGCAAATAATACTGCAACTCCGTGATCATACATTAGTTCGGCTGTGCGCCGATATACAAATTGCGATGTTACCCTGCCTGAATGAAATTGGTCGTAGCAATATTCGCCAATATCTTCAAATTGAAACTCACAAACATATATTGCAGGGAGCAACCGCGCCTGTGCCTTTTCTATCTTTGCCAATTCCCTATGCCAAGACTTCGACATTACAACGGATTGAACATAGTCGGCCAGTGACTTACGTTCAACGCTGAAATTGTCTTGGTCGCCGTCCAGGGCGTAGTCAAACACAGGCACGGTGTCCCTTACTGTTTTAACATAATCACTATCAAATAAAAGTGGCGACTGTTCCCGCGTATCAATACGAACCAACAAGCAATCCTTGTCAGATGGTTTACCAAGACACGCCCCCGCGCCCTGCAATGGTGCCACGGGGGGCTTACAACCTTTCTCTGTGTATTTGACAATCATGGTTAAAACGGCAATGCTTCGGGAACACCCTTGTCCGTGACATACTTGCTGACCTTGTTCTTCCTGCCGAAGTTTTTGTCGTCTTCGATACGTAAGTCAAGAAACGCTCTCCAACCCACCATGTCATCGGCGTTAAGTTCCACTTCCTCGCCTTTCTTTGGAGCATGGCCAGTTGACTTTAGAAGTGTGTCAACTTTGTATGCTGTCTTTTCACCAAAGGTCACATAGTCCCAAATCAGCATACCATTATCCAGCCGCCAGATAATTTCCAGCATTTCGTTGCCGCTGGACTTAGACAACTTCTCCTTAGCTTCTTTAATTGTGGCTGGATATACACCAGCATCTACAAAATCAGGCCGGTTGTCCTCATCATTGAACTGATGTTTAATTGCCATAACTCATCCCTCCTTTTGACGCACAAGTAGTGCGTATGGTTTTTTCTGTTCCGTTACTTCTGCCAACAGGTCTTTCAAAGTCCTCTTTGCTTCTGCCTTCTTTACGCCCTTCTCGGCGGCATATACCTCCTCAAGTTCACCAACTTTGACGCTACAGCACTTCAAGAACGCGGCTTCGGACAAACCACACAAGGCAAAGGCTTTGGTAATGTCCGTGATCTGTCTTGCGCCAGCGCGTTCGAGAATAGACCAGCCGGGAACATTCTTTCCAGCCTCAAGCATGAGTTTCGCGTGTTTCTCCACCGCCTCACTCCAAGGCCCGACAATCCGCGCAATGGTCAACATCCGACCAACTACGGCAGGATCACTCACTTCGCCAGGATTCCAGCAGGCAATCTTATTGCTTTCTTCCGGCGCATAGTTAGCCGCCACAACCGATACGTGACGCGTCAGGGCTGGGCATGACACCGCTTCCCGGCACCACGAACAATACTCATTCGGCATTTGCGCCCGTTGCGGATCATAGGAGAGTGCCAGCACATTCTCCACCATATCCCACGCCTCGGCTTCCGTGAAGGTTAGCGACACAACCTTGCGTAACTTGCCGTAGCAGATATGTGCTGTAACCTGTGGCAATCCCTTCTGTCTGATCCGCATGAGTGCATAAGCCGCCATCTGATACTTGTGGTCACGTTCCTCACGGTCTGACTTGTAATCCCATATATCAGGCCCAGCCGCCGCGTCAATCTTGCCAAAGGTTATCTGCTCGAAGTTCTTGCCCATTAGTTCAAGCGATAACTCAATTTCAAGTTCTCCGCTGGCTTGGGCGCGAACCAAGTCAACATACCATTGCACGTTGTCACGGTCTTCGGCAGACAACTTGCGACCATATATTTCCGCTTTGCCTATCTGATTACGCAATAAGGCTTCGGCATAATTGTGCTGATCGGTTCCCTTCTGTGCCGCCTCTCCTGCTGTCCCTGAGTGATAACACGGACATTTAACCAGCGCGTCCATAGCCGAAGGTGGAAATATCGAATGGTGATCCGACATTATTTATTTCCTTTCTTCTGTTGGAGTTCCTTAAAAGTCTTGACTGCTTGCTTGAACTGGCTCTTGCGGGTGATAAGGTCGCGCACCTTCTCGATGGGAAGTTTATCTTCTTCCAGTTCAGTAACGTCCTTTATCCATTTTTTTGCTACAAGCCACTCCTTTGCTTCATCTCCTATTTCGCTTATCAACTCGCAAAGTTCTTGCCGCTCCAAATCTTCCTTGCTTCCGGGCACAATTTCAGCCTCAATTGCCGCAGAATTGGCCGGTGTGTCAACCGCTTCCGGTGGCATTACTTCTGGTTCGATAGCCGTTTGAGGGGCAGATGGGGCTTGCGCCGGGGCCAACAATGACCGCACCTCAGTTGCGTGAACCGTGGGGCGAATGTCGTCATTGACTTCCTCCGGTGTGTAAACCCCCGCTACGATCTCCGGGCAAACCATGCGGATAGCCTTGGAAGTAACCCGCGCCCGAAGCATGGCGTCCGGCATCTTCTGCCAAGAACCGGGGCCGTTCTGTCCCTTGTTCATGGTTCCATCTGCCCCACACAGTCCAGCGCGTTCGGCATCCTTGAGCGTGAATGACACTTCAAACTTGTCAAACTGGTCATAGGTTAGGCGCAGGACGGCTTGCTTGTCGTCACTCTTGACCCAGACGTGCTTTCCACCGCGCTGATTGAACTCTGCCAACATCGCTTCGGCCTTCATGGATAGTTTGCCCTTGACAATGTGATACCGGCGGCAAATGTCTGTGATAGGGCGGCGTTCCGCATAACTGGCCATTGCCAATACCATACCTTGCTCGGCCTTCTCACAACCGAACAATCCGCTCTTACTGATCCATTCGCCCATCTGCTTAATGGCCTCGATGGGATTGTCAATTTTGTCATACATCGTCGTGGTCAATGCGTTTTCCGTCGTCATTTTTGTACCCCTTTCGTTTCTGGTTTAACCGTTGCATTAAAATCGTGCAGTCAATACAGAAGTCGCCCTGCATCTCGATAGGCGCGAAGTCCTCGCCACATTCCCTACACCTAACCGTTGATTCGTTTTCTTCGTCGTTCACTTAAATGACTCCCTATATTCTTTGCTCCATCGCATTCGTGCCGCGTGTCGTGCCTGTTGCGGTGATCGCGCCTTCTTCCAGCCACGGCCATTCTCGCCGCCTTTGCGCCCCATCGTTTCTGCTGTCCAAATCACCTTTTCCCTTTTCATGCCCATACTTATACGCTAATGCTTGCGAATATGCAAGAACTAAATTAAATTATTTTAACCCCATAAACATTGGCTCAAACCGCTATCTGCTCCGATCCTCGACATCGCACAAGTGGCGGCGTTTCTGAAACCCGCATACATAACCAATTACCAGACCGGTTTCTTCGTTACGGTAGAATACGTCCTGCTCCTTCCAGTTTTCGGGTTCGTATTTTTTGCATAGAATCGGCTCGGCTTTCGAGTGATACCCTCGGTACATATGCTTCTCGGTCTTTATGGAGGCGGTACTGGTCATAGCGTGGTTCCCTTCTATTTGTTTTCGTTAATGAATATCTGTAATTCAGCATATAATAGTATGGCAAACGCAATGGCACTTGCCCCCTTGTCAAACACTACAAGCCAAATCGTTGCGGCAAACGTAACCATCATTAGGGTCATAAAAAAATCTTCAGCTTTTTTCTCTGTCATGGCATTTCCCCTTCTGCTATGAGTTGATTATCATTGCAAACTTCGTTGCCCCAGACATCCCAGCCCTGAGTTCGCTGACGGGCAAAGAGTTCGATGCGGGGCAAATCGCCCAGTAGTTGCACAATTCTGTTTCGTACTATCTCTGGCTTTTTGGAATGTTGTTCTATGGGCGAAGAAACGATGCTATGGATACCAGCATTTATTCTCTTAGGCTTCCCCTTGGTAGCTAACAAGCAAAGCTCAGCGTTTGCCCTTGTCCACCTACCCATACCCATGAACCAACTCCATTTATGTTTGTTTTCCTTCACCCATGTAAAAGCGCAGGTTTTATATTCAAAACCCCATGCAGTGATTAAGTCAAAACATTCATTCAGCTTTGGCATTGTAACCCATAAAAACAACACACAATCCTTGTCGGCAATATCATAAACTGGCAATTTTATTAACCAGTCTTGCGATTGCGTAGGATATTTACAACAAGCTCCACGGTTGCCAGCAAGAGCTTTATCCCTATAACTCCACGGCGGATCAGCATAGATAATCTGATATTTTTTATTTGGAAACGGTATTTGCATTAGTCCTCCTTAATCATTTCGTAGTCGTAGCTTTTGAGCGTTTCCACCGTCAGCGGCACAAACGCCCTGTGTCCATCCTCGCGGATTAGTAGCACCCGGCCATCGTCATAGACTTTGGCGACTGTGATTATTTGAGGCGTGGCGTAGTGCTTCGGGCAGGCGACTTTATCCCCCACCTTCAGCGTCGCGGGTAGCGGTGCGGTGTTCATTGTATTGTGTCCTCCTTATATCCCATCGCGTTTAATTCGTCCAGCGTGTATTCCCCATTGCATACTATCGTGCGTTCGAGCTTGTAAATAGGCTCCTCAAAGCCGGTGTCGCGCCGGGGCTTCCTTGCCCGATGCACAATATACCTATTCCCCTGCGGCGATACAAGCGTTTCTCCCCCTCGTAGTTCTGGTAAGGTGTTCGTTGCCTTTAACGGCACGGAGTTATCCTCGTCAATAACGATTTTCCCAGTCCTATCGTCGCTGTACACCGGCATAAAATCCGTTAGCTTCCTGCGTTTTATGGCTTTTCCCCCTTCGTTATTTAGACCTTTTCCCCTTGGCGTTTCCATTTTCAATTCTACCGAAAACGTGGTTTCCAATTTTGACTTTGCCGGTCAGATTTTTGGCCCAGGATGGGGAGCAAAGCTTGGAATTATAATAGTGATTCCAGCGGCCTACCGGCACAAAACTCCCCTCATTCAGTCGCCTTGCAAGTTCCACGCAATGCCGCCACTCTCCCGGCGATTCCTTCTGCCATTTTTTTGCCCGCCGTTCCATTACGGTGAATTTCGCCCCGTCCTTACCCCAGCATGAAAACTGTGATCGTTGCAAGCAGACCTGCGTTGCCGGGATGGATCGCTCCTGTGATCGCCAGAATATCGCGCTTGCTACAGCGTGTTGACCTGGTGCACCCTCCCCTATGGATTCGGCGGCGATTGTGCAGGCAAGTATCATCTCGGCAAGCATTATATCCCCTCGGCCTTAGCAATGGCGGCGTATGCCAAATAGTTTATGTCGCGCATATCTTTTATCGGCGTGTTTATGTTTGTGCCTTCCAGGCGTGCGGCTATTGTATGCAAGGCCGCCAGCAGGTCCGGCGCGGCGGCGATCAGCCGGGCGTTGCAAGCATTTACAAGTCCCGCTTTTAATGGTTTTTCCGTGGATATATTTCCGGAGTAATCAATATTACAATCCGAAATTACTCTATTGCTTTTATCCAATACGACTACGCTGTTTATTACTCTCCACGGTCCCGGCGTATGCTGTGCTTTCATGATCTCATCTCCTTTGCGTTGCGGTTCGTCCCTGAATTGTTTATGTGTTTTGACTCATACATTCTTCACAAAAATCCGCCGCTTTCATAACTTTCCGAGCTGTGGGGATACTATCAGCCCCGGCAATCGTCGCGTGCTTACTACACATAACTGCATATTTATGCACACCTACATCTATTACCTGTTCGGCGGCAATGTAGATCACAATATGTGATCCGCTCGGTGCAAATATCCGCTCGGCAATGTATCCTGATTCTTCGTTGTGTGGTTTTCGTTTGCTCATTTTATGCCCCCCAAATTGTGGCCCCGTGGCCGGTTGTTATGGCGTTGCGTTAGATTGCGTTATACTGGCTTAATTAATCGTGCGACTTGCTGACACTCCTGCCGGGACTGCCGCCTCCGACCGTCATGCTGTTGGCCCCAACCCTGCTTGCCTGATGCTATTACCAGCCGCGCCATAATAGCCCGTAAGCCGTTAGGCTGATTAGGGTCACGCGCTATCTCATGCGCTACCCTGCCCACCATGGTGCGCACGTCATAACCGTGATTGTCGTAGGAGGCGATCAGCGCATCCTTGAGATTAGCTATCTGTTGTGTTGTCATCGTCCCGCCCTCCTGTTGGTTGTGGTTTTTTACCTGCTATTAATAATAAGCAAGGCTTGTGCCAACGTGCCAACAATCCGAAAAATAATCAAAACAAAAAACCAGAAAGAGGTTTTGAGTCAAGTTGGCATTGCCAAAACAGATGTAAAGATTTATTTTATAGCTAAAATACACCGCACCAACACCGGCATATATTCGCAAAGAGTAGAAAACATATTGCAATAATGCGAAAAACCAGCGTTGCATGTAAGCAGACCTTGAATGTCGTAAATTATGCATAATTCGCGACGTGGAGTTGATGCAAGCGGGTGTTGATGTCAATAATGATAATCGCGGTTGTCAATTATGCAAGTATTTTTTCAGATGCACATACCGTTGCAAGATTATACCATAGGATTGCAAGATTATACAAATAATGCGTCATCAATCCATGCCTCCAATAACTTGCGCTCACACGAGCAATGTTCGCCCCAACCAATGTTGATAGGCTTCATACTGCTATAAAAAATAGTAGACATTATATGTATTATGCGACGTGACAACGTAAGTCATTGATAGCCAATACAGTATGACTTTGCGATGTTTGGAATATCGAGGCTCACGTTGTAACTCATTGCAAATGCATCCAAAGCGCGACAACCTGGGCGCACATGATCGTGTGCAAGCGTAGGGTGGCAGGGTGTCACCGGCCCGTCTGCCCAGTGGCGGCCATGTGTACGTACGTATTGCATATCCTCTGCATTCCGTCAGGATTTC
>Ga0265297_10002142_pt1 | contig 41747 bp, 54 predicted proteins | sample Munlanlwell13791_FD_192502 | JGI IMG/M metagenome (GOLD analysis project Ga0265297, IMG submission 192502) | Leachate microbial communities from a municipal landfill in Southern Ontario, Canada - Leachate well 137-91 | ecosystem: Engineered > Solid waste > Landfill > Unclassified | place... | reverse complement strand
AGTCTGCGCCAAATGCTTCAAAGGTTCCCTCAAGGACTGGTCTGCCTCCTCGGTTTGGCACATGAATTTCTTTTGAAGTCCATTTGGTTTCTGGTGATTGTGGTTTTTTGGGACAGTATTCAGAAAAATACATTCTAAATCGGTCATTTGTTAGATATGGAAATCCAATAGCTGTAACCATATCTTCCGCATTTCCCAAAACAGATGATATAATTGCAATTCTTATGGAAGGATTATTTATTTGTAATGAAATTGCTTGAGTAATTGTAAGAATTGTAGTCTTTAAAAAGCCACGCGGTATTAGCCATAATCTTATGTTTTTCTTTCTCGGTTGATCCAACCTTTTACATATATTTTTATAATGGAAATTAACAGACAAATCCTTAAATCCTAAAAGGTCTTTGGCTAAAAAGTAAGAGTTCTTCTTGTATTTTTCTCTTTCTTCAGTTATATTAACTGTACTGCCCATACGCCACCAAAGGATAAAATTTTTCTGTTATAAATATCGGATTGGCCCTTTCTTCAAACTCCACAATTTCTTTCTCCAAAGAAGATAAATTTTTCTTACTCTCTTTTAACATTTCTAATTTTTTCTCGGTCATTATAGCATCAACAAATCTTTGTTTCTCTGCCTGTTCATCTATTAAATCACCATGCATCACCATTGCTTTTCTTTTTATCCACGGTTCTGTGCTATCCAATCCACTCTTTACTGCACCTATAATCATATCCATTGCTATGATGAATTTAACACCAAGCTCTTCTCGTAATCTATTCCGATCTACGATAGATGCATATCTTAATCCTACCTCAGCAAACCTCAATACTTCGCCGGCATCTTTCTTTGCAAGTTCTGGTATTAATTTATCATAAACTTCTTCAGCGTTCAACCCTCTCATTTTCGCCAAGGAAGAAATTGGCCTTGAAAGAATTGCTTTATTTTGCTCGTATTGATTTGCTAAACTTAATGCCAATTCCATAATCACCTTAACGCTCGTACAACAACGTAGTAACTCGCCGCGTTGTATGTGAACGAAGCATTCTTACTCGTAAAGTTATACGTCGTTCCGTCCTTTTGGCTGACGATGGTCGCCCCGGAAGTCCCCGGCGCTGTTACCTGTTTCCGAGATAAATTGTCAAAGGTTCCAGTTAGGTACGCCGGGACAGCACAATACAATCCAATAGCCGCACTGGCTGCCGAGGAAAGTGTGTGATACTCTGTTTTTGTTCCAGTAGTGGTATGGGGAGTTCCATGTTCCCCATTTGCCCGATAAAGTGTCCCTACCCATGCATTTGCAATTGCATCTATGTCCAACGTAGTTTTATATAACGCCAATGCCGTTTGCACCGCTGCCCGATACAAAAAATGGCCTGTACCGCTGATCATTGTGGCTTTTCCGCCTAATATTCCCCATCCGTCCTGAATAGTCCATCCCGTAGTACTGTCAAAGCCGGGGTCGGGATTTATTTCCGTTTCGCTTAGATCCTCTCCATCCCCCTGAGCCTTGAGGATGCCCTTAATCATCTGGTTACTGGAGTCGTAGATTTCGATCAGGTGCGCCCCGTCTGCGTAGGTCGGTATAGTCGCCCCGGCATTGTCGATAAATGCCCCGCCTGATTCGGTGAGACCACCATCCACGGCTGAAATGCGAAGGCCGGAGATGGTGCCGGAATAGACAATCATTCCATCATTATTAATATTTTTAGAAAGAAATTCAGACCACGGTTCTAATGCATTTATACCATTTACATATAAATCAAGAAAATTATTTATTATAGCAGAACTGCCCATTCCTATTGTTTTTAAATGAATAAGGTAGTCATTCAGTTGACGCATATTTGTAATACCACCACCCCTATTTCTATTATAATCAACAAGTTCCTTCTCGTATGGTTCAAAAGGAGGAATCCATATTTTGTTTGTCATTTCAACTATTTTTGGTTCGATTGGTGTTTGTGGTCGTTCCGGTGGATATTCAATAAAACTTATACCAGATTTACCAAGATTTCCTTTAGTCTCTTGTTGGTCTGATGTAAATTGCTTTCTTGTTATCTGTCCTTGAAAATGTCGTTCTGCCATATTATACTGTTTCCTGTGCGGTTGCGGCCATTATGGCAGTAAGCGTTGTTTTATGATCTGCGGTAGCAGCACCATCTGTATAACCAGCCTCGTATCCAGCAATTATACATGCCGAACATTGCTGTACCACAGGAACATCTTCTCTCGATCCCAAACTTTTAAGGATAGTAAGTTTTGCTCCACATGAACACATTATTTCCATTGCCATGATCGTTCTCCTTTAAAATGGTGCTTCCGTTCCGTGATCCTTTTTGTATTGTGTTTTGTTTTTGAAATACTGAACTCGCTTTTCTGATTTACTTTTTGCGGATTTAGATGGTTTCTTTGACCCATACCACTGAAGAATCTTTGCTGGGTCTTTCATAGAAACTAACGCCCACCTTTTACCAATTTTCTTCAACATTATATGATCCTCCGTTAAAAAGGATTCTACCTTCTTTTTTATTAAAAGTCAAGAAAAAAGAATGGGGTGGGAATAAATATTTTTTAGATCGAGAAATTTAATGTGTAGAAAAAGATGGATTGAAAAGTTGGTGACATCCGAGGATATAGCTTTTCTGTTTTTCGGCGGGGTAGGGGAGCGCTTGCGCCGGGTAGGGTCGTCGTCGCACAAGTGACTGTAATTACTATTAATAATAATAATAATAGTCCTTGACAAAAACAATTAATAAATATACAATTAAGCCGCAAGATAGAAAAACACGAACCTTATTACCAAGAGAGGAGAGGAGTTATTATGAAAAGACGCAAAGGATGGCGACAAGGAAAGATCATCGGATCGTCTATCTTGTACTTCCGTTTCCAGTTCATTAAGTGGACGAAGCAGGATAGAATACCCCATAAGCACAAGAAAGGAGGGAGAAAAGGTGAAAGAGTTTGACCAAATCATTACTGGATACCTTGCGGCGATGTTCGCGATTGCGGCTGTAATCTCGTTCTTCTGAACCCAGCCTTTAAGCCTTTAAGAAAGGAGGTCGAATAGTACTATAAAAGGATTAGTAATCCGAGCGGAGATCGGGAAGAAAGTTTAATAAAAGACTTGACATTCCCAAAAAAGCGCGTATAATAGTAGTTAATCAAATAACGGTATGCCCTTTAGCTACCGGACACAAAAATCGTAGACAAGGGCAGAATAGACAAAGAAAGGTAGGTGCGTTATGGCAGGGATTATGTTTAATGGTGTGGAGATTACAGCCGAGGAACTTAATGCAAAGATGGCCGAATTGAAGGTATTGCAAGGTCTCCAGAAAGAGGCGAAGAAAGCTGGTCTCATCACGGCAAAGGCAGTGACTGAGAAGAAGGAGAGGTCCGCAAATTATAAACTGATGCTTGCGGAGTTTTCGCCGGTTTTTGAGGTGGAAGCCGCCTTGATCGCTGAATTGTTCAAGGAATTTGAGGGGCAGGATTCCATCAGCTTCGATGTCAATGACAAGTATCATGTCATCATCAGAAGCAAAGCAGTCGTCAAGGCAAAACAAGAGGCCCGCAAAAAGGAAGCGGAGAAAGACAAGAAAGAAAAACCTGCATAACCATGTGCAATAGCAGAAAAAACCGGGAAGTTTCCATAATTCCCGGTTTTTTATTATACATTCGTTTTGATGCAAACATCATTTTTTTAAAGATTTTCGGGAATACTATACTATTTTTTTAGGCTAGATTTAGCCTATTTCTTTTTACCCTAAGTTATAGTTTTTACTACTCTTTTCCTTTTTAGTGTGTGTTATACATTCTTCTATATTATTATTATATAAAAAAAAAAAAAAAAAAAAAAAAAAAAAAAAAAAAAAAAAAAATAAAAATATAAAAAAAAAAAAAAAAAAAAAAAAAAAATAAAAAAAAAAAAAAAAAAAAAAAAAAAAAAAAAGAGTAAATTAACAAGTAATAACATACAATATAAAAGTAAGTATAAATTAATTGCATCAATCCAGAAAAAGGGGTAAGTTTTTATTTTAAAAAGTAGGGAGGAGGTACTTTATAAAAAACACACACACACGGATCGGAATTATCTATTAAGATTAAGAGGTTAGCTTTTTAGATCTCAGGGTAGGGAAAAAATTCACATGGTTTTTAAAAAGGTTATATAATAAAATCAATAGGTTAGACTATTCTTTAGAACTCTCGTTCTATAAGGTAGCCTAACCTCTTAATATTATTAAGAAAGAATCTTCTTGACTTTTTTACGATAGTATAGTAGAATCCCGACGAAACTAAAAAATAGGAATTTACGGTATGGAATTAAAACACACAGTAAATATATCGAGAGAAATGAGGGATGTTCTTAATAATAATACGGTTTTTACCAAATCAGAGCTTATTATATTGTTTGGAGATAATGAGATAGTAACCTGGATGAAGCTTAACGGTTATCTATATCAATCTTCAGATTGCAGATGGAGGAAGACGGAGAAATTAAACGAGTTATTAGCGGACGGAGCGGAGACTATAAACTAAATCAACATAACTTAACGGAGGTAAAGACCTATGAAATTAAGAAATGTTTTTACAGGCGAGATCATTCCATGGCAGTGTCCTGAAACACAGCAAGATTTAGATGTTAGAATTTGGGAACAGTTTGAGGACATACAGTACACAGGTCGGCTCACCCTTCAAAGATTTGCAGATTATAGTCTTTTATTGAAGCGCGTGGAGAAACTGTTTGACAGATCGTTACCAGTAGTAATTGACGGAGGTATAGACCGATGAAATCAAAAAGACAAAAAAGAGAAGAGGCGCGTGAACGGCAAGATAAGACTCTTTGTAAATTAACGGACGAAAAGGGAAGGACTTTCAACAAGACACAATGGGGTGAAAATGTAACACATACAGCAAATGGTTTAGGGGAATTGTGTGGTATTGGCTGGATACATTTTTACGATGATCCAGTTCTTGCTGTATTGTTAAACCCTATACATGCAAATTTCAATAACCCTATATTATGGAAGATTAAAGTATATGGAGTAATAAAAGAAGATAAAGGTCTAAGGTTTGGAGCAACCAAAGTAAAAACAATAAAAAAGATTGCTTTGCCAATAATTTCAGTGGAACAAAGGGTTAGATTTGCTATATTATGTTCCATAGAAGTATATAAAGAAAAATCTTTTTTGATTTGGGCTGAAAATTGGTTATCTGGTAAGAATAGGACAGCACAAGCAGCATACTCAGCAAACGCAGCAGCAGCATACGCAGCATACGCAACAAACACAGCATACGCAGCAGCATACGCAGCATACGCAGCAGCAACATACGCAGAATACGCAGCATACACAGCAGCAACATACGCAGCAAACGCAGCATACGCAGCAGCATACGCAGCAGTAGAAGTAGCAGCATACGCAGCATACTCAGCAAACGCAGCAGCAGCAAAAAATATAAATCTATCCAATATAGCAAAGATAGCGATGGAGGTTAATCATGACTGAATCCCTCTATTTGATTGACATCTTGACTAATGAAAGGAGAAATCCATGAAGTCAAAACAACAAAAAAGAGAAGAGGCGCGTGAACGGCAAGAAAAACATGATAAACTTTCTGTTAATGAAAAGATTGATAAGGCTGTAAGTAGGCCTGGTTTTTCGTGGAGGGAATTAGATAGATTAATGGCAATCCAGGAGGCAAATCATGAATAATACTGCCACCTTATTTAAATTGCCACCAACAAAATATATTCCATTTCGTGATGTTTATCACTTGAAAGGTGAGGATAAAAAACAAGAACTTGAGAAAATGACAGAATTTGTCAATTATTATCAAGGACTTGAAAATCCCACCGATCAAGATAAACGTCATTTCCTTGATGCTTGCACCTATCTTGAAGCGGACAGCCTGAGACAGCAGAAAAGAATGTTATTGTCATCAATGATGTACAATAAAATGCGACAAGCTCTTGTTACGGCGGAGCTTGAAAAATTTAAGATAAATGTAAAATTGCGGTTTATGGAGAAGTATGATACACAGATAAAAGGAGGGACATTTACGCCTGATATGTCGAAGGAATTGGACAAGATAACAAGGATGGAGAAAGCGGCATGCTATAAAATAAATGGTATTGATATCGATATGAAAAATTGCGACACTTGCACATTTAAAGCATGCCATAAAAAACCGAAGCCAGAACTCGACGAGCCGGTGGTAGGCAGAGAAGAAGATGGACAAATACAGTAAATGGTGCTTAAAAGTAATTTTCAAATGTATGGTAATTGTATGTGGCTGTATATTTGTGTGGTTTTATTGTGGTTGCGCAAGTGTAAATCACTATCAAAAAAAGAATATTCACGCTGTTTATACGGTAACATTTCAACTACATGTAGTAGGCGAAAGAGAAATGTTTGGTGAAAATAATTTGAAAGCGTATCCGGGTTTAGGTGGATATGTGGAGACTACAAATCCACCGAAATTATGGGTTCAGGGCTATATCGACGACAAAGGGGTCCATGTTGATGATCCTGAAATTCTCGGCCATGAAGTGCTTGAAGTATTGAGCATCAATCCAATGTTTGCAGACCCGCATAATTAGGAGGTAAAATGCCATTTATATTGATGAAATTATGGGATGAAAATGACGAAAAATTCTACTTCTGGATGCCATACGGCAAAGAAACAAAAAAGAGAAAGCGTCCTTTACCTGTAAGACTTTCACTATGGGAAATATTTTGTCAAAACATAAGGAATTATTTAAATGGAAACTACAAAAATAATTGATTGTCCAAAATGTAACAACAAAATAGAGACCATTTCTTTTGGTAGTGGATGGGTAGGGCAATGTTCAGTTTGTGGATTTCTTTATAATGAAGACAAAGGAAAGGAGAAATAAAATGTCATCGAAAAAACCTATGAACAGAATGGCTGATTTGGATTCACAGATAAGAGAGATTGTTATAGAAGAAATAAAAAAATTACCAAAGGGATATATTGCTGTGGGAGCAATAAGACGTGGAGATTTTGTTGCCATCCATAAAACACCAGTAAATGATGGGAACCCATGGAGTTCCTTTGAAAATGCTCTCGTTATGGATAAATTTGATGAATTTTGCGATAAACTTGCAAGAGAATTTGGTCGAAGCAAATTGGCAATATCTTGTAAAGTAAGAAGGTTAATGCGAGATGGAGAAATTATAACTTGGTAAATACAACTTAACTTTAAATTGAAAGGAGAGGTTTATGGACGAGCATTTTGAAGAAATAGTCAAAGAAGCGATGGAGGAAATGTTGGGATTTGAAGAAGAGATATTTACAACTGAAGATTTGGAATTTATTGCTAATGAATTAAACGATGATGATTTTATTGACTGGAAAATTCTCTCGTACAGAAACACTCTTTATGCTCATTATGATACATCGGAAACAAATGGCGTAGGCGCAACGTTCTATATTTGTCCTGAGCAGAATGAAATCAGCAAAGAAGATTTCATTGACATAATGCTTAAAATCGAAAACGAGTACCAGGCAATACAGAACCAGAAAGGTTGATATGACAGAGACTCTTAATATAAATGATTTGACTAAACTGGCTGAATTGCAGAAAGAAATTTCAGCAATTCGTGAACAATTAAAACCAAAATATGAAACTATCCAGAAAAAATTACAGGCACTTGAAATTAAAGATAATATTAAGTTTTTGATGGATTTTGAGGGAAAGCCTGTGTTTAAATCAAGCGTTGAATGGGATGGTCAGCAGTATGAAGTGATTTTTAAATTGAAAAAAGTGGGATGAAATGCAAGGCCGGGAAGCTCATGGTGAGCATTCAGGCATGAAAGGAATGGTTCAATTCCATTTCTCGGCCTTGCGCAACCTTTGAAAGGTTGTCATGCGGCGTGTCAGCGTCGGGTTGAAATACATTCTGACAGGTGTATCGGTGAGTGGAGCTAATGTTGATTCTTGGTGTCTCCGCTGGCGAATAAGCCAGCGGAATCTGATCGAGCAACAAACATCAAGGATAGCCGAAAGCTCGGAGCCGGGTGGGGAATCCGGCCATGATGACCGACTTGAAATGCTGGCGTGGCGGATTAGAGCACTTTGGCTCTGGTTGCAAACGTCCAAGGTAAAAGCAGGTATCAAATCCTGCCGCCAGCACCTATTTGGAGGGAAAGATGATTCAGAGATACTATTTATATGATGACGCATCTGTTCGCATAGATGAAGATGGTGATTATGTCCTCTACGCAGACCACCTTGCCGCGCTGGAGGAGGCGTTGAGGATGGAAAAAACTCATTCCGCCACGTCTGACTTTTGTTCTAATGAGTGGAAAAATGATGCCGACGAATTAAGGGACCTTGTTAAATCGGCACTAATAATAATCTCAGAAGAATTGATGGAGCCATATTCTCGTGAGGATCAATTAAGAATCCAATCGTGGATAGCGGATGCCCAAGACGCGCTGGGGAAGGAGGCGCAGAAATGAGCGAATCACTCTCTGATTTACTTCGCAGATTGTCAACCGTTCTACATTTTTTCAGAATGTATGAAGAGAGCAAAGTATTGGGCCATTTAGCGATGTGGCTTGATAAACACGATATCCGAAGCGACGACGACATTTATGGAACGCATGAAAGGAGGTTAAAGACGTGATTCATAACGAATCCCTCCGCATCATGTCCCTTCCGAAGATGCAGGAGAAGTTTCGGGAGGAGATGGGGGAACCGATAGAGACTGATTTCTTTTGGTGTCACCGTTGTCAACAGACCGAACCGTATTCTCTCTACTCACCCCTTATCCGCCTTCCCCTCCCCGTCGACCCTATCAATCCAGAAAGAGGGCTTTGGGGGATGGTGAACAAGGACAAATATGCAATAGAATTAAATGGCTTTGGGGCTACAGTAACTCAATTCTATTCTGCTGATGGAACAACACCTTATAACATTACCACCTATAACACTCCCACCGTTGCCCTTCTCCGCGCCCTGATGCATCAATTTGGAATCGAGGTAACGAAATGACTGACTGATGATATAATTAGATTATCAATATTCTTAAACAAAAGGGGATTTGTGGTTATTCCTAAAGAACAATGGAAGGAACTTAATAAAAAATGTTAATTTTTAATTATGACGAAACTCATAAAATGATTGTATGTAAAGATTCTGATGATTCATATTATGTTCAATCAAGATTAGCAAATGGAATTTGGAAACAATCAGAACGAGCATCTTATTATCCACTTAATATGGATAACATAGAACGCTTGTTTTTGTATCATAAAAAGGATGGAAGTGGTTGGAAGTTAGCATTAACAGAAAAACTTGCAGAATATCTTAATAAAAGGAAAAAGAATATAATTGCAACACAGTTTCTAACCAAACTAACAATAGACAAAATAAGCGATTTGCCAGTTTTATATTCTTCTAAAAGTGAATTAAAGTTATTTAAAAATCAACATATTGCTCAGTATTGGGGACGTGGAACCGATAGTCATGCTATGTTGTGGGAAATGGGAACAGGTAAAACAAGATCGGCTATTGAAATATATGAAATAAAAAAGAAATTGGGACACGTAAATCATGGTATTGTTTTATGTCCATTATCTATGGTTAATAAATGGATAGATGAAATAGGAAAGTGGTCAACAGGTCTTGCTTATCCAATAAGAGGTACAAAGGAAACTAAAAATGAAACATTGAGCGAAGATTGGGAATGGCTTGTAACAACATTTGAAACATTTTCTATAATGAAAGATGATATACTTAAAATTGTAGATGATGGGTGGTTTTGTATATTAGATGAAACTACAAAAATTAAAAATCCAAGAGCAAAGAGATCAAAAGCATGCCATGAGTTAGGATTAAAAACATTGCATAAATTAATATTAACAGGAACACCAGTAACACAGCATGCGTACGATGTTTTTAGTCAATTTCTTTTCCTTGATGCAGGCGAAACTTTTGGTGTTAATTATGATGGATTTTTGGATAAATACTTTTGGCGATCTGGTTTTAAATTGATAGCAAAGAGAGGGACGCCAGAAGAAATAAGCAACAAAATGTTTGGTAAGGCAACAAGATTTCTTAAAAAAGAATGTATTGATATACCGGATAAGTTATACGATCAGCGTATTCTTGAATTGCCATTACAAAATAAATTAAGATATGATGAAATGGTTAAATGGTGCATAACGCAAATAGAAGGGAGCGACAAAGTAACTGCACCAATAATTCTTACACAGCTTTTGAGGTTGAGTCAAATAACAAGTGGTTTTGTGAAAGATGTGTCTGGTAAAGATATTCCATTTGAAAAGAATCCAAAAATAGATGCTTTGCGAGACATATTTGAATCAACAAATGGAAATAAAATGGTAGTGTGGTCAAGATTTCAGTATGACATAGAACAAATAATGCAACTATGTAGAGACATGGAAATAGGAGCCGTGAGTTTATATGGAAAAGATAACGAACAGCAAAGGTGGAATAATATCAAGAGATTTCAAACAGATTCTTCTTGCAAGGTTATTGCAGGAACTGCAGGGACAGGTGGACACGGAATTGATCTTACGTCAGCGAATACAGTCATCTATTTTTCCAATTCATATTCACTTGAACAAAGATTACAAAGTGAGGATAGAGTACACAGAGCAGGGCAAGTTAATTCCGTATTGTACATAGATTTACTTTGTAAAGACACTATTGATATAGCAATATACAAGGTACTGCGATCAAAGAAAAGTATTGCTGATATTGTAACCAAAGATAATATTAGGGGATTCCTATGAGAAAACTAAAAGCTGGAGAAAGTTTTGATATAGTTTCAAGGTTGGAAGAAATCAAGAGCATGTCTGCTAAGGAATTACTTGAGAAGTATCGCTTAGTGATATATTCGCAAGAAGATATTGACAATATAAACTATGCTCGGAGACTTATTCACAAAACATTGAAAAAAAATACTAACAAAATTAAGGAGGCACAAAATGGTTAAATTAGTACAAATTAGCGGAAATTTGTTTATGGGTGACATACAGCCAGAAAATCCAGATATAATGAAAAATCCAAGAATTGTAATCCTTGTTCCAATGGAACCTGACAAATACAATATAGTTGTTACTAAGTTAATAGGGGAACCAGATGAAATAGAAATACATAATAAATCATTTTCTTATAATGCTGATGGCAAAATTCTTGATAGATATGAAAAGTCTGTCGCAAGTCTTGTCCTTGCACATTCATCTTTAAAGGAGAAAATGAATTGAAAGTATCTCTTTTGACAGACGCTCCACATCATAACCTTGCATTGATGAAGTTGTCTGCTTGGCATAAAAAACGTGGTGATATAGTTACTATTAATGAACAAATTATGCCAGCAGACAAAACATATGCAAGCGTTCTTTTTGATTGGAACAAAACCGCTTTCCAAGCTGATGAATATGGAGGAATACAATTTCCAGAGAATATTTTGCCAAAAGAAGTAGAAATGATGAAACCAGACTATGATTTGTTTGAACTTAGATATAGTCTTGGCTACACTTTTAGACCATGTTATCGTAGGTGTGATTTTTGTTTAGTGAAAACACTTCACCATCCAGACAAAAGACACCACAGCATATGGGAATTTCATGATAAAAGATTTAAAACAATATGCATATTAAACAATAACTGGTTACTTGATCCGTTATGGAAAGAAACATTTAAAGAAATATGGGAAGAAAAACTGATTGTTAAAGAACATGGTTTCGATCTACGTTTAATGGATGAAGAAAAAGCAGAAGCAATAAAAAGTACTAAATTCGACGGTAGAATACATTTTGCTTGGGATAGGATGCGGGATGAAGAACTAATCAAGAAAGGATTGGAGTTCATAAAGCCATATAAAATTGAAGCACGCGTATATGTTCTTGCAGGATATGATACGAATTGGGAACAAGACTTATATCGTTGTCAAATACTTATCAATTACAAACAAGTTCCATATATCATGCCATTTAAAGATGTTGGATTAGTAACACAAGTTAAAAATTATATTAATTCGCTTGACTGGTGGCATTTCAAAGGTGACATTACAAAGGGATTTCTCGAATGGCAAAGAGGAATACAATCTGAAAAATCAAAAAAGGCAAAAGAAAGCAAAGAAAACTTTAATCAAAATTTAAGTCTGTTTGATTGAGGAAACAAATATGAAAAAACATATTACAATTCCGACAGTTGAAGTTACTCTACATCAGCATAATATGGATCAATTTCTTAGATGTCCATATAAATACTATATGGCAAATGTTTTAAAGTATATACCAAGAGGAATCAAAAAAGCATTAAACATAGGTGACCTGTTTGCACAATGTGTTTATTTCTTGCATCGTGGTGAAGATTTAGCTAAATGTATGTTATACGTCAATGATTTACAGAAGCCATTAATAGAAAAAGCTACAAACCAAGAGCAAATTGACGAACTTGAAACATCAGCAATTATAACTCAGTCTATGCTAATGGGTTATGAAACAAGATTCTTAAAGAAAGACAAAATAAATGTTACAAAATATAATGAACAGGGCGGTATAGATGGGTTTGATGAAATCGATATTCAACAGATAGATCCAGAATATAGGGTGGAGATACCATGGAAAATAGGCAACTATCACTTTACATATGTTAATCGTCTTGATGGAAAAGTGATAACCATTAACGAACCATGGATTTTGGAATTAAAATCAACAACTCTTATTGATGAAAATTTGTTGAAAAAACTTAACACCAATTTTCAAATAAATTCGTATTGGTTTTCGATGTTCTTCAAGGAGCAAGAAGAAATTGCCGGCGTTTTGTATAGATACATTAGAAAGCCATCCATCAAACAAAAGAAAGATGAAACTCTTGAGAAATTTAGAATAAGATTGTCAAAAGATTATGAGCAAAGACCGGAGTTTTATTTCTATGAGGAGTCTTTGTATTTTAATCAAGTGTTAATAAAGACTTTCATTAAAGATTTAAATCGTTACTTTGAGGACTTGACAAGATGCTACGTTACACAACAATGGCCCAAAAGAGGAACGTCTTGTGATGCTAACTTCGGACTTTGCGAGTACCTTAAATATTGTTCCCAACCAACGGAAGAAACATTAAGGACATATTATGAGCAAAATATTGCTTAATTTGGACGGATGGGAAAAGTTTGTAGAAGTATCTGATGATGCTATTATGTCAGGTTTTGTGAAGATAGCCATATTCCCACCTTTAAGTATAGATTATAAAAAACACTCAATAGAAACAGTAACATTTGCATATACTGGCCGAGTAACTAATTGTGGAAATAGAATATTTAAGAGGGTGGAATGAAACCACTTCCTCATGAAATTGAATTACAAAAAGTTTTAGATGCTATAAAAGAAGTAGCACCACACTTTAAAGTTCCACCTATTTATATGTTTCAGTTCATTGAAAAGACTGATAGGCATGGCGATGCTTGGCAAACAGATGAAATAAGATTAAGTCTTCAAACAATAGGTGAGTTTAATTGTGAAAATGAACAGTTCGTAAAAACCACAGTTCATGAAGTTGTGCATCTTAATTTTTGGGAAGATGGTCATAATGATAATTTTCAAACTATGAACAATTTAATGTTTAGAAAGGTATGGTGCAAACTGCATGATACGAAGCCATCAGTCCAAAAGACAGATTGAAAGAAACGAAGCGGCGTTAAGACAAATGTTTTCTGTTGTTCTTTTTAAGTATCATGGTGGAAATTTAATTATTAATATGAATGAAGCGGCACAGATTATTTCAAAAATAAAATCGTTTGATATGACAACGGAGGGAAAACAAATAAAAATAACAATAACTGCAAAGGAGGCATAAAATGACGTTACCTGTGGAAAAGAAGAAGCCAAGTTTGAATCTATGGGATTACACTATACTTTTGTATGGTGAGTCCAAGGTTGGGAAAAGTACACTAATATCACAAATTCCAGATGTGTTGTTTTTGAATACGGGTGGAGGGCTTGAAGCTATCGAATGTTTTGAGCAACCAATAACAACATGGGAGGAATTTCTTGAAGCGGGGAGAGAAATAACCGAAGGAAAACATAAGTTTAAAGTAGTTGCGGTCGATACAGCGGATAGATTGGCAAAGTATTGTGTTAATTATATGATGAAAAAGCTGGACATTGTTCATCCCCAAGATTTGGGATATGGAAAAGGATATGATCTTGTAAAAGATGAATTTATGCGCCCGTTCATGAAGTTGGCATTCTCTCCATATGGTCTGATAATTGTATCGCATGCAGTAGCGGTAGAAATACAAACAAGAACAGCCAAGATCACAAAGTTCATTCCTTCAATGCAGGCATTTATGTATAACATAATTGCTCCTGCTTGTGGAATAACTTTGTATTATGACACACAAGAAACAGAAAAAGGTGAAAAGCGTATTTTACATACAAGAATATCTGAAAAGTGGATTGCTGGAGATAGAACAGGAAGATTGGAAAAATTTGGTGACATTGAGATTATGCCACTTCCTGTAAATAATTGGGATAGGATTCAAAAAATATTTGACGGAACCTTAACAAAGGAGAAATAAAATGAGTAACGACACAAAAGCATATTTGGAATCATTGGACGAAACTCATAACCCGGCAAGCGTAGAGGATGGTGGATTTGCAAATCTTCCAGATGGAGAATATCAAGTGAGGCTTGATAAGATCTACATTTCCAGAGCAAAGAAAGGAGAGGGTAGGGTTCAGACTGTATGGGAGTTTGAGGTTATATCTGGTACGCATGCTTTCAGAAAGATAATGAAATTTTCTGGAATGGATAATGCCGCAGGGCTTGATTTTCTTACAAGGGATTTGCGTAAAGTTGGTATTGATAATTTCAAATGGTCAAATGTTCAAACGCAATTTAGCAAACCCCTTGACAAGTTATTTCTTGTTTCTTTGGTGACAAAGAAAAAGAAAGATACAGAATATCAGTCAATGTATATCTTAAAGGCTCTTGACCAAAATGAGGTAATGAAAAGTAAAGCTGTTGATGATGTTCCGTTTTAATTAAATCTCTGTGGCGGTTATGTTGAGAGGTTGCGCAGGTTTATGTGAATCCTGCAAAACAAACCAACCGCTGACCGCCACTTTTCACGCTGAATAATGGAGACATCTGATGCAGTGGTTTAATTTTTATAGCAAATACTTTAATAATTTAAACGGATCAATAAGAAAACAAAATGTAATATGTCCATTCCACGCTGATACGAGTCCAAGTTGTAGTTTAGATTTGGAAACTGGATTGTACTACTGTCATTCATGTCAGAAGGGTGGGGATGTATTCAAATTTTATATGGAGCAACATAATTGCTCTTTTACGGTAGCTAAAAATGCTATATGCGGAAATGACAAATCTCCAGTTTTAACAGAAACAGAAGTTGATATTGCTCATTCCAACTTATTAAATTCTGACACCCTTCAAAAAATGTTATTTATTAAAAGAGGGTGGACTATTGAAACAATAAAAGAAAGAAAGATTGGGTGGTATGATGAAAGGGTTTATATTCCAATTTATGACTCTGATGGTATTCTTGTTAACATTCGCAAGTATGATATTTTACATAAATCCAAAGATAAATTCAGAGGGATACAAGGATATAATCAAATCAGATTATATCCAGTAGATTCGCTCAAACATGATAAAGTAGTTATCTTTGCCGGAGAACCCGATACTTTGTTAGCTTTACAATTAAACTTCCCTGCTATAACATTTACTGGTGGAGAAGGGTCTTTCACGGAAGGGTTGCTAACCCACTTCAAGGATAAAACAGTTTATATATGTTATGATGTAGATCAAAAGGGTAAGATGGCGGCACGTTTATTGTCTGAAAAGATGATGAATTATGCAAAAGAAACATATGTTATAAATTTACCAGAAAGTGTATTACCACCAAAGGGAGATTTCACTGATTTATTCTTTTATTCGGTTGACCAAAAGAAGCCATTTATAGAAATATGGAATCCTCTCGTAGAACAAGCAATTCTTGTAGATAAAATAATTGAAACAGAAATAGAATATCAACCTGTTGATTTCTTTGAAAGTGTAAAGGAAGAATACTATGACAAAAATGTTACATATCAAGCTATTGCAGTCGGTAAAAATTTCTCTCCTTATCTTGCTCCTAAAACTATCAGAATATCTTGCAGTTTTACTCGTGGAGATAGTTGTAAAAGTTGCAAGTTGTTCTTTACAGGCGGTGGTTCTACAATCGAAATATCAGACAAAGATATGCTTGATCTTATTAAATGTTCGCAAGGCGAGCAGAGAAGTAAGATTAAATCACTTGCCGGAATAACTGGATGCGGTCAATTTAAAGCCGAGTTTGATATGCAAGCAATAGAAGAAATTTTTGTTTCTCCAACAATAAACTCAGAAAGAATAGACAGACAGTTCTTGATACGAAAAGCATTTGTTCAAAGTTATAATCTCCAATTAAACAAAACATATAGTTTTTTCGGAAAGACAGTAACAGATACTAAAACCCAAGAAGCAACACATTACTTCAAGAAACATATTCCAGAGTTAACTGATCTTGATAAGTTTGAATTAACAGAAGAAGATAAAAAAGCATTAAAAGTTTTTCAGCCATTAGTTCCGGGCTATCAAGGTGTATTGTTTAAAATATATGAGATAGCAAGAGACTTAACATATAATGTTCCTGAGATAATAATAAATAGAGACAATTTAATTATAGCTTGCGATCTTGTTTTTCATAGCGTACTGAAATTTAAATTCCTTGACTCAATGGTAGAAAAAGGATGGACAGAACTTTTAGTTTTGGGAGATACAAGAACAGGCAAAACAAAAACGGCCACAAAATTATGCAGACATTACAGGGTGGGTGAATATATCACTCTTGAATCAGCCACCTTGCCGGGGTTGGTAGGTGGAATGTCACAATTTGGTCGTGATGTTATGTTTTCTTGGGGAGTTTTACCAATAAATGATGGAAGGTTGGTGATATTAGATGAAGTCAATGGACTCGAAGTCAACGACATTTCTAACTTATCGTCAATTAGAGACTCTGGTATTGCTGAGAGGACTGTTGTTGGTAGCACAAGGAAAACTTCAAGCCGTGTCAGACTTATATGGATTTCAAATCCACGATCAAGTAGTGCAAGAATCTCTCACTATTCTTCAGGAATTGAAGCAATTAAAGAACTTATGGGTAGAGCAGAGGACATCTCTCGACTTGACTTTGCAATCATCGTTGCAAAAGAAGATGTTGATGTATTAAAAATAAACCAATTAACACATCAACGTTGTGACCATATTTATACATCTGATCTTTGTAATAAATGTGTAATGTGGGCATGGAGTAGAAAAGAAAAGCAAGTTAAGTTCACAGAAAAAGCAGAAAAAGCCATTCTTAAATTTGCAATAGATATGTCATCAAGATATTCAGATGTCATTCCTTTGGTGCAAGGAAGTGTCCAAAGAATCAAGATTGCTAAATTAGCCGTAGCTGTAGCATGTAGATTATTTTCAACAGAAGATGGCATAACTGTCATTGTCCGCGAAGAACATGTTGAGTTTGTTGTATATTTCATGCAGGAACTTTATGATTCGGCATACTTCGGATATAAAGATTATAGTAAAAGCAAACAAGAAGAACAACAAATAACAGGATCAGAAAAAATCAATAGAGAAATAGATAACTTGGTTGATCCATATAAATTTATAACAAAAATGTTAAATACAAATATGATGCTTTTTGATGATCTTACAGATTTCTCTGGATTAACAACAGAAAAAACTAAGCAATTAAAACAGCTTTTAGTATCGAATAATTGTTTAAAAAGAAGAAAGAACTTCTTTGTTAAAACACCGGAATTTATTAAGTTGCTCAAAGAAATGAATAAGAGGGAGGAAAAGAAATGATGAATATTGTAACTTCAGAAGAAGTTCATAACTATGCTTTAGAAAAAGGATGGTGGGACAAAGATAGGCCAATTCCAGAACTTTTGTGTTTGCTTCATTCAGAAGCAAGTGAAGGATTGGAAGCATACAGAAATGACATCAAGGAAGGAGAAAAACATTGTTTATCAGAAGAACTTGCTGATCTTGTCATTCGTATTTGGGATATGTCAAAAGCATTGAATATAGACATAGCCAAAGCTCTCAATGAGAAACATTCATTTAACCTTTTAAGAGGATACAGACACGGAGGAAAAATATGTTAGTACAAATTTTTGTAGCGTTGGGAAAACACAATGATGAAGTTATTGTGTTGGGTGTGGGATCAAATTCAAGATTGGTTGAAATTCAAAAAGAAAGTTTTATGGCAAAAGAAGATCATGTTGATTGGGAATCACAGACACAAACTCACCAATTAGAAATTGCGTGGAAAGAAAATAAGGAGGCACAAAATGCCATATCAGAAGAAAAGACAATTCCCGATGAACGAAAAGACATTCATGCTGAAATTTCTGGAAAGGATGAAGTTAAAATCACAAAGGACGATATGGTATTTTAAAAGCCATGGCGAACCAATGCAGGTTCGTGGTATTCCAGATGTGATAATGTGTTTCTATGGTCTGTTTGTCTCCATGGAATTTAAAATAAGGAGACATGGGAAAATATCTGTTACACCATATCAAGACTATTCTATTGAATGCATAGCACAAGCAAATGGTATAGCTCTGGTCATCTGGCATGATGAAGATACTGCGGAAGTTGGGATAGGAATGAGAAAATTTCCAAAATTAGATGATGCTATAACATGGTTAATAGAAGTTTTGGAAAGTGCATTAAATATACCATGTAGTAGTCGAAAAGTTGAGAGTTCGGTTAAATGCACAGGTTGAGCGAAAAAACGATAGGGCTGGCTTCGCCCAGGTTAGGAGATCGGAGAGGGGTCTTTATCTTCCTCCGTCCTTTTTTAAGTCTCGTCCTGACGCGATTTAGAGGGCTTAAACGGGGGAAAAAAGTCTAAGGATTTCGGGTACTTAGGAGTTATTGCATATAAAATTAGTCAGATTTTAATGAAATTATTTTCATTATTCTTCTGCTATCTTGAAACCCATGAACCGTTTAAATTTATCTTCATCACGAGTTTCTTCCATGCCGTCAACTATGCTTAAAAAAGACATATATCCAGGGATATGCATATTCACAGCACTTAACAAATCTTTCTTAGCGATTTCTTTTTCATAATCAGAATGGGCAAGAAATGCTTTCCTTGCTGCATCAAGGGCGTTTAAAGTGGAAGAAGTCCACATAACTGGATGGGTAAGCATCCAATTAGAAATATCAACACCAAATAATTCTTTTCCAGTTTCATAGGACATTAAATTTATAGTCGCTAAACCTGCAAGTCTTTTAGACCTATTCAATATCGATCCTCTGGAAGAAAGATTGCGAATATATTTAATATACCATGAAGGCCAAACACCAAACTGTCCTAATACTCTGCCGGCTGTACTTCTTGCCCAATAAGGTGCTTGTCCTTTTTCGTACATCCATTGTGTTTCAGCAACAGTATGTAATGCCATTCTTTCGGATAAAGAAGTAGGATCTTTTGCTTTCAACAAAGGGATTATTTCATTTCTTAATAGAACCGGATGAAAAAAATCAGCACCAGAATCAGCTATAAATTTATCTATCGCTTTTTGTTCTGACATTCCACCTTTAATATCTTCCAAAAATTTCTTTCCATAGTTTCCAAAATTATCTTTTGCGGCATGATAAGCAATAGACCTGCCTATATTATGTCCTGATCTTGTATCCCACGTTGCCGCTTGAGTAACAGAATCAATAGCAGTATATCCTCTTGACAATTCACCTGCCGCTATTGGAGAATCAGCAAATAATGCTGTTGCGGCTTTTGCTTCTGCCCATCCGCTTGGAGATAAACCTTTCTTTATCCCCTTGACGAAGGATGCTGGCCCAACAATAGGCATAGATAATGTGGACTGCCACATTGCTCTTGCCCATACCATAGGTCGCCAACCTATACCGCCAGCATAAGTTAATTTTAAGTGTATTGCAGCAAGATCGCTATATGCTTTATGTACATCAAAAAATCCTGGTTCTTCTCCGGTTTTTACAAACCTTGGAATTTTTTCTGTTACTGGTTCGCCTGTCTCTGGATCAATACCTTTTCTTTCAACATCTATTTTTTTATAAAATTCATTTTTATATCTTTGCGCACCTTTACCAAAAACTTTATTAATGGCCTTATTTAATACTCTTGCAGCATTTTCTACTGATGTTCCCAAAGTTTCATCGAGACCACTTTGCCAATTTCTCATAGTGGCAATGTACTTATTTATTTGATCTATATCTGCTTTAGATTCAAGTTTAGTCTCATTTACTTTTTTTGTTAATTCTTCAAGATAATTACCAACATATTTCTTTGTAAATCCACGTCTGACATATGACTCCATTAATTTATAAATATTTTCTTCTTGTGGATGTAAATATCCTGTACGTTCTTCTAATGCTGCCCATTTGTATTCTTCTGGCAAAGACCATTTTTGAATTGCCTCTGTCCATCCAGAAACGCCTTCCCTTACCATACGTGGGGCATAATCCAAAATCATTTTATCAATAGGAATACCAGTATCAGAAGCTGCATCATTAAGTATTTTTCTACTTTTAATAGCAGATTCATATTCAGCTTTTGTCATATTTCCAAATAAATCTTTTAAATATTGTTCTTTATTAATATTACGTTTGAATGTATTAAAATCATTATTTGATTCACGAAAAACCGGATTAGACAATGCATTCTTAACTCTTAAAGCACTTTCTGCACTCATTATTTTTGCATCACGAATCCTTCTGAGATATGGAATTTCTGCTGAATTGACCTGTCTCATTCCATCACGAATTCTAGATTCAAACTGCTGCATTGGAAATCCGGTTCGTTGTTCAATATCTTGAGCCACAAATCTGAATGGTTCAGTCCATTGTAAAACTCCCGGTTTCTTTCCATTACCTTGTGAATCCAACAACTCAATTTCAGGCATAGACTTTTTAGAAATTGGTGTCAATTTATCATCAATCTCTGCCTTTGTTGGTTCATCAATTCGCTTCTTCATATAATATTCTTTTTTGCTACTCGTCCAAGGCAAACCTCTTGAGGCATATTCTTCTTTAAGATCAGCAACGGTTTGATATTCTATTGTCTCTCCAGTTGCTTTTATTACATGTTTCTTTTTTGGCCCCACTGGTTTTATCAATTCCGGTGCTTTATCAATAACTTCTGCTTTTACCTCATATTGTTTTTTCATATTATCAGCAAAGTTATTTGTCCAACCTTCAACATAATCATGAACATTTTGCAAAGTAATACCGTTTTTCGTCAAGTGGAAATCAACTTTGTTTCCAAGTTTATCTGTAACCGAAACAATCATATCTCCATTAACGCCAATATTAGCATTAACATTCATTTCTTTGTCTTTACCAATCTTATTAATATCTCCCAAGGTAACAGGTTTGGCATTACCTTCTGGTTCTTTGTATAATGTTTCTTGAACAGTTTTTTGGGTATCAACAGTTAATGGATCAGGCGTATCTTCATAATGGGATAAATCTTCAATCTCTTTCAAACGTGCTGCTCTTGCTGCTTCTGCACGTTCTTTAATTAACTTCATACGCCCAGATTTGTCACCTTCCTTGACAGAAGTTGATACAATTTCTTGTCTTGCAGCAGCGATAGTTTTTTGTTGCTCTTTAATGTTGTTTGTAGCGGTGAATTGAGCATCTATAACATTAGGATCAGGTAATTTTAATGGTTCTTTTGCCGTTGAACCTTTTGCCCATACCGTAAGACCTAAATTTTTTCCATTAAATATGGTTTGTTTTACAAGAGCAATTCCTTCTGGTAAATCAGTTAGTGTATTTGGTTTATCTGCTTCAAAAAATGGGTGGTTTGAATCAACTTTTTTTACATTTCCACTTCTTAAATCATAAAAATAATATGTATCTTTTGATCCTTCTATCCAATAACTATCCAATATTGTTGGAATTTCAAATCCTTGTCTAAATTTTCTACCTTTATATCCAACAGCACGAGCAATATCTTTCATTAATGGAGTAGGTTTATCTATTTTTTCTGGTGATCTATGTTCATCTTTAAGTCTTTGTCCACCCTTCTCGGAACTTATCTCCGAACCTTTCTCCGCTTTTAAATCAATTGTTTTTCCTTCCGGTATCTCTCCTGCATTAACAATACCTAAAGATTGGTGAGTCTGTTTCAAATCTTGTAACTCTTGTGTTTGTTTCTGAATCTCCTGCATTTTAACGGCTGGGTCAATAGGTTGTTGTCCTTCAACCGGAGGTTCTTCTTGTCCTAATTTTTCAACTGCTTTAATTCTATCATGTATATTTTGAAGTATTGCTGCTTTAGTATCCAACATCACTTGTTTAGGATTGTCGGGAACTTCGTCAACTGGTAATTTACCAGTGGGCATTTCACCGGAAGTTTTACCTTTCAATCCTTCAATTGCTTTACCACCCAATACCCATGGTAAGACTTGAAGTGTGGCATAAGTAGTGGCTCCAGCAACCTCACTACCAGTTAAATCAGTTACAATTTCTCCACCCTTTGTAGCAAACTTCTCCAAAGGATTGAATAAATTGGTAACTATTTGTTCTGCACCTTTTTGATCACCAATTGGGACAAGACTTCTTACTTTATTATATGCTCCTACTGATGCAGTTTGCATATATTCATGTGCTTTTCTTGCATTTTCAAAACTGAATTTACCTTTCAATAATGCATCATAAGCATCATAAGTAGCACCACCCAAAAATGCACCTATGCCAAGAGGAAAGTCTATGACCATTTGTTTTGCTACTTGTAAAACAGCTTCTGGAACATCAGATATAGATGTTGCGTTTGCTTCTTTGAGTAATGGTTGATCGAGTTTGGTACGTTCATGCACAACAGGAACTAATTGTGTAGTAGTCTCTTTTTTTACTTGAGTTTCGGTAGGAGTAATTGATGCCTCAACAGGAACCAATCTTATTTTCTTAGGACTAATTTCATTATTTGATTCGTTTGGTTCGTTAATAGGTACAAGTCTTGGCATGTTAATCTTCCTCTACATTGTAATTCTTTCCATTAATAGTAACTATACCGTCTGGATTTCGAGGAATTGTTCTTCCGTTGTCAAGAATAACAGATGTTTTAGTAGCACCTTTAATATTCATTGCACCTTCAACAGTAGTAGAATTTTGTGGAATTTCTGGAGCTACCGGAATAAATACATCTTTGTTTTTACCGATCCAATGCGAAGCAGTAGATTTTTGATATTTAATTCCAGCCTTATCCATAGATGCAAGAAAGTCTGTTTCTTCTTGACTTCCGGGATCGTACTCATGAGGAGTTATTTTTCCGCCCTTTCCTTTATCATAAAATTTTGCAGCATTATCTTTCATGAACTGGTTATGAGTTTTTAACGAATTAATGAAATCCTTATTTTCGGCATTTACCTTTTGAAGTTGGCCACGAATTGTAGTATTGTATAGACCCATATCTCTGTAATATTGAGAATGAGCATTATACATTTCTATTTCAGCGGCTTCTTTTGGTGTGGGTGTAGTTTGAATTGTTCTTTTATATTGTTCTAATTGTTTTTCAATGTTAAGTTTTGTATTTGCAAGATCTTTTTCATTAGTTAATGTATCTAAAGCTATTTGTCTATGTTCGGGAATGGTTATTTTTTCAGACTTTTTCTTCTCTTGTTCAAATAGTAAATCTAATTTCTGTTGTTCTTCTTCTCTCTTAAGAGGTAATAATCTTCTCCCTCTTGAAACTTCTGCACTAGTAAGGATTGGTTCTGCTTCTGCTGTCGCTTCTGCTTCTGCTTTTGCCTTAGGTTTTATCATTCCAAGTTCTCGCTCTGTTCTACTTGGAAAATACTTTTCTGTGATAGGAATTGCACTTTCATCTGTATCTGTTGGTGAAAAAACGCCCCTTGTTTTCATAACAGAATTTAATATAGATGGATTCATTCCAAGATTTTTTGATATAGTTTCTATTGCACCGGGATCAGGAGTTCCGCCCAATTCCATCAATGTTTGTAATTGGACTTGCCCTTCTTTCATTTTTCTTGCTTTTATTTGTTCAAGCATCTGGGCAAGCTGCATTAAACTTGTATCTGGTGCTTGATTAGGTACATTCATTACTGCCATAATAATTCTCCTTTTAACCAAAGATCGAACTAATTATTCCTGCAATTCCTGCGGCTTGACCACTCTTGGTATCAGCACCTTGAGTAAGTGTTGTTTGATCGTAATTAGGATATAATCCAAGTATTGCTTGCAATAATGCATCATACGGTTGTGCGCCGGGAACATTTCTTTGCGCCCATTGGTTATAATTTGCAGTATCGGTAGCTTGCCGCGTAGCCTGTTCAGTAGTCCCCATACTCATTAAGAGATTAGACAAACCTCCTTGAGTTTGCAAAAAGTTTGAAAAGTCACTAACACCTTGCTGTTGATTAGCTAATCCAGCAGAATATATTGAACTTTCAAGACTTGATCTTCCTTTTGAAAGAGAATCCATTAATGTTTGTGCTTCGTCTTTTACTGCCTTTTCTCTACCAGAACCATAAAAATTGCCACTTTTCGCATAGGCAGAAGAAAGTTCTGGTACAGTATTTTCTTTGAATGTTTTCACAAGAGGTTTTTCAACATTTTCAGCAAAATCTTTACGCATATATTCTGGATTGAAATTCTCTCCAGAAACCATCTTCATTATTTGAGATAACACTTGTGAATTAGAACTACCACCACCAGAATCCATTAACTTTGCAATATTTTGTATGGCCGATGTTTGAGTAGGATTTATTTGTGCTGTAAGTTCTCCCATATAGTTTGGGATAGAAGAGGGATTACTGATAAATGGACTTAAATAACCTAATAGCTGTTGTAATACTAATTGCTGTTCAGCAGTATATTTTGATGCACCCGGCAAATTAAGATATTGGGCAGAAGGAGATTTGAATAAGTTGAATGGATCAAGTATGTCTCCAAAACCCTTACCGATTCCACCACCAATATCTTCATATGTATTTGAGCCGCCAAAACTTCCACTCGTTGCCATATCAAACCTCCTTTGTAACCAAATGTTCCTTTACTTCAAATCCTTTGTCTTTCCATTTTTTAGGAAAGAGTGTGATAGTTTTTATATCGTTTATTCCAATTTCTTTAGACCATTTTTCAACAGTTGTCAATAAATCTTTTTCTATTTCTTCGGTATCTCCAAAAAGTTGGACAATAAAAACATGTTCCGAACTTAGAGTTTGTTGAGTTGTAACTATAATATAACCCAATATTTTTATATTATCTGGTTCTGTATCATCCATGCATATCCAAACACCAGTAGTAGGAATGGTTATTGAAAACCTTAACCATTTTAAAAAAGATCGTTTGTCGTATTCTTTAATTTCTTCCTTTGTAAGATATTCCTGAATTTTCTCATTAAGAAATTTAATTGAATTTGGATCTTTAGTTTTTACGATCTTCATGTTTCATTGATTCCTTTCTTTAATTGATTAATCTCCTTTTTTAAAGTTTCGTTTTCGGCTGTAAGTCTTTGCAATTCTTCGCCCATTTGAAGATTTGCCATATACAATCCACCGATCTTCTCTTGAACCCATTGAATTGAAAGTTGTTGCTGTTGAGGCATATTTACTCTCCTTAACTTGCTTTTACAAATCCGTTAGCATCCACCGACAAAAGTTTCCCAGCGCCTTCAATGTAGATATAGGCGTGAGCGAAGTCCGCGCCGATTAACAAAGTGGTTCCGATCGCAGACAGCGCGTTTTTGCTATTCATGTATAAGGGTTTCAGGTCGCCTAATTTTATATTTCCATCCCAATCCAAACTTGTTCCATCACTTTTCAATCTTCCAACAGTACCACCAGATGAGTACCATGCTATTTCTTGATTTTCGCCCAAATTAATAGCTTCTTTGTGTCCCGATATTGTAGAAATAGAATCAACGCCAAAAACTATACCTTTCTTATATTTTCCAGTTATATCTACGCCGCCATCACTACCTGCTAAAAAAACAATTCCAGCAGATACATCTCTTGGGCCAGGTGAAGCACCGCTTCCACCGGGCCACATCCAAATACCAGTAATAAGCGATCCTGCTCCAACGCCACCAATGGCATTTGGATTTGGATTCGTACAATCAGCACCAGATAAATTTACGGGGTCAAGTTCCATTGTTGTAGTAAATTGAGCATTTTTTGCAGACGCTTCTCCGTAAATAGCATAAGCGCAAACACCAGTAGAGGCTCCACTGTAATCATTCTCTACTACAAAAGCACCACCAACAGTGTACATTGAGTTATTTGCAACAGAGCCAAGATTTGCAAGTTTTGAAGTAAATGAATATCCGCAAACCGCCTGTTGTCCCCATTCGTTTGAGCAATAAAGAGTAGGGTTCCAGCTCGGGGTAAAAGATGTGGGTGTAAACCAAGCACCAAGCATTAAAACTTGAGTCGGTTCATAGAATCTACTCGTTGCGCCAAGTTCAATAAAACCTTTTGTTGAATGCACCGTTGAACCCAAAATCAAATTTCCACCACTTGCTGCACCACCATAAACGATGGGTACTGACAAAGCATTAGTAGCCTTATCAAATGTAAAATCAGCATCACCGGAAATAACAACTCCATCATTATAAAGAACTTGTTTATCTGTACCGTGTGATTGCCATTCTGGTAGAGAGGCATCGGCCTTCATTCCAAGAATCTGGTTTGCAGTACCCTTTGCAAGTTTAGTCCATGCAGGAGTAGCATTAGTATAAATCAAATCCCCTGCTACACCAGTAAGTGCTTTAAGAACATTCGCTGAATCAGCTACGAACATTGAAGCCGCCGCTATTGTTGTTGGCATTGTAAGCGTTGTCCAAGCGGGAACAAAAGGGGTTGCTCCAACCCTAAGTAATTGTCCTTCTGCTCCAATAGCAGTTACTCCTATTGCGTTTGCAGCATTTCCATATAAAACACCATTAAGAGCAAATGTTGTCTTGCCCGTTCCACCATGCCCAACAACAAGTGGATCATTAAGAGAAGTATCCCATGCCGCACCTGTTGATTTCACAATACCAATTCCCGGATATGACGTAGTTCCGGTTAATATTTGAAAAGATTGAGATATGTCACTAATACATTTCTGTAATTGTACCATTGATCTCTGAACATCATCAAATTTAGAAAAAACACTTGGGATGGCAGGAATTAGAAAGTTTTTTCTATTTGCACAATATTGATTCAATATCAAACCTCTTCTGTTTTTTCAATATAAAAATGTCTAAATCCAGTAAATTTAAACCATCCATCTATTTCATTATTTCTAAATCTATACATAATTTTTTCATTTGTAACATCAAAAGGATCAGTCAGTTTTGGCATTATTCTGTTTGTGTATAATGAAGAAATATTTTTAGAGACAAAATTAACCCCATCATCAACACTAACAAGTGTTTCAATTTGTGTTCCTATGGCATATAATTCTTGTCTTACAAACCTACAATACTTTCCAACATTTGGCATATAACTTTTAGTATCAAAATAAGAATCTATTATAACTCCATTGTCGTTCATTGCTGTTTCTGTTAAAGTATATGTATATCCATCTTCATCGCCAAGCAAATCATATGGTGTTATATTTTGTAATACGTTTGAACCGATTTTAAAATTCATTTCACCTATTGTCATTGTTAGTCCACCAATAGTTATTCCGCTTGATGAACGATAAAATCCTTCCGATGTAATATTTGTAGAAAATTTCCATGTACCAAGAAATCTATTTTTGATATAATCATAAATCAATACGCTATCTGGAACCTCTGAACTGACAGAAGGATAAAACAATAAATACAAATTATATTTTTTAATTAAATGAGAAAATATTGTATCAATACAATTTGGACTTATATTATCAAAAAATGATATAGAAATAGCATCACCTATTGGTGGGCATGCATATCCATCAAATTGATAAAAGTTTTCATTTCCTAAAAATATTATTGTTTCACCAAGCGATTTTATACTTCCTGATGCTTTACATCCTACCGACAAGATTTTACTTTCATCAAAGGTGAAAGGTGGCGTCGTTCCGGTAGCATACATCATCGCTATTGAGTTTTCAAGTAATATTGCAAGTTGTCCTCTTATTATTTCACAACCTATTATTTCTCCAGTTGATTTTGATAATGTAGTTGTACCCCAACCAGAACTCGACCAATCTTTTGGATTACCGGGAACGCACCATTCTATACGTTGGGGAATGTGATCACCAGAAACAGTACAATTTAATAACAATAACCAAGTATAAAATACTTTTAAGAATTTACACTTAGGAGGAGTACCAGCTAAATCTGCCCAATTACCAGTGCCATTCCAAAACTTTATATTATCAACTCCGTTTGTAACAAGAAATTTCACTTCTCCAGAGTCATTGTCATACATTGTTTCACAACTAAATCTATTTGATTTTGATCCAGAAAAACAACCAACAGCACGAATATCATCTAACCATATATTGCATGCTCCTTTATTATTAACAACTCTTAAACCAACAGAGACAATGGCCGTGTCAGATGATGGGTTCGCCAAAGGAATTTCTATTTCAAGAGGTACATCTGCTGTCAATGCAGGAATATTCAAAGCCTCAAGAGGACTTACACATGCTGATGTATCATCTAATAATAATTGTAAATCTCCAGCAGGAATATCAAGACTTGATTTAATATAAAAATGAATATGCGTATATGTGCTTAGATTTTTAGAAGAAATATTATGATAAGCAACAACTCCTGTATCAAAACCAGAACCCATTGCTCCTATTGGCAATAACTGTAAATTTTGTATATCTTCTGCAGATAGTGCAGCTTTATCCAAGCCTGATGTTGCTATTGGAATTTCTAATGTAGCAAAATCATTGTCTGTCGAAAATATAGTGAGTGGAGGAATGTTTAAATTATCAAGCAATGCAACATCTGGCAAAATATCAAGTTCTCGTAAATCTCCAGCTACAATAGTTGAAGCATCAAAACAACCTTTTGCGAATAAATATTCTAAATCACAAGAAATATCTTGAGTCAACGGAGGAGCATTAAGAGAATCAAGTATTGCAACATCAGGAAGTATGTTTAATTCCCTTAAATCTCCAGCAGAAATTGATGCTATTCCATGTCCATCAATAGCAAAATTACATTCTAAATCAAATTCCGCAACATCTGTGCTTAATGGAGGAACGTTAAAAGCATCAAGGGATACAGAACTTGCTATCTTTGCAGAATATAATCCATATCTATTCCAAGAACTATCAGAAATTGTTTTTGCATTTTTTGTTGGTGTCCAAACAGTTTCACAATCATCTAACAATAAATTTTCAGTTATTAAATCCCAATAATGAGTAGAAACATTATAAACATAAGCATCTTTTGTTGTAAATGCAACAAGATATTCAGTACCATCATATTTATAAAATTGTTCTACTTGCAATATTGGATTTGGTAATGGCAATCCATTTGCAAAAATTGCAAGTCCGGGCCTTTTTGTCCACATATCCTCTTTTATGAAAACATTTCTTGCATCAAACAAAGCTGAATCGCTCAGTTTTATAGGTGGACTTGCTTTAAAAATCCCCTCAAAGGAAAACTTGGGAGATTTCATTAAATATTCTTTATCTCTTTCGACTCGTTTTTGTCTAAATCTTTGCAACATAATTACACTTTAATAATATACATCACATTTGTATTATATGGACGAGTTTCGTTTCCGCCAGTTGCCCCAGTATTTTTTGAAGCATCTGTCAAATTATTTGGATCAGAACCACCAAGAGCACCACCTGTTACTGATTTTCCTGTATATGTATGAAGATGTGTTTTAAGTTCATCTGTTTGGTATGTTCCAACATGGTCACCAGCTGTACCATCACCTCTAGCTAATCTTGTAGCCGCGTCCGGATCAAGTGCTCTTGCATGATCCCATCCTCTAAGAAACATGCCTCTTAAATCTGGAATATAAAAATGTGTTGAATCTGCATATCCGTAAGTTTCGCCAAGTACAGCAAATAATTCTGGATAGTCGGCTCTTACTAAAGATGCACCATTGCATTCCAAATATCCAAGAGGCAAAGATTCCATCAACCAACCCTTAATACTTCCAACAGCTTCACCGGGATTGTTTAATAATTGAAAATATGATCCATCAAATACAACAGTAATCATTTGCCCAGTATGAATGTCTCCGGTAGCTGGATCAACAACCGTACCCTTCTGGGCAAGTTTCACAATAGCAGTTGCACCGCAAGAATCTACCTTTAAAGTACACCCGCCAGTATTAAAAACATCTGCCTTAAACGTAAATGTCATTCCAACAGACAATGCGGAAATAGACAATCCGGTTGTAATAGCATAAGCATCAGTTCCAACAGCACTTGCCGCATATGGAAGAACTGATGGATTTTTTATAAGAGAACCTGCCTTACTTAACTGAACTTCATTTGCGGCAGCATCTTCATAAAACAATTCTATTGCTCCAGAACCAACATCTTTCGTGTATAAATATCCATATCCGGCAACAACGGCTGGTTTGATTGTTTGTAACGCAAGAGAAACTTTGTTATGCGCTCCATCAAGTTGAGCAGATTCCCATACGTGATCAACCTGCATTCTCTCTCTGATAGCAATATACAATCGTCGAAAGTAATCGTCAATCAAATAGCCGTAAGTATTATTGTTTGGTAATGACTCAAAAGTTGAATCCCAAATGTCTGTGAAAGTCATAACTTACTCCTTACTCATTAAAATTATAACGCGGATAATTACTTGGCAATCGAACTCCGCGTATTTGTGTTGCATCTTCCACACTTCTAAGTCCACGCCAAACAGGAGACTTATGTTTTGTTAACAATGAAAACCTTGATGTGAACATAGTAAAATAATAATCACTTCTATCTAAATCCCTACCGCCACCAGGTGCTGCTAATGCCAAAGACATTACACCATCTTTTAAAATTATTCCGTCTTTAAATGGTTCATATGGTTCTTCACTATCACTCAAAACAGATGGAATAAAGTTATAATCAAAACCTAAAACCTTAACATCTCCCGGAGGTGGAACTAAAGATACAGCTACATTTTCATCCCCACGTTCAAAATACGCTCCCCACGGAGTACCATTTCCAAGACTTCTCCACAAGGTATCCATTGTATCAAGTTGTTCTCTTGTATAGAAATCAAGTGTACCTTGTATTGTTACATCATAATCACAACCTTTAAGTTTTATAATTGTTCCAACACCTGTTGGCTTTGGTATAACATATCTCGCAACACCTATCGTTGTGCTAAGAGTGGTATCTCTAACAGATAAACATTCAAAATTCATAGCAATATCTCTATAAATTTCGTTTATCCAAGCTTTCACTTGTGTAGGAGTCCACCAATCAGAAGAACCTGCTTCATCCGCAAGTTTTGTTAAAATCCAAGTAGACATATCTGAGAGAATCATATTTTCTCCAAAAGTGTTTTTTCAAGCTTTTCGGCAACAACAATTAAAGTTGGTTCTCTGTCATTACGAGTTTTCCAATTCAAATGTCCAAATCCGTGAGTAAATAATAAATCAGTTAAATACTCTTGGGTTATCCCTGATTTATGAGCATCACCTTCGTGGAGACACCTTCCGTATATACACATATACCAGTAGTCTCCACGGCCCTGAAAATTATCAAGAAAGTATTTGCATACTAAATTCAAATCAGGACACTCAAGAAAAAGTTTCCCGTTTGGTTTTAACACTCTCCTAATTTCCTGCATTGCTCTAAAATGATCTTTTTGATATAAATGTTCTAAAACATGGCAAAAGATTACACCTTTAAATCTTTTGTCTGGAAATGGTATGTTAAGAACATTTCCTACAATATCCACATAAGTATAGACGTTATCAACAATATCCATATTTATACAATTTGGAAAGCGGACATTGCCACAACCAATATTAAGATATTCGTATTCGTCTAAATTCATTACATACTCTCTTTCAGTCCCGTGCCAACACTTCCGTCATAAATATAAGGGGGATCAACATGACCATTAAGTGAAAGTTCTGAAGCTTCGTGTTCATCATTGAAAGGCAATGGACGGTGAATAGCTTCGCCATCTGGAACCATTCCCACACCAATCACAGTATCATTACTACCGGGATTTACCTCTGCAAATTCACATATAGAAAATGGATATTGTCTCAACCCCTTCCTAAATCTCTGCCAAATCTGAGTTAATTTAAAATATTCGTTAGCCATCTTGCTTTTCCTCCTTTTTTGCTAAATATTCTAACGGGTTTTCTCTTTTTATTTCATCTACCGCTATTGCATCACCAAAACTATTTGCTTTCATTTGTTCGACAAATGAAGGATCTGGAAGGAATAATTGGTTTAATTGGTAATCTTCATAGATTTTTTTCAACATATCTTTGTTCCCATCCGTGAGAACTATTTTTTCAAGAAGATGGCCAATTTTAATTTTTGTATCCATATAACAACCAACATTACCAACAAACTGCTGTGCTTTTATACAGAAATACACATCTTCTGTATGCATTTTCCCTGTAAGGAACCACGGTTCAGGTGTTAATTTAAATAATCTAACATCTATTACCGTACCACAACAACCAACAGCATCACATTTAACAAGACCATTCTCATCAATATGATCTTTCCAATCTTCAAAAAATCCTGTTTTTTGATTCTCTCCTTCTTTTCTTTTCAAGAAACACATAGGCTTAAAAGGATAACCTCTGACATAGGCAAGTGCTTGCAAAATGTGAATAGTGTCGTTACTATCACGAACAGTTCTTATCAATTCGACAATATCTTTTCCAGTCGGAAAATACATATCATCATCATAGAACAACAAATAATCACATTCTAATTTCATAGCAACTTTAGCGGCATTATTTCTGGCATTGTCAATGGGAAGTCTCCACGGGCCATGAAATACAATTTCAAATTCATCTGAAGCCTTACCAAGTTGATAAAACATACTCAAATGACTTGAATAGCATACAGGATCAATTTGATAAAGATTCGTAGCAACAAGTACTTTAGTTTTCTTTTTGACTTCTTCCATCAGGAGTTATCCTTTCTGAACAATAATTTGAAAAACAGTATAACTGTTTCCATTATAGTGGGTGTTGTCCCTCTGATACGACGACCTCCACAAGAAGGACAACACCCGATTGATGAAATTTCCGTATCGGTTACGATATGCTTACAATCGTAACAGCGATACACCGTTATCGCGCTTACATGCATTGAATGAACACACCCATTTGAGACTCAGCACAGGTTGTACTTGATGCCGAGATAGCCAAAGTGAACGGCGTCCAAGCAACAGCCGCCGCGCCAACAGATGCAAGTAAATACAAAGCTCCACTTGACAACGATGTGACATCCAAAACTCCGCCCGTATTGGTTGTCTGTGAAGTGGCAAGAATTACATATGCATCTGACCGATACCCATAGCACTGCACCAAGCCATATGAACCAGAGGCAATATCCGCATCAGCAAGTCCCACAGTTAGTGAGTGGTCTGCCGCCGCATCAGACCTGTACGCCAACTTGCCATCATCTGTTCCAGAAAAATGGTAAGTGACAGGTTTGCCAGCCACAAGAGCTTCGCCGGCCTTAACAACAACGAACACTTTTTCCGGGTCTGTTTTATTGATCCTTGAAAATAACATCTTAATCCTCCTTATTTCAGAATTGCCGTTCTTAGGCAATAAGATTACGACACAATCGTCGTTAGTGGCACTTTACTATGTGAACCCTGTTTCGATCTGTTTGAACAACAAATCTCCCCCATCAAATACAAAATTGATGTCTTAGCTTTCTGGTTCTCAGGTTGAATGAACGGGCCAACCGTAAAGTCCTGCCCCTTACAAACAACAAACTCAAGAAACTCAGAGTTAATGAACAAACTAGAACTATATGTCGGTGAATATGTTGCAGGATTTGTATTTGCCGTGCCTGTATAAGTATCAGGCACATACTCATCCCACATCAACGTTGCACCAAGATATTTAGCTCCACCAAAACCAAGATTGGCAACAGGTTCGTTAACCAACATGATTTGCCCTTTTGCTCTACCAGCGCCAAGATATGTTTCGTAGTAATACTGGTCACAAAGAATTAGATCAGGCGACTTTCGTTTCCCGTTCTTTGAACCACCACGCGAACACATATTATAAAGGTGAGCAATTTCCTTAATAAACATCTCATATGTGGTCGCCGTAGATCGGCAGTACTGGTTAGCCCACCAAGTATAAGTGGCCTGATTAATTCCACCAATGGTAGTGGAAGTCGTTGGAAGTTCTTTAATGAGAAGATTTATTGGTGTTAAATCAGAACCTCCGTTGCCAGCCGTAATTGCGCCCACCAGCATTTGTTCAACAACCTCTGTGAACGACATTTCGGTGTTGTTGGCAAGTTTCTGCAACAGATCAAGAATTTTATGCTTTCCTTGATTCTGTGCTAATTCCTTATTGGAAATGTTAGTAGAACCAGCAATCTCCTTCCATGAGTAATACGCAGCAGTCATAATCTCCTGCGGTGTGGTGTCGATAACATCGTAACCACTTGTCATGGATTTAATCGTTGTATTTTTACCATATTCCAGAGGAATAACAATCCTCTCTCCACCATCCTCAACACGCTTTCTTCCGTTTGCATGTAACCAATAGAAGAAAGGACATGCGTTAAAGATGTTATCATACAACTGACTTCTGTAATTCATCCAAGTGGTTGATAACAGGTCATCAAAGTTGTATGTAATTGAATTTATCGACATATATTAACCCTCCATTATTCTTCGTTAGCCAAAGATTCCTCTGCTTGATCCCAAGCCTCTTGCATGGTCTTTGCTGGTTTATTGTCCACATTGGACTCTGATCTCCGCTTTCCCCTAAATTCCATAACATTCCCTCCGTCGCTATTTTCAGACGAGCGTTGATTAGGATTTGTTTTTATGCCAAGTTCGTGCTTGGCATATTTAAACAATCTTTCTAAATCATTATACGCACCGGGGCCGAAAACTTTAGCGATCTCATCCATTTTTTTAATTACTGGTGCTGGAATGTTATTAGATTTAATGAAAGTTTGTACATCTTTCACAAACGTACTTTTTGTACTTTCATCAAATCTTTTTCCTATTCCTCCTATTTCATCCATCATCTTATCTATTGCTGACGCCAACAGTTTAAGATGAGGAGCATAATAGTCTTTTTCTGGATCATCAAACTTTAATTGATCAACCAATAATTCCCGTTTTTTAAGAGGTTCATCTGATTTAACAAGAGAAGGTTGATTTACTTTTTTTATTAACTCTTGGAGCAAAACACTCATATCAGAATCTTTTTTAGCTCCAGCTAACTCAGACTTCATTCCTCTTACTGCATCTGTTAATTGTTTAATAGATGCACGTTGATTTTCCGGTAGATTCTCAATATCAATTTTACCTAACAATTTATCTATTTGATCTGAGGCATTATCTGATTCTATATTTTCGTTATTGTTATCATCAATTTCCGGTTCATTGCTTTCTACAAGAGAAGTGAAAGTCTGCCCATCATCTGATAAAAATCCTTCTGACATTTTTCCCATACTATTTTACCTACCTTTCTTCAATATTAGGTTTTTGTTCATTCTTTCTTGTTCCACCTCCTGAGATAAATGCTGCAATCGCCACGACAACATTGATCACAATATTTTCTGGATCTGTCAGTCGTCCCATAGCAACAATAGCGATGGTAGTGAGACAAAAGAGTGCGGCTATCTTTTCGCGAATTTCATATCCTTTCATGTTTCCCTCCTACAGCAAAGGAATGTGAGGTTCTATAAACCACTGTTGGAGATACTCCTCAAACTCATTCGGGTCAGGAGCTTCTCCGACAGTTTTTCCTGTCTCTGCAAACCAAGCAAACTCAGAGCAGAACAGATTGTCCATATTCATCTGAGCATTGCCGAAACACTCTTTTATAATACTCGAATAGTCATATCCTATTCCGACACAAGACAATGCTCGTTCTCCGATCTCTTGTCTTATAGAATCGTGCTCTGGTTTAAGTCTATGCAGAAAAACCTGCCCGTCAAAACTTTCCAGTCGTCTCGAAAGAAGATTCAGGACAACCCCGTTTTCCAAAGACTCCAATGTAAACCTTCTTCGTTCAAGCCCCTCGAACTCAGCAAGTCGAATTACAAGTCCAGTATGATTAATATCGCCACCCTTTCTTGCTCGAATAGCACTTCCAAGCATTGAATTAGAGTGCCATTGAAGAACATCTCCTGTTTTCATACTGTCTTTAACAGCGTTGTATTTTGACAAGTCATTCATTATGGATTCCTTCCCGCCCACGCAAGAACCTGATCTCGGATCTTTGAGTGCATCAATACATAGGCTATGTTACCGATTGCTATATTACCCATCTCAAAGTGAAAATGAATGTCGTGATGATAGGGAATATCATCAGACTCTTGTATAAAAGCAGATAGCTTCTGTTTCTTTGTCGGCTTGGGAAGGCTTGATTTCTGAGAGTTCAGGAATCTCTCTATGAAAGAAAGCATAAGATTCCCTATCTGTTCGATAGTCATGTTCTCATACAGAACATCGACAGCGTGACCTTGATGCGCCCCTTCTGCTTCTCCGTTAAGAGCGTTTCCGTGGACTACGATCAATCTCACTCCAATATCTTTCGCCGATGCCTCAAGTTTGATGACCTCACTCATACAGAGGTACGGCGATTGCGGAGTTTGGACATTCTCTGTCGGACATCTATTCTCAAGATATTGATCCGTTGGACAGAATACCATAGCATCAGTCAATGTCTCTGTAATGGAAGGTGAAGTGCTTGTCGTTGAAACAAAGGGATACACTGTAGCAACCTGAGGATCAAGTGCATCAGCTTGGGCACGAAGCCACGCTGCAAGTTCTTTGTTATCCATTTTATATCCTTTCAAACACAGTCAACAATAACAAGATTACACTCTTGGTCATTCCCCATAATCTTCATAAAAGAAGAGAATGCTACGCCAGACGCCAAAATTGCTCGTTTTCCGTTTAGTTCTCCAATTTGCTCTCCAAGACCAATACAACCTTTGGATTCATTCTCTACATTAAGAATGTGAAAAAGTAAATCTTTATGTCCTGCTACTATAATTTCAAACGTATCCTTCCATTTTGCTCCATGAAATCTTTTACATAGATAATTTCCAGCAGGAATTGAAAAGTGAATATCTGTCGGGTCGGGTTGTAGGGTAAAACAAAGAGCCTTTCCGTCAATAGTTAATACACCTATCAACCCATCTTCTGATTTTTCCACCCTAACAATTCTAATGTGTTTCATTTTAGTTACCTGTAATAATTTTCAATATAACCAGGATCAAGGTTCCTACTGTTGACAAAAGTGTTGTTATTAGTAATGTTGTAATTCCATCAAATTTTTTAAAAATCCTATCAAACGATAAAGTAATAACTTCGTGCCTCTCGTCACACAACTCCTTATTAAATTCTTCCATAAAGTCACTCCAGAATGGCAACTTTGCCGGTTTTTGAAGCACGTTCTGTATCATTATATTTATTTATAGCATCCGTCAACTCTTGTTTATTATGCACAAACGGATTAATATCCTCACCGTCTTTCCCTGTAAGAGAAGCTCCAACAACTTGAGGTTTAAAAACATGAACAGAAGAAAGAGAAAGAATAACTTTGGCAATACCTTCACAAAAAATACATCGCCTTTCTCTTTCAAATTCACTAACATTACAATAATGTTCATGAATTAAACCGCAACTTTTGCATTCGTATTCATATATTGGCAAAGTTCGTTATCTCCTATCTTCTCGCGCCTTTTCTTGTAGGTGGTGTCTCTCTACTTTCTTCCGGTGATAAATGTAATTTACCACCACGTATTTTAGCAACTTCCAGCATCATTTGCAACTGTTTCATCTGTGCTTGTTGTGCCTCGATCTGTTTCTGTTGTTCTGGAGAATTAAGTAAATTGATATCCTCAAGAGCAGGAAACATAGATGGAACTGCTTCAAGTAATGAATCAAGATTTAATTTCTTTTGTATCATATCTGGTGGAAACTGAGACAATGATTGCATAAACATTACAAATTCTTGTCTTTCAGATTCAGGAAGTTTTGCACTCATACTCCCTATTTCCACTTTTACATTAAACTGTCCTTCAAGATTGTCTCTATTAATAGTTGCCCAACTTATCGCACGTCTTTTTCCTGCAATAGGCACAGCCGCTTGAGAAGATAAATTAGCTTGCATTGATTGCAGTAATTTCTCACCAGTTTCTGCCATAAAATCTTCTATCAATGCTCGCCTGTCTTCTTTTCTTAAATCGGATGATCCATAAACCTTACTTGCTTCATATGCAGTTTTTCTTCTTTCTATAACTCCACGATCAGCTTCATTAGTAACAGCAAGTCTATCAAAATCTGATTTAGAGTTTTGTGTGCCAACATAAACAGCTTGATCTAATGGAGCGTCTGGCAAAGGTTCGATCACATTACTAAGAGGAAGTTCTTTTACTTTAAAAAATGTTCCATCTTCACCACTTTCAGCAAGAGTTAATTGATCTTGGTCGATCATTGCCTCAATATAACCAAATTTCCTGCCATATCTTTTAGCGTGAATAATCTCCATAGCACGAGATTTATTATATTCATCTTGAGGAGATTTTAAAACACGAATATCCGGCAAGGGATAAATTTCATCAGGCACATCGTTGAATGCTAAAAATGTATATGGATGTCTCTCTATTCCTTCTGGAGTTTCATCATTTCTTAACCATTTATCATGCCCTTCAGCAATTACTTTTAACTTATCATGTTCAATATCCCATATCTCGTATATTGTTGTTCTTTTCAAATCTTCTTGAAGTTCATTATAATCACTCTTTCCCATATCTTGATCAGAAAGAGACAATCCTCTCTTAACCATATAAGACGGTTCAAGATCAGAAGTGTTTTTATATTTTTTATCACTTTTTATATCTTGAAGTGGTAATGATATTTCCTCAATAATATATCTACCATCATCAAAATAATTAGGGCATTCTGTATCAAAAATCAAAGACGCAGGGGATACCCTTCTTGATGCAAATTTTTCATTTAATTTTATTATTTCTTGTTCATCAGTTTTAACACGACCTTCATTATCTACATCAAAAATTGGTTTATCTTCGTTAGCATCTTCATATCCGAGAATTTTTGGTTTTCCGTAATTCTCATTAATAACCATATCAGCAACATAACCAGTTTTCAAACAACCAAAAATAAAGAAAGCATCAAGGATAGCAAGTCTTGTCTGCCTCTTTAGTGTTATCCTCATATTTTCATTGGCATAATAATTTAAATATAATTCCGCTGTCTTGGCATTATCTATTATCTTTTGTTTTTCTTCTTCATGTCCAGACTTCGGAGTTACATACCATTTAGGATTTTGAAAGTAAAGAAATGGTAATTGAGATTTAATTGAAGCAAAGATAAGATTAACAACAGGTTTCTCTTTCCATGGACTATCTTGACTCCATTGATTAGATTTGTAATAAGAAATATACTTTTTGGCTTCTTTGACTTTTTTCGCACGCAGTTTTTTACCACGTTCAATTCGATCGCGCCAAACAGTAATTTCTTGTAAATCTTTTTCTGATTGAGAAACTTTCTTTGTTTTATCTTTCGCCATCAATAAGTCCTTGCGTCAACCGTACCAAATTCAGCATTACTGGGAAATTTACCCATTGCACGTTGCAGTCTTTTTTTCCAAACATGTAAAGCATTTCTATCATAATCTTTTATGTCAACAATTCTTGAAGATGGTTTAAGGATCTCAAAAAGCATCTGCATTGCATCAATAATATCATCGTTACGCGCTTTCGGAAAACGAATTAATTGTTCTTCCAAGTCACTATCTTTCATGGTTCTATTAAACCATACATATCCCCCTTCCAACCACGGTTGCATTTGTTTAATAGCAAACTCTTTGTTAAGTTTTGTGTTTTTCCCAAGTTCTTCACATGATGCATAAAACTTTTCATCACGTTGTTTTTTCTTCATAAAAGACTTCAACATCTTTTCTACAAGAGCTTTCTGAGCACCATATTTAATACATTTCCACTTCATAAAATAAAATTTTATTTCATCTAGAAGAGCAGCAGGGTCAATCTGTTTGGCAAAATACTCAAGCAAATATACATTCTCTTTGTAGTCTTGGAATCCCACCACGATAGCAGAATAGTCATTTTTGCCTTCTTCCGTTGCACCATCAAGAGTCATGTATGTATTTCCGATAGGGACAATCTGTCCATCTTCTCTCTCAATACAATTTTTTGCAGGATTATAACTGAAATATTTAAAATATGATTTCTTAAAAACAGCATCCTCCTGTGGCACGGGGTCTTGCTGATATAGACAATTCTTTGAAAAAAATCCGTATGCTATATAATTTCCAGTTTCTGTTTGTATATTATAAACATCCTGTGTAATATGTTTTTCAATTTTAACAACCCTATCTTTAAATGATGTATCTAGCTGACCTCCATGTAAAAAAATAGAGTCATAAATTTTTTGTTTTTTAACTGGATCACACCACATTGCAAATCTTCTTTTTGTTTCTTTTCCTCCGGTTAGGTAATAACACTCCGCACCACAGCCAGCACCAGTATTGCTATAAAAATAATTATATTCAAATTCTAATTCATAAAATGCATTCTCTATTGCATTACATATTTCAGGATTTTTGCTTCTCGATTGTGCTATAAAAATACTTCCTTGTTTACAATGACCTTCACCATCAAAGATCCCACCCAACCAATAAGCTATCTTCTTTTGTTTTTCCTCGATTTCTTGTATATATGGATTCATACAAAAAATTAAACTTCTTCCAATTTTAGCAATATCATATTCTTTTCTATATGATGCATTTCCCGCAGAAGTTAATTGATATTCTTCTGGATTCCTACCAGTAAACCATTTATGATCTGGAGTACAAAATAAAATTCTACCACTCTCTGTTGTTATTTTTATGGTTTCACTTTCACGTACATTAATAAACCTAACCTCACTTTCAACTAATTTTCTTCTACCACCAACACCTTTCATAAAACCGACAACCTTATCCCCTGTGTTAATTTCACAAATTGGTTTACTTGTCAAATTACTCATTAATATAGGTGCGTCTGGAGGCAAACAACTAAATAAGTATGTTCCCATTTTTGGCCCTGACTTAATCTTCATTAATTCTTCTACAGGATAACGTTCAGGCCAATTAGAAATTTTCTCATTATCTATAGTTTCATAAGATGCAAACTTTATTACTTCAACATCAGGGTCTTTTTCTAAATCCCCATAAAGATCGTAATCATCCCAACGTGTTCCAATAACATCAATAGGAGTCAACGGGTTATCCCGTAGAGGAAAGATTGATCTCCACAATTCCCGTATTTTGTCCATCTGATCACGAGTAGTTGAATTTTCTCTTGTAACCAAGTCGTCAATTATAAGATGATCAAAGTGTCTTGAGGTTGTTGTAGAGTCTGCGCCAAATGCTTCAAAGGTTCCCTCAAGGACTGGTCTGCCTCCTCGGTTTGGCACATGAATTTCTTTTGAAGTCCATTTGGTTTCTGGTGATTGTGGTTTTTTGGGACAGTATTCAGAAATAAGGCCGGGCT
>Ga0265297_10002141_pt1 | contig 41755 bp, 2 predicted proteins | sample Munlanlwell13791_FD_192502 | JGI IMG/M metagenome (GOLD analysis project Ga0265297, IMG submission 192502) | Leachate microbial communities from a municipal landfill in Southern Ontario, Canada - Leachate well 137-91 | ecosystem: Engineered > Solid waste > Landfill > Unclassified | place... | reverse complement strand
TTCAAGACAGAGTTGGATTCTAATGCTTTTAGTTCGGGGGAGTATACTTTATCCTGGATATCCGTTAGTCTCTTTAAGAGGTTATCGATATCGCCCGCTACTTTTACATTTACTGCGCATATCTTCTTGAACTGGCCGGCGTTTTCCTTGTAAAGGTCCTTATTCTCGATACCGTATAACGCTATTGGCTTATTCGATGTTATCGAATAGAATTCCCCGGCAGACATCTTGCCCTTGGACATGAGGTACTTGGCTGTGGTATTACGTATCCGTTCATCGGGGAATGTCTTAAGGATAGAAGTATCTATGTAGCCTGTGGAGCCTTCTATAGCCACAAGCTTAAGATCGTAGTTAGTTACAAGTGAATCCAGGATGGATGATATCGACTCCTGGGCGCTCATTGAGGCGTGGGCGTCTTGAATCTGGATCACTGTCTTTTGCTGTGATCCAGGTTCCTCCTGAGCAAGGCTATTATCTGATGATTGGCCATGCCGAAGGGTGGATGCGCTATATGCTTCTTTTACTACGGCGATATCTTTAGGCAGGGCTATATTAGCATTTAGATTATTATTATTTAATGGGGGCGGTGTGGTCTTTGGGGTATTAAAAGACCCGCTGGCCTTGCTAGACCAAACGGGTGTACCTTCCTGCGCCCAGACTATATCCTGATGGATGAAGCAGATTATAAGAGTTACAGCAACGGTGCTCATCCACCACTTATTGCGGGGACTGCGGAGGTCCATAATAAGCGGCTTAGGACTATCCGTCTCGAGTCCCATCGAAGCAGACTCGCCGCGGGTCGAACCTTCTCTTAAAGAGAAAGATTCCCCGTCACTCCATGTTCTGCCTTGCCAAGCTAACATTGGGAGATTTCCTTTTTTATGTAGCCGTAAACTTTTTAAATACTTTTAGTAACACCAGGCATGCTAAACTTCAAATCTCACTTTTTTTACGGCTTACATATATATTATATCATACGGGGATGCATTGTCAAGAGGTAAAAGCAAGCTTTTTGAAATACTAATGCAGGTGTAACTACTTGTTATCATTGATGTTATAAAATGAAAATCTGTTTAACGTTTAACCGATTCGTTAAGCGTGACGATTGCAGATTGGAGGCCGGGAATGTGCGGCTGGAAATGAGGCCCCGGCCATCCATCTGCAATCGAATAGGAGTATCGTTAAACGGCAATCGCCGTCGTCTTGATAGCATAGAATATTTCGGATATCGCCTTACCTGCATCGGTCAGTAATTTGAAGAATCCGCCGCTAGCGCGCAGATAGTCTTTAATCTCTTTAAAGATGTCTTCATCAAACCCGCCTATTGCCATCATGCCTTGCTTGCCGGAGGCGATCGAACGCAATAAGTTAACGGCATTTATGCGGGTCGCGTTCCGCATATACTTTTCACGCTCCGCCTTCTCCCGCATATCGCCCAGTATCACATACGATGGGGCGGAGGCGCCTTTCATATCCCTTCCGACCATTCTTATCTTTACGCCGTCATTAAGCGCGGCCATAGTCGCCACGCTTATCGCCGCCGCGTCCGGGACGATACCGCTTGCGGCAATCTGGGCGGCTGCCGGTTCATCGGTCCTTACGCGGAGCGGTAACGCGCCGTCGATACCTCTCAGCATCTCGGGCGTTATCGTATCGGCGCTGAAGATGACGAGCCGGACCCGCCCGTCCGAGGCGGCGCATTCTTCGGCAAATTTCGCGATCTCGTTACGCGCGGCAGGACTGGCCAGTATAGCGGCATCGAATGCCGCCACAGCCGTCTTTCCTGGGGCAAGGTTCTTATTTTCACTTATCGCGCCGGCTATATTGCTTATGAAGCCATCCTCGTTGACCGGCTCCTGCCAGTATTGCGCGGCGGCTATAGCTTCGTGGCGCGCTATTATATCTCGTATCTCACCGGGTGACTTACCGCTCAGGTAGTTTAATAGTATGCCGTTCATGCCCTCGAGCGCCGCCGCGTCTTTCTTCTTGAGCGCGCCGACATATTTCGCGACCCACGCCGCCGCGTCCGCGGGCTCATCCGACCGCACTCCAGCCGACGTTCTCTGCGTAATAGAATCGATAACGAGCGCTTCGACATTAAGCGGCCGCGCCTGCGGGAAACTTACTTTTATCGCGTCGAATATTTCGACAAGCGAGTCGCGGCTCAAACCCGATATATTATCCCTCGTCAATCCCGCCAGATACGGCCTGGCGAGTACGAATGCCTGGACACTCGAACGCTCCGCTATCCTGGAGATATCGCTCAAGGCCTGCGCATCGATAGCGCCGGGATCGAAGAGGATGCGCGAAGCCTCTTGCGGGAATTCATTTTCAAGTCTTTCGACGCCGCGGCGCCCGCCTTCGCTAAGCGCAACGAACCGTACACCCGCTACCGGCGCGAGATCATTCACGACATTCTCGCCGGCGACCACGCCCACTATCACCGTTGGGATCGGCGCATTCGATCCACGGGCCCGCGGCGCCGGCGCACCGGGCCCGGAGACTGTCGCGTAATCAAAGACCCTCTTCTCGAGCCAGCGGTTAACCGAAAAGACTGCGCTATTAATAAGCGCGTGTGAAAGGACACTCGCCGCTACATAGCTTGCGGGCGCCATATTGAATAGTAACGGCATCGCAAGGTTTATTACCGACACAAGCCGCGCCGCTTGCTTGCCGCCTTTATGACTCTTTAAGAAATGATATACAAACGGCAGTTGAAACGCCGTGAATAAAATGTTGAATGTCCTGCCCTGCGAAACGAGGTTGTTTATCGGCGTAAAGCTCATGGCCGTCATGCTTTCCAGCGCAAACGGAAGGATCAATATCGAAAGGGGCAGCGCTACATGCACAAGGGTTTCTATAATAGGAGCGCGCACAAGATGTCTCTTCAGCTCTCCGGCTACGCTCCACCGCAGTTCCGCCGGGAGCCTCTTTTCGTTGGGCCAGTACTTAGCCGCCTCTTCGGCAAGCGCCGCTTTACGTCCCGGCTCGGTTTCCTCCGCGGAAAGCTCTTTGTACTTCTTCGCGATAAATATCTTGCCTGCCGGCGTAAGGGCAGGTTCTACCGACGCCATAGCCCTTAAAGCATAATCGGCCCGCTCTATATCTCCGGCGATTAAATGGAGGCGCAGTTTCGCGAAGAGGAATTCGCCTCTATACAAGCTTCCTCTGGACGGCCGGTCCTGCAGTATGCGGACAGTGCCGGGGCTATCGCCGGTTATTAAAGAAAGGTATGCCGCCGCGAGCCGGAATGGGAATGCCGAATCCGGGTTAAGTTTTAAGAGCTGGTCGCGCTCTGCCTTTTGTCCGATCTTAGTTACTATCTCCGCCATCCCGGCAACTTCGCGTTCAAGGCCGCCGCCTGTAAGGCTTTCGATCGACCTGAGCTCCGGCAATATATTCCTGAAAAGTTTCGACACCGCTCTTGTCTCTTCGTCTTTCATAGACTCGAGCCTTGTAAATACGGCTTTCATGATTACCAGCCGGCCGTAAGTAAGAAGTCCGTCTTTCGGAGAGAGAGCGGCCTTTAATAGAGGTTCCAACATACCTGCCTTATCCGCTCTTTTGATAAATAACATTATAGTTTCGCGGTTCTCCGCGCCTACGAATAACGCCTCGGCTTTTTCTTCTCTATAGATGCTTATAAGCCCGCCCATCGCCGCGGTATCCGAAGGGTCAAGGGTAAGCGCCTGCCTGAAATAACTGGCGGCCTCTCTTAGAAGATATGCTTTCGCCTCGACCTTGCGCTGGGGCATCGCATCGGCCCTTCGCAGGAATACCTGCGCTATCTCCCGCGCAAGGCGTGCTTTGGCCTTACGTGCCGCCGCGCCGGGCGCGGCGCATGCATTGAACGCCGTCCCGGCCGCCGCGGCCAGATCCTCCGACGAAGAATCTTTCCGCGCATCGAGGGATTTTACCGCCGCTTCGGCATCCAGTAACTGCTGCCTGGCGGACGGCTTAAGTTTCCGGCCCTTAACGAATCCGGCGAGCCGTGCCGCCTTATCCGGACGGCCTTTAGCGACAAGCGCCTCCGCCATGACGAGCAGGCGGTTAAAGATAATCTCTCGTCTCTTATCCGGCAGTACCGGCATATAGCCGCCTAAACCCTGCAGGGCGCCCGACATCGCCGCGGACTCAAGCGCCGCCGCGGTCCGCTCTTTTTTTGCGCCCGGCATATACTCAAGCCACTCGGCATTTATCCGGGACAGCGCTTTGTACTTTTCACCGGAGGCCTCGGACAGCTCTCCTATAAATCTTTCGAGGATAGCCTTTCGTTTCTTCCCGCCGCGGTCCGTCTTTACGGAGTGTATAAGCTCGCCGCATATCTCGGCGGTGAAATGGTCCGCCAATGCGCCGGTGAATTCCGATATCGCTTCCATCCTCTTGCGGGCCCGATAGACGGCAGTCTCTTTTGTCTTATCTTCCCGGAGCACTTCGGAAAGGATGGCTTCGGCTTCCTCGAACCTTCCCGCCCTTATATTCTTTTGCGCCTTTTTCATCAGCTCCCCGGCGGTCTCTTTGGCAGGAATCTCTTTTTCGAGCGCTGTTATCTCTTCGTCCATGGCCGATACGGCGTTTTCGAACCGCGTCCACCCGGCGATACGTTTCGACTGCCTCATCTGCGCGAATCTCTTCACGTTTACGTCTCTTAATTCCTTCATGGCCGCGACGAGCGCGCTCTTTATGCCGGTCTTTACGCTGTCGCTCTTTGCCGCCGCGAGACCCTTCTTAAGTCGTTGTATCCGGTCCTGGACGCGCGCCGCGCGGCGCGAGGCGGGACGGCGGAACAGAGACAGCAGGACGCCGGGAACCCTCTTCAGGCGCTGCCAGCGCGTACCGTTATCGTTTATATAGGCCCGGGCAAGGTTATCCATAACCTCCGCCTTATCCTTTAAAGACGCGTCGAGCCTTATGGCCTTCTCGTAATTCCTCACGGCCTTATTATAATTTTTATTTTTGGGCTTGTTGAATTCGTAATCGGCCCTCTCGAGTACTACGGCCGCGGACTCCGCCAGTATCTTTTTGGCGCGTCTGGCATACCACCACCCGGCGATCTTATTGATGGTGTAGGTTGCGGCAAGCGCCCTCATCACGGCTTCGGAATCCCAGAGCGCTTTGTCGCCGCCGAGAGCGAGCCTGATGGCCTTTCTCGCTTTCCGGCCGCGGGGGGCTAAAAGTCCGGTAATAAGTCCTGATCGTGCCTTTAATTTCTTATCCCGCGAATCCGCCAGAGCCTTATCGGAAAATATATCCTTTAAGCGGCGCAGCTGCTCCGCCATCTTATTATCCCGGACGATGCTGTCGATGAGCGCTTCCAGCATAGAGGTTTTATAGGTATCGCTTATTTTATTTTCGGCGAGCGTATCCCGTATAAACTTCTCCGTAACGGCATCGATATCGTCGAGCATTATCTTGGAGATACCCTTGACCATATCCCCGTCTTCACATAAGACGGCAAGCTTCGGGAAACCGGCGCTAAGGCTTCTCTTCACCGCCGCGCGCACCTGAGGAGAAAGTTTTGCCGCTCCGGCGGCGCGGGCAACATCATTGAACGCGGCAGCAACAGCGGAAGCAAGCCTCCTGTCCTTATACTTGTTATTAAGCAATTCCAGTGCGCTGATAGCCTCGGATACATGCTCTATCGCCCGTTCGAAGGTCTCCTCGTCGTCTTTTTTGAGGACGAGTTTCGCGTAGAGGATATTGGCCTGTATAAGTATAGCCGCGCTGTCGGGATCCGGTTCCGGCGTCGGAGCAGGGACGCTTAATATCCTGTCCAGACATTCGGCGGCTTTTTTATCTTCGTCTTTCCTGGAATACTCCCCGGCAAGGGCTATATCTATGAGATCGTTCATGCGGCGGGTATGCGCTATAACTTTCAGGAGATCATTTGCGGCTTCCAGATATTCGGTAATTTCACCGTCGGGGGCGCCTCTCGCGTTGCCTATCACCTGGGCAAATAATTTTTCGTCCTTTACCGTAAGATCTGCGAGCATAACGGCGAGACTAGCCTCCCTTCTTGTAAGGTCGCCTTTATCTACGGCGATATCGGCCGACTCGAGTTTTACGGAAACAGTATCGTCTCTACCGGCAACTGTCAATATTTCCGCGCCTGACTTGAGCCGGGCCTCTCTATCGTCTATCTTCTTCTTCAGTTTATTTATCTCGGCTCTTGCCTTAATCACCCTGTCTATCTTTCCGATCCCGCTAGAGATGTCGTCTCTTCTTTTATTCAAGTCATCGGACTCCTGTTTTAAGAGGTCCCCTTCCATCCTTGCCTGCGCGGCCTTCGCTTTCGCCGCGTCCTTCAATCTATCCGCGCAGATATCGAAGAGCTCTTTGGAATATTTGTGTTCCGGAGCGTCGAGGGATTTATCAAGCGCCATCGCCCGCTCCCTGTATTCCGCGGCAAGCGATAAGTCGGAATCTCTCTCCTCAAGCATCCCGGCCACTCCGAGATAGGCCTGCGCGTTATCCGGGTCAAGTTTCAACGCTTCATCATATAAGTCCAAGGCTATGCCGACGGCGCCTGCCTGCCTGGTATTATCGGCCATGTCGACACATAACCTGGCGCGCGTCTTGTTATAATCGGCGGGTAACTCCTTATCGTATTTTTCCGCCGACTTATCGGCATCCGCCAAATCGTTTTCCGCTTGCTGCCTGAATTCCGCGGCCTTTGCCGCGTCTTTTTCGTCTTTACATAGATCGAGGTAGAGCTTTGCGTTATCGATCTCCAGGGATACTATCTTGTCGCCGGCATCTTTTCTAAACAACATCCAGAAGAATATCCATCTAAGTTTGCTCGCCCGGCCGCGCATGTACGACTCCTGTTTTATCTTCAGGCCGGCGCGTTGGGCGTTATTCAACATTATCGATAATATATCCGCCTGCGGCGATATCTTCGGGTCCGCCTTCAGCGCGGCGGCGATATCCGCCCTCTTCCTCTCGCGGTCTTCGGCCTTTCTCGTCGAGCGCCACCTTATATCGAGGAAGCGCGGAGGATCGTCCATTGCCGCGAGTTTAAGGAGCGACCGGGCTATCTCGGCGTCCTCTTTATCCTTATCGGCCGCGGGATCCTCTTTTAATATCTTTCGTATTTCTATGGCATATAATATGCTTTCGAAACTGCCTACCCTGTCGAGCTTCGACACGATAAGTTTCAATGTATCCGCGTCGGCTTTGTCATCGCCTCCGGAGCGTTCAAGCATGTATTTCAGGCTCCGCATCGTCTCCTTTATCTTATACTGGTATAAAGTTATAAGCGCGATCCGCGCGTAATCCCGGGCGGTAACTTTGCCGGTGCCCCCGTAGTATACGAAGGCGATAGCCGCCGCGAGAGGGATAATAGCGACGAGCCATCCGAGGCCGGCCGACCACAATGTCACAGAAGCCGTTACACCGGCTATTATGGCAGTATCTGCCATGACGGTTCTCTTCGTAACAAGGCTCCCTCTCCACGAGAATAATATATCATGCCGCAATAATTTCATTGCCTCTGGCAGGTTACCGGCTTCCCGCTCGATATCGGCCAGATAAGAACGGGCTTCCCGCGCGTCGGCGGCTAAAACTATAAGGCCCGTCATCTCCCTTGAGCGAGCGCGCTTACTCGCGGCTATAACGTCTTCCGCGTCAGGTCTGGCCGAGGCAAAAGCCTTCGCTCCGATCCCCATGCCCGCGCGCATCAGCCTTAAGTGTCCGCTCCACGGATTTACCTTTATCGCCGCCTCCATATAGTCCCGCGCTTTGGCCATAAATTCATCCGCCTTACCGGCCTGGCCCTTGATCTTCTCTTCCTTACTCTTATTCATAAAGAATTCCGCAAGCTCGGAATAGTATCCGGCGATCTCGAGATCCGTGCCTTTAGTGCCGTATATCTCGCTATAACGGTCCCCGTAAATTTCGGCCAGGAGCACTCGCGCCGTTTCGTCGTCGGCGTGTTTATCGATATAGCGTTTTATGGCGCCTATCGCCGCGAAACGCTTCAGGCTCTCCCTGCCTGCCGGCGCGGCCTTCTTAGTCCCGTATAAAGAGACGGCGTGGAAGTATTCGGCGATATCCGAGCGCGGATCGAGTTCCGCCAAGCTGTCGGCCAGCGTCTTCAAAAGCCCGTAATCCGGGGACGCTTTCGCGATCTCGGCCTTACCCAGCCTCTCCATAGCCGCCTGCCGCTCCTCCGGCTTGCTGGACAAATTTATCGCCTCCGAATAGAGACGCGAATTTACCGATCCCTTCAGGGTTACCGCGTTCCTATCGCCGGTCCTGTCGATCAATAAAGCCGAGATCGCCTCGCTCCTGTCGAGGCCCGGGGCCTTAGTCCGCTCTTCGAGCCTGGGATCTTTCCGGAAGGCTTCGAACAGGAAGAATAGCAGCGCATGCATCTCTTTCAATTTATCCGGCGGCAGGGCCTGGCAGAATTCTTTCTTCTCAAGCGCGATCGTTATCCTTCTTATCAGGATATCTCTTTTTTCATCTTTTATCCTCTTTACACCGCCCTTGACCTCGAAGTTGTCTTCCGACGATAAAACCTTATCTGAACCTATATCGGTGAGGACGTATAATCTGTAAGCCGCTTCTGAGGCCAGGACAAAATTCCCGGCAGACATAGCTTTTTCATAGATCGAGAATAGTTTTTCGGCGAGCGTCTTTTTATCTTCGGACGGTACCTTACCGGCGAGATAATCGAATAGCGCCATAGCGGAGAAATTGAATTCTCCGCCCGGTAAAGTAAGTTTGATAGTGCCGGCGCCTGAGTTCGCTCCGACATCGTCGATAGCCCGCAGTATCTTATCTTTATCGCCGGCAAAGTGCATATCGAGGATAAGGCTCTCGAGATAGGCTCTTCTTTCGAACCGCGCCTTGCCCTTTAATTTACCGGAGGCCTCCAGCATCCGCGATATCCGCTCCACCGCTATAGCCTTCAAATCGTCGGGCAGCGCGGCAAAAAGCGCGGCCGCTTTTTTAACGTCTTCGTTCGTGCCGCTATACTTGCCGCTCATTATGACCTGGAAGGCCCTGCCGATGGACTTTAAGATATTATCGCGCTCACCGGACTGGATCGCCCCTTCCGCGGCCTTCAAAAGATCTCTATCCGCGGTAAGCTCGCTTATCCGCGCCTGCAGTTTTGCCACCCTGTCTTTAAGCGCCTGTTCGTCATTCTCAAGCTCCTTCACCCGCCGCATCGCCGCCGCGAGCATCGCCGCGCGGCGCGCCCTAAGCGCGGCCCGGAATTTTGCCGGGATAGGTTCCGTGCCGGGTAAGCGTTCTATCCCGGCAAACGCGTCAAGGTTCGAGCGCGCAAAACCGGTTGCGGCGGCATCTGCTTTACGCGCTTTATCGATCTCCCCGGCTTTCTTCTTAAGGTTCTCGTCGAGAGCCTCCAGCTCCTTCGTCTTTGCGTCGAGTTTCGCGGCCGCCTCTTTTAACTCGGCGCGTTTCATGAGAAGCGCCAGAGATTCGAGCTCCATCATTTCAAGATAGACGCCCGTCTGGAGAGGCTTCAATATGTTCGCGTTATCCAGCGCCGCGCGGGCTTTTCCGATATACTCTTCCGCGCCGCTTCTGGAATTTTTGACGGTGATCTCGTATTCAGCAAAGAGCCTGTTGCCGCGCGCCTCGGAGGTCTCCGCCTCAAAATATTGCCCGCGCGCCCTCAGGATATCTCCCATCCTTTTGGAAAGCCTCTTCGCAACAGTGCGGCATCTTTCTACAGGAACGAGCTTCTCATTCCGGTTCTTCAGCTCTATATTCTTCTTGAATCCGTCGTTTAGCATACCGAGCGCCTTCGAGATCATCTCTTCGGCCTTACCAAGCTCACCGGAAGCTTCATAGCTATCCGCTATCGCCGTAAGCTGGTCTATATTTGCCAGGAGACTGTCTACCCATCCGGTATCGCGCTCTATTCGCAGGTCTTCCAGGGCTTTTTCGAGTTTTGGTTTCAGTAAAGCGAATGCCGCGTTTAACCTGGTCCTGTGATCTGCGCTCAGGTCCTTACGCTTCGATATTATTACGGCGATTATGTGAATAGCCGAGGAGAAACCGCCCGGCATATCTTTATTTAAAACCTTTAGTATGGTCTCCAGCGCCGCGTCCGTAATATCTTTGGGGTCACTGCCTTCCAATAAAGCCGAGAGCCATTTAAGCCCGGCCAGCCATCCTTTCTTATCCAGCCCGTTGATAAAGATCCTGTCGCAAATTATGGCCGTCCGCTCCTCCAGATTAAACGTAGAACCGCTCTTATCGAGCGCGGCCAGTTTCTCCGCGGCGCTTAAAGCCGGCGCGGCAAAGACGGCAAAGAATATATCCGGCTTCTTCTGGAAAGCCATCGCACCTATGACCGCGTTAAGTTTAGCGATAACGTCATCCTCCGCTTCGACCTCGTCGGCTATCTTCTCCATGACCGCCTTGAAAGCGGGCTCCATATCCTCGGCATACCAGGTCTTTACAAGATGCAGGATAGGCTCCATGAGTTTCTTGCGTTCCTCTTTGGAAAGTCCTTTCGCCAGGAGCGCGGCCCTGTACTTTTCCAGCCGTTCCGCAAATATCTCCCGGGCCTGCTTGAATTTCGCGTCGGCCTCATCCTCTTTCTCATCCGCCTTCAACCTGTGCCCCTCGGCAATAAGGTCCGCGGCCTTATCCAGTGTCAGGGTATCGAGAGCCGCTTCGAACTCTTTATCCCGCGCGCCGGTAAAGCGCGACATAATACCCTCGATATTGTCGCGTATCGTGACGCGCCGGAATTGACCTGTCTTCGCATCCCAGCTTCCATAGAACCTGTATCCCGACATCTCTTTCAGGGCATCCAGGATCGCGCCTCGCAGCGCGGCAGGAAGCGCAGCGTTGTATATATTTAAAAGAGCGGCCGCGTATGCCATGACCTTGCCCCTATCGCGTAATACGTCCGGCGGCGGATTATCCTTATTGTTATAGTATCCGCCGAACCGCTTCGCTAAACTGCGGGCGAAGAGCGCATATAGCATCACTGCTCCCAGGGGTGAGCGTAACTCGGTGAGAGCGCCTATCATATCTTTGAAATCTGCGGGGCGCGCTACATCGGTAAGGCCGTCGATAAATCCTTCTATCTCGCCGCGTAAGGCGTCTATCATCCGGGCATCGGCGATATTCTCCTGCAGTAAGCGCGCGTAAACTCCCAATACCGCCGATCTAAATACCGGGACCTCTTCGCTTAATAGCGATTCCTCATCCTCGTATTCTCTTCTCTTATCCGCATCCGTCTCATAATCATCGCTGTCTTTATCATAGAGCGCTCTCTTAAGGAACGCCAGGCTCGCGGTCTTTTCGCGCAACAGGTCCGTCGAATCTTTTCGCATAAAGCCGCGGCGCCGGCCTTTGGCCTGCGCCTTAGAAGCGGTCTCCAGCCTGTCGCGGGCAAAACCGTCTTCGAGAGTTTTGAATGCCTGGTTATCCATCGGTATGAGGCCGGAATCGAGAATAGCGTCCATCGCCGCTACTTTCCGGGTATCCCGCATCCCGGATTTTGCCAGCGCGGCCATCCCGCATTCTACTAAACCGTTATGGACGCGCTCACAGGCCGTTTTGGGTTCCTTGACGTACGCCGCCCCGGAAACATGAGTTATTCTTTCTAAAGCGCTGTGCGCGACAAAAGGATCGGCGGAATAGACGCTACGCTCCGTCCAGTCGGCCCAATCGTAACCGGCCGAGCGCCTCAGCATCCATATCTCCCTGCGCAGCGCCCTCCTTACAAAGAACTTTGTTATAAAATTCCTCCTGCTCTCGAGTATCCGCGCGTAATATAAGAGTCTCATCTCCGAGGCAAATTGGAGGCTCCGGATTGAAGCGCCCGAAGGTATCGCCCTGAGCCGGCGGAGCGCCTTCTTGTATTCGCCTTTCTCGAAATACAGGCCGGCCAGTTCTATCACCTCTTCGGCTGTGAGGGAAGATTTATCTTCAAGCGTTGCGATCTGCTCATCCCTGGCCTTTTCGCCGGTATGTTTTACCGTCTCCTTCTTCTTTCCGGCTTCCGGCTCTTTTGTTTCTTCGAGCGCCGTCACAGCGATATCTCCGGCCTCGGAGGCCTCGTTAACTCTTTTCTCGGTAGCGCGCTCTTCTGTCTCTTCGATTGCCGGCTGGGTCATGACGGCGCTTATCTCGTCGCGTTTAGCGCGCTCTGCCGAAGTAAGTCCAGGGGCGGCCTTTTTAATAGCGTCGAATGTCTCATCATAGAGTTTCTTCGCGTCGGCATCCTTGGTATTCTTATACCGTTTTGCCGCCGCCTCCAGCCTTATGAGGAGCGCTTCGGGATCATCCGGCGAAACTTTAAGAAGCTCCGCCGCGCCTTCCAGCGCGATATCTATGAAATCCTCCGGTTTATCCAGCGCCCGCACTTCCTCGACGGGCTCGGCCTTAAGGGCAAGTCGGCACCTTAAGCGTATGACGTCGGGCGAATCTTTCCATGTATAGTTTATGAGTTTGAATAGTTCTTTGGCCCGGTCCTTATAATCCGCCGTCTCAAAGAGGAAACCGACGAACTTCGCGGCACGATCGGGCTTGAGCTCACCCGCTCTTATCCGGCGCGCGAACTCTTTTACAAGCGCGGCGGCCCTCTTCCGGCCAGCGGGCCTGACGGGCGCTAAATCGCTATATGCCTCGATGAGTTTTATGACGGCGTCGAGGCTCTCGGGGTGCCTCTCCACAGCCTCTATCTGAGAGGCAACCAGCCAGTCGAGGGATGAGAGGGTAGTCAGGTAATCGTACGCGGGTTTCAATGTTTTTTTGTATACCGGTTTTGCGAGCGCCTTTATAACCAAAGTTGTCGAGTAGAGTGGTAAGGCTGTCTTCAATGTCATAACCAATCCGTAAGCGGTCGCATATGCCATCTTCAGGTATGAGTCGGAGACGGCGATAATGGCTATTATATCTTTTATCGTTTCGGCGTATCCCGCGATAGCGCCGCCGCCCAAATAAGATGGAATACCCGCCAGTAAAGCGGGTGGTAAGAACACTGCTAAAAGTAGGATGGCGCTTATAACGGCAAAAGTTATAAGAATGCTCTTGAGGGAAGAGGGTTTCATTGCGCCGAACATGCCCTTCACCGATGCCATGCGGGACGGTTTTTCGGCTTCCGCTTCGGCCGGCGGTTTTTCCTTCATCCGCGTAAGACATCCCGCCAACTCTTTGGATAATCCGGCCCGTCTATATACTGCGCGCGCTTTTTTATATTCCTTCGCGTCTTCCAGGAAACGCCCAAGCTCGATCGCGGAGGCAGTCTTAAGCCCGCTATCTTTGATGCCTTCTCTCACCGAGCGCTCAAGCGCATCCTGCGCCCTCTTTTTATCCCCCATCGCGTTAAGGACCAGGCCTAAACGCGCCCTCGCGTCGGCGTCTTTTGCGTTTACCGCAAGCGCCATCAAAAGATAATTATAGCTGTTTACCCGCAGGTCCATGGCCTTAGCCTTGCCGGCCTCCGTACCAGTCTTTTCGGACTCCCCGGCAAGCGCGTATAACAGTTCCGCTATGGCGCCGTAAGGTTCCGTATCCATGTGCCGGGAAGAGCCGGTGATCGAATCTATGAATTGCTCGACGCTACGCCCGCCTTTGGCGCGCGAAATGTCTATAAGGAGCAGCGCTATCTGCGCGGCGCTATTCTTCGTCACAAGACGGCGGGCCGATAGGGCAGTGTATCTGCCGGTAGCAAGGTACTCTTTGACTGCCTTCTTATCATCCCCGGCGATCTTCCCGCCCGTTATATTCTCTGCCGCGGCGATGGCTTCATCCAATACGATATCGCCTCCCCGGACGACCGCGGGCAATCTCGCTCTCAGTACGGCTTTTGCGTCCGGATCGGGTTCGGGCTTCGGGAACCATTTCCGCCAGATCGGCCGTACCCAAGATATAGGCGCATGCCACGAATTGTAAAATACCTGTTCCAAAATCCACTTCGGCGCAGTCCAGGCCGCAAAGTATACCAGGACCACGGCAAGCTGTATAACACGTACCGCGGCCAGGACAGCCGATGTCCATAATACCGCCCTGCCGGTCCTGCCGAACGGATGGTAGAGTAAAGCCATAAAGAAGTCGAGCGCTTTCGACGCGAACCTGGCCAGCCGCTTAATCATGGCATGTTCCGGGCTTACGTTATCCAGGGCGTGTTTCAACTTTAGATAAAATGCCCTCTTCTTCCATTCAAGTTTCGAACGTTCGAGGGCGCGGTCACGCGCCAGCTCTCTTCCATACGCCCATATCCGGAAATCATTGAAGAAATCGTTTACCATATACACTATGGGCTTGACCGTAAAATAATCGAACCAATATAAAGCGCTTATCCGGAAAGAGCGTTCATCCTGCCTCCCGGCCATATCATGTTTATATTCGACCTGCTTCTTCCATTCTATGGTTGCCCGCCAGGCGGCTATCGCTTTCCACTTGAACCACTGTCCTATCTCAGTAAAGGCCCGGCCTATCGCGGCTTTTATCCCCGGCATACCGGGTAATCCCGTCTCCCTTGTAAGCGGGAGGCGCCTGCCCGCTTCGCGGCCGGGAAGATTATCTTCGGCGATCTTTACAAAGTCCGCCACCGGCTCTCCTCTTGCCGCCGTCTTGCCCGCCTCGGGCCGGCGCATAAAGATACCGTCCGCTTCCACGACGAGTTCCTCGGGGCGCAGGCCGGTCTCATTGCTCTCCTTATCCTTGCCTGTCAGGATATCGTTAGCGCGGTTTATCTCCTCCGCGGTATCGAGCGAAACGGAATCGCCGAGGCTTCTTACGTAACGCGTCCCGTCGCCTGCCGCGGCCACCATGAAGTAGGCGGAACCTATCTTTGCCGCGAATACGCGCCGCCCCTCCCCCGCGGAGAGGCTTATCAGCTGTTCGAGCTTCTCCTGTGAAATGGATTCACCTGCGTCGCCCGCGGTGAGTTTAGCCTCTCCGTCGGCCATGGCGCGGGCGGAGGCAGCATCGACGAATACGACGGCGCCGCTGAATTTATACTGCGGCAGGTTGTCCGCGCCTACTGTGCCGCCGGCAAACCCCTCTATCATAAGATATACCGTCTTCGGCCCGGACAGGGCGGCCTCATCCTGCGTAACCATACCCGTAACTTTGGAGGCATAACGCTCGTGGGCGCTCCGCGCAAGCCTCTTCCGTTCGTCTTCATCCATGTTCTGGGCGATGGAGCCGTGCATAACGATAAATACTTTAGGGATGTTTTCCGGGTCCGGCTCGCCCGGGCGCGGTGGGACGGCCATGGCCTGCGCTAAAGCGGCATCGCTTATCTTCGCGTCTCCTGTCTCTGGCGTCTGGGCTATGACGCTATCACCCAACGCATCCCGGAGACGCTCCCTAGTCATAGCGCCCTGGTACTCACGCCTCTCTGCCGCGGCCTTCTTTTCGCGCTCCCGGTGCGCCTCTCTATCATGTTCCTCTTTGGCGTCGGCGGCATCCTTTAATTTGCCGGCATCGGCAGTCTCCACGCCAATGGCTTCATCCAAAAGGTCCGCGAGGTCGTCCGCCGTCGAATATTTTACGCGCGACCTGTCGGCCTGGGCGGCAGGCGCGACCGAAAGGGCGGGCGCTTCCAGGCTCCGGACGGTAACGGGCCGCACGTCCCTCCTGAGTTCTGTTCCCGCTCTCTTCGCCACGCGCACTACGCTCGTCTCGTTCTCCACGGCAACCGGCGTAAGCCTGCCGTCGTCTATAAGGGCCTTCTGTTTTATCTCGGCCTGCCGCCTCGCCTCGCCCATATCCGTATGGAGGTCGCTGAGCGCCGGCTCGATCACGGTCAAGGCCTTCGCTATCGCTTTACGCCCATCGGCGTTATTGTAGTCGTCTGTCTTCGCGCGCTTATCGAGATATCTCCGCCGCGATTCCTTCACGGCAGCTTGCAGCAGCCCATAGTCCGAAGTATCTGCCGTCTTGAGCTTGCTCGCTTTCTCTTTGATTATCTCGTGCTTTACCTTATCGAGCCCTCCGCTGTATACCTGGACAACGGCATCCTCGAACGCTCCGGCAAGCTCGACCGTCGTTGTGCGCATCGCCGTCTTCCGTATCACAAACCTTATGACCCTATTTTTATCTTTGGCGGAGGCAAGCGACATTACGTCTCCATCGGCAGTTCCGGCATAAGAGACGTTATACGAGTCTTCTCCTATCACAACGGTCCGTCCGCCGGCCTCGATACGGAAAGGCGCCGCCTGCCACTCCGCGTCCTTATCCAGGAACTTTACACCCGCCAACCGGACTTCGCCCGTCCGATTATTACGCGAAAGTTCATATAACGCCTCGCCCGACCGCAGCTGCCCTAGACCGTCCTTATCGAGCGTCACAGCGCCCATCCTTTTAAGCAGCCGCATCAATATATTCTTCATCTGCTCCCGGCGCGCGGTAAGCTCCTCCGCGGAGCTATCCGATAAAACGAGCTCATAAACCTTATTTTTTACCTTTTCGCTGAAAGCGACCGGGAAGTGTTCTTCGATATGGCCGAGGCACTCATCCAGCTTGAGCTTTCTCACGCCATAATCCCCTGCGGTGATATCCGTAAAATAGATATTGAGTATCATCTCTATGCTATTTTCGATTAAATCCGGAGCGGTATTGGCATCTTTTTTCATCCTCTCCCTGATCCTGCCCCTAGACGTCCTTACCTTGTCCAGTTCCGCCTGCGCGGCCCTGTTTGTCTTGTAAACTTCTTCCCGTATCTCGTCGCGCCGCTTCTGGCTGTCGGCTCTCACCGTCCTTAAGCTCTGCGCGAAATAACTCTGCAGGGCGCACCATCTCCTGAATGCGTATTCCTGGAAATCCTCGATGAATCTTCCCTCGTCCGCGACGGATGCGCCCCTGGCGAACTCTTCGGCCTTCCCCCTGTCATTCGATTCTTTTATGAATGCCTCCCTGAATTCATCGTTCTTAAGGAGCCGGCGTATAACTTTAAATAACGCCTCCGTCCCTTCGGTATCGTCCGGGTCGTAGAACCGGTAGTCCATAGCCTCGTCGAATATAACGGGCTCGATCGCCGCCAGGCTATTCTGTTTGCGGATGAAATCGTCGAACTTTTCCTGGCCGGAGAGCCTGAGAGAAGGGAGAAGGTCCTTATTATGAACGGCGCTATACTGGGCTTCCATCATCTTGAAGAGCGCGGAACCATTGCCGACCGAGTAGCAGGATTCGACGAATCCGATATCGCCCTGCCTCCTATTCCTCCCGAACTTCTGGACTTTGCCCTGGTCGCTCCTGTTCGGCGAAAGGTCTATCAGGAATAGTCCGTCGAAATACTTCTGCTCTACCATGCGCCACACGCCGCTTGTACGGCCGGCGTCCAGCCTGCTCAGGAAATTTTCTATCACCCTCTTCTTGGCAAGGCGCCGTCCATAATCGGTCTCGAAGAATATACCGTTAGCGCCTGCAAGCCTGTCCCTAAGCATATCGACCAAAAACGCGTCTATATCCTTTTTTGCGGATTGCAGTTCCGCGCCGCCGGCGCCGTTTAAAATGTTGTCGGCCGAGAGGATATGGCCGGCCAGGTTCTTTTCATCTAATTCCGTCTTTACCGTGCCGGATTCCGGCGATATCCCATTAACGATCTCCCTGATCTCGTCCCTGTCTTTGCCCGCCAGCGCGGACAGCTCCATCCGCTCCAGGAACCACGCGATAAATTCCAGCCGCTCGTCCGTCTTGTCCCGGCCTTCGAGCTCATTGTAGAACGAAATATAACACCCGAGGTTGTCGGAGCCCTGAGCGCGCCTGAGTTCGAGAAGTTCTCCCAGCGCTTTTACGGAGTTCTTGACTATGAAGCCGCTCTCTTCGGAAAGTTCGACGTTCGTCGCGCGGCCGAGCTTAGAATCGCAGAGGGTTATCGTCCTGGGCTTACCGGCATTATCGACCACCCATTTTTCGTATGCTCCTTCTTCGTTCAGGACGTTTATCTTTATATCCATGCCGAGCCGCGCTATCAGTTCTTCCAGCGGCTTCTTGAACTCTTCCGCCTGGTGGAGGTCGTCGAAATATACTATAAGGCTGGGGTCGGTGAAATTCCTGAATATCTCCTCTATCTTATTGAGCGTAAAGAGGTTCTTCTGCTCGTCGCCGGAGACATAGACGCCGTCCCTTTCGGCGCCTTTCTTCGAATAGAGAGGCTCTATCTTCCTGACGCCCCTGGATTCCGGGAATATCACACTCATGATATAAGAGGCGGTCGTAACCGAACCGCTGGCGCCGCCGTACGAATGGACGAGCGCCGCTACATCGGTAAACGACATATATTCGGTCGACTGGTTGTCGCCGCGGACAACAGGCGCGGGAAGATCGCCTTCGATAAGCTGGCTCTTCATTTCATAGAGCGTATGGAACCTGTCGCGCCGCTGGCCGCCCAACTTCCTATTAGACTCCTCATCGAGCAGGACCACTTCCATGGTAACTTCCTTCAGGAGGAAGCCGCCTTCGGCTGGGTCTACCCTGTACCGCCTGTCGTCTATGTTTATGACCCTCTCCTTGTCGCCTTTACTCATAAACTCTTTGTCGAGCGCCGCTACATCAACGCCGTCATGCCTGATCGTAAAGAGAACGCCGTTCTTCACCACCTCGAAAGGCGCATCGTCGAAATCTTCCCCGTCTTTCGTTATCTTCCCCGACTCGTCTATAAGGACCTTGGGTTTGCTCTCATCGGGTGAATAGTCAAGGACGTAATCTACTCCCAATTTATCGATATATAACGCCTTGACACAGTCACGGAATAATTCCCAGCTGGGCGCCTCAATCCCTGGGAAGTCGCGAGTAAGCAGTGAGGCGACGTTACTCATGATACTTTCTATAGCTTCCTTTGTCCCCTTATCCGCGTCGGCAGTCTTGATCGTAGCATCGAGCATCATACCGCCTACGTCATCAATCTGCTCACCGACCATCTCCATCCTGGCAATAGCAAAGGCCTTCTTGGCCTTATCATAAGAAACCAGGAATCTATTATTGTTTTTTTTGTCCTTTATCCTCTCGCCCTTTTCAGCCTGGGCCTGTGTTATCCTGGTATCTCCGATAATAAGAGTATTGGTCCCGGCTTCATATTGGACATCGGTGCCTTTGCCGAAGCCGAGAAGTTCTTTCAATCTGCCGCATTGCCCTGTTATATCGCCGGCCTCGGGCTGGATGAACGCGATATTATGTTTAAGGAGGGCCTGCATAAGCTGTATCCCGCCTTCCGTCTCATATAGCTTTTCGGCGGTCATTATCGCTAAAAGGTACCTGACATATTCCCTAACGCTTAGATTCTTCTGCTGGGCGGCTATTATGTAATCGGAAAGATACGGCGCGACATCGCATTCATCGAATGTCAGGCGGGTCCTCTTCATGAGATCCAGCCACCTATTACTATCGCCCTCCTCCAGGTCCATATTATTCTTTGCGTAGAGGCAGGTAAAACTTAAAGCCCCGTAGGACATGATGACGACGTCGTTGGCTTCCAGTTTATCTGCGGCTTTTTTCAGGTCCTTCTCTTCGCCGGTCATATAGGCCGCTTTATAGCCCATGACATTATAGAGGAATTGCGTCTGCCTGAAGTCCCTCTCGGTGTATACATCATCGGTAACAAGATGTATGCTCTTAAGCCTTTTGCCGGACTTAGCCTTCCTTGCCGCGTTCAGGATATTCGGCAGAGGATATGCGAGCGTCTTACCGGCGCCCGTCGCCATATCGACAAACCAGTTATCCGCTATGGCAAAACCCGCCTCTATCTGCTCCGTAAAAGGCATGTATCCGGCGGCAATTATAACTCCCAGCTGGTAGTATACGGCTATCTCCTCTTCGACCTGCGCGCGCGAGGCGGGGTTTTCGAAGCTCTCGCCGTATCTCTTCTCTAGACAGCTCTCCGCATCCTTGCTGTCGACTCCCTGCCTGTCCGTCCCCCTCATCTTATCCTGGATAAAGTTTGCCATTTTGATTCCGGCGGCAGCCTGTGAAAGCATGTTAGCGGCCGCGGCCTTGTCCGCAGCAAGCGCCGCGATCTTCTCCGCGAGGTTGCGGCCTTCGCCCGCGCTATATCCCGTAACAAGAAGTTTTAATATATAGTCCGCGAATATCTCGATCTCGTCTTTACGGTCCTTGCCGGCTATGACGCTTATGACGCACTGGTCTTTTATCTGGTTATCGGTTATACCGAGGGAGCTCAATATCTTTCCTATCTCGTTCTTATTTATGTCGCGCGCGCCGAGGCGGGTTGCAAGTATATCTGCCATACCCGCGGCGCTCTTGCCGTAGCAGGCTTTACTTATGAGTTCCTGGTATTTTCTCTTGCACTTCTGGATAAAGCCCGACTTGTCCATGTCTATGCCGCCCGGGGCAAGCCACTGGTCTATCGCGCCTATTATGCCGTTCATAAGCCATAACGCCCTTTCGAGATCATCCGGGCCGATTATGCCTTTCGCGCTCATCTCTCTCAGGACCGCTTTGCTCTTTTCCGCAAATGCCCTATCCTTTTCAAGCATCTCTTTCTTCGCTGTATCCTTGAAATTCCCGGACTTTGCGGGCAAGTGGAGGCATTTGATATTTATTTCCGAGATCGCGGAACCTACGTAAACCAGGATTTCTTCGGCTATATTGTCGGAGAACTCCCCGCCCAGCAGATGCTCGGTCGTCCTCTGCAGCGATTCGATAACTTCGGCGATGTTATCTCTGCCGACGATCTTCAGCATCTTCTCTATCGCGGCTACCTCTTCGTCCAGCCATGCGGCATCGCCTGCCGCAAGGTAGCCTCTGATATTTTTAAGCGTCGTTACCCACTGGTTAAGATATACGGCCATCTCTTCGATCTTGCTGTTTATCTCTTCTATACGCGCCTGCCGGGCCTTGGATTCCGCTCTCTTCTGGCGCCTGAGTTCGCGGGCCTCTCTTATCCTGCCCCAGGCCCAGGTCCAGGCCCTTTTGAAGATATTGCCTGTCGGGGTGACGACAACTCTCGCCGGCCGCGCCGCAGGCGCAAGAAGAGGCGCTTCGAGGCCGAGCCCGGTCTTTACTTCGTCGCGGAACTGCCGCATACCTTTCCTGGAGTTCATGCGCATGTTATACGATAGCCTTTTTCTCGCCTTCACCAGCTCTTCCGTAAGCCTGACCCACACCGTCTCGGCGCTGCCGCTCCCTCTCGCTCTCACCGTTACGGATACCGTATCGCCGGCGCGGTTAACGGAGCGCCACAAAACCTGCCTCTGTATCTCCCTGCACCTTGTCTGCACCCGCTCGAGCAGTGTAGATAGCTCCCTCTTTGACTCTAAGGCCATCCGCTCGACAGCCTCCGCGGTATCTTCGAAGAAATACCCGGCGGGCGAATAGAGACTGCCGTTCTTCCGGAGATCTCCGAACCTCTTACTTAAGGCGTCCAGGTTCTGCCATACATTCGACAGCTCTCTTTCGATCGCCGAGGCGCGCGTCTCCTGCGCCTCGAGATCGATGGCGCCGCCGTCGTCTTTCGTCTTGCCGGCGGCCCACATCTTAAACAACTCCGCCGTTAATTTATCCAATCTATCCCTTAAAAGCCCTATCTCGCTTTCGGCCGCCCGGGCTGTAACAGCCCTGGCGCCGCCAAAGAGCGCGGCGTCGCCGGATTCGAACATATACGAATCGATGAGCGCCTCTATGATGCTCCGGGCACCCTTATCCGTCGACGGTGACGTATAGAGGCGTAAAACCTCGCCCTGGCCGGCATCGGTCTTCAGGAACGCTTCCATGCCTCCGGGAAAAGTTATATGGTATTCATCCGCCAGTATAGTAAGCAGGCTCGCGTGCGCGGCGCTCCTTGCAAGGCTATTTTTGCTTACGGCGTAATAGGCGAGGCTCTTTACGTCTTTATTCTTCGCGGCTTCTTTTATCTTTGATTTTATCGAATATTCGAGGCAGGCGTTGCGGTCGTCCTTTACCGCTTTAAGCCCGTTCAGGTCTTTCTCCAGTTCATCTATCTTTGTCTTTAACGAATCGGCTACCCGTGCGGCTGAAGACGGCAGAGCGCCCAACTTCTGCCTGGCCAGGTCGATCGCTTCCGTTATCGCATCCAGCTTCCTGCCGAGTTCGGCTTCAAGCGCCGCAAGATCTTCCTCGGAGATGCCGGCATCGGAAAGCTCGGCTATTATGTCATTGTAGGCCTTGCGCGCCCGCCGCATAGCGCTGAGCGCGGCGCTCTCGGCCTTGCTGAAGTCGGCCTCTTTCAGCTCCTCTCCGGCAGCCCTGCGCTCCGCTATGGCAGCCGAACGCGCGTCGATCTCCGCTTTAAGTTTCGTCCTTAAGTCCTGCTCCGAAAGTATGCCATTCCTCGTCGCCGCCCTTATCATCGCTTCGCCTTCCGCGGTCATAGCGAACGCGACCCCGAGGCCGTTACGCATGAAGACCTCGGCTATTATATCCTGCATATTCCCGGCCATACGCGCGTTCACTTCGGATACGCCAGGTACATGCGTCCCGCGGCTCTCGTCGAATAGTTCTTCGTATGCTTTCGCGTAATTGTGGGCCGCGTCGAGCATGGCATTGTAATCTACGACCGACAGTCCCCCGCCGCGCGCCTCTCCTATAAGTCTTTCGAATATCTCGCGCCCCGTTCCGGAGACTTTGAGACGCTCCTTCGCTATCTCTAAGAGCCTCGCGCGCTCCGCTATCTCATGAGTTATTACGGCCTCCAGCGCGAGATTACCCGCATCCGCCCGCGAAACGCCTTTACCGGCCAGTTCGCCGATCTTATCGTCCACGTCTTTACGCTTTACCCAGATATAACCCGTCCGCCTGCCGCAGTGCGTATAGACCGGCCTGCCCGCGATCTCGTCGGCTATTATCACGACCCGTCCTGTCCTGTATATGACGAGCCTTATACCGCGGCCGGCAAGTTCGTCCAGTTTCGCGTCAAGCGCCGCCTTCTTCTCTTTTTTAGCGCTCCTGAGCAATCTCCCAACGTTGTAATACCGCTTGCCTGTCTTGTCGTCCGTGAATAATATATTCTCAGGCCGGTCGAGCTCTTCCTGGGAGAATATCCCCGCCTGTTTAAACTCTTCTATGATGCCTGATAACACTATGCCGTTTGCGTCGTTCATCGCCTCGTGTTCAGCCTCCACCTCATCACCCCGGCGCGCTATGCCCGCCTCGGCAGCTTTACTTCCACCCAGGGGTGGAATCTTCGCATTTATCTCATTCATCAACGCGTCATATAAAGGCCTGGCTATTTCGTAATTCTTTTTTGCAAGATCACCGCTATAATTAAATTTTTCCATGATGCGCCTTATAACGTAGTCCCTGCCATCGTCAGTCTGTGGCCCCAGACTACCATCCGTATTTATCGAAGCGGCAACCATGCTTGAGGCTATCGCATATGCCATTTCCTGGACATATTCAGCCGTCCAGCCTTGAGCTACAAAATGCTCTACTATCGCTTCGGATAAAAGTTCCGTCTCCCTCATTTGACATTCATCGAATCTATCGCCTGCGGTTTCCGTATCTTCCTCAGCCATTAACAAAGGTATAGAAGGCGCTAACTCCGCTATCCTTGCGACCTGTTCCGAACGGCTGAGGGGCGCAGCCGGTTGTTCAGCTGCCTTTTTGGCGGCAGCTTCTTCCGCGGCTTTCTGTTCGGCGGCACGTTTCTCGGCGGCGGCTCTTTCGGCTGCTGCTTTCTTCTCAGCCGCCAGCTTCTCCGTAGCGGCTTTCTCGGCCGCAAATTTCTCCCTAAGGTAACCTGCTGCTTTGTCCCTCAATCCGTAATGGGCGGTAAGTATGGAAAGCTTACCGCTCTTTTCGACATCGTCGAAACTCTTCATCCTCTGCATCTCATCGATAGCCTGCAGCATCCCCCTTACCGATAACTGCGCAAACTTAGGCCCGGAGCCCGTTATGGCCTCTCCCAGGCCGCCAAGATTTCTCTTTAGCTCATCGAGCGACCGGGCGCTTGCGACGGCATCGCGTTCCATGTCGGCCCTGGGCACATTTACCTTTGCCATATCCGACTCTAAGACCCCTATCTCCTCGGTAATATTATCGATCAGATTGCCGGCAGCTCTGAGAGTACGCGCCCTATCGAGAAGCGTACGCAACTCTTCCTGCTTCTTCACCATCGACCCTTCACCGCTGACGATCGCGCTTAAGCGCGCCCCCAGTCTTATCTCCTCGGCAGCGTCCCGGAAGACTTTAGCCTGCGCCGTCAGCTTCATCTCATCGGCCCGACCGGCTAATTTCTCCAGCGCCTCGGCGTCATTATCATTCCTGGCCTTCCTGGCCGCTTCACGCAGTTCCGCCCCTGCCGTCGCTTCATAGGAAATCTGTGTTTCCAATTCAAGGGCTTGCTGTAAAGCATTAATTTTATCCGTCGTTTTCTCTGAAAGATCTTTACCGATAGCATCCTTTTTGAACAAAGAACTTAGGTACTGGTAACTTCCGGCATCTATGCGGTAATAGATACTTAGGAGGTTGAAGAAATCAACCGCGGAAATGTTGCCATTTTTGGCCATACGTATTATTTCTTTAGCGGCGGCTTCCGGACTGATCTCACCTTGTAGAAACTTGCCGATCGGATCTGACTCAACAAGCGCAAGCATTAAAGAAAATTCGCTGTCTGAAATCGGCAGCGCAGAACGTATCGCCATTAGAATAGAGCGGGTAGCGGTATGTTGATTTCTCGTATGCCCGTCCAATTTATATGCGCGGGGTTTGCCTATGTCATGAAGCGCAAGCATAAGAAGGAATAAGCTTCTAGTCGCATTCGCAGGCAATTTTTCTCCTGTAAAATATTTTTCAAATAACCCCAGTACCTTCCTGGTATGCGTTTCTAACGACTCCATCTCCTGGGGGGTCCCTGTTGTATTCACGAGTAGCCAATTTAAAGTACTATTACCTTTTAGACATTGGATTATACGATCTATCATGCCTGCGCCTTTTAGCGCATTATCGTTTAATGTCGATTCTAAGCTATTGTGAAATTTTTCTTGAGCCGCATTCATTTTACCCTTTAACCCCTCTAGCCGCGGCCTTATCCGCTGGTCATTTTCCAACCCAAGCTCTCCTAACCTTGTCACGACCTCTTGATATCTCAGGAAATCATTCTCCCGTTCTGCGGCATCTAATTCGAATTTAGCCTGGTGTTCGATGAAAAACTCTTTATATGTTTCTGTCTGTTCATAATTTTCTACAAACTCTGTGCTTGTAGCTTCTACTATGTAAACTTTTTCATTCATCCCTTCGGCACCCATCTGCTTCATTTCTTCTACCGTCGCTTCTCTTACAGTCGCGCCGGTGATTCTTACAGCGCGGTTGTTGGAATGCATATTCAGGTTTTCGGCAAAGGTATACCTCGGGCAACGGTTATCCATTTCAATTTTGAATATAACAACGGTGGCACCTCTTCCTGCATATGGCAACTCGGGAGATTCTGAAAAATACACTCCTCGCCCTACTGCATTACGATACCCCGGGAATAACAACACGCCGCCATGGGCTAGATCCCGCTTGATATCAGCGATATCCAGACCTTTCGTTACATGATAGCCTGTGTTAGTGTTACCCATTAAAAGATTTAGCCGATGACCACTTTTACTATCCTGAGAGCCATTCCGAGAGATATTAATTATGGTACCGGCACATATAACATCTTCATCCTCACTCAATGAAAAGCTGTCGTCCTTTATACGGTTTTCTGCCTTTGCAAGAATATTAAGGAAATCTGCAACATCATCCGAAGACCCACTTAAAAATGCGTCTTTTTCTTTGCGGATAGTATCTAGCGTCCATTCTTTATATCTTTCTTCTTCAGTAGTTACTTCCTTATTCTCTATTGTAGTAATAGCTTCGTCATATAGTTTTGCCATAGCACGTATCCGGGCTATTCTATTTTCCAATATAGTCTTAAGCGTCTCGTTGTATGTTTCCTTATTCAAGGTCATCCAAGTCAGCAACTGATTAATTTGTGTTTTTGACATCTTATCAAGCGCATATTGCAATAGTTCGACGTTGTTACCTGCTATGCGTAAAATTTCTTTAGCCATTTGCTGGGGTTTCTTGGCATTAGTAATCATGGCTTCATCAATATCACGTTTCTTCGCAATCATCTCTTCTGCAGTCGCAGGTTTCGCGACTTCGGCGGATTTCGGCCCAAGATCTTGAGGGGTTACTTTGACGAATGGCGCTACATTGGACTGAGCCAGCACACTTTTTCTCATAACAACTGCTTCGGATTCTGTCGAGTTTGTCATAAAATATGGCGCTTCGAAATCGCCGGCGGCCATCTTCCCATGCAAAATGCCGGCGTAAGCTCTCATTACCTTATTCTCTTTATCCAGCTTTACGAATCCTTTATTAAGGATCTCTCCCAAAATACGCCTTTCTTCTTCCGACATATTCTTAACGACATTATTAGTCAGCCTGGCGGGGCACAAATTTTCTCCAAGCTCATTATAGTTAACATCTATGCCTGCTTCGCCGTTTTGGGCTGCCTGGAAAAATTGGCTGAATGTTGTATCAACGAGATAGGATTCGCCGGACTGGAATGTCACGACTAAAAATCTATGGCCTAACCGGCTGAGCGGCGTGCCGAATACATTATGGCTCTGATGGACATAAATTCTCTCTGCCGTGCCAAGACGCAGCGCCATATCTTCTTGCGCTGCGCCACACTGATCGACAAGACCGCTCGGCGCAAGCCCCTGGCGGGTCTGCGGTTTAGCTCTATTATTCTCTATGAGCATCAACCTGTTGGCCTTAATGGCATCTCTCAGCGTCCTTTCTTCTTTGGACGCGGCCGGGGCAGGCGTCCCTTCAACGCCAGGCCGCTCCGCCGCGCCTTCCGCGCGGGCGAGGAGTTGGGCGCGCAATCTTTCTTTTTCTGTGTTATCCAGATTATTAAGGCCTAAAACTTTTAAGGTCTTATTAAATTCCTTACCAAACTGCTCTTCAGAGGCGCCCTTATTCCCTTTTAGCCACTGGCTCATCCTTTCCAGGACTTTTATATCATCCGCCTGCTGCCCCTTCTGCTTCCGGTCTTCCCTGGAAACCGCGGCAAAAGAACCTGCCCCTTTCTCACCCGCCGCCGCGGCCCTGGCGGCCTCGACATTACCTTTGGTGCATCTGTATATGCGCACCTGGCCGCCGGCCGCGATAAAGAAGGCATAATACGTTTCGCCGATACAGCTTACGACCCAGTCTTCGCCTTTCGAATTTTTACCCGATATGAGGTTATCCCAGAAGGACTTGAAGTTCTCTACGTTGGACTTGGCCTGCTTTTGGTCAATCTCTCCCGATGCGGCAAGTTCGGCCTGTCTTGTCTCATAAGCCTTGACGTACTCGCTCCTATCGCTCCTGCCTTCGGCTATGCGTTTGGCGCCGATAGCGGCCGCGAGCCTGGCCCAGTTCTCCATCAGGAATAACCGATCGCCCCATAAAGATTGGAGCGCGATGTAGAACTCGCCGCTATCGAGGACGTCCTCGTACGCCTTCTTGTTATTCGTTATTATCGTCACATACGGCCGCTTCTTATCCTTGTCGAACTTCGGCAGTATGACGAGATACGACAGCTTATCGCTCTTGAGCAATTCCGCTATGCCTTCCGAATGGAAACCTCCGGTGACCATAGCGGCAACCGTTTGCCTGCGCTCGCGCATACGCTTCACGGTGTTAGCGACCATCGACTCGTTACGCTTGAGCGTCAATTCATAGAACTCTTCGGCGCTTCCTACGGCTTCGAAGACGGCCGTGATGTCGAGGTCTCCGGGAAGCTGGAGGTTATATTTCACGTACATCTCTTTTATGAATCCGGAGAAGGCGGCCGCCCTGAACTCATCCCTGTGGGTCTTGTAGTACCCCAGCGACTTACTGGTAAGGCGGGCTTCGATGAGGTCGCATAAGACCGTGGCGTCCCTTAAGTACCGCGACAGCTTCCGCTCGTCGTCATTCCTCGATATTTTCTCTTTTATCCTGTTCTCGTAATCGACAACCTCGTCCTTTATGGCGCCGGCATCGACCGACTCGTAGAGCGTCATATAATCGACATAGGTTATGATGTTGGGGTATTTCGTCATGTCGAGGGCGGCAATACGCGCGGCGTCGACCATGTGGGAATAGAACATACTCGCCGAGAGCTTGCCGAGTTTGAACGAAAGGCTCTTCAGTATAAGTTCCTCGAGCCTGTTCTTATCAAGTTTCGACTTGAGTTCGTTCAAGAGAGCTTCGCGTTCGGTATTCGTAGCGGCAAAATCGCACTTCCGCTCAAGTTCGACCGCTTTTAATAGGTTGCCGATATTCGTGTAATTTACGGCTGTAACGCCGTTCTTTTCGCCGAGAGCGCGGACAGCCTCCCACTTCGTAGTAAAGCCTATCTTGCCGTTATTCTTCAGGATCGAATTCTCCTCCAGGACCTTCAGGTCATCGGAATATATGTAAGGCTCGAGGGCGGCAAGGGCGTTGAAGAGGGCCTTCGCTTTTTTGTGGTTCTCGCCCTGGTTCGCGAGGACGCTCCTGAAGGCCTCCATATTCTTCGGATGGAGGTCGCTGTCATCGATACCGTAGAGGGCCACGCCGGATTCCGTGACGATGGAGAAATACTCGGCAGCGGAGATGCGGCCTTCCGCCATCAGAGTCTCGGCAAGGGTCTTTTTTATGCCCTTGTCTGGAAATGAGGCGATGGAAGAGGTGTCGACGTATCCGAAAGAGCCCTCCACGGCTACAGTCTTTATATCGTAATTAGTGACTAAATTATCCAATATGCTGACGATCGACTGCTGGGCGCTCAGGTTATCGTGGGCGTCCTTTATGTTGATGATAGTCTCTTTGGAATCGAATATTCCGGCTTCTTTTGTGGAGCCTATATTCCTTGGGATGGAGAATTCGCGGAGGTTCAGCGGCTGGTATATTTTGGGCGACGCTTGTTTGTCGGATATGGGCGTAGACTGAGGCCCCTGGGCTATAGCGACTTCCTGGAATAGGAACGCTATTACCACAAGTAGCGATATTACCTTATAAAACAGTTTGTATTTGTATGTGGCGGCCAAGCTCATACAGACCCCTGGAAATGGGGAGATTTGTTAAATCTTTTTATTAGTTTTTATTAAGTAATGAAAAATATATGGGAATCCCTTAGGAAGGTTTCCCATCCGCCTCATTTCCGTTAATAGTATATCATATATGGAGGTAATAGCAATAGCAAAAATCAAGATTTTTTATACCTTAACTGATTTCCACCCCGGGGTGGAAATACGAGGATCGGGTGGGGTTAGCTTAAGCCATTCCTTCTTTTCGTCGACAAAATATATTTTTTTAATCGCTCTTTCCATAACTCACCTTGATTTAAATTGTAGCACAAAAATCCGGATATGAGAACATCTTTGAGTACACTAGTGTTAGTAAGCCAGGTCCGCAGCGATATCGCTTTCGATCGATCTTTCGGTCTCCGCTCTCGCCCCTTCGGCTTTGGCGACGGAGAGCTCTATCGCGCCCTGCGCGGCAAGGCTGGAGAGCGTATGGACTGCGCCCGGAGTAAATACATACACGGTGGTACTGCCTTCTCTCGCGACATAACCGCTCGTGACCGTCCTGGTAAGATGGTCCGTGTAGGCGACGAGCGCGTCGGCATATGTCATCTTCGACTCCTGGATCATCACGACTATCCTCGAGCCTCTCTCGCGGGCCGAGAAGCGGGCCACCTGCGCCACGAATGTTTCGAGCGCACTGCCCCTGGCATTCGCGTCGAGCATCATGACGAACTCGACATTGTGATAGCCCGGATGCGTGCTTAATAGCCTCGCCGCCGCCTGCGCCATCTGGCCGGTGACTTCGTCGGCGGACGCGTTCGGGTCTATTACGAGCCTCGACATGCCGCCGACTATAGTGACACCGCCTGTAGCGATGGTCGAGTCGACGGTCTCGATCCTGAACGTATCGGCGACGTTCAGCTCGACACCCTTTTCTTTCAGCATCTCCGCGACTCTCGCGGCCTGTTCCCTGGCCGGACCGGCGGTATCCCGGGCGGCGACAAACCCTGCGGACTGTGGCGCCAGCATATGCGTTGTTACCGACGTCATGCCGGGCATCATCTGCCCTGTACCCATAGCGGCCGCCGCGGGTAGCTCTCCACCGAGAGCAGTTGTATCGGCCGTAGTCATAGTATTAATAGGCCTCGCGAGCGGCGCTACCCCCGTCCCCTCGCCTGTCATAAACTGGCCCGTATCGATAACGCCTGTCTCCGTCGCCGGCATGCCGGCTCCGGCGTATTCGGAAATAGTCCCAAGCGCCTCTTCGGCGGCCCGGGACTTTCCGGCCTCGCGTCTTGCGGCAGCCTGGCGCCTGACGGTGATCCTGAATACAGGCTTGCCGGTTACCTCGCCTATCCCGGCCCTTGTTATGGTTATCAGGTCCGTAGTAATGCTCTCACCATCCGCTAAAGTCTTCGCTTTGGCGATATCGTTAGCGAGATTGGGATCGAATGCCAATAACTCCGCATCGGTATATGTATGAGTTATAAGATTGCCGTCGGGCGCTTTTGCCACGTTACCCGCGCTATCAAGCTCTTCGAATATGACCTTGACGCCTGCGATACTCGTCGGCGCCGATTCTGTCCTGACGCGGCCCTGCCTGCCGTCTTTAGCGGCCATGTATGCCTTGACATCGGCAGTGTTGAGCGCGGCGGCCGTAAGCGCGGCCGTCACCGCGTCGCCGATACAGCCCTCCTGGCTGAGTTCGATATGAGTATGTGTCGATACCGCCGCCAGAGGATGCGTAGTACCCGTCATCTTCAGGACGCCCGACGCGTCACAGACAAAGACCGCTTCATTGCCGGCAACCGAGCCTACGTCGCATATTTCATATACGCCGCCGGTCTTAGCGATTATATCTTCGACCGCAAAGCCCGCCGTGCTTTCATCCGTTCCCGTCCGGCCCGCTATTTCAACTACATTATCGCGCAAGAGGTCTGCGACGCTCGTCGTGCCGTCGCCCCGGATCGTCGAGGCGCGGTCACCGAGGCGCACCGTATACGCCATTCCTTTTATACTCATGCCGCTATTCGCGATATTCATATTGCCGGCGAACTCGCGCTCATCGGATGACAATGCGCCGGTCCTGCCCTCTGCCGCGCGCACCACGGCGACCTGGCCCGGTCCGGTAATGGCGATTTCGCGGACGGATATTACGGCGTCGAGCAGTGTCAAGACGGATGCAAGCGCCGGCGATATCGTAATGCCCTCCGCCTTCAATAGGACTAATAGACCGTTATATTGCGTCCTCGCGGCTTGTACATTGTTATATGTACCGTCGAGAAGTCCCGTACTTAAAGCAACTATCGCGGCAGTTACGGCGGCGCTCTTTTCGGCTTTACCCAATAAAATCCGGACGGCTTTTATTGCCGTTTTGCGTACATCGGCTGCCTTAGCCGCAAGGTTCGATGACGTTTCGCACCTTGCAACCGCATCGGCCACGGTACCCTCGAGGCCGATATTGGCGGCCGCAAGTCCGGCCTTTATACGCTCTAGCGCGCTCTTTATAGTCTGCCTGGAAGCTTTCGAATCGGCTATCGTAACTGCCAGGACCAGGTCATCGATAGCCGCGGCTACGACGGTCCTGCCCGCCGCTTTTATCCCGCGGCCGGCCATTGCGCGGATTATCCGATCGCCCGCGTCTCTTATATCCCTGGCGGCAGTTACGGCGGCGCTTTGCGTTACGATATTCTCGAGTATCACAAACGCCGGCGCGTCCTGTGCTTTAACGCCCAGTTCGCTCCTTATGCCGTCCAATTCCGCCGCGGCGGCTTCTATAGTAATAGTACCGCCGCCAAGACGCATATCAAGGTCCGCGATCTTTTCCGCCGTACCGGCGTCGACGCCGGCGCGCCTCACCGAAAGCCGCGTAGCGGCGTAAATCTCCTGACGAGTATTGGCAGTGACGGCAGCCTGCGGAGCCTGCCCTCTGATCAATCGCGCCAAAATATCGCACTCAACCTTTAACGCATCATCGTCCATGCTTCTACCGGCTCTCACGATCTCTCCCGCTGCGGCATTAAGCAGTCCTTCGCCTTTTACTCCGGCGCTAAATCCTTCCTCTAAAGCGGTGCGGACATGCGCAACCCTCTCCGACGGAGTTAAAGTGCCGTCATGGAGCATATTTGCCGCCCGGGTAAGTATAGAAGCCAGACCGGGATTACCGGCCTTCAAGTTTTCTGCCGCGACCTGCAATACGCTGGATATACGCGCGAGAGATACCAGGTCTCTCCTGGAGATCGCCGGCGCGCCGGTCTTCTGCATATCCTTCGATATGTCCCTCAGGGAACCCGCGACCTTGCAGGCGATATCGAGCGCCGGGCCGTCATCCAATTTTAGCGCGGATCCTTTCAGCGCTGACTCCAGTTTTATATCAGGATTATCGATGCCGGGGACTATAGCCTTAAGCTCACGCTCCAGGCTGTCGGACGTAGCTATAGTGCCGTCGAGGACGCGCTCGGCTATACTGATAAGGGCCCCTACCTCAGCCTCTTTTCCTGCGTCGCGGGCCGCTTTGGTCAGGCTGGAGACGGCGCTTCTTAATTCAAGCGATTGCCTGGCGCTCCGGAACGCCTGTTTCACTTTACTGCCATCCGCATAACTACCTATAGCGCGTTCCGCGAGAATCCTGTTGATAGCGCCCACAGCTTTTTGCGGCGGCGTTCGCGTATTTCTATCGAGCGCTTTCGCGGCTTCCGTCCTGACTTTTGCCAGTGCACCGTCGGCGTTATTCCCAAGCGTTTTGTCGAGCGCCTTAAGCGCGCGGGCCAGTTTCGACGCCGGCGCGGCCAGCTTGACGAACGTAAACGCACCCGCTGCCAGGGCCGCTATCCCTCCGACGGTCAAAACCGTAAGCCACACGGGCGCCGTCAAGGCTAAGCCTATCAGGCCCGCCGTGCCGCCTATAGCGCTCATCACCGTTAAATTACTTACCGCCCTGACGTTTCTGGCCCCGCCCATCCTCGCAGGAGCGGCCTCTTCACCGCGCGAGGCCATTCTTTCAAGCGCATCTATGACATTACCGAGCGCTCTGCCGAGTTCTTTTTCGCGCGCGTCGCCGGATGACTCGTAAGCCCTGACAACCTGCCTGGCCAGGGCGAGATCCATCTCTCCAAGCATACCCTCTGTGTCGCCATCCGCGATGCGCAGGCTCCAATCCTTCTCGGCCAAAGCAGAAACGGCCGCGGCAAATTTATCGCTATTCCGCATTTCATACAACTTGTCCATAGCTTCCTGCAGGTCGAGAGATAGCCCGGGCTCCTCATCCATGAAGACGTCTCCCATGGGCTCGGCCATAGATCTTCCGCTTATCGCGCTTATACCTTTCGCGATCTTTTCGCCGCTCACTCCTAAAAGTCGAGCGGTCGATATGACAATCGAAACGTTCGGCAGGACGCCGTTCTTTATAGCGTCGGACACAGCCTGTCCAAGGCCGCTTATGTCACCACCAAGTCTAGCGGTGTCTCTTATATAGCCTATCGTAAAGTCGCGTAATTCCTGCATCATACCGGCCTGCGACCATCCGATGTTCATTAATTCAAGCACATTCCGCGCGTCCTTCATCGCAATTGGTCCATCGATCTGCCTGAGCATCGCTTTTACATCAGCCCTGGTCGTAATTGCATCTATCGATCCGATCATCCCCCGAGTGCTCTGTGCCATAAGCTGTCTTATCTCGCCAAGCGATAACGCGTTCCCGCCGGTCTTTGCCTGGTCACCCAGGAGATTGTATACACCAACGATCGTTCGAAGGTTATCGTACGACATACCGCCATTCATAATGCCAAGAATGGCTAAGCGCACATCGGCATCTTTATCTTTTATGCCGTCGAATATTACGGTAAGCCGATTTGCCTGAGTCATACTGGTAAAATCTTTATCGTGTAAAATATTGACCATCGCTAAAATAATATTTTTCTGCGTACCGTTCAGGATTATACCCATATTCCCTAAAAGTCTTTCGAGACCGGCCATAGGGACAACACCGAGATTGATAGCCTGGGCAAGCGTCATCATGCCTTTCTCTCCGGTAATCATATTCTCCTGTTCGCTTGAAACCGTGAAGCCATTCTGACGGAGCTGGTCTACCGAGACTACCGTCAAAGCCCCAGATCCTAATCCTAATGCGGCAACTACCCTGCTGCCAAACCTGCTGCCTGTCGTATCTATCTCTTTTTGTATCTTTTCCGCCCGGATAGTAGCTAATTGAGCGGAATCGATGGAAACGTTCCGGTCACGCAAGAAACCTTCGAGTAATTTCAGCTTTGCGGCTTTTTTAGTGGCTCTATTTAATAACGCAACCTGTTCGGGCGCGAGCACACCGTCATTGATATTGAAGATATTGTTAACCTCTCCGCCCGCCCTCTCGCCGCCCGCGCCAAGCCTTAATCTCAACTGTGTCAGCTTACCTGCGGGCAGCATATCCATGACGATGAGATTGAATTTGGTATCTGCGGTTATACTGCCTTTTATTGCCGCGATGTTTTCGCCTTCAGCAATATCGATCATGATATATACCTTACCTTCCCCGCCGCCTGACCTGATCTCTTCTTTGACGCGCCTAACATCCTCGTTATATTTTTTCTCGCTGAATTTACCGGTGGCGCTATCGACTCCGTCGATAACCTCAACTTCATAGTTAGCATCGCCTTTATATTTAACAACTCTAAGTCTATCGCGCGCCGCTTCTCCCAATTCACTATCTCTTACGACAACTATATGACGTACGAAGTCTGAATCGCCAACGCCTATACGGTCTGCGGCGCCTTCTATATTACCTACCATGGCATCCAGATGTTCTTCCCTGCCTGCGGAAAGAATAGTGTCGTATCTTACTTTTACGCTTCCGCATTCCGCCTTGGTGCTCCTGCCGCTTAAGATCAACCTGGCTTCCGGATCTATACCTACGATTGCGTCAAATCCTATTTCTGCAAGCACTCTCATTACGCCATCGAATGTGCCGGAGCCGCCGGTCCATATATTCCTGCCCTGCCTGGCATTCGTTGATATGAGGACGTCGCTTATAGATGCCTGGATCTTCTTTGCCAGCGCAAAATATCCCATGAACATCTCTACCGAGGCGTTGAACCTGATGGCAAGAAATCCGTTTATTTCAGGGTCGCCGATCATGGTGTTTGGCTGGATCTTACCTCCGCCGTTCTTTGTAAAATATAATAAGCCCTCGCCGTGAGCAAGCATCATTATGTCGCGAGAGCCAAGACACCTGGCAGTCGCCGCTTTATTGGCAAGCCCCGCTATCGTCGCATCGCTCAATCCTTCGGCAAGGCTTCCCAACCTCCGCCTGACAGATTCGATAATCCTGCCCATAGATCCGCCAAACCTGCCGTCTTGCGCGTTCCGCGCGCCTTCAATCCTCATATTATGGCTGTCATATTCCACCCGTCCGCCGGCAGTATCTGTTCCTCTTACGACCGTCTTCCGCGGCGATACCTTAGCCGTATCCACAACTCCATGGTCTTCGATCTCTCTTACGGTCTCACCGTAAATAGCCTGGCGTATTTCGTAGCACCTGCGATACTGCTCCTTCTCTGCCTCTGTCAGCCTGTCCGCTATGCCTTCGACGCCTTCCGAAAGTACCGTCGGTACCATCTGGAGTAATTGCTCGGTCTCATCGAGCACACCGGCGACACCTGCTTTGGCCTCGCCTTTTTCATTCATAAGAAGACGGCATCCGGTCCCGAGAAGGCCTATATCTTTTAACGTGTCGCCTGTCATGACATAGACACCACCCTTCTTTAATCCTTCTCCCCTAAGATCATCTTTTGTCAGGAAATTCACGCCGAATGCCTTATCGGGATCCATAACGTTTTCTATCTTACCAGCGCCTATTGTTTTGATAAGTACATTATCCCTGAAATTATCAACGAGTTTTTCCTGTGTGGTAAGAAGCAGGATCGTTGGGTCGAGCCCCTTCCCTCTTAAAATATCCGAAGCGATGGATACGCCGAGCAAATTACCGTCCTCTTTCCCGCCCCCGCATCCCAGCCTGAATACAACCTCTTCGCCCATATCCATATCCTGGCAGTGAGCAATGGTTATCCTGGCAATCTCAAGAGCATAATAGAGCTGTTTATCCTTGACGCTAAAAAGGCCTTCAAGCTTATCCGGAGTGCGCTCGGCATCCATTCCGTATTTCTTCTGGAATTCCAGTTCCCGCTTCAATGCAGTCCTTACACAGAGCAACGCTTCCGCGCGATCCAGGCCAAAAGTTCTTTCTACATAGTCAGCGGCGGATTGCACTCTTGCCGAAGCAGCGCTTCTGCCCTCTTCGGTACTATAGTCAACCCCTCTTAAATGATAATCCGGGCTGCTTTCGATAGCTCCGACACGCTCCGCAACCATCCTGCCAACCGCCTCGACCTTCTCCTTGGGAGCGTCTCTGTCCGTAATTACAAGACAGGTCTCTACCCGTTCTCCCAGGTCAACCTCGAAGAACTGGAGCATCTTCCCTCTTTCATTGAGATATTTCGCGGTTTCGTGCATCATGTAAGACCGCAGACCATCGGTAACAGCCAACCCTTTCTGGCCGCCCATGTCGACGGTATCTCCAGTCAGATTAACCAGTTCCTGGACTCTTTGCGATATTTCCCTATCCGACCTGCCTTCTATTTCCATATTGCGCAGTTCCGCCACAAAAGCATCGGCCGCCCTTTGATTCTCTGGGCTCTTGACCCTCCATTCCATTATTCTCGCTTCTAAGCGTACGCTCCTCTGCTCCTCCGTTGAATATCCTCTAGTCGCCTTCATGAAAAGCGCCATGAACCCGAGCACCCGCGCTTCGCCCGCGGACATTGCCGTCCTCACCTTATCGGTATCTATCACCGTAACGCCGCTTTGCATTTTTGTTTCGTTCTCATCGACGAGGAATGTAGGCGCCCAGCTGACAAGCCTGTCTACTAAAGTTACGAAACCGGCTATAAAGAAGTCATTTGCTCTTGCTTGTATGAATCCTCGAACGACTTGCCCGACAATGCCAAGGTTATTGAGCTTCATCAATAGCGGAGTCGAATTGCGTATGGATGCTATCGCCGCCTCTGCGCTCTCTCTTCTTATAAGGACAGCCCAGGCAAATCTTATGATAGTTGCAGCATGCCCTAACACCGGTATAGTCGTCTTCTCCGATAGGGCGGCAAATAGGCTGTGGAAAGTTCCCCTGAAACCTTCCCTGCCCGCTATAGCGCCTCCGCGTATTTGCAGACAGACTGCGCCCATCATCGGCCCCATCCACCAGCCGCTTGCCGGCCCCTGTAAAGCAGAGACAGCTAACGTATTCCAGGCTTTAGAGCTTATTCCCAGGAACCCTCTTCCGAATAGTCTTTCTTCTCGGCCCGGCTCTCCTACCATTATCGTCCATTCGCCCTTTTCCAATCCGTTAATAACGGCATTCCATATGCCGGTACAGACCGTAAAGGCGGGCGAAACCGTTATCCACTTGATGGCGCCTTCTACCATATTTATACGCAGTAATTGCGAGCCGGATATAGCCGTCGGTTTCCAGGCGCCCTCTACCCAGGTTCCCTTGATACGGAATATATTTCTGGCAACCCAGGCTTCAAGTCCTCTGCCTTCGTGGAGAAGGCCCACATTCCCTTTCTCAAATGAATACTTCCCAATATTATTCCAGGCCTGCCTCATGTGATATAGTCCGCGCGGCGATACGAGATACGCGGCTAAGAGCGCTCTTACGCCTCCCACGAAGAAAGCAACCTTTAATGCGCCCGCCGAAAGTTTTTGCGTATTCTCCTTAAAGAAGACCGAACCTTTCCAGCCCTGGAGTTGGTTTATTCCCCATGCCAGGCCAACATTTATCATACCGCCCACGATAAATGTTCCGCTTATCATAATAACTCTTGCCGCCAGGACACTGCCGCCCACTTTTCCGCCTAACCATTTAGTCGCCGTTTGAACGCCTGAGGCAAATCTTGTAAGGTAGATGGCCTTGCCATCAGCATCCAGTATCTGTTTGCCTGCCGTATTGACCAAAGGTGTCTTTGTTGCTTGCAAGCCCCATTTTATGAACACGGCAGCCGCATATAAACCTGCGCCGATGCTAAAGTCCAGCACTGTATTACTTATCCAGCTCCCCTTCCTCCCAAAGATAGCGCCTTCTGCAGTGCCTGCCACAGTTGAAATAGCGCCGGCGGCAATACCGCTTGTTACTTGCAGGGCCAGTCTGGACGAAATCCCCATGGCTCTCGATGCGGCGGCAAATGTTCTTAATCCGCCGAAGGCCCTGAAAGCTCCATACCCTGCATATGCCAAAACAGTAGAGACCGCTATATTAGTCGCAAACTTGCCGAAGCTAAACTCTTCTCCCTTTAATGCCATATCGACCATGAAATATCTGCCCGCGCCTAATCCTGCGCCGGCAACTCCGACTCTAGCCCAGGCGGGCAGGCTTGATGCGATCCCGAGCCCGCTAAAGACAAAACTAAACGCGGCTCCCCATCCTGCTGAAACCAGCGTACTGCCTATAAGTTCGAACGGATCGAATTGCCAGGTACCGGTCGTTAGCCCCATGTAGACGGATTGCGCAGTATATATACTTGCCGTTATGCCGGCTGTTATTGCCGCGCCTCCGAGCATCGTACCTCCGACTGTGGCCAACTCAATAGCTGATGTAATAATACTAAATTTTGCCAATCCCGCTCCTACCGCAAACCATGCGGCCAGAGGAACTACACTTGTCAAAATAACTCCAGTAGCGATAAAAGCTCCGGCTGTAGCCGCTACCAGGCATGTCCCTAATCCCGCGTTAACCGCCGATTCCATCCCGCCTAATGCGGCAACTCCGATCTTAGAATACCAGGAAAGTTCACTGTAGGCTTCCCGTAGAGATCTCTGATAGCGTTCGTGAATATTCAGAGCGCTAGTGATTTGGACATAAACGGCGTGACTGCTAAACATTTCTTTCGCCAGCGCCGACGAATCGAGATATTTATCGCCGACTTTATTTAAGTTGAGCTTCACGGCACTCTCAGCACTGCTCACAACCTTGATCCTGAACAACTGGTATTCGGCGCCGGACGCGTTATTCTTTTCCAGACGGCTCGCGAATTCCGCAACTTCGGCCTGCATAGCGTCGCTTCCTCTTCCAAAAATTTGTAAAATCTCTTTGGATGAGAAAATTTCTGTAATTGCAGCATCGCCATTGCGCAAACCATTCAGCTTGGCCTCCAGTTTATCGGCCTCCGCTCTGAAATCGCCGCTAAGCTGTTCCGGATTACCGTCCAGCAGGCTTGCCCGGAACCGCAAATCGTCTATCTTGCGCTGGATGACCTTCTCTCCGTCTTTACTAAAGTCTATATATTCGTTAAAGGCTTTATAATAAGCCTCCGAGAGCTTTATAGCATCATAGTTAGCCTTAGCTGTTAAGTGGCCCTCGGCCGTCTTTAACTCAGGGGTATTCTTGCCTTCTTCCTTTACATATTCTGTTATCGTCGTATAGACAGACGTGCCTTTCTCTCCGCTAGAGACACTGTTGCCTATGTTTATCTTTATGCCTTCGGAATCAAATATGAAGTGCTGGCCTTCTATAGCCACAACGCAATTCTTCCTTATTTCGATACTGCCCCGCTCCAGATATACGCTTCCGCCGCTATCCTTAACGACATGTATATCTCTCGCGCCGGTATCTTCAGGTGTCTTTTCAGAAGGAGCTGTAGGCTGAGGAGGGGTCCAGTCTTTTATATTATTCGCTAATACCTTAATACGGGCCGAGCGCTCCAGGAACATAGTGCCCTCGAGCAGGTCCAGCTTGCCATCGGCTGTAATATTGGCCATTCTGCAGTCCAACTTGTAAGCACCTTTTCCGTCGGCGGAAGCATAGCTTAATTCTGTGCTTACCGTCCCGTTAGGCATGACATTCAATACTGCCGCGCCGAAGACCTGTTTTGATTCGCAGCCCGGTATAGTTATATCGATATTAAGTTTGCCCGATAATTGCAGCTGGTCTTTCTTCGTCTGTTCGCTTTGCGTTATCGTAACTTTAAACGTCTCTCCTAAAATAACGGCGCTTTCGGTATGTCCGAGCACTTTTATAGCATTATAGTTGCTATCGCATTCATAAGTACCTATCCAATTCCCATTAGTGCCATAGTGGAAGGAGAGGAACCTCTGGCCGTCTTTTTCATCCTTGGAGCCCTCGTTTCTCAACATGATAGCCGGGATAGCGGTCCCGTTGTTCATATTGAACTTCTCCAGCTTACCCCGCAGTGAATCTACCCCGTCCGATTCGGATATCATACGCTTTAACTCGGCGGTTATGGCCCCAACTGCGCCTTTCGTTTCCTTGATGCCATCTATATTAAATGAGGTCACGAAAGTCCTGCCTGCTTTGTCTTGCCCCAATACCAGAATTGAGGCTTTCCCGGTCGGGTCTATCTGATAAGCGCCTCCTTTTGCAAATTTATATGTTCCGGTTTCGGTAATTGCGTTTATCTGCACCTCTGAGCCGTTTGCCAGCTTGCCGGCTTTTATTATAAAGTCAGTCTCATCCTTTGAACCGGTCAGGTCTTTGGCGATAGTCTCGGCCGTCCCATAGGCTTTGCCTAACCATGGTGCAAGTTCGGGCGTATTCGTATTTATCGTTACCTTATACGATGTCCCATCCTTCATCTTTCCTATTTCAGTATAATGATCGAGTATCGGCTCATAGAAATGCGCTATCGAAAAACCGCCCTTTTCGTCGGAATGAAGTTTTACCGGGGCGCACATTACGTTTTTCGAAACATAAGAATAAACTTTTTGCTTGCCGTCTTTCTCCAGCGCAAGGTCCAGTTTGCCCATGAAGATCATCTTACCTTCGCCGTCAAGGCCTCCGTACCCGATCACTCGCCCTTCGGAGTTTCTCTTATATCTGCATACCGTTTCTTTGGAAAATACTCCTATGGTAGTGTGGTCATATGTAATATCTTTACCCCACATGAACCAGCGGACGATTGTCTGGACGCCGGCGTCGTTTATTGTCGGCCTTGCCTGTTTATTAAATTCATCTGCCATTTCCTTATCCACTTCTTGTAAATGGTCTCCGGACGCATCGGAATAAATAGCCCTGTAAGATACGCCGCCCTTATTTACGCCGTGCGAACCGCATATGAAATGATTGCTACCGCTTTCTGAACGCAGCGCGCCGCCGGCAATAACATATGAATCTGTGTCAAGCATCACTATAATGCCCAGCTTGCCCAATTCATCGTACATCGCCCTGGCGCTTGCGCTATCCCAGTCTTTATCGGTAATCCTGCCGGCAGTGTTAATGGCTTTCATAGCTTTGTCGAGTTTTTCCTGGACGCCCGCGATCATCTTGCCGTCTTTCGTCAGTTGCAGTGGTTTGGCATTGCCGTTTTCATCGACAAAAGAAAGCATTTGGCCGGCGGCATTGCGTCCGGCGATGGCGAAGAGATTTAAGATGCCCTTGGCGTCGATAGAGCCTAAGAGCATCTGGCCTTCGCTAGTCCTGCCGGATACCTGGGCGGTGCCGTCTGCTTTATAGAAGAATGTATAAGATCCCTTCTTGGCGTCGAATGTCTCGGCCATGACTATATGGGTAGACTCGAAGTCGCCGTATCTCTGGTCGACCTTGTAGTGGGTGAGGCTGCCTGCCTGCGCCGGGGTATTGAGCTTTGCGGCGGTTATCTCGGCAGGCGTCATCTTTGTGGCAAGCGCGCCGTTAAAGATGCCCTTGGCGTCGATAGAGCCTAAGAGCATCTGGCCTTCGCTAGTCCTGCCGGATACCTGGGCGGTGCCGTCTGCTTTATAGAAGAATGTATAAGATCCCTTCTTGGCGTCGAATGTCTCGG
>Ga0265297_10002140_pt1 | contig 41756 bp, 36 predicted proteins | sample Munlanlwell13791_FD_192502 | JGI IMG/M metagenome (GOLD analysis project Ga0265297, IMG submission 192502) | Leachate microbial communities from a municipal landfill in Southern Ontario, Canada - Leachate well 137-91 | ecosystem: Engineered > Solid waste > Landfill > Unclassified | place... | reverse complement strand
GTTAATATTAGTTATGAAATTAAAGATGTGGATGCTACCTCGGGAACAGCTACAAAAAATTATGTTACTCCGACTTTTCAATATTCTTTAAACGCCGGTTCTTCTTGGGTATCAATTGCTACTACCTCAATTACTTTTGGAGCTGCGCCACCGACTGGCGATGTAACCGATACTAATAGCGATGGCGATATAGATAATAAAGTTTTGGAGGGTAGTTTTTTGACTTACACAGCCACTTGGGATGCTTCAGCTACCATTTCCGATGTTTATACTACTGAATTTCAGATAAAGGCCATAATTGATGATAACGAATTGGCTGATGCTATTGCTAGCTCTACATCAGCTTCTGCCATTCTTGATACCACCGATCCTGCTTCTGCTAGTTTGCAAGTTTTTGCTACTTCTACGCCGGCGACTCTTGCTCTTTCTGCCGCGGATGATTCAAGTATGCAAATGCGAATATCTCTTAATAGTAGTTTTTCCGGGGCAAGCTGGCAGGAGTACAATACTAATTCTACTATTACCTTAGCTTCTGATCCGGATACAGTTTATGTAGAATTTAAAGATGCCTATGGTAATGTAAGCGCAGTAAATGTAACTACTCCGGCAACCCCTAATAATGCTATGGTGCAGGATATTTCCAATTTATCTTTAGATCCGCAAATATACGGTTTGTTTGTCGCCTGGGGTGTTATTGCCGAACCAACCCATACTTTCAGTTCATATCAAGTTTACCATTCCACTAACGGATCTTCTTATACTTTAGAATCAACTATCAATAATAGAGAACAGAATTATTATGCCGATTTTAATTTAGATGAAGGCAGCACTCATTATTATAAAGTTATTGCCATTGATGCTGCCGGCAATGTTTCCGGCTATTCGTCTGTAGTGCAGGGAACTGCTAATGGAATCCAGGATGGCTCCGAGGGAGGTGGCGGTGTAGAAACAACTCCTCCAGTTATTTCAAATGTTGTTTCTTCTAATGTTACCACTCAATCTGCGACAATTACTTGGGATACTGATGAGTTAGCTGATTCTAGAATTGAGTATATTACTTCCCAGGGAGGTGATTTTTCCGATGCTCCTTATGAAGGAGTGGCCTCAATGCTAAATAATGCCGCTGGTTTGGGGGCGCATACCGTGACTCTCTCTGGGCTTTCTCCTGCTACTGTTTATTATTATAAAGTGAAATCAACAGATGTGAGCACAAATACGGCCAGCAGCACAGATGGTGTAGATGGATATTATTTTACAACTCAAAATGGCCCGACTATTTCGGGCGTATCAGCCGTAGAAGCGGGAAATGCGACAGTGAGAATTACCTGGACTACAAATTCTAACAGCAATTCCAATGTTGTCTATTCGGTTAATCCGGATATGAGCGATTATGCGGAAGAGGGTGACAGCGTTGAAACCACGAATCATTCTGTCACTATTTCTGGCTTGTCAGAAGGCACTACATATTATTATTATGTTGAATCCGGAGTGGCTCAAGACAAAAATGTCGTTGACGGCGTAGTTAAGTATTATTCATTTTCAACCTCTTTAGATTCTGTTGCTCCGAATATTACTGTGAATCCGACTGCCAATCCGATTGCCGACGTTTCGGCTGCCATCAATTGGGCCACAAACGAATTTTCTGATTCACAGGTTGACTATGGCACGACTTCTGGAGTATATACACTTTCTTCTTCTTCAGGGAATTTGAACACGAGCCATGTTATGGTTTTGTCGGATTTAACAGCGGACACAACATATTATTATAAAGTAACTTCGACTGATGCTAATAGCAATGCCACTTCTAGCGCTGAATATACTTTTGCTACTTTAGAAACATTATCAGAAGAGGCAACGGTAGTGGCCAGAGAAGCGGTGGCTAGACAGGCTGGAGTAGATAGTGTGGAGGCTAGCAATAACGGAGGAACTATATTTATTACTGTTCCTAGTGCTGGTGGCGCATCGTCTGATAAAACTGCCCCGACTGTTACGGGAATCAGTGTGACTGATATAACTTCTGATTCCGCTATAGTGAAATGGACAACAGATGAAAGCGCAGATAGTTTTGTGGAATATGGCTATTCCAATAGCTATGGGTTAATGTCGGGGAAATGGGGTTCAGATACTTCTCATTCAATCACTTTAAGTAGTTTATTACCGGAACAGACTTATTATTATGAAGTTTCAGGAAAAGATGCGGCTGGCAATTTAGGTCGAGGAACGGGTTCCACTTTTACCACTTTATCTTTATCTGAAGAACTGCAACAACAGGCAGGAAGCGAGTTAAGCTATCAAGACGTAGAGAAATTAACTCAAGAACTGGATCAGCAAAAAGCTGAGATTAAAAATCAAGAAGCGGAAACAGAAAAAGCTAATAGTCTTTTAGATATGGCTTCGCAGGCAGTAGCGAAGGCTATGAGCATTATAAAACAGACAGTTTCAAAAGTATCTTTAAGCTCTCTTGAATCAAGTCTTATGGTTCAACAGAATTCCATAGAAGATTTGGCTCGTGCTATACCAGCGCCACTACTTAGCGGCGAGCCGAAAGTGTTAATTACAGCTAAAACCGCAACTATTATTTGGAAGACAAACAAAGAAGCTAATTCGTTGATAGCTATCGCTAAAGATGATGGATATAGAATCGCTTCTGATGACCCATATTTGCAGATTGTCGGCAATCCAACTGATAAAACAACCGATCATTTGGTAATGGTGCATGATTTGGAGCCAGACAGCGTTTATCATTATCAATTAAGAAGCCAAGCACCAATCGGGCCAGAAGCCAGATCTAATGATTTTACATTTCGAACCGCAAAAGAGATTTTGGAAATTGGCAGTTATGCCGTCCAAAATATTTCTGTTACTGAAGGGGCTTTTAAATGGGTAACCAATGTAGAGGCGGATTCAACCGTCAGATATACTCCGTATCGAAATAATATTTTAGCCAAAGACGAAGCGCGCACCAAATATGATAAGGCTATTACTACAATTCATGAGATAAATGTCAACGATTTTGAGCCCGGAGTAATTTATCAAATAGACTTGCTTAGCTCAGATTTAAGCAATAATACCGCTGAGAAAAATATAGATTCTTTTTCCACTTCGGAAGATGATTTGCCGCCCGTGATTTATCAAGTCCAGACTAACTCAGCCATTTCTCCCGGGAAAGAGGCAAAGATTCAGACTATTATTTCCTGGATGACCAATGAGCCATCTACCACTAGAGTTTATTATCAATCTGGCATTGCCGCCTCTGACAAAGAAATGGCAGAATCAACTAAAGTTGATGCTAACTATACCAAAAAACATGTAGCGGTTATCACTAAATTTGAGCCGGGCAAGGTTTATTCTTTCCGAGTGGAAAGTATTGATTCTGGCGGCAATGTTTCTTTATCTAAAGTTTATACCATTCTCACTCCTCAACAGAGCGATTCCGTCTTCCAGGTTATTATGAAGAATATGGAAGATGTCTTTGGCTGGATGAAGAAAGTCAATCAATAAAATTTAAATTTATTCTCTCGGAATAATTAATAAATCAAATGGAGGAAAAAAAGCCTATAATCAAAATAAGGAACTTAAACGTGACATATTTTCTGGGCAAGCTGAATGAAGTGCGCGCCTTGAAGAAAATTAATTTGGATATTTATCCGGGAGAATTTATTATTTTTTTTGGTCCTTCCGGCTGCGGCAAATCAACTTTGCTTTATTCAATCGCCGGTTTAGAAACAAACACCGCCGGAGATATTTTTATTCAAGATAAAAATATTGCCAAACTTAATTATAAGGAATTGGAAGAGATGCATCAGAAGAAGATAGGAATGATTTTTCAGGCATATTATTTGATAAATTCGCTAAGCATATTTAAAAATGTTATTTTGCCGCAAATAGCTATCGGAGGAAATACGAAAGAAAGAGAAAAAAGAGCCATGAATTTATTAGCTCATTTTGGAGTGAAAGAGCAGGCAAACAAATTTCCCAACGAACTATCCGGAGGCCAACAGCAAAGAGTGGCGATAACTAGATCGTTGATGAATGATCCGGAAATACTATTAGCGGATGAACCGGTTGGAAATTTAGATTCCAGATCGGCTGAAGATGTTTTAGCTCTTTTAAAAGATCTTAATCGTCGAGATAAAAAAACCGTTATTTTAGTAACTCATAATCCTGCTTCTTTAGGTATTGCCGACAGGGTATTTTTTATAAAAGATGGTGAAATTACAAAGGTAGAGGCTAATAGACAAGGGATAACTCCAATTACAAAAGAAATGCCGGGCACGCCGGTTTCCAAAGAATTGGAATTATTAGGAAGAACTTTTTCAGATATATCTGGGGCGGTAGGAAATTTATTAGCTCCCTTTAAAGCAAAACAAATTGTTTCTGAAGCTTTGCTGGAAATGAGTGGAGAAGAAATAGGAATGATAGAGAAAAGAGTCGCGAATTTAATGATGTCAGGGGCAAAAAGTGGAAGCCAAGATAATTCCCTGTTTAAATATTTGGACGATGAGATTGAGCGGGGTGGTTTGGGCATGAATAAGCGTGCAGCTCTCAGCTTATCAGTAAAAATAAGAAATATTATAGAGGAGATAAGAATTTTAGAAAAAAGAGATGAAGAAATTATTTCTGGTAAAGGAGAGATTGGCAGCGCCGTCGGGAGAATTAGAAGTTATCTTTTGAAATCTTTTGATGTTAAAACGCCTGATTTAGCTTCTGTTAAAGTTATTGATGAAGCAATAAAAATGAGGTTGGAAAATAAAATAGATCGGAATGCTTTTAGTAAGAAAATAGATTTGTCTCCCCAAAAAGGAGGAGCCGGCTTGGATAAAAGAGTTACAAGGAAAATAGCGAGGAGACTAGAGTTATTAATTTTAGGAAAATTTAAATAATATTAGCTAGAGGATAGTTCGCCTCTAGTAAAAAATAATATAAAAAAATGAGATTTACAGATTTGTTTTTATTATCAACTAGAATGTTTAAAACTAGGCCATTAAGGACTTTTTTGACGATTTTAGGCGTGAGCGTTGGTATTGGCACAGTTCTTTTTTTGGTATCTTTGGGATATGGATTGCAGAATGCTATTTTAAGCAGAATCACCACAGCCGATTCTTTACTTAGTTTAGACGTGGCGCCCGGTGCAACAGATTTAATAACTTTATCGGACGAGGATATAGAAACAATTAAGCAAATTCCTGAGGTGGAAGAAGTAAGTCCGGTTATTCATTTTTCCGGACAATTGATGGTAGATAATATTATCGGTGATGGTTTTATCCAGGCCGTTGATCCGTCGTATTTTCGTTTAAGCGGCACCAGCGTGAAATATGGAAAAACTATTGAGAATGACAATCAAGGAGAGATTGTTGTGTCTTCCGCCGGTGCGAAATTATTTAATTTAGAACCGGAGCAAATAATAGGAAAAGAAGCTTTTTTAACTTTATTTATTCCTGTAACAACAATAGATGATTCTGATAGTTCAGGGGAGGAGGTGACAATATCAAAAAGAGAAGAGCAATATAAAATTGTCGGGGTAATAGATGATGAAACTTTAAATTACGTTTTTATACCAAGAAAAATGATAAGTGATTTGGCGATCACTAATTATGATCAACTAAAAGTAAAAGTTTCTGCCAGTGAATATATGGTTGGAGTGAGAGATAAAATTATAAATAGTGGTTTTTTAGTTTCTTCATTATCGGATACGATAGACCAGGCTAATAAAATATTTAGCGTTGTCCAATTAATTTTATCTCTTTTTGGCTTAGTAGCGTTAGTGGTTTCTGCTATCGGCATGTTTAATACTATGACTATTGCTTTGTTGGAAAGAATAAATGAAATTGGAATTATGCGGGCGATAGGAGTTACAAGAAGAGATATAAAAATTTTATTTTTGATGGAATCGGTGATTATGGGATTTATGGGGGGTGTCGGCGGAGTTTTAGTTGGATTTTTTGCCAGTGAAATCGCCAATATCGGAGTGAATATTTTAGCCAAAACTTTTGGAGGACAAGCTATTGATTTGTTTTATAATCCACCCTGGTTTATTGCGGTTATTATAGTTTTTTCGACCCTAATTGGTTTTATGACCGGAATTTATCCTTCTAATAAAGCTGGAAAACTTAATCCCTTAACCGCCCTTAGATATAAATAAAATATTGTTAAAAAAGGCCCATTTTTCAAAGGGTCTTTTTTTATTTTTTCATTATAAATTAAATATTATAATAATTAGTGTATACTGAAAGGTTAATTTGTAAAAATAAGCGCAAATTGCTATAATGTAATAAGATAATTTTTAAGATAATTATGAGTAAAAAGATATATATTGTTGAAGATGATGCTAATATTTTATATAGTCTCCAGGCAAAATTAAGTTTGGCTGGTTTTAAAGTTGAAGTTAATACCGGGAACATGGAAATTGAGAATCTCATGGACGAGATAAAAAAGGCTAAGCCCGATTTTATTATTCTGGATTTAATTTTACCGAGAATCGATGGTTTTGAGGCGGTCAAAGCGATAAGATCAGATAACGATATTTCTGGTTTGCCGATTTTTATTTTTACAAATTTAAGCGATCAAGATACTAAGAGCCGCGGCGCGGCTCTGGGAATTAATTATTATTTTATAAAAAATGATTTTAATGTTGATGATTTTGTAGTCAAGATTAAAAAAATTATTGAGAACGCTGAAAAATTATCATCGCCACGGCGGGATTTTACCCGTAATGAATAAGAAAAAGAGGCGGGGAAAAATTTGAAAAACGCGTTTTTTAAAATATGATAAAGTTTATAAAAAAATTCAAAATTATTATTATCATTTTGCTTGTTGTTTTGCTGGCGGCTTCATATTTTTTATTCAAGGGAAAAGAAAAAATAGAGTACACGACTATTAAAGTGGCCAAAGGAAATTTAATCCAAACTGTGAGTGAAGTGGGCACGGTTAAAGCAGCGAAAGAAATTGAATTAAATTTTTTGCAGAGCGGAAAAATTAGCAGTTTACCGGTAAAAATCGGAGATAAGGCAGAGGAAGGAAAAATTTTGGCAGAATTAGATTACAGCTCTCTTTCTATTAAGGAACAGGAAGCTCAGGCCAACTTGGATGTAGCCAATGCCAACCTCAATAAATTATTAGCCGGGGCTACCTCGCAGGAAATTGCTGTTTCTCAGGCTCAAGTTGATCAGGCAAAAGCTTCTTATTCGGCTAGTTTAGCGGAATTAGAAAGAATAAAGAATAAAATTGCGGAAGATATATCTCAGGCAGAAAAAACATTAGCTGATTTAGAAGATGCGAGCGAAAATAGCGTTACTCCTTATGAGCAGTCTGTTGTTATTGCTCAAACTGATTTAGCTAATACTAAAAGCACTTATCAGCAATCAATTGATAATAAGAAGAATGTGCTATTATCTACAATTGATAATAAATTGGTTGTGGCCAACACAGCCCTCGACAACGTAAACACAATTTTAGATGATGATGACGCTAGAGAGCCGATGGAGGCCAAAGATAAGACATATTTAGTGAGTGCAGAAACTTCTCATGCCAACGGATTGGCTTTTTTAGCAATCGCTAAAAATAAACTTTCTACGGCAGAAGCAGCTCAATCTAATGATAATATTTCCAGCTCCAGCCAATCATCTCTGAGTGCTCTTAACGAAGTCTTTAAAAGTTTGGATTATTGTTATAAAGCATTGGAAGGTAGCATAGTTTCATATACTTTTACTCAGGCAGAACTGGACGCTTATAAGGCTACTATTAGTGCTCAAATAACCGCGATCAGCTCAGCGATTTCTTCTTTACAAACCGCTCAGCATAATTTTGAGGATGCAGTTTTGACTTATCAAACGAAGGTGGCGGAAGCAGAAAACAATTTAACAAAAGCTCAAGTTAATTTAGACGACGCAAAACGATCAGCCAGAAATAATTTAGCTTCGCTTCGGGTTTCAGGCGATCAGCAAATTGGCACAGTTCAAACTAAGGTTGATAATAGCTTGGAGTCTTGGCAAGTAGCAAAAATGCAATTTATACAATTAAAATCTCCGGCCCGGTCTCAAGATATTTCTTTGTATCGAGCACAAGTTAAACAAGCGGAAGCAGCTTTGAATTTAGCCAAAAAACAGATAGAAGATAGTATTATAAAAGCTCCAATCGCCGGCACAGTAATAAGAGTGGAATATGAGGTGGGAGAACAGGTGTCGGCGGCAAAGCCGGTAGTAGCTATTCTTGGTGAGAATAATTTTGAAACTGAAGTTGACATTTCAGAAGCGGATATTGCTAAAATTAAAATTGGAAATCCGGTAGAAATAACCCTTGATGCTCTTGGCGACGAAACAAAGTTTTCCGGCAGAATTTATTCTATAGAGCCGGCAGAAACAATTATTCAGGATGTAATTTATTATAAAGTAAAAGTAGAGTTTTCTGAAGAAAATATAAATTATTCTTCAAATTTTAAGCCCGGAATGACGGCTAATGTTATTATTACAACCAATTCAAGAAAAGATGTTTTATTTGTTCCTTCACGAGCGGTTATAGAAAAAAATGGCGATGGCAAATATGTTAGAATTCTTTTAAACGGAAAGGCGGTGGAAACACCAGTGGAAATTGGTTTAAAGGGCGATGAGGGCTTTGTGGAAATTTTATCAGGAATTAAAGCGGGCGATGAAGTTATTACTTTTGAAAAATCAAGCAATTAAAAAAGGCGGTTCATAATCAAACCGCCTTTTCAGCGTTCCATGGTTAAAATTTCCATGTTTTCTTAAAGATAAATCCTCCTATCGCCAAACCATCAAGAAGGGGGGTTGTTATTCTGCCGGTGGCGATATATTTATCTGTCAGCCCTCCATCTCCAAACCACCAATAAGTGATAGCGCGCTGATTATAATAAGGATCGTTGTAGACTTCAGGGCCGCCTTTTATAATTTTCATGGAAGTGTTGAATATTACAATCCTGATCAAACCCACACAGATGAGATCCTGAGTTGCTTCTTTAACCGGAATTTTTTCTATGAATATCCGGCGGCTGAAGTTCAAAGTCGTCATGATAGCGGAGAAATCACGGCAATTTTTTACAATATGCCAATTGTTATCTCCGTGGAAAAAATGAGTTTCTCCCCGGGAATGAGCGGTAGCGTCGGTCCAGGCATCAAAGAAAGAGTGGACTCCAGCCCAAATAAAAACATTATTATTGCTTTTCCCGGTTACTTTCAAGATGACGTTAGTCACCGGTCCGTCCCAAGTTCCTTTTATTTTTTCCCAGGTTTCGCTGGTCGCGGCTGCCGCTTGATAACCGTTGAATTGATAACCGGAATGAAGTTTATTCTCGGTTAAATTGGGAAAAGATTTCGGCGCAGAAAAATCGGGGATGGCAAGTATGCTTTTATTCGTGAAAGTGATTTTTTCTTCCTTTTCAAATTCGGGAAGTTTAAGTCCCATACTCCAGGCTGTTTCGAATTGAAGCAGGAGAAAAAACATTATTGCGGAAAAAATCATTTTTTTCATGGCTTCCTCCTATGAAGTTATCTGCTTGTTTTTAAAAGTTCAACAAAATATATTAACATAAAAATTAAAAGATGTCAAAAGATACTTTAATAAGAGTGGAAAATTTAAAAAAAGAATATTATACAGAAGAAGTCGTGACTAAAGTTTTGCACGGCCTTTCTTTTAATATTACTAAAGGAGAATTTGTAGCTATCATGGGCCCCTCTGGTTCCGGAAAATCAACCCTAATGCACATCCTTGGTCTTCTAGATCGTTCTACTAGCGGTATTTATGAATTGGACGGTGAAAATGTAAATGATCTAAGCGATGATCAGCTGGCCAGTTTAAGAAATAAAAAAATAGGTTTTGTTTTTCAAGCCTTTAATCTTCTTCCTCGCACAACTGTTTTGGACAATGTAAAATTGCCTTTGGCTTATTCAGGAAATAAAGGAAATGAAGATAAAAGAGCAAAAGAAGTTTTGGAAAAAGTCGGCCTGGGGCATAGATTGAATTATTTTACCAATCAAATTTCCGGCGGGGAAAAACAAAGAGTAGCCATCGCGCGCGCCCTAGTCAATAATCCTTCTGTGGTTTTTGCCGATGAACCAACCGGCAATCTTGATTCGAAATCAGGCGTTCAGGTTATGGAAATTTTGCAAAAATTAAATGACGCCGGTAACACTATAATTTTGGTTACGCACGAAACCTATACGGCCGAACATGCCGATAGAATTATAAAAGTAAAAGATGGTTTAATTGTCGGCGATTATAGGGTGGAAAATAAGAGAATAGCGAGGGAAGGAGAAATTTTGAAATAAATTTTCAATTTCTAATTTTTAATTTTCAAACAATTTTTAATTTTTTAATTTCTAATTATTTATATTATTAGATTTGAAAATTAAAGAATTGAATCATTAAAAATTGTTAAGAAATTCAGGATCATAAATTATTAGTAGCTTATGTTTTATTTAATTAGACAATCATTTATTAATTCTGTTATTTCTCTTCTAGCTAATAAAGTTAGAAGTTTTTTGACTATGCTTGGTATTATTATCGGCGTGGGGGCGGTTATTATTATAATGTCAGTCGGGGCAGGAGCACAAAGTTTAATATTATCTCAAATTAAAACCTTCGGCACAAATCTAGTTGGCGTTTTGCCAGGGGAGACAGATGACGAGGGTCCGCCAGCTTCGGCCATGGGTATTGTAATTACAACACTTACTTATGAAGATGCTATGGCTTTACGTGATAAGAAAAACGCTCCTCATCTTATCGGCGTGGTTGCGTATTCTAATGGCGTAGGAACAGCCAGCTGGGGCTCTCAAAGCTATGACACTAATTTAAGTGGCTGTACAGTAGATATGATAAAGGTGGAAGGAGGAGAAGTGGAAAGTGGGCGTTTTTTTAATGAAGAAGAAGAAAAAAATCTAGCTAAAGTCGTAGTTTTGGGAAGTACAGTAAAAAACGAACTCTTTGGATCGTCTGACGCCGTTGGACAAAGGATTAAAATTAAAAAACACACTTTTGAAGTAATCGGCATTATGAAAGAAAGAGGGACGGTCGCTTTTCAAGATTATGATGATAAGATATTTTTACCAGTCAGGACCATGCAGAAACTAATGCTTGGAGTAAATCATATTAATTTGCTTAGAGCTAAAGTTGATTATGAAGATAATACGGAAGAAGCTATGGAAGAAATAAAAGTTACTCTGCGGGATAGACATGATATTTCTGATCAGAGCGGGGCTGATGATGATTTTACTGTGCGTAGCGCAGCGCAAGCCCTGGATATGATAAAAACGATCACCAACGCTTTACGCTATTTTTTAGCGGCTATGGCTGCACTCTCTCTGATTGTCGGCGGTATTGGTATTATGAACATTATGTTGGTAAGCGTAACGGAACGTACTAGAGAAATTGGTTTGCGCAAAGCAGTTGGTGCCAGCAGCTTTAATATTATGAGCCAATTTTTAGTTGAAGCTATTACTCTTACCTTGATTGGCGGCATAATAGGAATTATTGGTGGGACGATTTTGTCTCTTTTGATTTCTGTAATCGCTAATTTATTAGGATATGATTGGGAATTCTCTGTTTCTGCCATTTCCATAATTTTAGCGACAGGTGTTTCCTCTTTAGTTGGATTAGTTTTTGGAATATATCCCGCCAGCAAAGCTTCCAATCTTGATCCGATTGTAGCTTTACAGTATGAGTAGCAATGTTTCGTCCTTTATCTTAAGGCTTTGAGATTTAAAATAACAAATTTAAATAATATGGGAATTTTTTCAGCTATAAAAATTGCCTGGAAAGCGATGTGCGCTAATAAAGTCAGAACTAGCCTGACTATTTTGGGCATGGTTATAGGTATTGCCAGCGTTATTATTGTTTTTTCCGCCGGCGAAGGCATAAACAGTTTAATTATGGGAGAAATAGAATCTTTTGGCGGTTCTGATATGGTGGAAACGGAAATAAAAGTTCCGACTGGGAAAAAAGGTATGGCTGGCGAGGCTCAATCCGGCACTAATTTAGCGACAGGTGTGCAAATAACGACTCTGAATTTAGAGGATATGGAGGAAATAAATAAATTGTCCAATATAAGGCGGAGTTATGCTGGTATTATGGGACAAGAGAAGATAAGCTACGGCAGCGAGTCAAAAAAGGGTTTTTTGTTCGGAGCGTCCGCCAGCTTTATTGATATGGATAAAAGCGAAATTGAAACTGGCAGATTTTTTTCGGAAGAGGAAGATAAATCCTTGGCATCGGTGGTAGTCTTGGGGTCCAAAATGAAAGAAAAACTTTTTGGAAATTCCGATTCGATCGGCCGCTTCATACAAATGCGCGCAAAAAAATTTCGTGTCATTGGAGTTTTGAAAGAAAGAGGAGCGGTAATGACCCTTGATTTTGATAATTTTGTGTATATGCCTGTTCGAACTATGCAAAAGAGGATAATGGGAGTAGAAAATGTCACTTTTTTAATGCATCAGGTTAAAGATACAAAACGTCTTGATGAAACTGTTGAAGAAATTCGCTATATTTTAAGAGAAAATCATGACATATCCTCGCCAGATGAACAGATCTTAAATTTAGCCAGTTGGGGGAAAGATGATTTTAGAGTTACCTCCATGGTAGAATCAATGGATATTATGGAAACAGTTACTGGCGCTATTACTCTTTTGCTCTTGGCAATTGTTGCTATTTCTTTAATCGTCGGGGGAGTGGGAATTATGAATATTATGTATGTAATAGTAAGCGAACGAACAGGAGAAATTGGTTTGCGCAAAGCAGTTGGAGCGAAATATTCCGATATTATGTGGCAATTTTTATCAGAATCAATTTTTATAACTATTGCTGGCGGAGTTGTTGGAATAATTTTAGGGGGAGTTGTTTCTTTTTTAATTTCTTGGGGGGCAAATTCCTACGGGTTTGCTTGGAGTTTTAGTATTCCTCTTAAAGCCTTTGTTGTTTCCTTGGGGTTTTCATTATTTTTTGGAATAGTATTTGGTTTATACCCGGCGCGCCGAGCTGCTCAGATGCAGCCGATAGAGGCTCTTCATAAAGAATAAAACTTATAAAAGATATTTTTAAAATAAAAAAACGGGCTCGGATGTGTAAACACGAGCCCGTTTGGCTGGAAGCCCTGGCTTTTGGTCAGGACTAAAGGGTTTTTAGGCCTCCTAGAGGTTGCGGCGACGGGACCCTCTCCGCTTCCAGCGCTTTTAGGCGACGGAATGAAAAATAATCGCCAATATTTCTTCTGCTGAATATTGGCTGAAGTTTTCTTCCAGATTTTCCAGACTTGCTGGACCGAAGATGAGATATGGCCAGCAAGATTGGTTAGAGCCAATTGCTCGATACCAGTCGGAAAAATCGACTTTCGAAAAAATTATTTCTCTCTCATCGATTTTTACGACTATTGTCTGGCCGAACTCATTAAATTGCACCCGACCGTTTGTGGTCGTTTCAATTCTTTCCATCTGAAGTTTACATCCGAGAAATGTCCGAGGCAGAACCAGGGCGAAGGGCAGATGATCTGCTGATACTTTCGGGATGAATTCCGGTAAAGAATTTTTATTAATGAGATTCCACAAGGAATCGGTGTATGTTTGTTTGTCCGTTGGAGTTCCCGGATTCTGAAACAAACCAGCCCGGAAACATTGCGCGATTTGCGATGTTATAAGGGGTTTTATGTCTGTGAATTTTGTTTTCTCTCCGGAATTTGCGAGTGTGGACACTCCATCTGATCTTCGAAAGTTCATAATAAATTCTCCGCGGTTTGGGTTTGTGATAAAGGGCATTTTTCTTTATTATCAAAAAATTAACATTATTTTTTAATTTTGTCAATTATCACAAAAAAAGACAAATCGTTGGAAAATTTGTCTTTTGTTTTTTTATTTCGGTATGCGGAAAAGTTTGCCTTCTGGGTTCGGTATTTTCCCCATGAAAATATCTACATCAATTTCGAAGATTTCCTTACCCGGAGTTCCGTTCTGACAGCGGCGATATCTGACTTTCCCGTCTGAAACAGCCGGGTTGGCAATCACCAGAATCTCTGTCAACTGGACAATGTCTTTTTCGCCGGTTGTTCCAGGGGCTTCGGAAAGAACATGGATGGTTCTCCCGGGTTCAAGGGAGGCAAGTGTAGCTTCCGTGTAGTGGTTTACCAAATCCTTTCTGTTCATATTTCCCTCCAATTTGTGGATTTTAAAACTGGCTTATTTCTTGCATTTTACTAAAGCACAGCTTCCTTGTCAAACGAGGTTCAGATTGGTATAATTTATCTATATTTCTATGTTTAAATTCTTAAAATTAAACGATATAAATTTAAAAAATCTTGAGAATAAAACTGAGGATATTTTTGATTTTATTCCGGCTGTAAAAAGACATCGTTTTTGTCAAAAATTTTTATATTTTTTAAAGTATTTTTTTGCCTTTTTATTTATTGCAATTTTTGTTTTGATTATTTTTTCAGGGAATTTGTTTGTCAGTTGTTTCCGGGCTTATAAAGACGCTTCTGCCGGCAGGGATAATTTAACCGAAGCCATAAGGCTGGTAAAAGAAAAAAATTTTTCTAAAGCTGAAGAATTTTCCAAAAAAGCCGAAAGCAATTTTTCTTTGTCAGCCGGCAATTTAGAAATTGCCAAGGGCAGTTTTTTCCCCTCTCTCTTGCCAGCTTTAGAATCTCAATTTGATGATTGCGGATATCTGGTTAAAACCGGAGAAATTTTAAGCCGATCGGTGGCGCAGGGAGCGGTTATCGGCGAAGATTTGAAAAGTTTCCTTTCCGGCGAATTGGGGTTGAGTTTTTCCAACCTGAGCACAAAGCAAAAAAGTAAAATATTAAAATTAATTTATGAAAACGGTCCGGAACTGAACGGCCTGAAGGCTAATTTGGATTTAGCTTTTTCTAATTTAGAAAAAATTCGTTTTCGCGGGTTGCTTTGGTTTTCAAAAAATAAAATCAATAAAATAAAAGATCAGCTGGGAGAGGGGAAGGCCTTGGTTTCCAAAACAATTCCTTTTGTAGAAATGTTGCCTTCTCTGGCCGGATATCCTGACAAAAAAGATTTTTTGGTTCTTTTGCAAAATAATGATGAACTAAGGCCGACTGGCGGTTTTTTAGGGACATATGGCATATTAGAAATAAAGAATGGTGATATAATCAGATTTGATACGCACGATATTTATCATTTAGATATGCCGGTTAAAGATAAAATAAGCGTTATTCCGCCAGAACCGATAAAAAAATATTTAGGCGTGGATAAATGGTTTATGCGAGATGCAAACTGGTTTCCTGATTGGCCGACGACAGCAGAGAAGATAGCCTGGTTTTATAAAAAAGAAAATTCTCTGTTGCCTCCGCAAAATCAAATCAATAATTTTTCTGGAGAATTTGACGGTTTTATAGCTATCACTCCCAAGCTCATAATTGATTTATTAGAAATAACTGGGCCGATTTTTATCAATGGAGAAGAATATAATAAGGATAATTTTCAGGAATTATTACAATATAAGGTTGAAGCAGACTATATTCAGTTAGGGATTCCTTCCTGGCAAAGAAAAGAAGTTATTGGGGAAATAGCAAAAGAATTAAAAATTAAATTACTTGATTTGTCTTTTTGGCATTGGCGGGAGGTTATAAATATTTTTTCCGAAGATATTTTAAAAAAGGATATTTTATTATTTTTCCAAGATGATCGGCTGCAAAATTTAGCTAAAGAATGGGGATGGACCGGGGAGATAAAAGAAACGAACAGTGATTATTTAATGATAGTAGATGCCAATCTCGCGGCTTTAAAAACTGATGCAGTGATGAATAAAAATATCAGTTATCAAGTTGAGCAGACAGTGGGCGGACTGATTGCTAAAGTAAAAATTAATTACGCTCACAATGGAAAATTTGATTGGCGGACGACGAGATATAGAACCTATACGAGAATTTATGTCCCGGAAGGAAGCCGATTTCTTCGAGCCGAAGGAATATCGGAAGGAGAAGTGGAGACGGGTAAAGAATTTGGTAAAACTTTTTTTGGCGCCTTTATCTCAGTCGAGCCGGGGAAAATAGGGAGTCTTTATTTTGAATATAAACTACCTGCGAATTTAGTTGAGTTAGTAGAGAAGGGAAAATATGGATTATATATCCAAAAACAACCGGGCAGAGATACCCAGGAATTAGTGGTTGACTTAAAGCTTCAAAATAAGATAAGATTATATAGCCCAACCGGATTTTATGCAGAGAAAATAGGGGAGAACGAAATCAAATGGAAGACCGATTTAAATACGGATAAGGGGTTTGAGATTAAATTTTAATAGGGATTTATGTTTATAAAACGAATAGGTATTGACCTAGGGACAACTTATACTCTTGTTTATCTACCTAAGCGGGGCATAGTTATTAACGAGCCGAGCGTGGTGGCGGTTTCTGTTGATGACAGAAAGATTTTGGCAGTCGGCAATGAAGCCAAGGATATGCTTGGGCGCACTCCAGATACGATAATTGCTCTAAAACCTCTAAAAGATGGAGTAATCGCCGATTATAGAACAACAGAAGCGATGCTCAGATATTTTATTAACAAAACCTTAGGAGGAATTCGGTTATTTCGTCCCGAGGTTATGGTGGCGGTTCCAGCCGGCATTTCTTCTACGGAAAGACGGGCGGTATCTGAGGCGACAATTGCCGCTGGCGCTAAAGCCGCTTATATAATAAAAGAGCCGATTGCCGCAGCTATCGGTGCTGATATCCCGATTGGCTCTCCTTCTGGGCATATGATTGTTGATATCGGCGGCGGTACAGCTGAAATGGCAGTTATTTCTCTAGGAGGTATCGTTTCTTCTACTTCTGTCAGAGTTGGCGGAAATAAATTTGATTCAGCTGTTTTAGAGTATATTAGGCGAAAATACAATTTGGCGATTGGTGAAAGAACAGCAGAAGAAATAAAAATAAATATAGGCTCCGCGCTATTTTTGGAAGATAAGCTCACTATGGAAATTCGCGGTCGGGATATAATAACCGGTTTGCCCAGGAGCATAAACGTCACCAGCGATGACGTAACTGAGGCCATCCAAAATGAATTAGAAGCCATTATTAATGCAGCTAAAAAGGTTTTGCACAAAACTCCGCCGGAATTATCGGCCGATATCATGGATAAGGGCATGGTAATGTCCGGGGGAAGTTCTTTACTGAGAAATATCGACCAATTATTATCTCGTACTACAGGCGTTCCCGTTTATGTGGCTGATGAGCCTCTTTTATGTGTTGCCAAGGGGACAGGTATAGCGCTGGATAATTTAGATAGCTATAAACGTAGTATTCTGGCGACAAAATAATATTATTATTTCGAATAAACTTTTGATATTTATATTTTAAGTTGATTTAATTTTAAATTTTTAAATAATTTTAAAATTTGATAATTAAAAATTGTTAAGGAATTGAAAATTAGAAATTAGATTTATGCTTATAGGCATTGATGCTTCCAGAGCCAACAGAGATCATAAGAGCGGCACAGAATGGTATTCCTATTATTTGATAAGATGGTTGGCGAAATTGGACAACAAAAATCAATATATTTTGTACACAGACAAGCCTCTTAAGGGGGGGTTGCTGGATTTAACGACTGAACAATATTTTTCAGAAAAAGGAAAAGAAGAAATAAAATTAGATAAAAATGGTTTGCAAGTTATTAAAAGTCCTTTTAATAACTTTCAAGCAAAAATTCTTGATTGGCCGTTTGGATTTTTTTGGACTTTAGGTAGGTTATCTTTAGAGATGATTTTTAAGAAGCCGGACGTCCTTTTTGTTCCAGCCCATAGTCTGCCTCTGTTTTTTCCTAAAAAAACTATAAATACTATCCATGATGTTGCTTTTGAAAAAAATAGTTTTTTATACCAGGTTGATAATATGGGGCCAGAAAAAAAATTTTTAAGAAATATATTTTCTTTTTTCGTAAAAATTTTTACTAAAGGAGAATATGGAGCTAATTCCATGGATTATTTAAAATGGTCAACTAAATTTGCTCTCAGAAACGCTAAAAAAATAATTACAGTATCAAATTTTTCCAAAAAAGAGATGTTGAAAATGTATAAAACCGATGAGAAGAAAATTAAAGTTATTTATAACGGCTATAATAAGTATTTGTATAAAAAAGCTACTGATCAAAAAAAGATAAATGAAATTTTAGAAAAATATGGCATAGAGGGACCTTTTGTGTTATATGTTGGACGTTTAGAAAAAAAGAAAAACACTCCAGCCCTAATCGAAGCTTTTTATTTGATGCGGGAAAACAACAGAGATATAAAACATAAATTAGTTTTAGTGGGGGACGCTAGCTTCGGCTACGACGAGGTAAAGTATATTATAAGGGAATTTGATTTGGAAGCTGAAATAATAATGACTGGTTGGGTTGAGGAAAACGATTTGTCTTATATTTATAGTGCTGCTTCTGTTTTTGTCTTTCCTTCAAAATATGAAGGGTTTGGGATTCCCTTGCTTCAGGCAATGTCTTGCGAAGTGCCAATCGCTGCTTCTTCTATACCGGTTTTGCGAGAAGTAGCAGCTGGGGCGGTTTATTTTTTTGACCCGGATAACATCAAATCCATCGAAGATTCTTTAGTTAAATTGGTCAAAAATGAGGAGTTAAGAGTAAAACTAATAAACCGGGGAATAGAGAGAGTTAAGGATTTTAGCTGGGAAAAATGTGCACGCGAAACTCTTAATGAAATAAATAGCCTATAGTTTTTCCTTTTAATAAAATTATGTGTTATAATAAAGATGTTATGAATAAAAAATTAACATCTTTTTTTGTATATTTTTTGTGTTTCCTAATTATTTTTTTTCCTCTGGTTGCTTGTTATTCGGAATCTAATAATAATAGAGATTACCGGGGCGAACCGGCTGATGGAATAATAGTTAAATTTAAAGGCAACGAAAAAATAGAAATTATAAAAATTTTGCCGGGGGAAAATTTTGATAGTGTTTTGAAAAAATATAATAACGATCAAGCAGTTGAATATGCTGAACCCAACTATCTTTATTTTCAGTCTTCTATTACGCCGAATGATGTTTACTATGGGAATCAATGGTATTTGCAAAAAATAAAAGCGCCAGCGGCTTGGGAAACTACTAGCCAAAGCCCTTCTATTACTATCGCTATTATAGATTCTGGTATTCAAATAACCCATCCTGATTTAGCTGCTAACATCTGGAAGAATACAGATGAAATTCCGGATAATTGCATTGATGATGATAAAAACGGTTTTATTGATGATATTAACGGTTGGGATTTTATTAATAATATTCCAGATCCTTCACCTAAATTCGAAAAAGATTATACTGAATCGGGAGTTTTGCACGGCACAATTGTGGCTGGAATTGCGGCAGCTGTCGGTAATAATGGCGAAGGAGTAGCGGGTGTCACTTGGAAATCCTCTATCATGCCTTTGAGAGTTTTAGACGATAAAGGGGAAGGCAGAACCAGTGAAGTGGTCAGAGCGGTTGATTATGCCATTGCTAACGGAGCAGATATTATTAATTTTAGTTTTGTCGGTTTTGGCTACAGCAAGGCTTTAAACGAAGCAATAAAAAGAGCTTATAACGCGGGAGTTATTGTTGTAGCGGCTGGAGGCAATGAACAAGATCAGGGCGATGGCTACAATTTAGATGAAACGCCCATGTATCCAGTTTGCCATGACGGGGAAAATGGAGAAAACATGGTTATCGGCGTAGCCGCAACCGATACTCTTGATCAAAAAGCTGTTTTTTCAAGCCATGGAAAAAAATGTATTGATATTGCCGCTCCGGGAATAAGAATCTTCGGCGCCGCCGCGTATAAACCGACAGAACAATCTTTCAATAAATATTATGACGGATATTGGTCTGGCACTTCTATGGCAACACCGATGGTTAGCGGCGCTTTGGCTTTATTGGAAGAGGCTAATCTTAAAATGAACAGAGATCAAATAATAGAAACTCTTTTATCAACAACAGATGATATTAGCCGTCTTAATCCGCAATTTTCCGGTCAGCTTGGACAAGGTAGGTTAAATGTAGCGGCGGCAGTTATGAAAGCTAAAGCTGAATTGGGTAATCGCAGCGCCATGGTTCTGACAGCGCCATTTTCTATTGGAAAAATTAAAAATGCAGTTTCTGATTATAACGGAAATAAGGAAAGTGAATTTTTTGCTTATGGAGAAAATTTTTCCGGAGGCAATGAAATAATCGGCGCCGATGTAAACGGCGACGGAATTGATGAAATAATTACTGGCGCTGGTCCTGGCGGCGGTCCTCATGTTCGTGTGTTTAATTATAAAGGAAATCTTTTGGGACAATTTTTCGCTTATGGACAGAATTTTCGCGGCGGCGTTAATGTCGCGGCCGGAGATGTAAACGGCGACGGAATTGATGAAATAATTACTGGCGCTGGTCCTGGCGGCGGTCCGCAAGTGAGAATTTTTAATATAGCAGGCAAAGTTGAGGGACAATTTTTTGCCTATGATTCTTCTTTCCGAGGAGGAGTAAGAGTGGCTGTTGGAGATATTGATGGCGGCGCTGCCCAGAAAAAACAGGAAATTATTACGGCTCCTGGCTCTGGCGGCGGTCCCCACATAAAAATTTTTGATAATAATGCGAATTTAGAAAGTCAATTTTTTGCTTATAATAAAAATTTCCGCGGCGGAGTTCAAATAGCTGTTGGAGATGTTGACAGTGACGGCTTGGCAGAAATTGTTACCGGCGCTGGCCCTGGCGGCGCTCCCCATGTTATAGCTTTTGAGGCTAATGGAAAACTAATGGGGTCTTTTTACGCCTATGAGGATAAATTTAATGGCGGTGTAAATGTAGGAACTATTTCCAATAAAAATTAAATTAAAAATATATGCCGAAGCGAGCAATTTTTGATAAAAAAAACGTTTTAGTAACCGGCGGGGCTGGTTTTATTGGTTCTCATCTTTGTGATGAATTAATAAAAACCTGTAAAGTAATTTGCATTGATAATTTTTCTTCCGGAGACGAGAGAAATATTGATCATCTTTTGTCTGATCCAAATTTTATGTTTATCCGTCATGATATAACTGAACCGATTGATTTGGAAAAATTACCGGAATTGCAAAAATTTAAAATTCAATTTCAGGGAATCCAAGAAATTTATCATTTGGCCTGTCCTATGTCTCCGAAGGATTTTGAAAAAAGCCGAGTGGACATTCTTTTAGCCAACTCTTATGGGGTAAAAAATGCCTTGGATTTAGCAAAAAAATATGAAGCAAAATTTATGCAATTTTCTTCTTCCGTGGTTTATGGGCCGAGACGAGGAGAAAAGAAAATGATAAAAGAAGATGATTTAGGAGTAGTTGACATGCTGTCTGAGAGAAGCGCATATGACGAAGGGAAAAGATTCGCGGAAACGATCGTAAAAAATTATCAGAGTGCTTACGGTCTTGATACTAAAATAATCAGAATTTTTAGAACTTACGGCCCTAGAATGAAACTTAACGATGATCAGATGATTCCGGATTTTATAAGGGATTCTCTTGATAATAAAGATTTGGTTATTTTTGGAGAAAAGGGGTTTTCCTCATCTTTTTGCTATGTGAGCGACGTAATTGACGCTGTTGTAAAAATGATGGAAACAACTTTATCCGGCCCATTAAATATCGGTTCGGATATAGATTTTAATTTAGCTGATTTAGCAGAAAAAATAATAAAAATTACAGGATCGTCTTCTAAAATTGTTTATGAAAAAGAAAAATTATTTATGACTCCTTTGTGTCTTCCTGACATAACCAAAGCTAGGGAAGAACTTGGCTGGATGCCGGTAGTTACGTTGGAAAATGGCTTAGTTAAAAGCGTGGAAGATTTGCGGGCGAGCAAAGGATTAAAAGGAGTAAAACAAGCAATTTAAATTAAAATAAAAAATATGGTCGTTAACTTATCTCAAAAAATAAATGAACCAAACAAGAGGGAGGACGAAGGAGCTGATAAGCTTTTAAAAGAAAAAAAAGAAGAAAATTTAAAAAATAAAGAAGCGTCTATTTCTTTTTTAGAAAAACTAAATAATTCTCTGTTAAGCTTGTCTCCAATACCTCTGCGGGAGAAATTATTTTTTGTCCAATATCTCGGAATAATGCTTAAATCAGGAATATCTTTGGCTGGCGGCTTAAAAACTTTATCAGTTCAGACAGAGAATAAACGTTTTTCTAAAGTTATATTAAATATATCGGAAAGCGTAGAAAAGGGAGTCAGTTTTACCGAAAGTTTAAGACCTCACAAAAAAATATTTGGAGAGTTATTTATCAATATGATTGAGGCGGGAGAGGTTTCGGGAAAATTAGAAAATGTCTTAATTCAGCTGTATACGCAATTAAAAAAACAACATGAACTGATATCCAAGGTTAAGGGCGCTATGACTTATCCGGCAGTAATTGTTGTAGCTATGGGAGGAATAGGGACGTTTATGGTGGTAAAAATAGTGCCGCAAATGATTGGTATGCTAAAAGAATTTAATGCAGAACTTCCTTTACCGACAAAAGTTCTTATTTCCTTGAGCGATTTTATGGTTGGTAATGGGTTGTTGGTAGCCGGCGGCACAATTGCCCTCATTTTAATTATTGTTCAAATTTTACGGACTTATAAAGGAAAATATTATTGGCAAGCGATAGTTTTGCATATGCCGATTATTTCTCCGATTGTGAAAAAAGTAAATTTAGCGACATTTTCTAGAACTATTAGTACTCTGTTGAAAACTGATATTATGATTATCAAATCTTTTCAAATCACCGCTAATGTTTTAGGAAATCTCCACTATCGAAAAGCCGTTGAGGAAATGGCAGAAAAAATAAAAAAAGGGAGTCAAATAAATGAAGTGGTTTCTGCTTATCCAAAATTATTTCCTCCAGTCGTTAATCAAATAATTTCCGTGGGAGAACAGACGGGCGAATTAGATAATATTTTAAGCGAATTAGCCGAATTTTATGAAGGGGAAGTTAATAAAATTATGGATAATCTTCCCTCGATTATTGAACCTTTGCTTATTTTAATTTTGGGTTGCGCAGTTGGCGGTATGGCCGTTGCGATTATTATGCCTATGTATTCTCTCGGGTCGGCTATTTAAGTCCTCTCTATTTTTTAAAATAAATTTTGCAATGATAAAAAATATTTTTAAAAAAAATCAGGGTTATTTTTTAATGGATGTTTTGGTAGTTTCTGGCATAATTGTTCTTTTGGCGTCTGTTTCCATCCCTTTTTTAAAAAAATATCAGCCAAATTTAAAACTTAACGCCGCCGCTCGCGATTTAACAACAGATTTGCGCTATGCTCAGCAACTTACCGTGACAGAACAGGTAGCTCATTCAGTTGCTTTTGATTTAAATAATGACAGCTATCAAATTTTGAAATTAGGTGATCCCAATACTATTATTAAAGAAGTTTCGCTTGATTCAGATGTGAATTTTCAGCAAATAGCAGGTTTGTCTGACAATCAGGCAATTTTTAATTTTTACGGCGGTGTTAGTGAATCTGGAGAGGTAACTTTAGTTAATACAAATAACAAGACCGCCGTAATTAATGTAAAGCCGTCCGGCTATATTCAATTAGAGCAATAATATGAGTGTAAAAAAATTATTTTTAGATAAAAGAGGGTTGTCTCTAATCGAGGTTATGGTGGCTTTTTCTATTTTAACTGTTGCTTTCATTGGTTTAGTTCAAGCTTTTCCTTTCGGTGTTGCTATAAACAAGGAAGCTGAAAATACAACTGTCGCCTCTTATCTTGCGCAGGAAAAAATTGAAGAATTAATCTCTCTGGGTTATGGCGAAATTAGCACCGGAACGGCAGAAATAAAGCATCGTCTATCTGATGATCAGTCTAATTATTTGTACAACTATCAGAGAGAAGCGACGGTAAATTATATTGATGGCGACTTGAATCAAGTTGTGACAGATGAAGGAATGAAAAAAATTTCAGTTACCGTTTATTATGTAAACGCCATATCAAAAACGGAAAAAAATTATAATATAACAACAATAATCAGCGAGAGATAATTTTTAAGAAAATCATTAATTAGCAGCTAAAATTAATCTATAAGTATTGATGAACAAAAAAAAGATAGATAAATTTCAGAGAGGATTTACTTTATTGGAAATACTTGTGAGCATTTCTCTTTTTGCTTTTGCTCTTATTTTAGTGAACTCAATGTATTCAGTCTCGCAAAGATCCTATAACAAAGGAGCGAATAAGGGAGAGCTTATTCAAAATTCTCGCGTTTCTCTTGATAGAATAGGGAGAGAATTGCGCCAGTCGGTTAATATTGTCACGGTATTGCCGGAAACAGGAGATGACCCTCAGAATCCGCCGGCGGACGAAATTTTTTTTCAAGATGGACATAATATAAGCCAAACTTCTTATTTGCGTTATTATTTGGACGGAACCGATCTTAGGCGATCTTTCATCGTTTATTATTTTCCATCTGAGCCGGATGTTTATGTCACTCATAACAGCGTTGATCAATATGGGAATCCTCCCGAAGAATTAATTACGGAAGATAGAATAGTGGGGGAATATTTTAACAAATTAGAATTTTGGTCAAGCAACAATTTAGTTTATATTTCTCTTGGGTTAGAAAAAAATCAGGATACATTTAGCGTCGACACCAGCGTTTTTGTGAGAAATTAAAAAATATGAAAATTCTTGAGATAAAAAATAATAAGGGGGTCGCTATCATCATGACAATTTTGTTGATGTCTCTGATTTTATTTTTATCTTTGTATTTTTTAAGTTTTTCTTTGACGGAAAAGAAAATTTCTCATAGCCAATCTTCGGGAGAGAAAACCTATTATTTAGCCGAGGCTGGTATTGCGGAAATGGTTTGGCGTCTTAAAAATAACGAAGATTATAAAAATAATTTTGAAAGCAATTCCAGCTGGGCAACCAGCTTCACTCGCAACAATCCCTTTGGCGCTGATAGCGGCTCTTATACAGTTTCTATTACTAATACCAGCAGAGCCCACGGAGAAATATCTTCTGTCGGAACAATCGGCGTCGGCGATAGCATCAGCCAAAGAGTTATTAAAACCGTTGTTTATAAAGCCCTGGGGCAAAGCGGTGTTGAAGATAGCACTGTTTATGCTGATGGCAATATTGATATTACCGCTGGCATAGTTAATTTTCGCAATGGCAGCGCTTATTCTAACAATATTTTTAATCTTAATTTAGGGAGTGATATTACTGTTGATTCGGATCTAAAAGCAGCTGGAAATTATAATAAATCATGGACTTCGACCGATCATATTGCCGGTAGTATTTATGCCCATAATTATCCCCCTGAGCCAGATCCTATTTCCATGCCGGCTATTGATTTTGATTCGGTATCTCCCGCTTCTTATAAAAATATAGCCGACGTGATTTATACTTCGGCTGAATTTGAGGATTTAATGGAGGATAATCAGGATCTGATTCTTAATAATCCTATTACTTATGTTGACGGCGATGTGGAACTGCGAGGCGGGCAAAGTTTAACGGTTAATGGTTTATTGGTTGTAGGGCGCGATTTTATTGTCGGATCTGGTTATTGCTGGAGTTGGCGCTGTGGAAATAATTCTATCACGGTTAATCACACTGAAGGAGAACCATCTGGAATTTTGGCAAAAAGAAAGATTTATTTCAAGCTTTGGACTGGCAATATAGATATAAGCGGTTTGGTATATGCTAATGATCAATTGGATATTTTAAGTTTTCCTCTTGGTTTTAATTTTGATGTTGTTGGCGGCTTGATAAGCAGAAAATTAACAATCACCAGCGTTTGGCAGCCAATAAACATAACTCATAATAATGATTATTTAGTGGAGGTTTTGGGCGCTACTGATTTTTCTCCGGTTATTACTGTTGAACATTGGGAAGAAGAATATTAAAAGAACCAAAAATGAATAATTTTCTTAATTATGGTATAATATAGAAGAAATTTATCCCGCCGATTTATTATATTTATTGTAGCCGAGACTCTTATGGCGGTAATAATTATTAATTTCTAACTAATGTTATTTTCTAAAAACTCAATTTATCCCATAGGTTTAGATATCTCAGATTTATCTTTGAAATTGGTTCAACTTGATAAAATCGGCGGGAAAATAAAAATCCAAGCGCTGGGAAGGATTAACGTGCCAGAAGGGTTAATAGTGGAGGGAGAAATAAAAGACCAAGGGCAGGTTATTGATATTGTGAAAAAATTAATAAACAAGCCAAAATATGGCCGAGTAAGCTCTGATACAGTGGTGGCCTGCCTGCCAGAAACAAAAACTTTTATTAAATTAATTGAAATAGAAAAAACTCCCAATAATTTAGCTGATATTATTGAGACGGAGATAGAAAAGCATGTTCCGATGTTGGCAGAAGAAATGTATTATGATTGGCAAGTGATAGAAGAAAAAGAAGATATACAATTAGTTTTGATCGGCGCCGCTCCTAAAAAAATAGTGAATCAATATACTGAACTCTTAGACAAAGCGAGACTTTCCGTTGAAGCTTTGGAAATTGAGCCAATAGCCTTATGCCGAAGTCTTTTGCGAGAAGAATCCCCAAATTTTAAGGAGAATTTTGACAAAAATCACGCGATTATAGATATCGGCGCTACTCGCACTAGTTTGGTGGTTTATGCTAAAAATACTGTGCTTTTCACTGTGAGTATACCGATTTCTGGGGAAAAGATAACAGAAGACATCGCCAGCAGTTTAGAAATTAAAAAAGAACAAGCGGAGAAGGCAAAAATAATTTGTGGTTTAAAAGAAGATGAAGCCGGAGGAATAATAAGTAAGGTCCTGGCCGGGACTATTAACGATCTTAATGACAAGATCAGAGAAGTTTTAGAATTTCATAATAATCATTTTTCCCAATATGGAAATATCAGCAAGATTACAATTTGCGGCGGCGGCGCCAATATAAAGGGGATAGATAAAATTATCAGCAAAGCGACATCAATCGAAACGGTGAGAGGGGATGCGCTTGTTAATTTAGGCGAAGCGAAAGAGAAATTTTTGCACCTTCTTTCAGAAACTTACAGCTTAGATTCAGATTTTTCTAAAAATAAAAAAATTGACGGTAAAAATAATATCTCCGTCAGCCAAGACTCCAGCTTGACTTTTGCCACCGCCATTGGCTTAGCTTTGCGGGGGATATTTATTGATAAAATATAAACAAATAAAGAGATGCTAAATCTAAATCTTGTTTCCAGGGAATTAAAACAAGAAACAAAACTCAGACATATTTATAAAATGCTAAAGCAAGCCGATTATATTTTAATTATAATTACTATTTTTATTGCTATTATAATGTTGGTGGCAAAAATTATCCTGCAGAATAATTTCAATAAGATAGTTGAGGAAACAACCTTGATCACCAGGGACAGCCAGGGCAGAAACTCTCAAATCAGAGAAATAAATAACCATATTTCTTTCGTGGAAAAAGTTCAGGATGATTTTATCCCCTGGTCGTTTTTATTTAAAGATCTAAACAAATATGTTAACGGCGATTTAAGTTTTTATTCAATAAGAATAGATCGGGACGAAAAGACTATAGAATTAAAAGGGATGGCGAAAAATCGCGACAGCCTTTTGGCCCTTAAATCGGGATTGGAAAAATCTAATATTTTTTCCGGAATAATTTTCCCCGTAAAAAATATTTTAGAGAAAGAAGATATTAATTTCGAAATTGAAGCTGATTTGAATTTAGATAATATAAAAGAAAGTCAGTAAATTCTATGGAATTAAAAGGAATTGCAAAATTAGATTTAAGAAAAAAAATAATTTTAAGCGCTATCAGCTTTCTGATTTTTATTTTTATTGTAATCTATTTTATTATTTTCCCCTCCATTCGCGATATAAAAAACATAAGAGATGAGATAGAGACTCAAAGAGTAGATTTGGAAAGAAGATATATAAAAGGGCAAAGCCTGAGAAATCTGTCAGAAAAATTAAAAAAAGCCGAAGAAAAGATTCAAATCTTAGATCAGGTTTTTATTAATAAAGAGGACGGCTTGGAATTTGTCACAACCCTGGAGGGCGTTGCCAATAAAAACAATGTCAGTCAAAAAATAAATCTTTTGCCGGCGGTAGCTTCCGATAACGGCTATTCTCAGCTAGTGCCATTACAACTTTTTCCTCAGGGAAATTTCAATCAGCTTTTGAATTATTTAATCGGCCTAGAAACTCTTAATTATTATATAAATATTAAATCCTTGGATTTTTCTTCCAGTTCCAAGGCGCCGGCGCCGGGAGAAGAAAAGTCTTTCGGAAATGTAGGCCTGTTTATTACCGCCGATACCTATTGGCGCGATAGCGAGGGAAACTAAATTTATGTTTAATTTTTTAAAAGCCACAAGTGGCAGACTTCTCCTTTATTTTTATTCCTCGATAATAATAATCGGTGCGATTGTTTTTATTTGTGCTTCGTTATTCCTTTACAAAAATTTTTATCAAACTATAACCAGATCTCAGGAAATTTTAGTTTTGCGCCGGGAAGTTGCCGTAGAAGATATAGATATGAATAAATTTGATGAGATCGTTAAGAAAATTGAAATAAAAATACAGCCGAGAACGATAGAAACTCCAATAAAATTTTAAAAAAATTTTTCAAAAGGCGGGCTATGATAATAGCCCGCCTTTTTATTCTTTCGTGATTCGCTTGATTATTTCAAAATAAGCAGCAATTTTTTTGTATAATTTTCCAATGAAAAATTCTTTATTTTCTCTTGGCTTCTGTTTCCGATTTTTTTTAAGACTTTTGGATTGTCCATAGCCCATTTCATTTGATGCATTAAATCGCCTTCGTTTCCAGCCTTGAATAAAATTCCGTCTAATTTATGAATTAGTTCCGGAATTCCGCCCAAGCGGGCAGCTATCACGGGCAATCCGATCGTAGCAGCTTCGTAAATTACAGTAGGTGAATTTTCATAGCATAAAGAAGGAACGATTAGACAATCGGATGACTCCATTAAACCTTCAATTTCTTCTTTTTGTTTTTGACCGAGAAACTTTATGTATTTATTTGTTCCAGCTAGCTTCTTGGCCTTTTCTAGCTTTGAACCCGCTCCGATTACAACCAACTCAAAACCGCAGCGGCCGAAATTTTGACAGAGAATGGAAAAAGATTTTATTAAAAATAATATGCCTTTGTGCTTTTCTGCTTGCCCGACGTAAAGAAAGCGAAAAGGCTTGTTTTTTTCTCTGGCTATTTTTTCCGCCCTTGATAATATCACAGCCGGGTTTGATAAAATAATTTTTTTTGATTTTTTAAAAAATTTTTCTTTTTGATGAATATCAAAAAGCCATTCAGACGGAGAAATTATCGTATCGGGAGAGTTGAAAAGCCAACGGCAAAGATTTATGTATATTTTGGCAGAAAAATTTTTTAGCCGATTTTCTTTTCCGCAGATTATCAGGCCGGAAGGATGTAAAAGCTGAATGTCGTGTAAAATGTGGACATGTTTTATTTTTTGGGATTTTATAATTTTTGGGGTTAAATAACCGATACCTTTTAGATTATGAGTAATAACTATATCCGGTTTTTCTTTTTTTAAAATTGATTTTATCTTTAAACAATTTCCAATATCAAACATATCAATTAAATGCCAGGCCAGGCGAAGAATTTTGGGAATTTTGTTAAGGTTGTAATAGAGACCGGGGAGGTAGTACGATTGCCGATTTACGATTGCCGATTTACGATTGCTGAATAGCGGTTTTGTTGTTATTATAAAAACTTCGTGGCCAGCTTGAGCCAGGCCTTCGGCTTGTAGTTCGACTATCCGTTCCGCCCCGCCTCTGGCATAGGGTTTATATAAGTTGTTTATTAGACAGATTTTCATTATTTTATAATTTCGTTTAATTTTTTACCAACCTCCTCTTGGCTGTATTTCTCTAATATTAAAACTCTGGCTTCTTTTCCCATTTTTTTTCTTTTTTCTTCATTTGATAAAATTTCTTCTATTTTATTTTTTAAATCATCGACATCATTCGGTTTACATAGCAGTCCTTGTTTACCGTTCTCAAAAACCGTTCTCACGCCCGGTAAATTAGAAGCAATAACCGGAACGCCGCAAGCCATAGCTTCCAGTAAGACTAAGCCAAAAGCCTCATTTTTATTTATGGAAGGCAAAATAAATAAATCAGCCTGTTGATAAATTGCCGGAAGTTCTTCATCCGATACTTTGCCTGAAAAAATAATTTTATCCGCAGCTCCAAGTTCTTTCGCTTGTTTTTCGTATTCCGGTTTCAAATCTCCATCGCCGATAATTTGCAGCTGATAATTTTGAATTTTTAATTTTGATATTGCTGCTAATAAAACATTTATGCCTTTAAAATAATGAGCCCTGTCCAGTCCGCCGACGAATAAAATTTTTATAATTTTTTGCGTGATTTTTTGCAGATTATTCGGCTTAAATTTTTCCGTGTCTACGCCAAAAGGAATTTCTATGAACTTCTCCGGATATTTTTTGTAGATGATAGCGATGTCGCTATTTTTCACGTAATCCAGACTGGCGCAGGTTATTATTTCCGCTTTTTTAAAAAGAGAATTTTTTATTATTTCGTTCGGCCAGCTGAGAATTTTAAAAATAGGGGAGGAATTTTTTACATCCATATGGTAATGGATGATTAGTTTAAATTTTTTGTTAAATATTGTTTTCGCCAGCCAAACTATTTCGGCTGTACCAAAAAAAGGATAATGAAGATAAACGATATCAAAACTAAAAAGCCTAAAAAATAATTGCGGCAAAAAAGCGCCGAAGCCCATTTTTAGCCAAGGTTTTAGAAGAATGATTTTGAAATTATGTTTTCCCGAAAAAATTTTTCCGCGGTTGGGAGTGAAGACAGTCACTTCATTTTCAGATTTTGCCAATATTTCAGAAAAATCGCGGGCAACATTTCCTAGACCGCTTTTGTAGGGAGGAAAAACACAGATAATTTGGGCTATTTTCATGTCTTTAGTATAGACAATAAAAGCGTGATTTACAATAACCACGCCTTATCCTCTTTTCTGCAGAAAAAATGATTATTTATTTTCATCATTCAGAGATATTTCTCTAACTATTTTTGTTATGTCTTTTTCTATTTTTTCTAACTTCAATCTCAATCTGAATATGAAATAAAACAAAACTACAACCGCAATATAAATTAAAATATCAATGCCAGAGCCAGAAAAACCGAGGCCAGCAACAAGTCTGTCTACCCACTTCAGAGCAATAATCGCTCCGGCGGCCAAAATCCAAAAAATAAGCCAAAAGACAAATTCATTCGCCCCAATTTGTTTTTTCTGTTTTTGCCAAAAAAGCCGGGAGAGAAAAAAAGCGATTATTATTAAAGCAAGTATTTGCTGAAGCATTTTTTTAGTTTTAATTTATTAATCTGGATAGGATTAGGTCTTTTATGATTTTTAAACCGCCGCTAAAGCGCTGGCCGAAATTGTGATAAATTACGGTCACTGGTATTTCTTTTATCTTCAGATTATTTTCAAAAGATTTAGAAATTATTTCTGTATTGTGAGCCATGCCGTCCTGTTCTATTGTTATTTTTTTTGCTGTTTCAGAAGACATTGCCCGAAAGCCATTTTGAGGATCAGTTAAAGTAGCGCCGATGAATATCTTATTTACCAAATGAGCTAGGGGAATGATAATATGTTTTTTGAATTGGGGGAGATTTGATTTTTTTCCCAGAAACCTGGAGCCGAAAACAATGTCTGCTTCTCCTCTTACAATTGGTGAAACTATATCTTTTATTTCTTCGGCGAGGAATTGCCCGTCCGCGTCAAAATGAACAATTATTTCCGCTCCTTTGTTGAGGGCGTATTGGTTGCCGGTTTCCAGCGCTGCCCCCTGTCCGCGATTTATGATGTGGGATAAAACTACAGCGCCTTTTTCTTTTGCTAATTTTTTGGTTTCATCCTTTGAGCCGTCGTTTACAACTATAACTTCGTTAACATTTTTTTTAACTTTCTCTATGACTTCGGCAATAGTTTTTTCCTCGTTGTAGGCGGGAATTATACAAAATATTTTCATAAGTAATTTTTTGGAAATTATTCTTTCGTTACTCTCATTATTTCCTCAATCGTAGTTATGCCGTTTTTAGCTTTAATAAACCCATCTTCTATGATTGTGAGCATTTTTTGTTTTTCCGCTTCTTTTTTTATATCATTAGCTGTGCCTTTTTTCAAGATGATGTCCGCTACTTCTTCTGTTATCTCTAAAGTTTCATAAATACCGATTCGCCCCTTGTAGCCGCTGTTGTTGCATTTTTTACAGCCCTTGCCCCGATAAAAAAGAATAGATTCAAGGCCTTGTTTTGAATTAACAATCACTTTTTCTTCCGCTAAGGTTTCTAATATATTTTCAACTTTTAGATGTTTGTTTAATTCTTCAACGGCCTGTTTATCTAAATTATAACTTTGAATGCAGTTGGGGCAAATTTTTCTTACTAAGCGCTGAGCGATAATCAAGTTAGTGGTGGTTGCAATTAAAAAAGAAGGAATGCTCATATCGCTCAAGCGGGGTAGAGTGGTAACGGCGTCATTAGTATGGAGAGTAGAAAGGACTAAATGCCCGGTCATGGCAGAATGAACGGCGATTTCCGCCGTTTCCTCATCGCGAATTTCTCCTACCATTATAATGTCAGGATCTTGTCGCAATAAAGCGCGCAGCCCGGAAGCGAAAGTGAAGCCGATTTTCGGGTTTATTTGCGATTGATTCACCCTAGGCATCCGGTATTCAATCGGGTCTTCCACGGTAGAGATGTTTACTTCTGGAGTATTTAGAATATTAAGAATTGTGTAGAGGGTGGTAGTTTTTCCCGAACCAGTCGGTCCGGTGACCAAGATCATACCGTGCGGTTTTTTTATATTTTTCTTTACTATTTCAAAACTTCGAGGCTGAAAGCCCAGTTGCTCTAAATTTAAAATTTGAGCCTTTTCATTCAAAAGGCGCATGACGATTTTTTCTCCGTCAAAAGTCGGAATAATAGAAACACGGAAAGAAACCTTATATTCTTCTCCGGAAATTTTGAAGCGTCCGTCTTGAGGAAGGCGGTGCTCATCAACTTTCAGATTGGATAAAATTTTTATCCTGGCGATGATTCCTGTTTGGGTATTTTTGGGGAGAATCATGACATTATGAAGAATGCCGTCAATTCGATAGCGGACGATTATATCTTTTTCCTCTGGTTCAATATGGATATCGCTGGCTTCTTGAAAAATAGCGTATTCAAGCAGGGTATCAACAATTCTCACTACCGGCAGGTCTTCAGCTAATTTTTTTAAATCTTTTTCTCCTTCTTTGTTAGCCTCTCCTTTTTGTCCGCCTTTGGTTAAATAATCAAATTCGGCCTTCAGGCTTTTGTGATATTGTTTAAGATTGTCTTTGATGCTGTCCGGAGTAGTTAGGTATATTTTGGGGTTAAGGTTGGTTTTCTTTTTTATGAACTCAAAAATTTCCATGTCATCCGGATTCAGAGTGGCTATTTTAATTTCTTTATCATCGCCATCAAAAGCAATTAAATTATGAGTGGTAGCAATCGGTTCAGGAATATTCAAAAGAATATCCTTGCGGATAGTCTGCCCTTTCAAATTAACAAAAGGAACTTTAAAATATTGGGCAGCAGTTTCGTATAAAGAAAGGGGGGTGACGACTTTTTTTTCTATTAAGTAATTTTCTATTTTTTTCCCGCTATTTTCTGCTTCCTCGGCGAATTTATCAAAATCTGCTTCTGACAAAATTTCCGCTTTAGCCAGTATGTTTTTTATCTGTTTTCTGGATAACATATTTAATTTTAGCTAAGTTAATATATATAGCTATTATAACATATTTTATCGAACGAAAACAAATTAAAAGACCCAAGTTTATACTTGGGCCTTTGCGGTTCTGCTTTTCGCTTTCATATAGCGATTGCAAAACCGGAACCGGAAGGATCGATGCCGTCAAAACCCATATTTACCGTCGAGGAGAAGTTGCCGACAAACTCGTTCGCGTCAGCTCTGCCCTCCGTATTCGTCGACAAGTCGATCGTCATGTCCGCGGGATTGATCTGGTGGTTGCCGGTGGTTGCGCTGGTCATCGCCATGGCCGTCTGAGCCGTCGGAGCGGTAGTTATCATCGCGGCAGGGGTGTTACCGGTAACGGTATCCGATGGGATTTTGAATGTCGTCACCAGGTTGTCGATCTTGGAAGCGGTTTCGCCATATTCGCCCGGGAAGTTATATCCGGTGTTCAGGCCGGACGAGATCACGATTTTGAGCACATACGCCGTTGCCGAGGTAATTCCGCCTTTGTCGATACCGTTGACCGGGATCAGATACTTTAAAACCGTTGTCGCCGATTGCGCTTTTTCTCCACTGTAGTTGTTTCCCGTATTGATCGTCAGATTGTTGCCTTGGTCCGCGGTAGCGCTTGAATTACCGTTCGTCAAATTCGCCGCCGTGTTCGCCGTGTTCGCCAGGGTGTTTCCGATCGTCCTGGACGTCAGTGTGCTCGTTGACCAAGCCTGGACGTCATTCTTCTGCACGTAGATAACCTGATTTTCGCCGTTCGCTGTCAGACCGCTCGTCTTTGCGGTAGCGAAAGCGCTGGTTTCCATGGTTACGCTCGAGATCGCCACTGCCGACGAGGGCATGTCGGCGACCGTACTTGCCGAGACAAACGATACCATTGCGAGCATACACAGTATACCCGCCAGAATAAGGACTTTTTTCAACTGGGGCCTCCACTTCTTTTTTCGGAAAGGAGTTTTGAGATTCCAGAGTAATGTCTACTCATTTACCACCAAATACGATTTTTTATTTCATAGGCACCTCCGTAGATAGATTTTAATTGAAATGAACTTGCCTGTGGATAAGCCACAGGAAAAATATTATTATTTATAATAATACCCCAAAATAAAGATAAAATCAAGGAATTTTCTTATTATAAATTAAAATTGTCTTTTCGTCAACATATTCAAGTTTTAGCAAAAATATGGTAAGGTATCAGTAGATTTTACTTTATAATTTTATATTATAATATGTTGGATTTATCAAAGTTTTCTGAATATTTTTATTATTTGCGACAAAAATTTTCCGTAGTTTTTTCTTTTTTATCAGGGTTTCTTTTTATAAGGCTCTACTTTATTATACTTTTAGGCTTTAATTTATTCGTGTGGCTTCTCGTTTATCTTATTAACGGCAGTGTTAGCCAAGATCTAGTAGTTCTTCATTATAATGTTGACTTCGGCGTTGATTTAATAGGAGAGGTAAAGAGATTGTTTATAATTCCGGTTTTAAGTCTTATAATAATTTTAGCAAATGAAATTTTATTATTCGCTTTTTATCGCCGTAAAGATTTTAAATTTTTAGCCCATCTTTTTTTGGGGGCATCTTTATTGGTGAATCTTTTTTTGTTAATTGCTTTGGGAGCAATTTATTTAATAAATTTTAGTTAAAATTTAAAAAATATGCAGGAATTTTATATTATAAAGATTCTTTTTTTATCCACCTTAGCTTTTGTTTTTACTTTTGCTTGGACGCCGGCCCTTACCCATTTTCTCTATAAATATAATTTAGGGAAAAAAATCCGCGACAATGGCGCTACGCCAGTTTTCACTAAAATGCACGCCCATAAAGCCGGTACGCCGACTATGGGCGGAATTTTGATTTGGGCGACCGTTCTTTTTTTTAGCTTACTATTTTTTTATCTGCCAAAAATTTTTTCATTTGATGTTTTAGATAATTTAAATTTTTTATCCCGCAGCGAGACTTTATTACCTCTCGGGGCTTTAATAGCGACTGCTCTGGTTGGTTTATTTGATGATTGGCTGGATGTGCGAGGCAAGGGAATTTTGGGCGGCGGCGGCTTGAATATAAAACATCGTCTTTTTATATATACAATTATCGCTGTTATTGGCGCTTGTTGGTTTTATTTCAAATTAAATTGGACGGTTTTGCATATTCCTTTTTTAAATAATTTTGAAATCGGCTGGTGGTACATACCTTTTTTCATTTTTGTGATTGTAGCGACATCTTTTTCTGTCAATGAGATAGACGGCCTGGATGGTTTAGCCGGGGGGACGTTGCTTGCTTCTTTTTCTGCTTTCGGAGTTATAGCTTTTGTCATGGGCAGATACGATTTAGCCACTTTCTGCGGAGTAATTGTCGGTTCTCTTTTGGCATTTTTGTGGTTTAATATTATACCCGCAAGATTTTATATGGGTGATACAGGCGCGATGAGCCTTGGCGTTACTTTGGGGATAATCGCAATGCTTACTAATTATGTTATGCTTTTGCCGGTTATAGGATTTTTGTTTGTAGTTGAAGCCCTATCTCTCATTATTCAAGTTTGTTCAAAAAAATTTTTCGGGAAAAAAATTTTTCTTTCTTCTCCGATTCATCATCATTTAGAAGCTTCAGGCTGGCAGGAAGCTAAAATCGTTATGCGTTTTTGGGTAATAGCCGGAGTTACGGCCGTAATTGGCTTATTACTTTTTTTATTGGATAGAATGATGTAATTAAATTTTATTTGTTTGTTGGCATCAAAATTGTAGATTTAAGAATTATAGATTTCTTGTATGGCTACTTTGAAACAAAAGATTAATAATTTATTTAAACCCTTGGCTTCTGAGCACGAGGGTGACAAAAAATTAATTATCGCCGTCGGCGTTATTATTGTTTTTGGTCTGATAATGCTCTCCAGTGCTTCTTCTGTTAAGGCTTATACGCAGTTCAACAATAGTTATTATTATTTTATTCATCAGTTGCAGGGATTGTTTCTTGGACTAATCGGCTTTTATTTTTTTTCTCGCTTAGATTATCATTATTGGCGTAAATATGCTTTTGTTTGTTTGATTTTTTCCATCTTTTTACTGCTTTTAGTTTTTATTCCGGGGATAGCGGCTGATTATGGCACAGCTCGCAGTTGGATTAATGTTTTCGGCTACTCTCTTCAGCCCTCGGAATTAGTAAAGCTTTTTTTCTTGCTTTATTTAGCAGCTTGGCTTGAATCTCGTCAAAAAAGTTTAGATGATTTTTATCAAGGCACAGGTCCTTTTGTGGCGGTATTGGGAATAATCGCTTTGTTGATGATCTTGCAGCCGGACATGGGAACCCTGTCTATCATCGGATTGGTTTCTTTGATTGTTTATTTTGTGGGCGGAGGAAGAATAAAACATCTTTTTGTGATGAGTTTAATCGCCGTCATGGCTTTATCGGTAATAGTTTATTTGCGTCCTTATCAATTAAATCGTTTTAAGTGTTTAGTAGATTCCAGTTTTAGTAGTAATGATATTTGCTATCAGGTAAATCAATCATTGATAGCAGTTGGTTCGGGCGGTTTTTGGGGGCGGGGACTGGGGGAGAGCCGGCAAAAATTTCTTTATTTGCCGGAGGTAAATGGCGATTCTATTTTTCCAATTATTGCTGAAGAAACTGGGTTTATTTTTAGCGGTTTATTAGTAATATTATATATGTATATTTTTTATCGAGGCTATCTGATATCCAGACAAGCGCCTGATACTTTTGGAAAAATTTTAAGCCTAGGTATTGTTAGCTGGATTACTATTCAGGCTTGTTTAAATATAGGAGGTATGGTTAATTTGCTTCCAATGACCGGCGTTCCCTTGCCATTTGTAAGTTATGGCGGTTCAGCAATAATGTCTTCATTAATTGCTGTTGGGATATTAATAAATATTAGCAAGCAGACCAGAGAAATTTCTGCCAGCCGATAAAATTTAAAGATTTAAAAATGAGAGAAAACAAAAAACAAAAAATAAAAATATTGTTTACCGGAGGAGGAACTGGCGGATCGGTTTCTCCGCTTTTAGCCGTCTTTGACGAGTTAGAAAGTTATAAAGTTCATAAAGTTGAAAGTAAAAAGGAGTTTGAATATTTATGGGTGGGCACAAGATTTGGCCCAGAAAGAGAAATGGTTGAGAAGGCCGGAATTAAGTTTATAGCCATATCATCAGGAAAGCTGAGGCGATATTTTTCTATTCATAATTTTTTAGACCCGTTTAAAATTATTGCCGGATTTTTTAAGTCTTTACTTATAATTTCAAGATTCAGGCCCGATTTAATAATGACAGCCGGCAGTTTTTCGAGCGTACCGATAATTTGGGCAGGCTGGCTTTTAGGCGTTAAAATTTTAGTTCATCAGCAAGATGTCAGACCGGGACTAGCGAATAAATTAATGGCGCCGTTTGCAAATGTGATTACGGTGGCTTTTGAAGAGTCTTTAAAATATTTTGGAAAGAAGGCGGTTTGTACGGGAAACCCATGCGGATTTCCGATTGACAATTTTCGGTTGACGAATGACAAAATTTTTAAAAAATTCGGATTAAAGAAAGATTTGCCGGTTGTATTGATAGTTGGCGGAGGGACAGGAGCGGAGGGGATTAATAAATTGGTTTGGGGGAGTTTAGATGAGTTGACTAAAATTTCCCAAATTGTTCATATCACGGGAAAAAATAAAATAAAAGATAAAAAAGAAAAAATAAAAAATTATTTATTATTTGATTTTGTTGAGCATGATAAACTTATGTTGATTATGAAAATGGCGGATTTAGTGGTTTCTCGAGCCGGTCTAGGGTTTTTAACGGAGATTTATTTCTTAGCCAAACCGGCGATTTTGATTCCGATGCCGGACTCGCATCAGGAAGACAATGCCCGGGTTTTCAGCGAGAAGAAGGGAGCTATAATTTTAGATCAAATAGAATTGACGCCGGAGATTTTTAGCAGTAAGATAAAGGACTTATTGAATAATGAAAAATTGCGGTACGAATTAGGGAATAACGCGGGAAAGGTTATGAAAAGGGGGGCGAATGAAGAAATAATAAGAGTTGTTAACCTTTTGTTATTTGACCAATAATGACTATGGATTTATCCAAAATAAAAAAAATTTATATGATCGGCATCAAAGGCGTGGGGATGACAATGCTTGCCCAGTTTTTGGCTGCTAAGGATTTTTCTGTTTCCGGTTCGGATATTGGAGAAAAATTTATGACTGATGAAGTTTTGGCCAAGGCTGGGATTAAAGTCATAGAAGGTTTTTCCAAAGATAATATTCCGAAAGATGTTGATTTGATTATTTATTCCACTGCCTACAATGCTGAAAATAATTTGGAAGTAGATTCGGCTTTGGCCGGCAAAACAAAAGTCCTTACTTACGCGGAAGCTTTAGGGGAATTTTTTAATTCTCATTTTGGCATCGCTGTTATCGGTTCGCATGGAAAAACCACGACCACCGCTTGGCTTGGGTTTATTTTGAAAGAAGCCGGTCTGGATCCGAATGTTTTGGTTGGGTCAAGAGTCCCTCAATTTGACGGCGCGAGTTTGGCAGGCAAGTCTGATTATTTTGTAGCCGAAGTGGACGAATATCAAAACAAACTTCAGTATTTTCAGCCCAAAGGCGTAATTCTCAATAACATAGATTATGACCATCCGGATTTTTTTCCGACCAAACAGGATTATGAAAATGTTTTTTCTGAATTTATAAAAAAAATTCCGACGAAAGGATTTTTAATCGCTAATTTTGACGATGCCAGTGTCCGTAAAATTGCCGGTCTGCATTGCCGGGGAAGAGTCATAAGCTATGGGATAAACGAGGTCGCTGATTATATTGCTTATGATATAAAACAGCAGGGAGACAGGCAATATTTCAGAGTAAAGTTTGGCGCGGATAATGAGGAGATAGAAGGTGCGCGCGAGGATATTCTGGGAGATTTTTCTATTCAGCTTTCCGGCCGCCATAATATTTCCAATGCTTTGGCGATAATTGCCGCCAGCATAGAATTGGAAATTCCTTTGAATTTAATCAGAACTTATTTGGAGGAATTTTCCGGTACTGCCCGCCGTATGCAAATTTTAGGGCAATTTAATGGCGCGACTATTATTGATGATTATGCTCATCACCCGACGGAAATAGAAGCCACCCTGGAAGGAGCCAGACAGAAATATAAAAATAATAAAATAATCGTAGTTTTTCACCCCCATACTTTTACTCGCACCAAGGCCTTGCTTGATGAATTTTCTAAGAGTTTTGGCAAGGCGAACGAGGTGATAGTCCTTGATATTTATGGGTCAGCTCGGGAAAAACAAGGGGGAGTAAGCAGCCAAGATTTGGTGGAAAAAATCAAAGAGAATAGCAACGCGTCTGCCCGTCATATTTCTACTCTAAATGAATGTGAAAAATATTTGCGGGAAAGGGCAGCAAGAGGAGATGTTGTTATTTTAATGGGCGCCGGTGATGTTTTTCGCATCGGGGAGAATTTACTAAAAGAATGAAATTATAAATATTTCTAAAAACAAAAAAACGCTCGGGTAATCCGGGCGTTTTATTTTTTGTATCTTTCAAGGCGTGAATTTCATTCCGATATTAAACATCGGGTTCGCATCCTTCGTGCTGTAATCCGTTCCAACCAGCCATGTGAAATTTTTATTAATTGGCTGGGAAAAGCTGATTCCCGGAATATGATCCGGTTCATTTTCAAAGAAATGGAGAAGTGTGTAGCTCAATACAATCGGTTTCACCGAAAAGTAAATCGCGTTGAGAGCGAAAAAAAATCTCGGCCTTTCCATTTTCGGTTTTCCGGTTTCTCCGAACATCCACCCGCCCCAGTGGATGGTAGAAACGCGCCAGAAAGTAAAATCAACTTCAGGGGCGAACCAGGGCGCGTTCTGTTGCAGACCGCAGGTGGCGAGAATGTTCGTGTGCGGGAAAGAATACCCGAATTTTGTATTTACACGAACATTATTCATTGATGTCGTAAATACTTTGTTTTTGGATTTGAAACTAATTTTGGTATCAAAGCTTGAGAAAAATGGATTTTTGCCGTTATAATACTCGAATTTCGAAAATTTCAACTCCTCGGCTTGGGAGCCATAGACAGCTGTGAAAGGCGCGAGAATGGAAATAAACACAACAAACCATTTCATGGACACATCTCCTTTTTATAAAAAGTGCGTTCGTTTTTGATTTAATATTAAATTTAAGCATAAGTAAGGTGTGTAGTCAAGACTGGATTTTTCTGTTGTAAAATAAAAAAACGCTCGGGCAATCCGGGCGTTTTGTGTTTTTTATTAAATTTGTTTTGTCTCCGTGAAGTTTCTCAGAATCATTTCGAGCTTTTGACGATTCTCTTCGCTCATTTCGCACATGGGCGATCGGAAAACCGGTTTTTCTCCGAAAATATCCGGAAAGAGAATGCTCAGGGCGGTTTTGACCGAGATCGGATTGTTTTCAATAAACATCGCTCTCATTACTCCCAGCAGCCGGTAATGCCAGTCGGAGGCAATTTCCATTTCGTCTTCCTGCGCGCTAAGAATAAACTGTTTCATCTCGCTCGGAAAGACATTGGAAAGAACGGAGATAACTCCGTCTCCACCAAGGGCCATGAGCGGGAAAGTGAGATTGTCATCTCCAGAAAGAACAGTGAATCCGTCGGGGCGGAGTCTGACAACATCCATGAGCTGGTTGAGGTCGCCGCTCGCCCATTTTAGGCCATGAATAGTTCCTTCCTCTGCCAGTTCCAAAATCGTTTCAACCGACATTTGTATGCCGGTGCGACTGGGAATGTCATAGGCTACAATTGGCAAGCCAATTTCAGCTATTCTGCGAAAATAGTCTTTCTGGCCGGCCGGAGTCGGCTTGTTGTAATAAGGAACAACTGCCAAAACTCCGTGTGCTCCGACCGTCTTGGCTCGTCTCGTGAGATAAATAGCTTCCGTCGTGCAGTTTGAACCAGTGCCGGCCAAAACGCGGACTCGGCCGGCGGTTAATTCTGAAACATACTTTATAACATTGATATGTTCGTCTCTGTCGAG
>Ga0265297_10002139_pt1 | contig 41776 bp, 41 predicted proteins | sample Munlanlwell13791_FD_192502 | JGI IMG/M metagenome (GOLD analysis project Ga0265297, IMG submission 192502) | Leachate microbial communities from a municipal landfill in Southern Ontario, Canada - Leachate well 137-91 | ecosystem: Engineered > Solid waste > Landfill > Unclassified | place... | reverse complement strand
AATTCTGAGAGTTTATCGAGAAACGTCGGTTCCGATGAACCTAAAAACTCCCAAAAATACTCAAACCGTTTTCCCATTTGTCCTGATTTATCAATCTCATTGGCACGCTGGATAAACGTTTCGGCAACATCCTGTAAACCTAGTACATCGTAACCCGGGGCAGTGTGGTTGTAGAATGCTTCGTATTTGACGGGTTCGTTGTTGTAGGTGTCTCCAATGAGTTTTTTTAACTCACTACGTCCAGTTGTTGCTTGATCATAGGTGTTCCACACACCGTTAAAAAATCCAACTGTATAACTTTTACTACAGGTAGCATAAGCTGGTGTCTGTATGAATAGTGCGATAAGAAAAATTAGTAGATATTTGTAAAATTTATTAATTATCACAGCCGTCTCCGATCGGAGAGGCGAAAACCCCTCCACTAAGTGCCGAATTAAATTTTTCATATTGTAAAAAACGATTTTTTGTATTTACAATCATCTTCTCATTATCACTTTTTATCTTAGAAGGTATATTGTCAGCAAGTTTTGTATATACACACTCTGAGGCACGTGACATATCATCAGCTACTTTTAGTAATGCCGTCTTATCTGTCGTATCTACCGTGAGTGACGTAGATAAAGCTTTTGCATGTTGCTTCACCGCTTTCTTTTGCACTTCCGTATACGGAAGCGTAGCGATATACGCATCGATGTCATCACGGATACCGTTATTATCTTTATCAGGTCCCGTGATCGTGTTATCATGGTTGAGCCTCGGAATGCTCCCGTTTGACTCTGCCGCCATAATTGCCTGTTCAACTGTAGTAACACGACAGCCGGAAAGTAAAAAAGTAACTGAAAAACTGATCAGCAACACTGTAAGTATTTTTTTCATAAAAAGATCCTTTTGAATATTTTCATGTATTATTTCACAATAAAGTTAAAATAATATTAAATTAAACATTATTTTTAACTGATATTGTTTTTATGTGAATTTTTAATACTGACGATGTTCACGGATGGATATGGGGTCTAAATCGCTGTACAAAATTTCTTCTTTATCTCGTGACGCTTCACACACTTTTTCTCCCGTATGATCGGTAATAAAAGAACTGCCTTAAAACGTGAGGAAATTATCATTATTTGATGACTTTCGTACGGTATCATTTTTGAAAGATTTAGATAAAGGACAATCATGCCATCAGTCACAGGTAAAGCGTTATTGGCGGAAAAAATTGTATGTCATTATCAACCTATCATAGATGCCAGGCGCGAAGCAATCGTATATTATGAAACATTAGTACGACGAAAAGATAAAAATGGAGTGATAATAAGTCCTCTCGATTTTTTGCATACGATAGAAAATAAAAAATTAGCAGCTCATTTAATCCAAGAGGTTTTTTGGCAATCATCCAGAAGATTTTCGCTCAACCAAGAGCATTTTTCCCTTAATTTACCTCTGATTGCAGTATCGGACAAATCGACGTCGATGATGCTCGAATCAATGATCCGCAATTCCAATTTTTCTGAACGGATTATTTTTGAGATACAAGCAAGCGATTGGATCTATTTTCAAGGGGTCTTCTCCATTTATATCCATAAACTCAAAGATCTAGGTGTCCGTTTTGCGATCGATGATTTCGGTCATGGGAAATTTTCATTTGAAATGCTGGACTATCTGGAGGCAGATATTATCAAGATTGACGGAATGTTTTTTAAAAGCGGAACCAATCCGGTTTGGAGATCAGCGATTGTCCGATCGATTGTAGAGTATGCCCATAAAAACAATATGATGACGATAGCTGAAGAGATCGATTCGTACGAAGCTTTTGGCAACGCTCAATCGTATGGTGTTGATAGCATGCAAGGATTCTATATTCAACATCCGACTTCATGGGATAATTTTAACCAAAGAGATCATTGCTATTTTACTTCACCACATACCCATCCGTAAGTGTCATCAAAAAAGCAACAAGGGCATCTTCTTCGGCTTTGGTGAGATGTAAATTACCTATCAAATCTTTGTTAACATTTTCAGGCACTTCAGGTGCTCCCCAAAGAGAGGGGTTCGAATCTCGGGTATTGTAAAACGAAACCACTTGTTTAAGTGTTGTAAAAACACCGTTGTGCATATAGGGTCCTGTTATCTCAACGTTACGAAGCGTAGGGGTTTTAAACTTTCCACGGCTCTGTGCCACACGACCGTCGGTGATAACACGAGGATTTCCGGCAAGCCCGATGTCGATAAAATCAGCACCGTCAGGGTTATACTTTTTGGATAATGTATAAAATTTGTTATTCGGATTTTTAGGAACTCCGAGGTTGTCATAACCGTATTCGCTGAATAACGCGGGAACTGTTGTAAGATTTTCATTGATAATCGGATGACAAGTGAAACACTTGCCCTTGGAGATAAAAATATCCAGTCCCAGCTTCTCTTGCGCTGTAAATGTGGCTTTCCCTGTTTGAAATGCATCGAATTTTGAGCTAAATGCAGAGAGTTCGGAAGTCCGCTCGTACGTGGCTATCGCATCACCAATGGCTGCCAAGGTTTTATTGGCATCGTTAAAAATATCCTGACCGTAGATCCGCTTGAATTCATTGGAATAAGAAGCACGTGCAACTTTTGATACATACGCTTGGATTGAAGCGTTGTGCATTTCAACGGGATCCAGAGGGGGACCGCCTGCTTGAGTTTCCAGAGTAAGGGCTCGTCCGTCCAAAAACTGCCCGCCGATATAATCGTTACCGTCAAAATAAAATTCAGGAGAATACTGCGAATAGGCTATTGTCGGAGCATTTCGTTTGGCAAACAGTCCTACAACTGCTCCTTGCGACGTAGGAAACTCGCGAATCGGGTTGGCAAACCCTGCGCTGGGAGTATGGCAGGATGCGCACGACTGACCGGAAGGTTCAGAAAGATTTGCATCAAAAAAGATCGCTTTGCCCAGTGCAATTTTTTCTGCTTCGGTGATTTTAACCGCTTGCTGTGTCCCTTCTTGATCTACGGGTGCGGATTGTATTGTTGCCTCGCTGCTGTACCCCATAATAATCCCTAGCAAAAGAGTGCCAAGTAATCCGATCAGTATAACGTGTTTCTTATCCATCTGTTTTCCTCTGCTTTTACCAAACATCGCTAGGTGATCTTTCGTGAAAAAAGAGCTCCCCCCAAAGAAAATTGGTTGACTTTAGGGGGATGCAAGGGACATTTGTCCCTGCCATTAAAACGGATGTATTCGTTTTAATGTGTAACATCAAGCGACTAGCGAATCGCCGGAAGTTTCATATAACCGATACCGGCTTTTTTCTTATCGATAGCATCGATAATAGCCTGCGTAGGTGTAAATCCGCCAAAATCACCAGGATGTTGGATGCTTGACATCACGTATCCGAATCCACCCATATTCTCTATTGCTTGCAGACCCGTTGCTTCTGCACCGGCTGTATTAGAGAGGATACGAGAGAGTTTCTTGGTATCGACGTTATACGCCCATACGTAGTTATTCATATGCATACCGCTGTCTTCACCGATGAAGAGGGTTCGCATTTTTTCCGAATATTTGAGGTTGTCAGGGTTGGCAATCTTAGACTGATCTGCCGTATTTCCAAATGAATCTTTGGCAACCGTTAAACCAATCAAAGCCGTAACAGCATTCATCGTACTGGCAATATAATCGCTGTTGATGACACTACCGGCTGTATCTTTTTGTCCAGTAGCAAGGGAAAGTTCATATACGGCACCCGCTTTTTCAACTGGAACTTTGATATCATCAACAGGGTCAGTTGAACTTGTCAACATTCCTCCATCGGTATAAGAAATGGCAACATAAACCTTTTTATCTTTTGCGTTTACAGTAACCCCTTCCATTTTATTGAATTCGCTCGTCGCACCCAAAAGAGCACCATATCGGCGTGATTCCAAGAATGCAGCGGCTTTTTCCATGTTCGGTTTTAGTTTGAGATACTCTGTACCTTTGTACGTCTTGATTTTTGTAAATCCGGCTGTTGCAGCAGCCGCTGTTTCGAAAATGTCACTGAATTTTGTTTTAGCAGTGATCAATGTTTTGATCTCGGCATCCGTAGCATGCCCTAGTTTTACCCATGTCAAATTCGCTTTTGCTGCACGGTCCGTTGCCGCACTGGTTTGCGTCCATTTAGCAGCATAAAGAGTTCCCGCACTGAGATCTCCCGCTGTATCGGCTACATAGGCAAAAAGCATAGTGTATCCGCCATCATCACCCATATAAACCGTTTTCTTATCCGGCATCACTTCAGCTAGCTCTTTTGAAGAGCGACCCATACTGTAGTGTTTAACCACTTTTGTTTTACCCGCTGAATCTACCGTAGTTTCGTGGATAAATCCGTAGTTGTAGACATTGGCTGTCGTTGTGTCACCGAAATAGGCATTTGGACCGGTTAACGCATTGGTTCCTGTAGCGGTTCCAAGTTCAACAAGTTTTGCATCCGGTTCATACTCTTCACTTCCCAAATGGCTCGTCCACGGAGTCATGCTGGCAGCACAGGTAATCCACAAACCGCCGACATCTTTGGTATCAATATTAGACAAAGAAGCAACCGTCAAGTTACCGTTAGTGGCTTGCGTTAATTGGCTAAGATTCATCATAGCCGGTAAAACACCGTAACGGCTTGCACCGCTGGCATCATTGGAAACATACTCAAACTGAGAAACCATTTGAATGGTGCTTCCGATTTGCATAACGCTTTGACCATCCGGGGTATCCGAAACGAATGGAGTTGCTGTTGCTGTACTCGTATCCATGATTGGATTACCGTTTACATCGAGAATCGCACCCACTGTTTTGCCGCCGATTACATCACCCGTTGTCATCAATGTTGTGTACTCGATCGGTCGAATGATGCTTGTTCCATCACTGTATTTGATTTTGACATACGCACCTGAATAGATTTTAGTCATTTCAGCTGTTGTTTTAGGTGTGTCCATACCGATAAACTCCGTGCTCACCACAGTAGCAGTTGTTGAGACAGTCCCACTTGTGGAGAGTGCTGCTAATGTTTCTCGGAAATGCGCCTTTACCTCATCGGATGTTTTAAGCGCTGCACCGGCTAATGTCAACCCTGCAGTGACATTGGCATCGTCACTAAAATTAAGTGTTTTAATGTTTGCCGCTTTTGCCGTATCAATCTCAATACCATTCGTTGCATTGGCATCTTTATCCAAAGATTGAAGAACCCGCAGCATATTGACCGTTTTATTTCCATCAATCCCGTCATCGCTAAGATCGAGCGGTGTTACTAAGGTTGAACCGTTTGTTTCACCGACGAGAAGACCATTGGCGTCGCCAAGATAAAACTTAACGGTTTTGCCTGTTTCAAATTTAAATGTACCGCTTGCATCGGTCACGCCTGATTGAGCACCGCTAATATAATAAAGCCCTTTAACAGCGCTATCGACAAATGTTCCGGTTTGAACGCTTGTTGTAGTTGAATCAGTGGAATCACTGTTACATCCGACAAGTAATAATGTTCCCGCAATAGCCGATAAAGCCAACAATGAAGAAGTTCGTAGACGCATTAGACACCCTTTTGAAAATTCAAGATAGGGGGAAAGCTTAGAACCCTTACGTTACAAACGTGTTACATTTATGTGACTGATTTGTAATAATTACGAGCTATTATTGATCTAATTGCTTGGGGATTTTTTCAACGCTACGGTCAGCCGACGAAGCCACCGCTCTTTATAGACTTGTGTTTTGGAATGATAGTTACCGATCGCTTGGAGATTAAACCCTCGCTCTTTGATGTGCTCGGACAAAAGCCAGCTCCCGACAAAAATATTGATTTGGGGGTTTAGAATATTATGCTCGTTGATCCCCCATTGAGAGAGTTTTCGAAAGTGGATGGAGTTAATCTGCATCAATCCATAATCTTTGCTTCCATTGTCATTGAGCCGGATCGCATTGGGATTGCCGGCGCTTTCGATGGCAGCAATATTTTTGAGAAGTAACGGAGGAATATTGTAATGGCTCCCCGCTTTTTGAAAATACCCTTCATACTCTGAGATATTTGCGTTAACGATACAGGAGAAAAAAAACAGTATTAATACGGCTCTAAACATATCCATTCCTCCATCTACTGCAATTCATACACTGCCCATACTATTAGCTTGATATTTTAGCGTACTTTTTTAAGTGCAACGGCATTCATACAATAACGCAATCCGCTTGGTGCCGGTCCATCAGGAAATACGTGACCCAAATGAGCATCACACGTATTGCACACGGTTTCAACTCTCGTCATCCCATGCGAATGATCGGCATTGTAGGCAATCGCATTGTCTTGTATCGGTTGGCTAAACGACGGCCATCCTGTCCCTGAGTCAAATTTTTCACTCGCGTCAAAAAGCAATGTTCCACAACATACGCACCCATACACTCCCGCCTCAAACTGCGTACACATTTGCGAACTAAACGCTCTCTCTGTCCCCGCTTGACGGGTAACACGAAATTCCTCTTCGCTCAACAACGCTTTCCACTCTTGCGGTGTTTTTTCAACCCTCTTATCGGGCGTCAAATTCCCCTCTTTCCCCAATCTCAACACTTCTTTCCAGTTCAACATTCAAGAGCTCCTTTTTTTTAGCCAAGGATACCCAGCAATTCTAAAACTTTATTACTCTCCAGTATTTATACCGGTAGCTTTAGGGGGATGCAAGGGACATGTCTCCCTGCCACTAAAATGGACCAGTTCGTTTTAGTGTGTAACATCAGATGACAATTTAAAAAACTCCCGACATATCCCTATTATCTTCTCTTGCCGCTCTTTTCCTACCGGCTCACTTTGGCGAATTGCATGAACCGTATCAATCAGTTTTGATACGCCAAAGGGGATAATTTTGGTGAGATATTGACGCAGTGCGGAACTCACAGCAGGTGCTCTCCCAGCCGTATTAATCCCCACACACAAATCCCCATCAACGATGAGGGCGGGAAAGATAAAACTGCACAATGCCGGAGAGTCGACACAGTTGACAGGGATTTTCAGTGTCATACAAGCGGCATAAATTTTTTCCTGCTCACCCAGATTATCCAATGCACCAATGACCAAAAAACGATTTTCACAATCTTCCATCACGTATTCTTGCTCAAGCAGCCTTATCGGATAGCTTTGCGCTAAAATACGTATCTCTTCATGAATAGCAGGTGCAATCACAGAGAGATTCGGTGAAAATTTCACCAGCTGCTCAATTTTGCGAAGCGCCACTTCCCCCGCCCCGATCACGAGACAATCTTGATCTTTTAAATCCACAAACATAGGAAAAAGAGCCATAGTAACACCTCCATACAGCCCTTATGATTAAATTATAATCAATGAGCGAGTTAATCTATCCCCATTTTACACTATTATTTTGAAGATTAAAAAGTCCTAATAAAAGAATTGTCCATGACATCACTCATTCAAGCAAATACTGAACGAAGCATTAAACGCCACAAAACCGAAACCATTAAAGATACTTTCAGTGCAACCCAAGCATGGGAGAGACTAATCGGTTACGCACAAACAGGCTATGCCTCCATTACCGAAGAGGACAAAGAGTTTGTTCTCAAAAGTTTTGGGGTATTTGACCGTCCTGCTACTCCTGAAAGATTCATGATTCGTGTACGCATTGCCGGTGGTGCTTTGAGCGTGGAGCAAGCACAGGCACTCGCAGATGTAGCAAAACGTTTTGGTCAAGACTACATCGACATCACGACACGTATGCAAATTGAACTGCGTTACATCACCATCGAAAATATGCCCGAAGTGCTTCGACTTTTAGAGAGTGTCGGACTCACGAGCTACCAAACAGGGGTGGATAATTTCCGTAATATTCTCATCGATCCTCTTGATGGATTGGCGATGGACAACATTCTCCCCTGCGCTAAAATTATGAATGAGATTCAAGCCATCTTTTTAAAAAATCAAGAGTGGATTACAACACTTCCTCGAAAATTCAACATCGGGCTCAACGGCTCACTCTCCAATCGTTGTAATATTTTTGGTCAAGATTTTGCCCTTGCTCTTGCCCAAAAAGAGGGCATCTACGGATTCAACCTCTTTCTAGGGGGTCGTGTCGGAACATTGGCAAAAAGTGCCGATATGTTTGTCTTGCCTCACCAAGCGGTAGAAGTTTTTGAAGCAGTAGCCCAACTCTTTAAAAAATACGGCTTTCGTGACAACCGAAACAAAAATCGTCTTGTTTTTCTCATCGAAGCGGTAGGAATGGCGGAATTTCGAGCTGCTATTGAAGAGCAGCTTTCACACGCAATGCCTCTCTCAGGCGAGACCCTCAGCTGCCTCGAAGGGGGTGACCATTATGGCAAAATTGCTCTCAAAGACGGGTCGTTTGCTCTTTACGCCGCTGTCCCCTCAGGGGTATTTAGCGGAAGTGATTTGAAGGATGCGGCAGAGATTGCCGAGACTCAAAACGGTGCACTCCGTCTCACCATCGAGCAAAACCTCGTCATCACAGGAATCACTGACGAAGCAACAGCCTTAACCTCACCCTTGTTTCTCAAATATCCCAACCGCCCCTCACCCTATATGGCGAATCTCATCGCGTGTGCTGGGACGGAACATTGTCCCTTTGGTGTCATTCCCAACAAGCCCGATGCAATTGAAATGGGAGAATATCTAGCGCGTGAAGTACCAATGGAAGATGCCAAAATGCGTCTGTATTGGTCCGCGTGCGTCAAAGGGTGCGGTATTCACGGTGCAGGTGATTTAGGCTTTTTGGGATGCAAAACACCGTATAACGGAAAAACTGTTTTGGGAGTCGATATTTTCATCGGCGGAACGCTCAGTGGCCAGGGGGGAGAGGGTCATCTGCTTCTCAAAGGAATCGTCTTAGAGCACGCACGCGAATACGTGGCGGAATTTATGCGTCAGTACCGTGATCATCGCACGCCTAAAGAGAGTTTGGAAAAATTTATTCTCCGTTTGCAAGGACGTTATACCAATGCTTCTATCGGATTTTTGATGCGTTGGAATCGCCAAATGCGTCTGGAAAACAAACCCGAAGCACTGCTCTCCTTTAATCTCAAACGTCGTGGCGGTTCGCACAAAGAACAAGATGAAATTTTTGAATTTGGGTGCGCTATCATTTATGGAGCCACACAAAACAAGCCTTACGATACCGATGAGCCATTGGCTGAAGAGAAAAAAAGCTATCGCCATAAATCTTCCGAACTTGCACGCTACGCAACAATACTCGAAAAAATGGTGGAGCCCAATCCGCTGACACGATCGAAAGTATTTACCGAAATCACAGTAGAATTAAAAAAATTAGAGAATGGCGAATAAGATGAATGTATCAAAAGCAATCTCTACAGGATGTCCATTTTGCGGTACAGGGTGCGCTCTCAATGTAGAGTGTGGAGATAAAGCGTACAAAGTAAAAGGAGACAAAACCAATCCTTCTACATTAGGGGATTTGTGTTTTAAGCCCATTCAAATGGCAAAAGCGCTTGATACCTCCCGCTTGCACATGCCGTTATACAGAGAAGATAAAAATACTCCGTTTGAAGAGATTTCTTGGGAAAAAGCCATCGATCTTGTTGCTCAGAATATCACTTCTCTCTCCAAAGAAGAGCTCTATTTTTACCTCTCAGGACAGCTTCTTACCGAAGAGAGCTATCTTTTTACAAAATTGATTAAAGGACATTTGGGAACCAACAACGTCGATGCCAATTCACGTCTGTGTATGGCAAGTGCCGTGGTAGCACACAAAATGATTTTTGGAAGCGACGGTCCCGTAAGCAATTACCAAGACATTGATAATGCCGATGTGATACTTATCAGCGGTTCCAATTCTGCATGGGCACATCCAATTGTATTTCGACGCATTTTAGCACGCAAAAAATCCAATCCCGATACTCTCATCATCACGATTGATCCCATCCGTACCGAAACAGCTCAAAAAAGTGATCTTTGGATCGGTTTGAACAGCGGAAGTGATACCCTACTCTACAATGCACTATTGGGGGAGCTCTATCGACGAAATCAGTGCGACATCGATTTTATCCAACGCTCATCACAAGGTTTTGAAAATGCCCTAGTTGAAGCCATTAAAACTCCCTATCTCGATGCCATTGAATCGTGCGGTATTACTCTGGAAGCATCCGAACAACTCCTTCATGCACTGGGATCAAATAAAAAAATACTAGGGCTTTGGTGTCAAGGACTTAATCAAGCTCATGATGGAGTGATGCGCAACATCGGTTTTATCAACCTCTTTTTAGCAACTGGACGATTAAATGCTACCAAAGGGTCACCCTTATCCCTCACAGGTCAGCCCAATGCTATGGGAGGACGAGAGACGGGCTATCTCTCCAATGCCCTTCCCGGATACCGTGATGTTCGTAATCGCGATGACCGAATCGCCTGTGAAACCCACTGGAATCTTCCAAAAAATGCCATCTCTTCAGAAGTAGGCATCACCGTTACCGAAGCTGTTGATTCTATCCTCTGTGATAAAATCCGATTTTTATGGGTCGCCTGTACCAATCCTCTCCTAAGCCTGCCCGATGTCGCAAAAACCAAACGCGCACTTGAATCTTCTAATCTTTTTTTAGTCGTTCAAGATTGCGTCATGAGCGAAACAGCAGCTTTGGCAAACTTGGTATTGCCAACTTTCGGATGGGGTGAAAAAGAGGGGAGCATGACCAATTCCGAACGTTTTATTAAACGGGTACGACCGTTTAAGTCTCCTCCATCGGGAGCAAAAAGCGATCTTGATATTATTTGTGATATTGCCAGAAAACTAGGATTGAGCGGATTTGAGTACCCTAATACCCAAGAAGTGTACGATGAGTATAAAGCCCTAACCGCAAAACGATTATGCGACCAAAGTACACAAGAGTATGACACCCTCTCCTATCAATGGGGAGGAGAACGCCTTTATACCGATGAGATATTTCCAACCGCATCAGGTAAAGTACAGTTTCATCCTATCATCTCCTCTACTTTAACACTGAATGATGATAGCTATATCCTCATTACGGGAAGAACCAAAAAACAATGGCATACTATGACCCGAACAGGCTTGGTTGATGAACTCTTAAAAGATGAAGAAAATCCTTATCTCCTGATGAATTCTTCCGAAGCAATTGCAATGAATCTTAATGAAGGTGATAGCGTCATCATTTCCAATGAACTAGGACAGCTTGAGATTCCTATTCGTTTTGGAGAACTCGCGCCCCGTCACCTCTTCGCCCCTTTTGGCTATGCGCAAACTCCTATCAATACACTAGTTCCTGCCATTTATGATCCATTTTCGTTCCAAAGTGCCTTGAAATCAGCACACGTAACCATTAGCCTATCAAAATAAGGAACCATCAAAACTTATAATATCTGCGTATAAAACTTCACACCCTCAACATAATGCTCCCTGATTGCTTCGGGAGGAGTGACAATGTCCGCATGACCAAAAAAGAAAACAGAGGATGCACTGTGCGCGATAGAGGAAAGTCTCTTTATCGCCAATGCCGTTTTATGCGGATCAAAATAAATCAGCATATTACGCGAAAAAATGTAATCAAATTTTCCCAATTCAAACAAGCCTGATTCAAACAAATTAAGATTTCTAAACTCCACCTTCTGTCGAATCGTCTCTTTCAATCGGTATCGATTTTCTTCCTCAGAAAAATAGTGCTTAGTGATCATGGGATCCACACGATATAAGGATCGTTTTGTATACAGGGCCTCTTGAGCACAATCGATCGCTTCAGTATTAATATCAATGGATACAATCGTAATGCGGTTCATATCGATCCCCGCTTCACTCAAGACAATGGCAATCGTATACGGTTCTTCTCCTGTCGATCCCGGAGCACATAGAATGCGTACTTTCGCAGATGTTTTCTGAATTTCAGTGGCCATAAAGTGAATTTGGTCCATCTCCCGAAAAAAATACGTCTCATTGACCGTAAGAAAATTGACCAGTTTTTGAGACAATACTGCATCAGATTTTAACCTGGCAAGGAGATGGCTAAACGAATAGCATCGATGTTCTTTTGCAAAACGGGTCAGTTTTAACGTGGTGATTTCTTCTTTTTGATCAAAATGAATTCCCGTTAAATCATTAAAATATCGATAAAAAGGAGCAGAGTCATCCGATATCCATTCAGGCTCTATCTCTGCAGCTGCCGGTATAGTATGCTTGCGTTTAAACCATCTCAGCATGAGCAGTCCCAAAAGCAATGATTTTTTCTACTATCTGTGTCAGGGAACCCACTTCAGCTTCAGGAACACGTTCTGAAGCACTGCGGGGCATTCCATAGACAATCGAACTCATTTCACTCTCAAAAAGACAATACCCTCCTGATTTATACAATGCCTCCACTCCAAGCGTACCATCTTCCCCAATTCCCGTGAGGATCACACCCATTCTCGGTAAATGGCTTGGAAGGGATGCCGCTGAAAGAAACAACATGTCAATATCGGGAGTATAGAAGCTGCGTGAATGTTCATTCCATTCAAAACAAATTTTACCGTCTCGTTCAACCAATCGAGACTCTCCACTGCAAACATAGATAGTGGACGGTTCCACTATCATGGTATCTTTCACATTGAGTACACGATGGGTTGTAAGAGAGGAAAGCTGTTTGATAAAACTTGGAAGAAAGGTGAGACCCATATGCTGTGCAATAATCACTGCAGAGCGAAAATGTTGAGGAAGCCCTTTCAATATCGTATTGATATGACCAGGACCTCCGGTAGAAGCACCAATAAGGATCAAATTATCTACCATGTACTACTTCACTCAGACCGTTTTAAACTCCGAAAGGGTGCGATTAAGCCCTTCAGAAAGTTTGGCCAAATGTTCCACTGCAGCAGCAATCTCCTCTACGCTACGGGCATTGGTAGCAGCTAATGCAGTAATGTTCTTCATTTTAGAAATAATATTATTCGTCTTTTCAACACCATCGCCTGCAGCTGCAGCCGATTTAACCGCTAATCGTGCCGCTTCCGCGATCTCACGGACGCTCTCACTCATAACAGACTCAACTTCCTGTGCATGCTCCCCGAGACGTTTGATTTCTGATGCACTTCGTGACATCATCTCAGTCGCATCATTCACTGATTGCACAATGATAGAGACAGTTGAATTGCTTTCGGAAAGTGATTTCTGTGTCCGTTCAGCCAATTTTCTTACTTCATCGGCAACAACGGCAAATCCCCGCCCGTGCTCACCGGCTCGTGCTGCTTCAATGGCAGCATTCAAAGCCAGGAGATTGGTTTGATCTGCGATATCACTGATAACCGATAAGACATGTTTGATCTGTTCCGCATCCTGTGAAAGATGCTCTAGCCGCTGCGCCAATTCAACCTGCTGTTCAACAACCCCTTGAAGGGCTCCGGAGACCTCCAGTACATCTTGTGCAACTTCACCTACTTTAGCGGAAGCGGTTTGCATCTTTTCTCCTGTTCTGCGGGATTCCTCTTCACCAGATCTGAGGATAAAAGAAACCTCATCAGAAATTTTCAGTGCCTCTTCCATTGCTCTGGCTGTCTCTTCGCTACGAACTCCAATCTGTGAACTCGTAGCAAAAAGTTCTTCAGCTACGGCAGAGTTTTCACTTGCAGAGCGTTTTGCTTCATTTAATGCTTTTTCTACCGATCCTATCAGATCATTAAACCCTACGGCAATCACCTTAAGCTCATCCTCATTATCATGACGAATGGTATGGGTGAGATCTTTATTTTGTGCAATGCTGCTCATCGTATTGCTAAACCCAGTGGTAGAACGTCCGATTGAACGGATAATAGTGAATGTCAGCAAAGCACCGGCAAGTAAACCGCCCAACACAATCACAACCATCCACATCACTTTCTGATCGTAGTTGCTTGCGCTGCGTTCATACCTTTTTTGTGACTCTTCAAGCTGCAAGATTATCAGTTTTCCGATCGTTTCACTGATGGGATCAATTTTAGGATAAAGTTCATGGATCGAAAAACTCGCGACCCCTTGAAGATCATTAGCTTCGAGCAGGGAGAGGAGTTCTTTTACCCCTTTATCTGCAGGAGAAAATTGCTCTTTTGCTTTATTAACCAATATTTCTTCCTCAGGAGTAAGAACGGTTGCCGTATACGCTCCCCACTCTTTGGTAATTGTCTCCTGTGCTTGTTTAATATTCACAACCGCTTCTTGGGGTGTTAAATTGCCATTGCGAGACTTGTGGCAGGTATCCACGATGTTGACGGCATACATATCTGCTACCGTTTTGAGCTGATTAAGCGGAACAATCCGGTTATCATATACATCTTTAAAATCGCTGTTGCACCCTCGCATCCCAGATGCACCATACATAGCTATGATAATGGCGATGAGCCCCATAGCTGTTACGAGAAGCAATAATTTAGCCTTAATTGTCGACATACTGTATCTCCATTCTCTATCATAAAATTAAATAATAAATATTCTATCTGAATTTTGTAATAAAAATGTAATATCGGCAAAGCCCAGCGTATAATTTCTCAAAAATAGCCCTAGCTACATCTCAATACCTGCACTATTTTCGCTATAATTCGCCCTATGAATAACGAGCCTTTTACCTTCCACATCGATCCCACACCAACTCTACCCTCACGAGTATGTCGTTTTATGGCACGTTGCTTGGGTTGGGGTTTGAGCTATGGAAATTACGCAATAGCCCTCTTGGTATGGTGGAAGAGCGATTGGTTTATCGCAATTGGCGTATTATTGCTTGGCGTAATCGTCTTTGGAATAGTGCGCTCCAAACTCCGCAACGACTCAATCCCCTTAGCTCAACGTGAATATGAGTACAACGATTATGCCATCGCAACATGGTATCTCTCACGCAACACCTGTTTTACCATCTCCACACCTACGGAATAATTTATGGCACTAGTCGACTTATTGGGTGTTAGCAAACACTACGAAGCGCAGAAAATTTTAGAAAATATTAACTTTCACATCGATGAGGGTGAGCGTGTCGTTATCGTCGGTAAAAACGGCAGCGGCAAATCAACTCTGATGAAAATCGTCCACGGTTCACTCGATGCCGATGAAGGCGAGCGTATGACGCGTCAAGGGATTGAGATTAAAATGCTCTCTCAAGTCCCAAAATTTGACCCGTCTCATACGGTTCGAGAAGCAGTCGAAGCAGGATTAGGAGAGCTTCGAACCTCCAAAGTCCGTTTTGATGAAATTTCTGCCCTTCTCGCAACCGAATTTGAAAATACCGCCCTTTTGGACGAACAAGCACGTCTAAGTAATTTCCTAGATCATCATAATGCATGGAATTTGGACGATAAAATTGAACGAATCATGCACCACTTTATGCTCACAGAATATGAAAACAAAAATGTTGATCTTCTAAGCGGCGGAGAACAGCGCCGTGTTGCCCTCGCATCCCTGCTACTTCTTAAACCCGATATTTTACTGCTGGATGAACCAACCAATCATCTCGACGTTTACATGGTCGAGTTTCTCGAAGAGCTGATTCTAAAAGAAAAATTCACGCTCCTTTTTATCTCCCATGACCGTTATTTTATCGACCAAATTGCGACGAAAACCATCGAAGTTGAAGAGTGCGCTCTGCGTGAATTCACCGGAGGCTACAGCAACTATCTGACACAAAAACAAGAACTCTTACGAACGATGGCACAGCAGCACGATAACCTCCTCAAACTGCTCAAAACGGAAAACGAATGGCTTTCACGCGGAGTCAAAGCACGTCTAAAACGAAATGAAGGACGCAAAGAGCGTGTATTGGCTCTACGTGAAGATGCCAAAAATAACCCCTCTAAGATCCACAAAATGCGTCTCGAATTGGAGCGTGAAGCCAAACATTTTAACCGAGGAGAAGGGGTGAATCGCCAAAAGATGCTCTTTGAATTGGAGCATTTAGGTTTGACATTAGGAGACAAACTCCTCATCAAAGATTTTTCAACACGAATTTTGCAAAAAGACGTTATCGCTGTTGTAGGTCCCAACGGAAGCGGAAAATCAACCCTCCTCAAAGCCCTGCTAGGACGGCTCAAACCCACAAGCGGAGTGATTAAGCAAGGGGAACTGAGTATCGGCTATTTCGATCAGCACCGTGAAATGCTCGATGACAATCTCAACCTCATCGAAACCTTCTGCCCTCATGGCGGGGACCGTGTGGATGCACAGGGGACCGATTATCACGTTTATGGCTATCTCAAAAATTTCCTTTTTCCCAGAGAATTTTTGGATAAAAAAATAGGTTCTCTCAGCGGCGGAGAAAAAAATCGTGTCGCTCTTGCTTTACTTTTCACCAAAAAAGTCGATTGTTTGATCCTCGATGAGCCAACCAATGATTTGGACATTCCCACGATTAACATTCTCGAAGAAAAACTCCAAAACTTCCCAGGTGCCATCATCTTGGTGAGTCATGACCGCTATTTCGTCGATAAAATCGCCAAGAAACTCTTTATTTTCAAAGGCGACGGAAGTATCGAAGAGAGTCTTAAGCTCTACAGTGAGTATCTCGACGATGAAAAAGAACTTCAAGAAATCGATGCCATGGCCTTGGAGTTTGCCAAACCGGCTTCTGCAACCCAAAAAATCACCGACAAACCAAAAACACTCAAACTCACCTACAATGAAACGCGTGCACTGGAAACTCTCCCAAAAGAGATTGAGACCATCGAAGCAAAAATAGACGAAATTAATGCCTGCCTGGCAAATCCTACATGTTACGAAGAAAAAGGGATTAACACGTTAGCCAATGAACTTGAAAAGACTAAAGCGCTGTATGAAGAAAAAATAGATGAGCTCCTCACCATCGAGGAGAAGCGTGAGCAGATCGAAGCACTTAAAAACAGTTAAAAATGCCTCTTTAGGTAGAAAAGAGGGAGAGCTTAACGCCCTCCGCCACCACCCATACCACCGCCTGAGCCTTGCATCATCCCTTTACCTTGACCCTGATTTTTCATTTTTGGAGTACGATTTTCAGGAGGACGCTTATTAAATTTTTCTTTTTGTTCTTTTGTCATCGTTTGCTGACGGGTCATAAGCTCATTGTGAAGCTGCTCCCGCTCCTGCTGACTTGTCATCGTTCCCCGTTTTTCCAAGAGATCGTCTGTCTTCATCTCTTTGAAGCGGTTTTGAACTTCATTCTGAACTTTATTTTGAACCTGTTCTTGATTCTTTACAGGCGTTTCTGCGAATGCCATTGTTGCGATAAGAGCCGAAGCCGACAATACAGTAAGTAACATTTTCATGGTAACTCCTTTTGATTATTTATACTATTGTAATACAAAATTATTAATAGTTTATTAATAAAAATAATTATTTTTATAACATTTACCCTTTTGTAAAATGCTGTTTTGGGAGCCTCAACCGAAATAACGTCCCCTCATCAACAGGAATCAGCACAATCGATCCCCCCAGTTGCTCGGTAAGAATTTTATGGGCGAAATAGAGTCCGTATCCATGACTTTCACCCTCTTTGCTGCTCACCCCTGCCTTAAAAATCAAACGTCCCTGTTCACGTGTTATTCCATCTCCATTATCTTGAATATCAATGATGACCGCTTCGTTATCTTCGTATCCTCCGACTATGATTTTTTTGTTTTCACGATCCGATTTTTCGAAAGCTTCAATCGCATTTTCAATAAATACCCAAAAAAGATGGAGCAATCGGTTAACAGGAAGATACGAAGCAATCGTTACCGCATCGGATATCGTGATCGTCAACACGATATTCCCTGCATTGAGTTGAGGCTCCAAAAGACGTCCAACCTCTTCGATAGAGGTTTTGATCTTAATTGTACCCCCCTCATCACTGTGAAAATGATATAAATTTTCCAAACTTTGAGAAAGATGTTCCAAAATTTCTTCACTTCGTTCCAGTTCTTTATGAAAACCTTTACACGACTGATCTTCCATCTCCCGACGTATTCTCAATAAATACGTCGAGAGGGTATGCAAGGGACGTCGCCACTGATGAGCGATAAAAGCGACTACCTCTCCAATTTGTGCCATACGCGTTTGCTCTAGCAGCAGTTTATCTTGAAGTACTTTTTCTTCTTGAAGCCGCTTATGTTCAGTCAGATCTGTACACGTGACAACAACACCGATTATGTCATTCTCACCGCTATACGTAGGGCAATAGCGGACAATTAAATAAACACGATTCGATTCGGAAAAATCAAACCATCCTTCATTCTCAACTTTTTCACCCATAAATGCTCTGTCTAAATTTAATTTCATCTCATTTTCAAAGACCTCTGTTCCGATAATCTCTTGGATATGGCATCCGATAATCTCATTAACTTGCCGATTAAATCCTTTTACGTATGCTTTATTAGCTGCACGGTAAATATAATGTCGATCAATAAAAAAAAGCTTATCGTCCGTTTGATCCAGCAGATGAAACAAATGTATTTTAGAGGTATATTCTGTAAAGTGACTCATGAAAATCGGTATCCTAATTTTGGAGTCACTTGTATATTGAGACCTGGAATTTTTTTACGCAGATTGCTGACAACAATTTTCAAAGCATTACGACTTACTTCTTGGGAACCATACAAAGCGTACTCAATCTCATCATACGAAACGATAACCCCTTTGCTTCTCACTAAAAGTTCGATCAATGAAATCTCCAAATGCGTCAATCGTAAGCGAATACCATTCTGGAAGATCGATTTACAGTAAAAATCATAGTGTGTATTTTCATCGATTTTAATGGCTTTAACAGGATTGCTGCCACTGTTTTGTTCGAGCTTTTGAAGCAGTGTCTCCAATTTAGACATCGTTATCGGTTTGAGCAGGTACTCTTCAAGTTTCAATGGAATCGCATCCAGCAAATAGCGCTGGCGAGAATACGAACTTAGCACAATAATAGGTATGCTTGAATGCTCCGCTCGAATACGCCGTATCAATTCCAATCCATCCATTTTTGGCATCTCAATATCAGTGAGAATGACATCGGGACACCTTTCACAATACATCTGCCACCCCTCTACTCCATCATAAGCGCTAATCACTTCTGCAAATCTAAATTTCAGAAGATACGCAAGATTATCATTGCTCTCACGATCATTTTCAACAATGAGTATTGTTTTATCACTATTTCTAATATTCATTATTTTCTTTCGACGATAATTTTGTCTATTTTAACCCAAAATAAGTTTAACGAAACCTTTTTCACACCAATATAGGATAAAATCATTCCTAATTTACGCATAAAAGGTAACGAATGCAAGAACTTAATTTTGGTGAACATGAGCTTATTGTCTCCAAAACTGATACCAATGGAAAAATCACGTATGGCAATGAACTTTTTTTGCGGCTTGCAGGCTATGAAGAACACCAGATTATTGGCGCGCCACACAATATTATCCGACATCCGGATATGCCAAAAATAGTATTTAAATTACTGTGGAACAGTGTCAAGGATGGGCGTGAAATTAATGCCTATGTGATCAATCAATCCAAAAATGGGAATTATTACTGGGTATATGCAAACGTTACCCCTTCCTTTGATGAAAACGGCGCAATAGCAGGGTACTATTCAGTACGACGTAAACCTTCTCAAAAAGCACTTAGTCAGGTTAAACCGCTCTACCAACAACTGATCAATGCCGAACGCTCCGGCGGTGTGATGCAGTCACAAAAAATGCTTGATGAAGTGCTCACTACTCATGGAGGTCGCTATGACAAACTCGTCTTATCTCTCTAAAATACACTCCATAGCAATCTTGTTTGTTGGTTTATTCGCGATTGGATATGGGATTAAATTTTTTGTACACGGATTTAATCTCATTGATACGATCACATTATTAGTCTATATCCTTCTCGCCTATCTTTTCAATCTCCAACTCATAGGTCTGAGACTGCATCTTAAAAAATCCCTTAGCGTTTTAAAAGATGCAGTCAAAGGGAATTTTGAAGCGCGTGCCACCCACATCACCGATCGGGGAGAAGTGGGAGAAGTTTGTCACGGCGTCAATAATCTAATCGATCAGATGGAAACATTTATGCGTGAAATGCGCGCTTCAATCAGTTATGCAAGCAATAATGAGTATTTTAGGAGCTTTAACACGACAGGACTCAATCCTGCCTTACGCTATGCGGGGGAAAAGATCAATGTCAGCATCACTTCTATGCAAGAGAATTATTACAATCAACTCCGCACCGAACTCAATGCGGATTTGGCAACAATCAACAAAAATAACGAGCAATTAGCCGCACTGCAAAAAAGCTTTATGAATAATACAGCAAAGCTTGAAAATATCTCAGCAGATGTCAAAAAAGCAGCGCAAATGGCCATGGACCGTTCCCATGATGCCCAAAAAGTCGGTAATCAACTCGAGGGTCTTAATACGCTCATCGATCAAAATGCCCATTCAACCGCAATGCTCGAAGATCGTTCTAAAGAGATTACCGCAATCATCAATCTTATCAGCGATATTTCAGATCAAACCAATCTTTTGGCACTCAATGCCGCGATTGAAGCAGCACGGGCAGGAGAACACGGACGCGGATTTGCCGTTGTTGCCGATGAAGTCCGAAAGCTTGCAGAACGTACCCAAAAAGCAACAAGCGAAATCCGTGCAACCGTACAAGTCCTCCAGCAAGAGAGTATGGAAAATGTTGCTAATTCTGATCAAATGCGGGAAGTAGTCGGCGAATTTACAGCCCTTATATCCACATTCCAAGATAGCATGAGCCATCTTCGTAACAGTACCGAAATAATCGATCATGAAATTCATGGAATTGAAGATAGAATCTTTATCAATCTTATTATGATTGACCACATTGTTTTCAAAACAAATGCCTACACCTCTATTAATTTAGGGCATAAAGTAGCTGAATTCGGGGATCACCAACATTGCCGTCTCGGAAAATGGTATCTCAATGAGGGGAAAAAACGGTTTGGACATACTCCAAGTTTTGCAAAAATAGACAAACCTCATGCAATAGTCCATTCCAATATCATGGAGTCTATGAAATGTCTCGACGGAGAAGGGATGTGCATGATGAACCGTGATCTTATTTTAAGTGATTTTAAAGCGATGGAAAAAGCAAGCAGTGAGCTTTTTGAGCTTGCTGAAGCAATGGTAGAGGAAAATGCTCAATGACAAACTCACACGAAGAACATATCGCCATCACCGCAGATATCAAAAAAGAGATCGAATCTCTGAAAGTTGTATTTCCTGCACAGTACGGTAAACTGTACGCAGAACTCGCAAAAAAGTATCAGCTTGAACTCAAACCGGATGAGCTTCTCAACCCTGAGATACTCAATGAGCAGATGCTCCGCCATATTGTAACCCTCTCAGAGTGTACCGATAGCGCCATCGAAGCGATTGAAACGCAAAATACTGCCCAGCTTCAAGCTGTTCTTGCTGAGGCTAAAAAACTCCGTGAAGAGACCAATGAGCTCCGAAAAATGGTTTATATTGACAATCTGACCCATGCCTACAATCGTAAATGGTTTGATGACAGCATACTCGACAAAGACGGAGTCTCCATGATCAAAGATGGGGTTCTGGCCGTCATCGATCTCAATAAATTCAAACATATCAACGATACATACGGTCATACCATCGGGGATAAAGTTCTCATCCATATTGCCCATAAACTCAAAACTACGGGTGGGAAGGTCATTCGATATGGCGGAGATGAATTTATCGTTCTGTTTGATTCTGACGAAAAAGATGCGAAAATAAAAATGGAAAGTGCATTAAGCTACTTCCAAAAAACCCATTTTAAAGTTGAAACACACTCATTTAAAGCCTGTTTCGCCTACGGTATGGCTTCCTTCACCAAAGGCTCAATCCGATCCGCTATCATCGATCAAGCCGACAGTGCGATGTATAACCACAAACATTCCCTATAAGAGGGGCTGCTTGGTATAATCCACCACTTTTGAGAGACTCGTCACCTCTTTGATCACACTCACCACTTCTAAATGAGCAGGATGAATGGCGTATTCATTCAACCCCTCTTGATTCTCAAACGACGAAATAAGAACGAGATCAAAGGAGCGTTCGCTTCGACTCATATCAATCCCGACTTCCATACTTTTTATCTCACCTATCTTAGCTGGAAGTGCTTCGAGCATCGTTTTAACGTACGCTAAATTACTCTCTTTATTTTCTTCTTTGAATTGAAACATGACGACATGTACTAACATTTTCACCCCTTATCTCTCTAATAAATCTTTCAAACTTTGCTTTGGAGATTTCCCCTCTAAAATGGCATACACTTCCGCAGCGATCGGAAGATATATCTTCTTTTTTTCGGCAATTTCATGAAGGGCATACGCCGTTCCAATCCCCTCACTTACTTCGCCAATTTCAGCACATACCGTCTCTTTACTCTTTCCAAGCGCCAATCCAAGACCAACACGATAGTTGCGTGACATCGAAGAACTTGCGGTCAAGAACAGATCTCCTGCACCGCTAAGACCTAAAAACGTATCCTCTTGCGCACCATAGACTTTGCCAAAGCGCTGCATCTCCACCAATCCTCTGGATATGAGTGAAGCTGCAGCATTGTGTCCCAAATTCAACCCTTCACAAATGCCCGCAGCAATTGCAATGACGTTTTTATAAGAGCCTGCAATTTCAGCACCGATTACATCATCACTAATATAGGTACGAATAAATTTTGGGAACAATGCCGCAAATTCATTTGCTGTTTTGGAGGATGACGAATTGATCACCAAGGCGGTAGGCAACGAACGAATCACTTCACTTGCAAACGAGGGACCTGATAAAAAGGCAAGATTTTCTACAGGGATATACTGCGCATAAATCTCATTCAAAAATCTCCCGGTAGAAGCCTCAATCCCTTTTGCGGCAACCAAAACTTTTTGCCCATGATAGACAAAATTTTCCTCAAGCCATACCGCAACCTGCTGTGCAGGAACAGTGATAATGAGATAGTCGCACTCCAAGACTTCCGATAAAGATTTAAAATTATCCCATTTTCTAGGGGTACGAGAGGTAATAATAACATCATTTTTCTCACCCAAAGCAAAAGCAAGAGCTTCACCCCATTTTCCCGCACCCATAACCCCTACTCTCATAATGTCACCCCGTCATTCCATTGCTTTACCACGTTTAATTTCTCTGCATATCCCATAAAAACCAAGATATCGCCGGCATCAATATGGTGATTATGCCCTTTGGAAGCGAAACTAAACGTCGTTCCCATCTCCTGATCCACAATCGCCAATAAAATAAGATCAAAATCGCGCTTAAAATGGAGATCATGCAAATTCTGACCGTTAAACGGGGAAATCTCTCCCACCTCAACTTCCATAATACTTAAAAAACTGTCTTCATACAGTACATCGTGCAATACCTGTGTCATAATCGGTTTCGTCAGAATATCATTGATAACATTAGCGGCAATCTGCAAAATAGGCATCACCTTATCCGCACCGGCACTTTTCATCTTCATCATGCTCTCATTGTCTTGTGCGAGAGCAATAATAAAAAGTTTATCAAACGTTGCACGAAGGGATATTGTCAAGAAAACATTTTCAGCATCATCCGAAAGAGCACAAAAAACAATTAACCCATCTACATCAAATTGTGCTTCAATCGATTGCCAATCATCACTCAAGTCAAACCGATCTGCTACAATTCCATCATTTTGTGCCTCCAAAAGCTCTGCCTCATCGATCACAAATACGCCAACATTTTGATACACACCGCTTATTTGTTTAACAATCTGCTTTGAGTATTCATTGTATCCGAAGATAGCAGCACAACGGGGTTTCATACTTTTCCTCTTCGGTGAAGTTTTGTTCTAAATTCATCAATCAAACCTCTGTTTGCGATCACAATTGCCACATCCCCGGATTCAATATTCATACTGGGATGGGGATTAAAATGAAACACTTTGAACTGAGTACTGTAAATACCCAAAACACTAAATCGCTGATGAAAGAGGGGCTCTTCCAAAAGAGTGTAAAAGCGGTCTTTCATATCCGAATCAAGTATGATTTCATCAACAACCGTAGACGTTTGCTCGGAACGAAGCGCATGAATGACCTCAAATGCAACCGGCTGTCGGGCAATTATCTTACTCATCATCCCTACTAACTCATGCGTATTGACAATATGATCCATCCCTGCTAGAAAAAGTTTTTTACGATTTTCAGGATGGTGCAAAACAGAATAAAGGGTGATATTCTTGGTCAATTCTCGTATGGTCAATGCAGTATAAATATTAGCAACATCACTCTCATGCAACAAAATAACGGCTTCTATCTGATGTTCAAAATCAAGTTTTAGATGACTGTAGGTATGCAAGGATCCCGAATCATAATTTAATGCCAATAACCCGTCTTTTCTCGCTTGAATTATTTTTTTTGGATCTTTTTCGAGAACAACAATTGGAATATGCCGCTTGTGAAGCTTTCGTATCACCTCATGCGCCAACGGAGAAAATCCACACACAAGATACATACGTTTCAGAACATTGACACTGTCAATCATCTTCTCCTCTTTGATCTCATCGAGCTTTTCGGTGAAGGCTGAAACAACAATGGAGGTTGCAAAGGAGATAACCGCGATACCTGAAACAATGATCATCATCGCCACAACACGGCCTCCATGAGTAACCGGGACAAAATCACCATACCCCACAGTAAAAATGGTGACTACAGACCAATAAACCGCATCAAACAGAGTATTGATACGCGATTCAGGATTATTGGCTTCCATTACATAGATCAGCACCGATGAAACCATAATCATAATCATCGTAAAAACGATTAGCGTAAAAATTTCAAACTTTTTAGAGGCAAGAATAGAGATAAGGCGTCGAAGGCTTTTGGCATAGCGAAAAAGTTTTAAAACGCGAAAAAGGATGAAGATGCGTAATAATCGGAATTCATGGAAAAACGGCATAATTGCCAATAAGTCAATAAGAGCAGTAGGCGAGAGAACATACTCCATTTTTTGGAGAAAAATCGTTTTCATGGCTCCCGAAAAGGAAAAAGGGCGATGCAAAAAAAGATCGCTTTCATATTGTTCGATAATTGTTTTGGAATTATTACTGTGCAGCCAAAAACGAAGGGCATATTCAATAAAAAAAATCAGTGAAATAACATAGTTATTAAAAATAAGCCAGCTGTGAGGGAGTTCATGTTTAACGGAACGGATCAAAATATAAACGCTCAAAAAGATGAGCCCCATCATAAAGTAATCGAAATATTTTTTGTGCTGATAATGGCTGTTTTCGAGAAGATTATAAAAGAAGATTTTAGTCCGCTGATAAGGGTGGCAAGTATGGAGAAAAAAAGCGGCGTTAACTACCCACCTGCCCAACATTATGATCCCTACTGCGCTAATTTAGCGACTAAAAGATCATTGAGAGTTTGAGGATTCGCCGAACCTTTAGAAGCTTTCATCGCTTGACCGACAAAGAATCCAAAGAGCTTATCTTTACCCGATTTGTATTCCGCCAATTTTTCAGGATTAGCGTTAAGAACGTCATCGATAAGCGCTTCCAACGCACCCGTATCGCTCACTTGTTTTAACCCTAATGTTTCAATCACACCATCAATATCATCGCTCGCATGCTCAAGTAAATAATCCAAAATTTCTTTGCCCGCTTTACCGCTGATAACATTTTCTTCGATACGTTTGACCAATCCGCCAAGCGTTTGTGCTGTTATCGCCGACTCATGCGCACCCATGCCGCCCTTCAGGCGTCCTTGAAGCTCAACCGTTAGCCATGTTACTGCATTTTTAGCGGTAATGCCGCACGTCAGCATCGATTCGAAATAATGAGCCGTATCGAGGTCCGCCGTGATAACAGCCGCATCGTATTCTCGAAGCCCATACTCGCTAACCAGCCGCTCTTTTTTTGCATCGGGAAGTTCAGGAATGTTAATGACATCCGCATACATTGCATCATCAACCACCACTTTGAGCAAATCAGGCTCAGGAAAATAACGATAATCCGCGGCTTCTTCTTTTCCGCGCATAGAACGTGTTTCTTGTTTGGCTTGATCAAATAGTCGTGTTTCTTGCATGATTTCTGACTCGTACACACCATCTTCCCATGCTTCGCGTTGACGCGCTACTTCAAGTTCAATCGCTTTTTGGATAAAGCGGAAACTGTTGATGTTTTTGATCTCAACGCGGGTATAAAGCTTCTCATCCCCCTTTGGGCGAATGGAGACATTGACATCGACCCGAAACGAGCCCTCTTGCATATTGGCATCCGATATATCCAAATAACGGACGATGGAGTGAAGCTTTTTGAGATACAAAATCGCCTCGTCTCCTGAGCGCATATCCGGCTCCGAAACAATTTCCAGTAACGGTGTCCCTGCACGGTTCAAATCCACTTTGGAAATTGCCCCTTCATGAATATTTTTTCCGGCATCCGCTTCAATGTGAGCACGGTTAATACGAATTGTTTTATGACTGCCGTCTTCAAAATCAATAATGAGATTCCCGTGTTCAACGATAGGGGTATAGAGCTGCGTGATTTGATACGCACTGGGGCTGTCAGGGTAAAAATAGCTCTTACGGTCGAAAAAGCTGACACGATTGATGGTTGCACCCACCGCAGTACCGAACATCCCTGCCTTGCGAACGGCTTCTTTATTAAGTACTGGCAATGCTCCCGGAAGGGCCAAACACGTCGGACAGGTATTGGTATTTTGTTCGTGATTAAAACTCGTTGGACATGAGCAAAAAAGTTTAGACTGAGTGTTGAGCTGGACGTGAACTTCCAAACCGATAATGGTTTCAAACATAATGATTAATTCCTTGATTTATATAAAATAGCGGATAGAGGCAAACCCGTAAGCTCCAGTCTCTTGCACCGCATGTATTTGCTCTTGGGTCGTAATCCCCCCCAACGCAAAAATAGGTACTCTTATTTTATCCACTATTTCTTTTAAATCCTCTAAACCCTTGGGCTCGCCCTTGTTCGGTGAGGCAAAAATCGGACTGTAGGTGATCGTATCAGCACCTAACTCTTGCGCATTTAATGCTTCTTCATAGGTATGGGTACTGATGATGACATACAGCCCGAAAGCTTTTGCTAAAGGGATGGCATCAAACTGTGTCGAAGTGAGATGTACACCATCGGCTTTTAACTCGTTTGCAAGCTTATAATCCCCATGCAAAAGCACTTTTGAAACATTGTAATTTCGACATGTCTCGATGAAAAATTTTGCAAGTATAGGATAATCAAAAGTTTGTTTGTCTCTAAAAACAGCAAAATCTGGGATTTTTTTTGAGAATACTTTATTTAAGGACGCTTCGAGTACATCCAATGTTGTACCGTAGAGAGAGGGATCAGTGATTAGGTAGGATTTCACTCTAAATGAGATAAGGAGTTTGAATTAAGGGTATCACGTATCTCTTCAAGAATTGCCGTTTGCTTCAACGACTCATCATAACGATCACGAGAAATGGAAAGATTTTCGAGCACTACGATAATAAATAATGCTACAAATAAAAAGAGGAAAGTAAAAAGAATAGCAGTAATAAGACCGAGAAAGACAAAAGATTGAAACGTAACCCACATCCCGATAATGGCAAATGCCCAAGAAGCACCTACTAAAAAACTTAAAAGCATATCGTGAGTGGACCGTTTCATTGCTTCTTAGTGTTCGTCGCTAAGAAGTACCGCGCCACCAAGGTAAACGTAGGTAAGCATCATGAAAATAAACGCTTGCAAAAACGCCATAAAGGTCAAAAGCGCAAAAGGGATCATCGGTAAAGCCCAAGGAGCCAACATCAAGATGACCATCAAGAACATATCGTCCCCTTTGACATTACCGAATAATCGGAAGCTAAGAGAGATAATACGAGAGATGTGAGAAACAATCTCGATTGGGAACATCAACCATGCCAACCACCAAACAGGACCCATAAAGTGTTTGAAATAGGTAATAAGTCCATTACGACGGATACCTTCAAAGTTATAATACGTGAAGACAACCAACGCTAAAGCAAGGGTGAAATCCAAAAAGGCACTCGGAGCTTCAAACCCAGGAATAACTCCGATAACGTTTGCAATACCGACAAAAAGACCGATCGTTGCAACAAGAGGGAGATAACGACGCGCTTCCGCTTTGCCCATAACGTCGGAGCCCATAGCCCAAACACCGCTCAAATATGCTTCCATTACATTTTGGCATCCCGTTGGGACAAGACGCATATTGGTCGTCGCCATTTTCGCGATTAAAAGAACGATTCCTGCTGCAAGCAACATGTGCGTAAGATAGATAAAAGAATGCTCGTGGCTCAAAAGCCCGAAGAAAGTAAACAACTCGCCCATTTGGTGTGTCCCTTTGGTTGGTATTAATAAGCGGATTTTACCGTTTTTGAGATTAAATTCCTATAAACTCAAATGATGGAACATACGTTTTACGCTCAATATATGATCAATAAGAGCAATTTTGTAGGATGCAAGTACATTAAATTTCTAATTTTTGTGGAAAAATCTGGCAACACCGATTAAAAGAAGGTAAAAAAAAGAAACGAGTCCCCATTGCAAACACTGGGGACAAAAAAAAGCTATTTGCTGCTCGAACCAAAAGTCGTGTAGATATATTCAGCCATTTTTTCGTCACTGATTTTACCTTCACGCTCTTCGATATGTTTTAGATTTTTCTGCATTACAGAGTGGATAGATTTACTGTCAAAATCTTTATTTCTCAAGTCTTTCAATTTATACACTAAGTCTTCTTTACTCATAGTACTCAATGGAGGACCGTAAATATTTGCCTTTTCCTGTGATGCCATACCTTGTGCAGCCGCTTCTGTTGCGCTTGTCCCTGGTTGTTCTTTGAGTTTTGGTACCCCGTTTGCTTTAACACCATGACAGTTTGCGCATCGGGTTTTATAAATATCACTTACTTTTTCCGTTGTTTTTGCCGCACAAAAACTCGACATCAATAAAGATGCGAGACCAATCATTAAGAATCCACCTGTTTTCATTTCCAACTCCTTAATTCAGTATGATAAATGATAGCACGTTTTAGATTTAAAAAAGTCTTAAACCCTACTAGAATAATTTTTATAAACTAAGATGAACCAGTTCTCTTTTTGCCTTTAAAATATCCTCACCAATAGCAAGCTTGAGGGATTCAAGTGAGTCAAACTTCTGATTTTTACGCAAAAATTTGACAAAACTAAGGGATGCCTTCGTGCATGAGCCAATTGTTTCACCTAAAATATGGCTCTCAATAGCATAATTTCCATCCGTTGTTATCCTATGTCCGATAAAGACGACCGAGGGGTGAAAATGTTCTTCATCATCAATACGAGTCAATGCGGCATACACCCCCTCATACGGAAGCAAAAATCCAGAACATTCGAGATTGATCGTGGGGAAAAGATCGGTTTTGCCAATTCCTTGCCCTTTGATGACCGAACCTTTGATCTGATAGTTATGCCCTAAAAAACGGTTTGCTCCACTGATGTCACCAATCTGGATTTTGGCACGGATTTTGTGCGAATGAACCGAATCCCCCTCGATACATACTTGTTCGATTATTTTGACTTCACCACTAAATAATTCGCCCAAATTGGCATGAGAGTAACGACGATTTTTCCCAAAATGAAAATCGTATCCAACCACAATTTTTTTCAAATGGGGAAACCGTTTTTGAAGCATGGCGACAAATTCTGCCCCTTCCAAATGGCGGATATTTTCCAGAGAATAATAGACAATCGGATAATGGGTATAGTGCTCGCGCTCACGCGCAGGGGTGAGATTGGCGTATCCTGTTTCGATAACAACAATCGCACCATGACGTCCTAGCTCACTAAAAAGCGACTGATGCCCGACGTGCATCCCGTCAAATCCGCCGATGGCGATGGAGTCAACCTTTGATAAACCCATAACACGTCTCCTGATTTCCCTCTTTGCCACTGATGTAAGCTACTTCTTTGGCCACCAATTTCCATCCTATCAACGCACAGGCATCTTCAAAACGAATCATTGCTTTGCCGATCGCACTGTTGTCTTTCACCACACCATTTTTATCCCGCTTAACTTCGCGTCCTACTTGAAACTGAGGTTTAAATAAAATAACTATGTATCTTGATGCCAATTGATTGATGGATTCTAAAATAAGTTCCAACGGAATAAACGCTACATCGCACGTTACAATTTCATACGTTTTTTCATGAGTAAAATGTCGAATATCCGTATTTTCATGCACATTTACACGAGAATCACTTCGCAATGATGGATGAAGTTGATCGCTTCCCACATCCACACACGTGACACTTTTCACCCCTTCTTCCAAAAGCACTTGGGTAAATCCGCCCGTACTGGAACCGATATCAAGCGCATTAAGCCCTGACAAGTCCCACTGCGTAAAAGGTAAAAAACCTTTGAGTTTGATAGCTGCTCGACTCACATACAGTGCGATATCGGCAATCTCAACCTTCATTGTTTCATCGGCTTCATACGATACTTTATCAATAATTTTTCCATCCACACTCACGGCATGATCTTTTATCAACTGTTGCGCTTTATTTCGACTTTCTACAAAGCCTAGCTCTACCAAATAACTATCAAGTCGCATATTCATCCATTCTAATCTAATGCGTTATGGTGACATAACTTTGTTTAGGATACCATTGCGCCAAAGTTTTAGGAGTACAAGGAGCATATTATGCAGCCAATTCATGTCGCAATCATTGGTGGAGGATATGGCGGCATACGAGCGATGGAACATCTTTCCAAATCGGCGCATATTCATGTCACCTTGATCGATCAAAATGCTTATCATTACATGCAAGCGGAAGTGTACGATTTTATCGCGAACAAAGTCGATATGTCCCATATCATGATCGACCTCCCCTCGTTAACAAAAAGTTTCGGTTTGGTCCATTTCGTTTGTGAAGAGGTGCTCACGATCGAGACGGATACTCAAGAGATAGAAACAAGCACACTAAAAATATCCTACGACTACCTCATCATCGCCACCGGAAGCCGTACCTATTTTCCGTCCTTTATTCCAGGATTGCGTGAATATACCCATGGAGTCAAAAGTATCCTTACCGCACTGGATTTCAAACAGCAATTTGAGCGGGCACTTTTTGATCGAATTGAAGCACAGCGTCTTGGATGCGATGTCAAACCCTTTAACATTGTTATCGGAGGAGCGGGGCTTTCAGGAGTTGAGATCGCGGCAGAGATGGCAGCGTATGCAAACCGATTTTATCAAAATGGAAATTTCGGATGTCGTGGCGTCGATGTTTATCTCATCGATGCGTATGAGACAATTCTCTTTGGTATGGATCCGTTTTTGATTGAGAGTTCTCATGAGCGGCTGACAACGCTCGGGGTTCATGTCTGGCACAACAACCGTATCAGCGAAGTACGTGAACACTCCATACTCCTTGATAATGGAGAATTACTCGATTTTGAATTTATGATTTTTACCGGAGGAGTATGTGCCTCGGCATTGACAGAGCGACTAAAATTTAAAGTCAATGCAAAAGGTCATCTCAATGTCTTAAATGACCTTTCGATTGAAAACTATCCTAATATCTTTGCTATCGGTGATGTTGCCAATCTCACCGATGAAAAGGGGAAACCTTTCTCCCCTACAGCACAGTTGGCAGAGCGAAGTGCCGAACATGTTGTTCGCAATATCAACTTAAAAGAAAAAAATCAGCCATACCGAAACTTCAGCTTTACCAATCAAGGGATAATGATTGCACTAGGCGGTGAGTATGGAGCAGGAATCTTACCCGGAGGGATCAAAGTCAAAGGTTATCTCGCCTATTTAATCAAAAAGGCTATATTTCACCTCTACACCGCGCCCCTCCGTCGCCGCAGCGCTATTGGAAAGCGACGATAATTTTTCTCTAAACTCTCTCTCGGTGAGGAGCGTTACTCCCAATTCAACTGCTTTGTCGTATTTACTCCCTGCATCTTCTCCATAAATGACAAAATCGGTCTTTTTGGAGACCGATGAGGCAACTTTAGCCCCTAAATCTTCGAGCATCCCCTTGATAACGTCACGCGATACACTCATAGCACCCGTCACGACGACTGTTTTTCCTTTAAAAGGGTTCTCAACGGCTACTTTTTTAACCGGCTCAATCGGGACTAAAATGTTTCGCAACGCATCAATTTTTGCACCGTTTACGCGAACAAATTCAAGGATCGATTCAACCATCTCAAGCCCAAATCCATCGAGTGCCAAAATTTCCTCACGAGAAGCGGTATCAAACGCCGTCCCAAATGCCCCACAAAGTGTTTTGGAAGCAACTTCGCCAATATGCTCGATTCCCAACGCATTAATAAAACGCCAGCAATCACACCCTTTGGCAGCACGAATCGCATTCAATAAATTTTGACTCTTTTTCTCCTTGAATCCTTCCAATGAAAGAAGCTGCTCCAAAGTAAGACCAAATAAATCAATAAGCTCCCGTACCATTCCTGATTGATGAAGCGCCTCAACGATCTTATCCCCTAACCCATCGATGTTAAGACACTGCTTGGAAGCGAAATAAATAATCGAATTCACCACTCGTGCTTCGCAATCCAGATTCTGACATTTGATCAGTGCCCCCTCATCCAACAATTCGCTATTACATACGGGGCAATGTTTTGGTCGTGGTATCATCATCTCGCTTCCATCACGCTCGGATGTAATGACTTTGACAATTTTTGGGATAACATCGCCGCTGCGCAAAATGATCACTTTATCCCCAATTCGAATATCTTTGCGTTCAATCTCATCAAAATTATGAAGCGTTGAACGCTCGACCACGACCCCCTCGATGGAAACCGGTTCGACGATGGCAACAGGGGTGACGACACCACTGCGCCCTACTTGCATGATCACCTCGCGCAGAGTGGTCAGTTTCTCAATAGCAGGGAATTTATACGCCGCCGCCCAACGGGGATTCTTGACCGTGTAGCCCAACTCATCTTGCACCGCTATCGAATCGACTTTGATCACCATTCCATCCAAAAGCATCGCAAAATTATCCCGTTCGATGCGCATCTCATGATAAAATGTCTCTATCTCGTCTGCACTAACACACAAATGGGTCATGTGAGGATTACGAAATCCCAATGCATAGACCCACTCCATTCTCTCGCTTAGATTTTTAATCTCTAATGAATTCGCTCCGATACCATAGGGCATAAAAACCAAGCGGCGAGAAGCAGTGATACGAGTATCAAGCTGTCGTAAGCTCCCCGCCGCCGCATTGCGCGGATTGGCAAACAAACTTTCGCCATTTTTGAGCCGCTCCTCGTTGATCTTTTCAAAATCCTCTTTGAAAATCACCACTTCGCCCCGAATTTCAATCCGTTCTTGATAATCAATTGTGAGAGGAATACTCTGTATCGTCTTAGCATTTTGGGTAACGTCTTCACCAATACTGCCATCACCCCGCGTAATCGCTTGAATCAGAATACCGTTATCGTAAATCAGATTCAAACTCGCCCCGTCAAACTTCGGCTCGCAGTAAAACTGCACCTCGCCATAGCTCTTAGTAATACGGTTCACCCATGTCTCTAACTCTTCTTCGTTAAATAAATCTTCCAAACTCCACATTCGACTCAAATGCGGTGCTTTGTCAAACTTATCCTGTGGCACATCACCTACTCGCTGGGTTGGTGAATCAGAGAGTATCTCGCTTGGATGTTCACGCTCATACGCCACCACTTCGTGATAGAGAATGTCATACTCTTCATCGGTCGTAATGGGGTCGTCGAGAACGTAGTAGTGATAAGAGTACTTTTTGAGTTGTTCTACGGCAGTTTTATAGTCGGTGTTAGTCATATTTTCATTTCTGCTTTAAATTTTGTCTACTATCGATCAATTCCCATAATTTTTCAGGATCTTGAGCAAGTGCTTTTGCCTCATCCATTTTGGATGGAGTAAGAGACTTAGCAATCGTTTTACGTATGTCCAATGCCGTTTCATTTCCACTCATCACTGCCATCTCAAGCAAAGCATACGCGATCAGTTCATTTTTAAAAACATTTTGCCCAAGCCCATACATAAGCCCAAGATTGGTTAAAGCAGAAGCTTCACCTTGTTGGGCTGCTTTACAGTACCAAGTCATTGCTTCTACAATCTCATTTTTTTCTTCACATAAAGTTCCCAGATAAGTCTGAGCAGGAGCAAAGCCATTGGATGCAGCTTTTTCATACAGGGTTAATGCCATATTTTCATTTAAAGGAATCCCAAGTCCCTCAAAATAAAGAGCTCCAAGACTTGCTTGGGCAGGAGGATACTCCTGTTGAGCAGCTTCATTAAACCACTTAAACGCCTCACGATGATTTTTTAAAACACCGTGCCCTAGGTTGTACATCATCCCTAGATTATACTGAGCATCAACGTCTCCCTGTTGGGCAGCTTTTGTGTACCACGATACTGCTTGAGCATAATCTTGCTGAATTCCATTTCCTTTTTCGTACATCCAACCTAAACAATTTTGAGCAAAGGCATTCCCTTTTTTGGCAGCTTTTTCGTACCAAAAAAATGCTTTTTTATTATCCTGAGAAACTCCTTGCCCGTATTCATACATTTCTCCTAATACAACTTGAGAGTCACCATCTCCCTGTGCCGCAGCTTTACTGTACCAATCAACTGCTTTTTCGTAATCTTGCTCTACATACGATCCAAAATGATACATTTTCCCCAGTTTATTTTGTGCATCAATATCACCATTTTCTGCCAATTTGGTAATTTTTTTAAAATTAATCGCATGAAGCAAAGGTCGAAAAAGCGCTTTAAACACAAAAAACCTTTTTTTCTAAATTATCCCATATTCTACTATGAAAATAGCCAAACTGCTACATCGGTATGGGTCATTGGTCACTCTCATCTTTATAATCTTCGTATTTTGTCAGCGCAAACACTTTTATCTTATCATTCACGATTTTATAAATAATCGTATATCCTTTAAAAATCAACTCACGGGTATTATCATCATTATAATGGATCGAGTGTATAACACCTGTCTGCATTCCCACTTAGAAAGTGGAAACGAGGGAATAAATTGTCATTACTATTCTTGATTTTGCGGAATGCTTGGCGTAAGCTCTAAGATTTCTTCCTCAGCAATTTCGGCTGGAACTTCTTCAAGAGAGATTCCAGTAAGAAGTGAAATTTCGAATCTAAGATAGTATTTTTGCTTAGGTTTAATGTTTATTTTTAAATGACGATCGAAACCCCAATCCGAATTGTATGTAAATTCTTTCTCTCCAACTGTTGACAGATATTTATAATATGAGCCGTTGTATAAAGGTACGCTAAGATTGTTTTCTAGCGTAACAAAATGCATGCCAGCACTACCGACAAAAGACTCTGGCCGGTACAAAACGACTAAGCCGGTGTTATCATCAGATATGTTATCTTCCTTTGAGTACGTTGGTACTGGAAGATCAGATGGTTTTGTATGTGGGCATGCTCTTGGACCTCCAGCTGGACCAGGGAATACAAAACCAGACGCATCTGATCTTTTAAAATGTATATGGGTTGCCGTGTCACCCTTAAATGTGATCCTGTCAAATCCATCGCAAGTCGGCAACACAAGAGGAGCAGGAATCATCATGTATATTGGTACAGAACCACACCATATCTTTCTGTTATAAACCAATATTGTTTCATCATCGGTTATTTGTATTGTTTCATCTGGCTCTCCCCACTCTTTTATAAACTCATTTTTTGAAGCTAACGTGTTAATCGTCATCGTATTTTTGTTTATTATTCGTCTCCACTCTTTTATAAACTCATCTTTTGAAGCCAACTCGCTAATCGTCATCGTGCTTTTATTTGTTGGTCCCCACTTGTCTTTCTCGTAAATATAATCGATTATAGGTAGGTCTGCGCTGCATTCGGTTGGTGAAACATGAACATAACCGATACATCCTGACACTAATGACGACAGTAACGTGATAGTAAAGAAGTGGAGAATAGACTTGATCATTATTGCCACCTAACTATTTATTCATACCCATAATATACCATATTACCAGAAATATACTAGATAATCAGACATTAAAAATGTCCAAATATTAAAAATTGGCACTCAATATTTAACAAAATAACATATATTTAAAGATTGTACACTGAAGTGAGAAAGTTTGCAAGGGGAAAGGGAGAAGAAGAGATGGATCCCAGGGTCAAGCCCGAGGATGACGAGGCCTGTCATTCCCGCGAAGGCGGGAATCCAGCTTCAATAAACTACAGTCTCACAATCTTCGCCCCAAATCCCCCCAAATGCTGGGGAGCATCGGTAAATTTGACCAATATAAATTAACCTCTTAAAAGCTTTTGCAATAAAAGCTCTTCAACATTTTGTCTTGAATCCAAAATAGCCATGATATACACCGTGTCATTGCCAACTTTGTAGATAATCCTCCAAGGGGACGCGATAACTTCTCTATAGAGTGTTATCCCTTCTTTGTGAAGTTCGGGTACAACTCTCCCTTTTAAAGGGAAAAAATCAGTGGAATGGGCTACTTTTTTGATTTTTAAATAAATATCATTTGCATTGCTCGGACTATCTTTTTTAATATATGCAACAATATTCAAAAGATCATTTTTAGCATTGAGCGTCCATTGCAATGTATATGTTTTATTCATTTTTTTAGTAATTCTTCTACCGAATGAAATACATCCTCTTCGCTCTGTACATTTCCATTTTTTATGTCTTCTTCGGCAAAAGAGAGAAGTTTTAACAATGAAATCGCATTTTTCATATCTTCATAACTTTGAGGGTCTTGGATGACAGCTTTGGCTTCGCCATTTTGGGTAATTATCATAGGTCTATGCGTTTCATTAATATGTTTGAGGACATCTGCCGCTCGACTCTTTAAATAGGTAACAGGTTTAATATCATTCATCAGCTGCATCATAAACTCCTTCGGTCTTTATATGATACCGAATAAAGACTGATTGTGTCAATTTTCATTTAGAGTATTTGTCTCGCTCCCACTCTCCTGAGTGGGAGTGTATAACCCCCGTCTGTATTCCCACTTAGAAAGTGGGAACGAGGGATATAGCATTTTGGAAAGTGGAAACGCGAGATATTTAACGTTGTTGAACTTCGATGACAACATCTGCCTCTTTTTTCAAAGGCTGTGCTGTTCCACCAGATACTACACATTTGAAATGAAGTTCAGTTGATCCTAATCGCCCTGGTGCTGCGGGTATAACAGTTTCTTTTAATACATATAATTCTTGCCTTTTTTGAGTACAAAATGCATTTGCTTCTTGATATACTTCCATTTTATTACCAAAAGATACTCCAAGACCTGGAGTACCATCTTTTTTCCCAATATAATATGAATCTTGACTCATTGGAATAACACCTGTACTGGCACAACCTCCGACAATTAAGGCTATCAAAATAATATATTTACTTTTAGTCATTAACTTTATTCCTTTGTGATTGTTATAATTATTTTTCTCGCTCCCACTCAGGAGAGTGGGAGCGAGAAAATGTGCTAGTGCATTGAAACTTGCCATGTATATTCCACACCTGAATTTCTTAGCTCGACATAGTAAAGTTTATCCATAATCGTTTTATAAAAGGGCAAATGAAACTCATACTTTAGCTTTAACTTGTAGTCGCAAGATTGAAGACTAGAACCTACTGGCATACCGACATGTGGCACAGCAGGAATTTCCGTTTTTTCACCTGAAGCAAGCTTTGATATAGGAACACCACAATCTGTAGTATTCATATTTGTCATGTTTATACCTCCCATGACAAAGTTCATTTCCGAGACATCTACGACCACATTAAAGGCTGGAAGTTTCCCGATATTCTTAAGTACAAGCCGAGACTCAAAGTTATACTTTGTCTTGTCCTTCACCTCTTCAATAGAGATATTCGGTGGAAAAGCATAGTAGGCAGTTAAAAAACTAATTACACCTAAAATAGATGTTACGCCAAACACTTGCAGTACTATGCCGCCATAGTGGAGAAACTGATCTATCAGCTCAGGGCTCATCCTTTTTCCTTTTAACTTAGTTCAACACTCTCAGAGCACATAACTATTTATTCCCAAGATATACCTTTTCACCAAATCCATAACAGATCATCGGACACTTATAATACCTAACCTTTAAATATATATCAAAATTAAACAAAATGACATATTTTTAAAGATTGTACACTGAAATGAGAAAGTTTGCAAGAGAAAAGGGGATGGATTCCCAATCGAGTTGGGAATGACGATGGGTGTCACTGCGAGCGCAGCGCGGCAGTCCATTCTGGATTGCTTCGTCGCTGCACTCCTCGCAATGACTGGATCCCCGGGTCAAGCCCGAGGATGACGGGGAGCTTTACAACCTTACCACTTTCGCCCCAAACCCACCCAAATGTTGTGGAGCATCGGTAAAACTTTTGACACTTGGATGGATTTTTAAAAATTCTTTGATGGCGTAGGAGAGTTTCCCCGTCCCAATCCCGTGATAGATAATTACCTCATCAAAACCCTGTAAAAGAGCATCAGACAAAAATTTATCGGCTTTTTCACACGCCTCTTCACCTCGTAATCCATGAAGATCGAGTTTAAGACCGCTCTTTTGGTCAATCTGCGCCGTATGAGAAGGTTTGATCTTTTTAGGGAGATTGCCGCTGGGTTTCAGCTCTGTGAGTTTCACACGCAAACGCATCCCCTCCACTTCGATCATCGCATCTTTAGCTGCGATACTTACAATCGTTCCCCGTTGCGCACGGTATTTTACCGTTTGACCGACTTCGTATTTAATCACCTCAGGTTCTGCAATCTTAGGAACAGAATTTTTAGGAATCAGGGATGCGGCTTTGTTTAACTGACGATGAATGGCTGCCATATCCAGTCCGCGTGCGGCTTCTTTGGCTTCATTGATTGCCAAATCGTACTGGGTACGTAAACGGTTTTTTTCGCTGTCAAGTTCCTGCCGTAAATTTTCACGTCCCTCTTTGAGCAATCTTTCCTGCTCTTTTAGAACATCCAGCCTCTCATCAACCTCTTTGTTTTTACGCTTCAAATCACGTTCCATCTCACTTCCGCGCTCAATTAAAATATTAAGCTTTTCATGATTTTCACCGTATACTTCTTTGGCTTTGGTGATGATGTTTGGATTGATTCCATACCGTAATGCCGTTTCAAACGCATAACTTTTACCGATTGTACCGTTTAAAAATTCGTACGTCGGAACACGTCGCTCTTCATCGTAGATGGCTGCGAGGAGTTCCACATCATCCCTATCTGCCATCAATGCGGCAAGGCGTTTATGGTGCGTTGTTACGATGATTTTTTGTCCCCGTTTTATCAGCTCATCCAACACAACGGCAAACAATGCCGCCGCCTCATCGCTGTCCGTTCCCAATTCAATCTCATCCACCCCGACCAAAGCATTTTTATGCTCAAAAAGATGGCTAAACTGCACCATTCGTCCTGCAAACGTCGAAATATCATTGCTCACATTTTGTGGATCGTCGATCACCGCTTCGAGACGTTTAAAACTTCCGATACGCGATTTATGCGGATTAAGCTTCATCGGAATGAGATATTTTGCCATCGCACACGCACTGAGGATTGATTTGAGAAGCATCGTTTTCCCTCCTGCATTGACTCCGGTAATCATGAGTAAATTCCCTCGAAACTCGACGCTGATGGGCTTTGGTTTGTGAAGGGCTGGATGGGCAAACTCATCCAAAATAATAATGCTGTTATTTTGAGGCTTTACAATCGCGTAATTATGTGCACGGGCAAATAAAACACGCGCTTGATAATGGTCAAACCGTTCAAATTCACGATCGATAAATCCGATAAACGGCGTTAGAGGTGAAAGCTTTGTACTAAACTTTTTGGCATATTCATAGAGTTTGGCATCCCGCTCTTGGTTGATATGTCGAAGCTGTTCTTTGGAGCGCAGGATGCTATCAGGGGCAACGTAAAAAAATCCCGCACCCGTACGTCCAATCACTGCGCCTTTAAGAACATGGTTAAATCCTCCACGTACCAACAAACACTCTTCGTCATTAATGTAGTGAATTTGGGTATCCACGAGATACGGAGTCAGTTTTTGGGTGAAAAAAAGACGTTTGATGGATTCTTGAATATCCGATTTAATGGTCTTAATCCGTTGCGAAATACGAAAAAGCTCTTCATCTTTAGCCTCGATAAAAACACCCGATGCGTCAAAATAGTCATCGATTTCACTAAAAGGTTCAGGAATTTGAATCGTCCCCATCCACTCTCCGATTAACCCCGAATACCCATTGTTTCGCATGGTTCTAAAATAGCGTACTACTTTAATGAGTTCAAACATATCCTCAAATCGTAAAACACCCTGTTTTTTGAGATGATTAATGCTCCCCTCAAACGGTACACTTTTGGGTGGTGCTTTAAATTCCAACGCATCCAGCGCTTCAATAAAACGAAAATGGCGCTCTTGATCTCCGCCGATTGCAATGTTTTGCGCTCGTGAAAAAAATTGTTCTAAGGCTTTAATATGAGGGAGAAGATCGAGTTTACCAAAGAGTACGGCAAGCGTAGGAGAGAGGCTATTCATTCACACTCACGCGCACTAAAAATCTGCCATGCATACCGAGAACCTTTATTACCTACAAAACTCTGCGTTCCAACGCTGTAGGTAAACTCTTTTTTATTAACCTTCACATCCTTGCAAATAAGTGTTTCACCATTACTAAATTTCAATTCTATCCTCGCAACATGCTTACTTTCCGCATCGCTTTTAAGGTTATACGCAATTGCACCTGCAACAATCAGTGTTACAACAAAAGAGATAGTCCCTTTTTGGCGACTGCTCAATTCCGTAAAATAGTGCATCAACGCGAAAATAAAAGCAACGAGCCCAAACCAAAGCAGATACGCCATCGGTTATTTTATCCCTCTGAGCTGATAAGTCAAATCCCCTGCTCCGAAACCGACAATCAGATCTTTATCAACCGTTTTGAGTACCTCATCACCAATGATAACTTGGAGGGTATCCCCCTCACGATGGAGCTTATCGGCGAGAATGAGATTGTATCGAGCAAATTCACCGGCAAAATCAATCTCGCGATGCTCTTCGCTTGCAGCCCAAACCGGGAGAATAACCAGTTCATCCACTCCCTCGAAACATTCGACGAAGGCTTGAAGATTATCAATCGTTCGAGAATATTTATGCGGCTGCCAAATCGCGATAACCTTCTCAAATCCTTTGAGTTGGGCATACGTTTTAAGCGATTGCATGGTCGCTTTTATTTCGGTTGGATGGTGGGCATAATCATCGACGATAACGCGGTCAGACCCTTTAAAAATCACATCGAAACGCTTTTTGATCCCACGGAAATTGAGCAAATGAACCCGAATCGAAGCGATACTCATACTCTGAGCGGCTGCCATAATTGCTAAGCTTGCGTCCATCGCGATATGTTCCCCAAATCCCCACACCTCGAACTCACCGAACCCTTTGAGATGAAAACGGGTATACGGTTCATCATCGATCAACGTATACGTGATATTCGTAATGTCTTTGCTGGGATAAAGACGCAGAGCATCGCACGTCAACGTCGACATAAACGGATCTTCTGCATTGAGTACCCGCACGCTTCCCATCTCGATAAAACGCTGATATGCATGATGAAACTCATCAATATTGTAGTTGTAATACTCCATATGTTCAGGCTCAGCATTAGTAACGATAGAACAATACGGATTGGAGTTGAGAAAACTTCCATCGCTTTCATCGGCTTCAAACAACAATACATCCGTACTTCCGTCATATCGAACATTCGAACCAAACCCCTTGGATTCTGCCCCGATAATCGCACTACCATCCATAATCGCTGCCAAAATT
>Ga0265297_10002138_pt1 | contig 41783 bp, 48 predicted proteins | sample Munlanlwell13791_FD_192502 | JGI IMG/M metagenome (GOLD analysis project Ga0265297, IMG submission 192502) | Leachate microbial communities from a municipal landfill in Southern Ontario, Canada - Leachate well 137-91 | ecosystem: Engineered > Solid waste > Landfill > Unclassified | place... | reverse complement strand
GAACCAAGCCCGTTAGGGCGCAGGGAAGCTTAGAAAAACGCGTATCCCCGCGAAAGCGGGGATCCAGGCAAAACAGAACCAAGCCCGTTAGGGCGCAGGGAAGCTTAGAAAAACGCGTATCCCCGCGAAAGCGGGGATCCAGACAAAAAGCCGAACCAAGCATCTTAGCGTATTATTTGCTTTCATTCGAAAACTCCCCTATTTGTCCGCGATGTTTTCTTTCGACGTCATCGTTATTGGAGCCGGCCATGCGGGGTGTGAGGCCGCCGCCGCTGCTGCGCGCTTGGGTGTGCGAACGCTATTGCTGACTCATAAACTTGAAACAATCGGAGAAATGTCCTGCAATCCCGCCATCGGCGGCTTGGGCAAAAGTCACCTTGTGCGCGAAATCGACGCTCTGGATGGCGTCATGGGGCGCGTTACCGATGCTGCGGGCATTCAGTTCCGCATTCTTAATCGCAGCAAGGGGCCTGCCGTTCAAGGGCTGCGCGCGCAAGCGGATCGCAAACTTTATCGAAGGGCAATGCAGACGGCGTTATGCGGGCAACCCAATTTGGAAATTTGCGCGCAAACGGCGGAAGACCTGATGGTGTCAGAAAACAACGATATAGCAGGCGTTATCACGGCGTCCGGAGAAAAAATAGTTGCGCGCGCGGTGATTGTTACAACGGGAACCTTTCTGCGCGGAATTATCCACCAAGGCGAAAAACAAACGCCAGCAGGGCGCATAGACGAACCGCCGTCATGTGGACTAAGCGTGGCGTTAGAACGCCTGGGCTTTTCTTTGGGGCGGCTGAAAACAGGAACGCCCGCGCGACTTGATGGGCGCACCATCGATTGGGCGGGCATGGAAATGCAGGCGGGCGACGAAAGGCCCGAGCCTTTTTCTACGCTTACACAAGCGCTTCCCAACCGGCAAATTGCGTGCGGCATCACGCATACGACAGAAAGAACGCTAGAAATTATCCGCGCAAACCTAGGCCGCGCACCCATGTATTCTGGGCAAATCAAAAGCAAGGGGCCCCGTTATTGTCCATCGATAGAAGATAAAGTTGTCCGGTTTGCTGATAAAGAGCGGCACCAAATTTTTCTTGAGCCCGAAGGCCTAGACGACGATACGGTATACCCGAATGGTATTTCAACATCGCTTCCGTGTGATGTTCAGGATGAATTTATTCATTCAATCAATGGATTAGCAAACGTTCGGATTATTCGTTACGGATACGCAATAGAATATGATTTTTGCGATCCGCGTGAGCTGAAATCGACAATGGAGACAAAGCGCGTGCCCGGGCTGTATTTTGCCGGACAGATCAACGGCACGACAGGATATGAGGAGGCGGCCGCACAGGGGCTCATAGCGGGGCTGAACGCCGCCCTAAAAGCAAAGGGGCAACCAATCTTTACGCTAGATCGTACACAAGCATACATCGGCGTTTTGATTGACGACCTCATCACGCGCGGCGTGACAGAGCCCTACCGCATGTTTACATCGCGCGCAGAATACCGACTGACACTAAGGGCAGACAATGCGGATCAAAGACTCACCCCAAAGGGCATCGAAATCGGGTGTGTCGGAGGAGAGCGCAATCGCGCGTTTTGCGAAAAGGCGCAAAGCCTAAACGCGGCGCGATCGCTCATGGGGGAACTAAAAGCATCCCCGAATAAGCTTGCGGCGAAAGGGCTTAAAATTAATGCCGATGGGGTTGTGCGCTCCGCGCTAGAATTAATATCGTATGCGGATATTGATTTAACAAAATTGATAGGAGTTTGGCCCGAGCTGGCGACCATACCCCCCCAAATTGCCGAACAGCTGGAAATTGACGGCAAATACGCGGGATATGTTGGGCGGCAAGAAAATGATATCCGCGCATTCCAGAAAGACGAAGCGCTGAAGCTTCCCGTAGACCTAGACGTTGATGCCGTTGGAAGCCTGTCCACGGAAATTAGGCAGAAGCTCAAGCTTATAAGGCCGGAGACATTGGGGGCGGCGGCCCGCATTCCTGGCATGACGCCGGCGGCGGTGATCTCGCTTTTACGCTATGTAAAGCGAGAAAAGGGGGATACAAAGAAAGACGTTGCGCAAGAAAGACCCCAGAAAACCACATGAATCAAGACCAGCAGACCTTTCTAACCGCATGCCCGGTTACTCGTGAAACGATCCACAGGCTAACCGTTTATCAGGAAATGCTAAATTCGTGGAATACAAGAATGAACCTCGTGGCGGAGAGCACCTTACCCCATGTTTGGACTCGACATTTTCTGGATAGCGCCCAATTGATGCCCTATATTCCGGAGGAGGCCACAACCTTGGCCGACATGGGGTCGGGCGCGGGTTTTCCGGGGCTCGTTCTTGCGGTTCTGGCTAAAGAAAAAAACAACCCGATGGAGGTTCATGCGATAGAAAGCACGGGGAAAAAGGCGGATTTTCTTCAGGCTGTTGCCGAAGCGTTGGAGCTGAATGTTGTTGTTCGGCGTGAGCGGGTCGAAGACATAAAGAATTTTAAAGCGGACGTCATCTGCGCCCGGGCTCTAAGAGCCCTGCCAGAACTCTTGAAATATACTAACAAGTTGATCCATAAAGACAGTTGTTGCCTGTTTTTAAAAGGGAAAAGCCTGATCGAAGAATTGACACAAGCGAAGAAATATTGGACATTCTCGTCGAAAACCTACCCAAGCAAAAGCGATGATTCCGGAAATATTTTGGTTATAAGGAATCTTCAATATAAGTCAAAACACTAACCAATTAGACCCATGACCGCAGCTTGCCGCATTCTTTCCATCGTCAACCAAAAGGGGGGCGTGGGGAAAACAACGACAACCGTCAACCTTGCAACGGCGTTGGCGGCCGTCGGCAAGCGCGTATTGGTTGTTGACGCGGATCCTCAAGGCAATGCATCGACAGGGCTTGGCTTTGTGCGCGCCGAGCGCGGCACGGGGTGTTACGAATTGATGTTCGATGGGCTGTCCGTTGAAGACGTGGCAAAACCAACGGCCGTTCCGAACCTCTCCGTTATAACGTCGTCGACGGATTTGGCCGGAGCCGAAATTCAGCTCGTCAATCTTGAACGGAGAGAATCCCGCATGAAAGAGGCGCTTGATCGCAGCGCCAAAGATTACGACGTTATTTTTATCGATTGTCCGCCGTCGTTGAATTTGATCACGCTGAATGCGCTTGTGGCGTCGCAAGGAATCCTTCTTCCTTTACAGCCGGAATTTTATGCGCTCGAAGGCGTGTCCAGTTTGTTGCAAACAATCGAAGCCGTGCGCGCGCGCTTTAATCCAGGATTGGAAATTCAGGGAGTTGTGCTGACGATGTACGATAAGCGCAACAGCCTTTCAGATGCCGTCGCAAGCGACGTTCGTGCCTATTTCGGCGACAAGGTTTACGAAACCGTCATTCCTCGCAACGTGCGCGTTTCCGAAGCCCCGTCTCACGGAAAGCCTGTTTTGCTTTACGACCTGAAGTGCAGCGGTTCTCGCGCCTACATGCAATTAGCCAGCGAGGTTTTGCGGCGCGAGTTCGGCTTCGGCGATCAAAAAGAAGACAGAAGTGCGGCGGTAGGCGAATAAAAACAATTTAGAATTTTCTAAAGAGGAAAAAAATGAGCAGCGCAACACCCAAACCATCACCCCTCGGACGCGGCCTTTCGGCCTTGCTCGGCGATGTTGATGCGTCGTACCAACCTACGACCCGCAGCGCCGATCCGACGGCGGCTTCGCGGGCGGGGGGGTTGCAGCGTATGCCGACGGCGTGGCTGTCTTCCGGAGCCTTTCAACCGCGCCACCTTTTCAATGAAGAAGCGCTGCAAGAACTGGCGGCGTCAATCCGCGAACGCGGCATTCTAGAGCCGCTCTTGGTGCGGCCGAAACCCCATGCGCGGGATTCCTATGAAATCATTGCCGGCGAGCGTCGCTGGCGCGCGGCGCAAATTGCGGGCGTACATGACGTTCCCGTTTTAGTGCGCGAGCTTACGGATCGCGAAGCGATGGAGTTTGGGATCATCGAAAACGTCCAGCGCGAAGACCTTTCTCCGATCGAAGAGGGCGAGGGCTATAAGCGGTTGATCGAAGAATTCGGACACACCCAAGACGCCCTTGCCAAAATTGTCGGCAAAAGCCGCCCGCACATCACAAACATGCTTCGCCTTCTTTCTTTGCCGGAGGAGATCCGCCAAATGATTGCCGAAGGCTCTTTGACGCCCGGACATGCGCGCGCGCTGGTTCCGACAAAGAATCCGTTAGAGCTGGCGAGAGAGGTCGTTAAAAAAGGCCTGAACGTACGGCAAACGGAAACACTGGCAAAACGCAATCAAGAGAATCCGGAAGTTCATAAAAAGCGGGCGGGGGCGGAAGCCAACGCCGATGTTTTGGCGCTGGAAAAGGAATTGGAACGCGTCATCGGCCTTAAGATCAAGATCGTCAACAAAGGCAAGGCCGGAACATTGACCCTTCACTACACCAGCCTTGATCAACTCGACGATATAATTAAAAAACTCAGGGCCTAGGGGGCGGGCTCTGAAAATGTTGCGAAGCCGCATAATTTCGTGCAGAATCGCAGGCCTCGTTTAACAAAGGGATGCGTGACTATTCATGAGTGCACAAGGAAATCAGGGCGAGCCCGGCATGGTTCTTTTGATGGTGCTCGTCCTTTTGGGGGTGCTCGGCTGGGTTTTTTGGCACATAACCGGAGACTTCTGGATCAACCACTTTTTCCGCTGGCTGCGCTTTGGGGAGCTTTGGTTCATCAATCTTTTTTCGTCCCACCAGTACGATGCGTGCCTCGATTGGCTTCGCTACGTTCCCATTACTAAAGAGACGCCGTCGTCACAAGCCGTCACTTTGACGAACGCCTGTTTCGGAAGCGCGTTTCTAAGCCGAATTCCGAGCGACAGCGTTCTTGCCTACTATCGGCTTTCGATACAATCGGTTTCGACAATAGGCGGAGAGGCGATGACATACTACAGGTGGCCCCTCGCGGCTTTCCTTTTTGTGATTGGCGGCTATGGCGTTCTCTATTCCCCCCATAACAAGTTTTTAACAAAACATACGCTAGAGACTCTTATCGCGACGCAAGCAAAAATGTGGCCGATCATTTCGCCCATCGTTAAATTTAATCCGTCAAAAACCGGACGCATTCTGGGTGACCCGATTCCGGACAAACTGCCCCTTTTTGCCGAAGCGTTGTCTCCGGAAGAGTGGATATCGTGGAACAGAATTTCTCTCACAAACGGCATTCCTGATCGCGACGCCGTTCGCCGGGCGTTTATTCATCAATTAGGGCCGCGCTGGAACGGCATCGCGTCGTTGCCTTTGCACATGCGCGCGCTTTTAGCGGCGTTTGCTCTTAAGGGCGCCCAAAAACGTGAAGAAAGCGACGCGTTTCTCGGCAAACTGGCAGAAGCGTGGTCTCCAGAAAAAGGATTTCGCCCAAGCGCCGAGCTTACGGCGGAAATCGAAAAGATTTTGCACGATCCGGGATGCGGCGGCAAATTGGCCCCCACTCTCGATCAACATGCTTGGCGCACGACGGCAATGCTTGAGGCCTTACGGTGGGCGCGGAATAACGGCGGCGTTTTAGCGCCGGCGCAGTTTTTGTGGCTTCGCGGAGAAGACCGAGCGCTTTGGTATCCCTTAAACAACCTCGGTCGCCGGGCGTTCCACAGCGAAGGGGCGGGCGCTATGGCTCACTTCATGGCAGAAATGGGCGCGAAGAAAGCCCTGCCCATTCCTCGTGTCGACACGGCGGTAGTTACGCTTAATACTTATCTGCATGATCCGGATAAACGAACCGTTCCCATCCCGCCGCATGAAGGAGATGTCTGATACTAAAGGCGCAATAAAAAGGCTCGTTTGGGTCACGAGCGGTTGCGTGGAGCGCAAGACAGAAAAGGGGGGCGTTTCAACAAGAAACAAGCGGAGCGCAGAGCGAGGGATGTCAAGCTGCGGAACAGTATTTATTGATCCTTTGATATAATAAAAGCCCGCTTTTAAAAAGCGGGCTTTTAGGGCCAGGGCCTAATTATTTTGGGAGGTTCTGTTTGCATGGGAACGCGAAATGTTAGGAAAAGACGCGATGCCGTGGCAGACCCCACGGCAAGCGGCTTTGACGCGACAGTTCGCGTTCCCATGCAAACCCGAAGGGCGCGGGTTAAATGCCGTCTGGACGTCGCTAAAAAACTTGTCCGTATCACCCTGATACGGCCTGCGTTTTTTGGCTAGCCAGACATCACTTTCCTTCGCGCAGAACCCCCAAAATAATTAGATCCTGACCCTAGCTACACCGAGAGCGCTTAACGGCGATTTCCCACCAGCGACAGCATAAACTGAAACGCGTTGATGAAGTTTAGATAAAGAGACAGAGCGTTAAACACAGCCAACTTGTCGTTTGCTTCTTCACCATAGGACTCGGCGTAGGTTTGCTTAATGCGCTGAACGTCCCAGGCAGTCAGGCCCGTGAAAATGGCGACACCGGCAACAGACACCATCCATTGAAGCATCGAGGACAGCATAAAAAGGTTGACGAGCGAAGCAATAAGAATTCCAAAAACGCCCATCAAAAGAAAAGCGCCCATGCGAGACAAATCCGCTTTGGTCGTATAACCCCAAAGACTCATGGCTCCGAAGGTTGCGGCCGTAATGAAAAAGGCGCGGGCAATACTGGCGTCTGTGAACGTCAAGAAGATAGCGCCCATCGACAGGCCCATCGTGCCACAGAACAACCAGAAAAGAGTCTTAAGGCCGGAAACGCTAATGGTGCGCATCTTAAAGCTCATGGCCATGACGAACCCCAGAGGGGCAATCGCAACAATCCAGCGCAAGGGCGAGCCAAAGATAAATTGCGCCAAAACAGTATGCGCGACGATCCACGCCAAAAGCCCGGTCAACGCTAACCCTCCGGCCATGTAGGCAAAAACGCGCTGCATATGGGCGCGCAATCCGGCGTCCAGCGTAATGCGATCAAGCCCGGCAACGCCGGAACGGAAGAAAGGGTCAGTCATAAAAACTCTCCGAAGTTAAGGTTAGTCACGAGATCAATATGTGCTCGACGCCCTGTCTTTTCAATACTAAACGGAAAAGCAATGAAGGAACAAGGCGTTGGGCAGAAAAACAAAAGGCCCCGGACACGCCCGGGGCCGTCTCTTGAAAAACGCATCAAACGGCAATGCGCTGTTCCTGTGTTAAGCGCTCAATTTCATCTTTTACGCTAAGCTTGAGGGACTTTAACCGACTGAGAGCAAGGTCGTCTTCGCCCATACGAAGAGATTTTTCGCGAATTTGTTGATCGATATCGGTATGTTTTTTTCTAAGCGCCTCAATGTGTTTTTCAAGAGCCATAACAATCCTCCCGGGGGTTGAAAGGAAACGTCTGTACGAACGCTCAGTATATCACAAAGAACCCGTTTTCCGACGGGCCTTTTTAAAGAAAAAACAAAAAAAGAAAAGCCTAGGGTCAGGACCTAAGCGAGACAAGGAGTAAGGAGAAAGAGCAATAAACTTTCTTTTTCGGTTTGACGCATAAATCGCGTTGCCCAAACTATTATTTTCCAAACCCAGTTTTCTTACGGGGGTCGTAGGAATTCTTTTTTGCCCACTTTTCGATAAAGTCAGCCAAATCCTGCGGCACGGGGTCAGGCAGCGTAATTTTCAGTTTAACGAACAGATCTCCCGCTGGATAGCTTGCGACGCCCTTGCCCTTTAATCGCAAAGATGTTCCGGAGTTTGATCCCTTAGGGATTTTTACGGAAACAGAACCGTTCAGCGTTGGAACCGTAACGCTTGCGCCCAGGATAGCCTCCGGCAAACTGACGGGAAAATCTAAAATAATATCGCGATCTTTTCGCGTAAAAAAAGGATGTGAGTCAATGCGGAGCTCGACAATAGCATCCCCGGCAGCGCCGCCAATACCCGGCAGTCCCTGTCCTTTAAGGCGCAGCTTATGCCCATCTTCGACGCCGGCGGGAATAGTGATGTCGAGCGTTTTGTCGTTCGTCAACGTCACGCGTTTTTTGCCGCCGAGGCAGGCTTCGACAAAGGACACGGAGGTCGTATAGGCAACGTCGCTTCCTCTGACGCCGCCCGAGCCGCCACCCATGCCGCTTGTTCCGCCGGAGCCGCGCCGACGAGAATTTGCGGCGCCCATAAATTCTGCAAAAATATCGCCCATACCACCGAAGGCAGAAAAAGGATCCTCGCCCGCACCGCTGAAACCAGACCGCGCGTTGCGATAAGAGCCGCCGAAAGGATTTCCTCCCCCAAAAGGGGATTCTCCGCCAAACCCCTGCGCCTGTCCTTGTGAATTGATATCGCCGCGGTCGAATTGCGCGCGCTTAACGGGATCTGAAAGAAGATCGTAGGCCGCCGTAACATCCTTAAATTTTTGTTCAATGTCCCTGCGTCCGGGGTTAACGTCGGGATGCAGCTTTTTGGCAAGCTTGCGATAGGCGCTTTTGATCTCGCCGGCGCTGGCGGACTTAGAAACGCCCAAGGTTTGGTAGGGATCGAACATGCCAAAGACAGTAAACAGGAAAAGGGAAACGGAAAAGAAGATTTTTCTTTACGAAGAGCCGCCAAAACGGCATTCTTGCTCGTCCATGCCCCCTTTAATGCTCGTTTTAGATATTCAAACGCCCGTCTCTTCTTGGAAGCGGGTTCCACAGCTTCGCGCCCGGCTACAAAAGGCTGCACAAGCGACGCAAGCATATCTTCCGGCGTTGACGCGCGTCTCTGCTACAGCGACAATCCTTTTGACCGGAAACACCAAGGTCCGGCAACTCAATTTCGATTTTCGCGGCATCAATAGGGCAACGAACGTGTTGTCGTTTCCCCAGTTTTTGCCCCAAGAGCTCCGGACAAAAAAGCAAAAAGCCCCCATAGCGTTGGGAGACATCGCGCTGGCTTATCAATATGTTGCGTCCGAAGCCTCAACAGAAAACAAGCTCTTGATAGACCATGTCACGCATTTAGTCGTTCATGGCCTTTTGCATCTATTCGGGTATGATCATATCCGCGATACAGACGCCAGGCGGATGGAAAAAGCGGAAATCGAGATTATGAAATCGTTAGGCCTTTCTAACCCTTATGCCCCACCGCGCGAAAGAGACAAAAAACGCAAAGCATGAACAGACTTCACACAACATCTTTTAAAGCGCTAAAAAAAATACAGGCTCTTTGGCGCAAGCTAATCCACGTTATCGATCCTCCGGCGAACGCCGAAGATTTACGCGAGGTGGTTGAAGAGCTGATGGAAGAGCCTCTGTCCGAATCCGGCATAACGTCGGCCGAGCGGAGCCTGTTATCCAACATTATCAAACTGCGGGAACGCCGTGTGGGAGACTGCATGGTTCCCCGCGCCGACATTATTGCGCTTGACCTTAATGCGTCGATCAAGGAACTCGTCGAAGAAATGTCGGCCAACGGCTTTAGCCGCATCCCTATTTATCGGGGAACCTTGGACGACGTCATCGGCATGGCGCACGTTAAAGACCTTGTGCCTTTTCTGGCGCAGCAACGGCCCTGCCTCATTCCCGATATTCTGCGCCCCGTCCTTTATGTCGCGCCGTCGATGCCGGCGGCAAAGCTTTTGGTACAAATGCGGCATTCGCGCCAGCACATGGCCGTTGTGATCGATGAGTTTGGGGGCGTCGACGGGCTTGTAACAATAGAAGATTTGGTCGAGGAAATTGTGGGCGAGATAGAAGACGAACACGACGCGCCTCTTCCTCCGCCGGTTCTTGCGCGCGCCGATGGAACGTTGTTAGTCGATGCGGGCTTGACCCTAGAGTCTTTCGAGGCCCAAACAAACACGCGCCTTCCCGCGCTTGATGGAGAAGAGGTCGACACGTTGGGCGGATACGTTACGCATCTCGCCGGACGAATACCGCAGGTAGGCGAAATTGTTCAGGGGAAAGGGGGGCTGACGTTTGAGGTTTTAGAGATGGAACAGAACAGGGTAAACCGCCTGCGTCTTCGCGGCGCACGGCGTGCCGACGGCGCGTTGCCGCTACAAAACGCCTGATAAATCAAGGAAGAAGAACGAGAGTATTAAACAATAATTAACGAATAAGATCCTAGAAAGAAACGTTACGCTTCGACGAAAAGGATTCTTCGGACAGCCGGGCGTCTACCCATTCATTTCAACCACTTGAGGAGAGGACGACATGATGACCATAAATTCTCCGGCGCAGAGGCGTCAGGAACAGCAGAAAAAAGGTTTTACCCTCACCGAAATTGCAATCGTCTTGGGCATTATGGGTTTAGTCTTGGGCGCAATCTGGGTCGCGGCGGCGGGCGTGTACAACAATCAGCGCGTCAACAACGCCAGCACGGGTGTCATGCAGATTGCCCAGGGCGTTCGCGCGCTTTATGCTACCTCTTCTTCTACGGGGCAGACGACGGCGTACAACCTGACGCAACAGATGATAAACGCCAATGCCGTTCCGAACAATCTGATTAACGCGACGCGCACGGCGCTGACGGGACCCTTTACGGGGGGAGCGACGGCCGTTATTGCAACAAGCGACGGGAATGGCTTTGTCATTGCAATGTCGGCGATTCCGAGATCCAGCTGTATTTCTCTCTTAGCCGCAGTTGGAGGCACGGGACGCGATCCGGGCTTGTTTATGGCCGACGCTATAGCGAACGCGGCTCCCGCAACGTCTGATGCAACAACCACCGGAACGGCGTTGACGGTAACGGTTGATCCTGGGATCGCAGGAGCAGCAAGAGTTGCCGGCGTTTCGTCCTATGGCGGCTGCACGAACGATATCAACAAGGCTCGTTTTGGCTTTGCGCTGAAATAAAAACCAAAGCTTAAGGCATTTAAAGAGCGGGGAGCTTCGGCTTCCCGCTTTTTCTTTGTTTGCGACGGTGCTAAAGAAGATATCTCGCACTCTGGCGTATTCATCGGGTTTGCATGGTCGCGCGCGTTACTACGGTTGCCTTTGAAGGCACAAACGTCCTTGATATCGATGTTCAGGTTCAAATGTCGTCGGGAGTGCCTCGGTTCAATTTGGTCGGCTTGCCCGACAAAGCGGTTGCCGAAAGCCGTGAACGTGTTCGCGCCGCGCTGTTTGCCCTGGGGCTCTCTCTTCCCGCCAAGCACATCGCCGTCAATCTTGCGCCAGCGGACGTCCTGAAAGAAGGCTCGCATTTCGATTTGCCCATAGCGCTTGGCCTGTTGGCTGCCATGGGCGTATTGCCGCCGGAAGAAATTTCGCGTTACACGGCGCTTGGCGAGCTGGCGCTTGATGGTGCCCTGACCTCCGTTGCGGGCGTTCTTCCCGCCGCCGTTAATGCCAGCGCGGCAGGGCGTGGACTCATCTGTCCCGCCAAAAACGGAGGTGAAGCCGTTTGGGCGGGAGAGATAGAAGTTCTCGCAGCCCCCTCGCTTCTTGCGCTTATCAACCACTTCAAAGGCACACAGGTGTTGGGTCGCCCCGAAGCAAAAATTCAGGCTGAAGAGAACGGCTATGCGGATTTGCGCGACATCAAGGGACAAGAAACGGCAAAACGGGCGCTCGAAGTCGTGGCGGCGGGAGGCCATAACCTGCTGATGATCGGTCCCCCGGGCGCGGGAAAAAGCATGCTCGCCGCGCGGCTTCCCGGCATTTTGCCGCCACTAGCGCCCGACGAAGCGCTGGAAGTATCGATGATTCACTCTCTGGCTGGCCTGCTTGACGAAGGAAAACTGTTGCGCCGCCGCCCGTTCCGCGACCCGCATCATTCAGCCTCGCTTCCCTCGCTTATCGGCGGAGGGGTTCGCGCCAAGCCGGGAGAAATTTCTTTGGCGCATAACGGCGTTTTGTTTCTCGATGAACTGCCGGAATACCAACGCGCGACGCTCGAAGCCTTACGCCAGCCTTTGGAAACGGGGCGCGCCGTTATCGCGCGCGCGAACCATCACGTTACATATCCCGCGCGCGTGCAATTAGTGGCGGCCATGAATCCCTGTCGTTGCGGCTTTCTTGCCGACCCTTCGCGCACCTGCGGGCGAGCGCCTAAATGCGCCGCCGATTATCAGGCGCGCATATCGGGGCCGTTGTTCGACCGCATCGATTGCCACGTCGAAGTTCCCGCCGTCAGCGCCGCTGATCTCAGCCTTCCTCCTCCCGCCGAAGATTCTGCGGCTGTGGCTGCGCGCATTTTGTCGGCGCGGGAAATTCAGACGGAGCGATATAGGAAAATTTCTAACGACAACCCCAACGCATCTGCGCCGCGCACGAATGCCGAGGCCGACGGCGAACTTCTGGAAACAATTGCCGCGCCGGATCAATCGGGGCGCAACCTTTTGACCGAGGCAACCGAGAAAATGAAACTCTCCGCGCGCGGCTATCATCGCGTCTTGCGTGTGGCGCGAACGCTGGCCGATCTTGCGGGACAAGACGGCGTTGCGCACATGCACATTGCCGAAGCGTTGAGCTACAGGCGATTAAATCTCGGAAAATAGCCAAAAAACGGCGTTTTCCTTCCCTTGCGGGAGAGGGCGGGAGAGGGGTATATAAAGAACTCATATTTCAAGGAGAAAGCCATGTTACGCACCCAAATCAACGATGCCATGAAAGACGCCTTGCGCGCAAAAGACGAACGCACGTTGGCGACGACGCGCCTCATTATTTCTCGCATGAGAGACCTCGATATTGCGGCCCGCCCCAAGGGAAACGCAGACGGCATCAGCGACGCGGAAATTCTCACGATGTTGCAGGGCATGATCAAGCAGCGCCGCGAATCCATCACGATGTACGAAAAAGGCAATCGCCCCGATCTGGTCAAGCAGGAAAGCGAAGAAATCACAGTGATCGAACGCTTTATGCCCAAACAAATGGACGCCGCCGCCGTGAAAGACGCCATCGAAAAGGCCGTTACCGCAACGGGCGCAACCGGCATCAGGGACATGGGCAAGGTGATGGGCGAGCTTAAAAAGACCTACGCCGGACTTATGGACTTTTCGCAAGCCTCTGCCGCCGTCAAGACGCGGCTGGCGGGGTGATCGTGCCCATCTCCGAGGATATTATTTTTGTCAATGCGGCAAAACCGAACTACGGTGAATTTAAAACGTTGAGGAAGGCCGTCATGCGCGAGCACGTCGAGCGTTTGGGGCTGCCGTGGAATGTATGGGAAGAAGACGACTATCATAGAGAACTATTCGCCATAAAGGGGCTGCGAATTATTTTGTATCAAAAACGGCGCGTCGGCTTTGTGGGTGTGCGCGAAGAAGACGGTGCGATAATCATAGACCGCTTTTGCATTGAACCTCGACATCAGAGGAAAGGCATCGGTACCGCCGTTATGCGGAAAATAATGGACGAGCCCCTTTGCCGGGGAAAGAACATAAAGCTGGATGTTCTGAGAAAAAATCCGGCGATAAAGCTTTATGAAAGACTGGGCTTTATTTTTCTTTCCGAAGACGACAAGCTCGCCTATTTACAACGCCGCCCGCAGGGGGAAAGCCCGCAATCAACCGCCGGGGCTCCGCGAATATGACCGCTTTTTCTCCCGCCTTTCTCGATGAAATACGCAACCGCCTGCCGTTGTCGAGCATTGTCAACGCGCGCGTGAAAATGGCGCGGGCGGGGCGCGAATACAAAGGCTGCTGCCCTTTTCATAACGAAAAGACGCCAAGCTTTTACGTCAACGACGACAAACAGTTTTATCATTGCTTCGGCTGCGGCGCGCACGGGGATGTCATCGGCTTCGTCATGCGCTTTGACCACCAAAGCTTTCCCGAGGCGGTTGAAAGTCTTGCGGCGCAGGCGGGGCTGCAGGTTCCTCGCGACACGCCCATTGAGCGCGAAAAATTCGATGCCGAAAAACGCCTCTATCAATTGCTCGAACGCGCAACCGCGTTTTTTGAAGAACAGCTTTTTGCGTCAACGGGTCGCGAAGCGTTGGCTTATTTGAGAGAAAGAGGCCTTGGCGACGAGGCCATCCGACGCCATCACCTCGGCTATGCGCCGAATGACGGACAGACCCTTTTGCGCAAACTGACCGGCGATGGCTTTGCTCTCGAAGACATCGTTGCCTTGGGGCTTGCTAAAAAAGCCGAAGATCGCAACGAACACTACAGCTTCTTCCGCAACCGCGTCATTTTTCCCGTCGGCGACAGGCGCGGCCGCACGGTTGCTTTTGGCGCGCGCATTTTGGGCGAGGGCGAGCCGAAATACCTGAATTCTCCCGATCACGTGTTGTTTCATAAAGGCCGTTTGCTTTACGGCCTTTCGCGCGCGCGAACCGCGTTGTCGCAGGGACAGCCGATCATTGTCGTCGAAGGCTATATGGACGTCATCGCGCTTGTCGAGGCGGGATATAGCGGAGCCATTGCGCCGCTCGGCACGTCTTTGACCGACGACCAGATACAAATATTGTGGAAGCTCTTGCCGCCGCCGGAAACGCGCGAAGCCTCGCGCGACTACAGCCCCATTCTCTGCTTCGACGGCGATAACGCGGGGCTGCGCGCCGCCGTACGCGCTGTTGACCATGCGTTGCCGCTCATCACGCCGGCGCAAACGTTGCGCATCGCGACGATTACGGGGGCGAAAGACCCGGACGAGCTGATAAGAAAATCGGGGAAATCCTCCTTTGATGCCGTTCTTAAACAAGCGCAGCCCATGATTGATGTGTTGTGGACGCTATCGCTGGCAGGACGGCAAATGCGCACGCCGGAAGAGCGCGGCGCGTTTACGGCGGAGTTGAAGCGGCGCGTTAACCAGATCAAAGACGAAACGCTGCGCGAGCTTTATCGCAACGAATTTAAAAAGCGCAGCGACGATGCGTTCGGGTGGAAACCAAAAAGCTTTACGCCCTTTGAACGCGGGAAGAGCAGGCAAGGTCAGACGCCATATCTGGAGGCGCGCGTGCCGCCGCAAGACCGGCATCGGGCGAGAGAAAAGATTTTTCTTGCCCTCATGATCAATCACCCGGACTTGTTTAACGAGTTCGGCGAAACCTTTACCCTATTGAATATCCACGCGCCCGAATACGCGTCTTTGCGCGAAAAGATAGTCGCGCACCTCTCGCAAGAACACGACTCGCCCCCGACGCCGGAAGAATTGCGCCGCGCCCTGTCGGAATCCGAAGCCTCGCCCTTTTCGCACGAGAAGGACAGCGAGGCGCTGGACGAAATTTTATCGCCCGCCGCCTATATCGGCGCGGCAAAGGCCGCCCGTCCCGAAGCTGCGCTGGAAGAGGCGCGAGAAGCTTGGCAGGCGATTTGGGCGTCGATTGAGGAGGAAAAAATCGAGGCCGAACGACTCCAAAGAACGAAAGACGCGTGGACGAACTAGGCAAAAGGGCCCCGTCCGCAGAAGGCGGATATACATTTTATCTTCTCCGTAAATTAGATATTTATTCTTCTTCAGCCGCAGCTTCGTTGTCTTCTCCGGCGCCGCCCATCATGACGCCCGCGACAAGCCCCGCGTTTGAGCGAATCTTTTGCTCGATCGTGTTGGCGATTTCAGGGTTATCACGCAGGAATTGCTTGGCGTTTTCGCGACCCTGGCCGATGCGTTGCCCGTCGTAAGAGAACCACGCGCCGGATTTTTCAACGACGCCTGCTTGCGAGCCGAGGTCGACCAATTCTCCGGTTTTGGAAATACCTTCGCCGTACATAATATCGAACTCCACGGTGCGGAAGGGCGGGGCGAGCTTGTTTTTCACGACCTTCACGCGCGTCTGATTGCCGACGACGGTTTCGCGGTCTTTAATCGCGCCGATGCGGCGGATGTCGAGGCGAACCGAGGCATAGAACTTAAGCGCATTGCCGCCCGTCGTCGTTTCTGGATTGCCGAACATGACGCCGATTTTCATGCGGATTTGATTGATGAAAACGACCATGCATCGGGACTTGGAAATCGACCCCGTCAATTTGCGCAAGGCTTGGCTCATCAGGCGCGCCTGCAAGCCCATGTGGCTGTCGCCCATTTCGCCTTCCAATTCGGCGCGCGGCACAAGAGCTGCGACAGAGTCGACGACCAACACGTCGATAGCGCCCGAACGCACAAGAGTGTCGGCAATTTCAAGCGCCTGTTCGCCGGCATCGGGCTGCGAGATCAAAAGGTTTTCAATATCGACGCCCAGCTTGCGGGCATAAATGGGATCAAGCGCATGTTCGGCATCGACAAAGGCGCAGGCACCACCCAATTTCTGAGCTTGCGCGACGACGTGAAGCGCAAGCGTGGTTTTGCCGGAGCTTTCCGGCCCGTAAATTTCGACAATACGACCGCGCGGTAATCCGCCGATGCCGAGTGCGATGTCGAGGCCGAGAGAGCCTGTCGAAATAGTATCAATTTCCGTCGCCGCTTCTTTAGCGCCCAGTTTCATGACCGAACCTTTGCCGAAAGCGCGCTCGATCTGGGCGAGGGCTGCATCAAGAGCTTTCTGGCGTTCGGGGTTCATGCCTTTTTCCTTGTCTTCTTGTTCTACGATATGAAGGGCGGTGTTTCGGGCGGCCATGGAAAACTCCTTTGAGTAGCAGGAAAGAAAGAGACGAGAAACAAAGGAACATCGTTTCTGTTTTGTTCTTTTACGCTCAGAAGCCCATGCGCGCAAGTTCTTTTTTTGTTCTCATTCCAGATTTTTTACAGACCCTTGTTTTTATTGGTTTTTTACGCGAAAAAGGCCCCACGGCGTTTTTCCGTCGCGGCATTCCCACCCGAGCAGCATATGGTCGTAAGGATCGACATAAGCCCCTTCAGGCAGCAACTTTTCAACGTCGGGCAATGAAGTTTGGTTTCTGATGATCTCAATGTCATGGCTTGCCTCGAAGCGCGCGCAGATCGTTTTCGATATCGTGGGATCCATTAAATCGTGAAGCTCGACAATAACGTCCATTTTTCGCAAGGCGGGAAAGGCCTCGGGATTCAGCAAATCTTTTTCCGCGCTCTCGATATCCATAATCACCAACGTTTTTTTATCGGCATATTTTGCATAATCCTCGCCGTAAAATTGTCCCGAGACATGAACGCGGTCTTCAACGTTATTGGCGCGCGCCATATCTAGGCATTTTCTGCGTGCTTCGTCACTGATGTCGAAAGCCTCGACGACGACATGCGGCATGCGCCGCGCAAGGCCGACGGCATAATAGCCGACGGAACAGCCGATGTTCAAAACCCGCGCGTAATCGTTGGCGATGACGTCTTCGAAAACGGAATGAAGCTCGTGTTCATAACAGCCGAGCAAAATCGGCGCTTGATAAGCCGCCAGCGCATCGTTTGTTAAAACCATGTCTTTAAACGGCCCGGCATAAACCTTGTCGCCGGTAAGAAGGCGCAGCCCGTTAGCCAATCCGCGTGCGCGTATGCACATAAGAGTCCAGACAAGCCTTTTAAGGCGAAGCGGAGGCGGATCGTTGTTTTTAAGAAGATCTTCAACAATTTTCAGGGAAATCTGAGCTTCTGCCGGACTATACTCCATAAAAAACCTCTATTTGCTGGGAAAAAAGAAGATTAAACGCGCGGGAGACAGATACCTTGTCATGAGCACAAAATCCTGTCTATAGCTTTTGTGTTCGTCCGCCTACGCCAAGACAAAGAAGGGAGGATAGTCCCCATGCTTACAATGCCGACGATCAGCGATATCCGCGAGCTTGCGGAAAAAATTCATTCCCGGCTTTCGGACCCTGAATTCCGAATGAACCCCTATCTTCGCTTGATGCGGCTCGACAAGCCGACGGGCACATGGCTTTTGCTGATTCCGTGTTGGTGGGGCGTGGCGCTGTCGGCGGAGTTGTTCCCAAATCTTTGGTATATGTTTCTGTTTGCCGTCGGCGCCGTCGTGATGCGCGGCGCGGGGTGTGTCGTCAACGACATCTACGACCGCAATTTGGATGGCTTGGTCGAACGCACAAGCGCGCGCCCTTTGGCGAACGGCGAGATTAATTTGCTGCAAGCCGTGGCCTTTCTTGCGTTGTTGTTGTTCCTCGGCCTTTGCGTTTTGCTTCTTTTCAACCGCGCGACGATCATCTTGGGTGCATCGTCCCTCGTATTGGTTTTTACCTATCCGTTGATGAAGCGCATTACGTGGTGGCCGCAATTGTTTCTTGGCTTCACCTTTAACTGGGGCGTTTTGATGGGCGGGATGGCGGTGACGGAAACGCTCGATTTTCCGCACGTCCTTGCCTATATCGCGGGAATTTTCTGGACGCTTGGATATGACACGATTTACGCGCACCAGGACAAGCGCGACGACCTTCAGATCGGCATTAAATCGACGGCGCTTTTATTCGGAGAAGTATCGTTGTGGTGGATTTCGCTGTTTTACGCGGCAACGATCTTTTTCCTGATACTGGCGGGCTGGGCCGAAGGCGACGGCGTAGGGCAGGGATATTTCTGGGGGCTTCTTGTCGCGGCAGGCTTCGCGGCCGTGCAGTTGATCCTATGGAAGCCCGACGATCCTGAAAATTGTGCGCGCCGATTCAGCTCTAACCGCGCTTTCGGATTGATTGTTCTGACGGCGATTATCGTGGGAAAGATGATATGAACCTTGATCCCGCGGGCTTCATTCAAACGCAGACGCAGATTCTTTCCCCATCAATTATTCCTGAAATCAAATTGCATCTTGCGGCGGAATTCACGCCTTTGTGGCAATTGACGGAAGACCGGCTTCGTCAAACGAATGTGCCGCCGCCTTTTTGGGCGGTGGCCTGGCCGGGAGGCCAAGGGGCGGCGCGGTATATTCTCGACAACCCGGCGGTTGTGAAAGACAGACGCGTGGTAGATTTTGCTGCAGGAAGCGGGCTTATCGCCATTGCGGCAATGAAAGCGGGAGCAAAAAGCGCGCGGGCTGTCGATATAGATCCTCTCGCGCTCGATTCCGTAAGACTAAACGCGCGCCTCAATAACGTTGTCGTCGATATTAGCGAGGGCCTCGATTTGACAAAGCCGTATACGAAAGCCGACGTCATAATTGCAGGAGACATCTGTTATCAGCAGGCTATGAGCACAACGCTTATCCGCTTTTTGCGTCTGTGCGTTGAGAAAGGAACAAGCGTCTATTTGTCCGACCCCGGCCGCGCCTACCTGCCGCACGAGGGTCTTGTGAAAATCGCGGCCTACGACGTGCCGACCTCGCGCGACATCGAAGACAAGGACGCGCGTACGGCGACAGTATGGAAAATGGAAATGGGGAAGAGCGCCGAAGAGGCGTAAGAGTTAAAACCCGCCCTGTTGAAGAACTTTGCGGATGGATTTCAATTCCGCCAAAAGCCCCTCGATCTCACGACGCTTATCCGTCGACAAATCTTCCGCACGTTTTTGTACGGATTTCGCCGTTTGGGCGGCTTGCTGCGGGGAAGACGCTTGAATGCTCGCCGGAATCTGGGGTGACGTTATTCCCGATTGCGACAAAGCGGAGGCGCCATTTTCGCGCAGGAGTTTTTGCACACCACGAATAGTAAATCCCTGATTATAAAGAAGCTCTTTAATGTCGTGGATGATCTTGACGTCTTCCGGCCTGTAATACCGACGCCCGCCGCCGCGTTTCAAGGGCTTGATTTGCTGAAACTTGCTTTCCCAGAAACGAAGCACATGCTGAGGAAGGGCCAACCCTTCTGCCACTTCGCTAATCGTGCGAAAAGCGGTAGGAGACTTCATTTCGCTGGAAAGCGACGGAGCGGAAACCTCAGAAGAAGAGAGCATTCCCTCGTTCATGCTTCACCCTTTGTCGGCCCAAGAAGGGCGCGATTGATCTTGTCTTTCAGCACATGGCTAGCGCGGAAAATGAGAACGCGGCGCGGCTTAATCGGAACTTCTTCCCCGGTTTTCGGATTGCGGCCGATGCGTTCGCCTTTACTGCGAACCTGAAAGCTGCCGAACGAAGACAGCTTAACGGACCCGCCCTTAATCAGAGCGACGCTGATCTTTTCGAGAATTTCATCTACCAGTTGAGCCGAGTCGTTGCGCGATAACCCGACTTCTTGATAAACGGCTTCCGCCAGCTGGGCGCGAGTAACGGTCGTATCAGTCATAGGCGCATACTCCTCTTACGAATCTAATCTAGAGAATCTAATATGCGTTGCGGGTTTGGTCAAATGAATAGGAAGGGGGGCCGAGCCTAAAAAGAAGGGGCTGAAACCAACCTTCAGAAAGCGGTTTTTCTTCCGAATTTGGAGCATTAGCGAGATAGAGTGAAGTGAAGAGAGCGTCACAGAAGGAATGAGGCATAATTCAAAACAGAGCAAAACGGAAGGGCGGCCCCAAAATACGACGCAAGCCCCCGCCGCAAGGCCAAGAGCGCGGACTTGGCAGATCTTCTTTGCTTGCCCTTCTACGGGTCGGATTTGAATCCTCTCGAGCAAGCCCTCACAAAATTTAAAGCCACATCTATAATGGGCGGCCCCGCCAGAAAGGCCCTGCCTGTTTGGTTGGCTATCGATGCTATTCATGCCGCCAGCCCATAATGAGGGACACCCCGCCTGTCGATAACCCCCTTGTTTTTCCTTGTTAAAAGGAACGACCGGAGGGTGTGCCCCAATAAAAAAGTACGGGTGAGGATGGCGGCCAGACAGGACGCGCATGCATACAACAATAGGAAATATTGAAAAATCAAGGCAAAAAAAAGAAGAGCAAAAATTTTAACCATAACGCTTTTATTTTAACCATGATATGACTATAACCTGTTAACGAGTTTAGCAAATTCCTTCTGAGCTGGAGATATGCATGAGCAAAGCAAGTATAATTGGCGCCTATAATACGGCTTTTGGCGCTTTCATTAACAAAGATAAAGCTACGGGCCTTATCACCGACACCAAATCCTATTACGACTTGCTTATCGAGGCAGGGCGGGGCGCTATCGCAGATGCCGGTATTGAGGCGAAAGACATCGACGCGATTTATGTCGGTTCCTGTTCTCCCTCTGGTTTTGTAAATCAGGAACACGTTGCCCCCATCGCCGCGGAAATCGACCCCTCGTTCCGATTCAAGCCCATGACGCGTTGCGAATGTGCGTGTTCGTCGTCGTCTGTCGCCCTTTATGATGCGGTATATGCCATCGAGGCGGGGCGCGCGCGGCATGTTTTGGTTATTGGCGTCGAGAAAATGAACTTACTGCCCACGCCGCAAATGACCCACGTGTTGGCGTGCTGCTCTCACTGGCCGAGCGAAGGCGCGCAAGGACAAACCTTCCCCATGCTTTTTGCGGCCTATGCTAAAGGATATCAGGCTCAATACAACATCTCGAAGCAAGAGCTGGAAAAAATGTTATGGACGGTTGGCGCCCTTGGATACAAGAACGGCGCGGAAAACCCCTTGGCGCATGTTCGCAACGGCCCGGCGACGGTTGAAGCTATTATGAAGCTGAACGAACCGGATGAACGCGGCCGCGCGAAGAATATGATGGTTGCCGATCCCTTGCGTCTTCATGACTGCTCGCTGGTTTCCGACGGAGCCGCGGCGCTCGTCATTACGGCAACGTCGAACGTTTCCAACCGCGCGCGCGCCGTCGAGATCGCAGGCATCGGGCATTCGTGCGAACGGCTTCCTGAAAACGTGCGGCCAAACATGTATGAACTGATGGCGGGCAAGAATGCGGCAGCCAAGGCCTACAAGGAGGCCGGAATCACGGCCAACGATGTTAATCTGGCGGAAGTGCACGATTGCTTTACGATCAACCAGATTCTCAGCACGGAAGCGCTTGGATTCTCGCCGGACGGTCGCGCGGGGTACGAGTATATCGAGGGGCGGTTTGGTCGCGACGACCCGCGCGTCTCGGTCAATCTTTCGGGCGGCTTAAAGTCGAAGGGACACCCTGTAGGCGCTACGGGCGCGTCGATGCACACGCTGCTCTATAAGCAATTGATAGGAGAGGCCATCGGCGTCAAGGCTCCGAAGGCCGACATCGCCGTTGCCTTCAACGTCGGCGGTTCCGCAGTCACAAACTGCGTCACCGTTCTCAAAAAACTTTGATCAAGAGGGAAGGCCTCCATGGCTAGTTTCATCTATAACGACAGCGAGTTTATCGTAAAAGCAGGCGGGTGGGACATCGTTCGTAAACTGCCGAACGGAACGACGGTCATGCTCGGCACCAATTTGTTCGATGGCCTGTCGCCCGCCGAAGCGGAAGCCAAGGCGCTCTCTTTGGCGCACACGATTAATCCCGTGGGCGTCAAAATTGTTGGGCCCGACGTAAACCATCCGAACAAGATCGGTAATTTAAAGATCGTTGGTCCGGACGTCGCGCATCCCAACTTTATCTACTGGGACAAGGATAGTTCCTCGTTCCCAAAAGTTTCCTAACGCAGACTTACATGTGAGGACATCGTCATGAATATCAGAGGAAGTGTGGCAATAGTAACGGGCGGCGGCAACGGCATCGGCGAAGCCGTTGCTAAATTCTTGGTCAAGAATGGCGCAAAAGTAGCTGTGGTTGACGTCGCGCCAGCGAATATCGACCGGGTCGTCAAAGAGCTCAAGGGTATGGGCGGCGAAGCCATCGGCATTCAAGCAAACGTTTCCAGCGAGGCCGATACGGCCAAGTTCGTTAAAGCAACCGTTGAAGCTTTCGGAAAGCTGAACATTACGGTTGCCTGTGCCGGCATTATCCGCGATGGAATGTTGCTAACGCTGGATAAGGAAACCGGTAAAGTCTCGAAGAAACTCGGGCTTGATAAATGGCAACCGGTTCTTGATATTAATCTCACCGGAACGTTTCTAACGCTGCGCGACTCCGCCGAAGCCATGGTCAATGGCGGTTGGCCGGGGCTTCTGGTAACGATATCCTCCGTCAACAAAGCGGGGCAGGTCGGTCAGCTCAACTACTCTTCCACCAAAGTTGCCGATGCTCTGATGCCCAAGATTATCGTGGGCGAATTCCAAATGCGCGGCATAAAAAACATCCGTTGCGTCGGCATTGCGCCGGGCTATACGGCCACGCCGATGCTCACCGGCATGAATCAGGCCGCTCTTCAGGGTCTCCTGAGGGATGTGCATATCAATCGGCTGGTTCAACCTGAAGAAATTGCCTCTCTCATCGGGCAGTGCATCGAAAACGAAGCGATTGATGCAACGACGATCGAGATTACAGGCGGTCTGTGCTATACGGGGGGCGTTGCGAAGTAACGCTTGCATCGAAAAGACAACAAACAAAAAGCCCCCCGAAAGGGGGCTTTTTAATTGACCCTAAAGAACAAAAAAGCTATTAGCCACAGCCAATAAAGACTTCAATTGAATATCGGGTGCGGAAGCGAACGCGGGAGAGCATTACCTTCACACGGCAAAGGACTTTATCACAGGGAATGGGTTTTCCTTGAATTGCGGTTTTTAATCTCGTATTTGCCTATGGCGCGGGTGCGGAAGCGAACGCGGGAGAGCATTACCTTCACACGGCAAAGGACTTTATCACAGGGAATGGGTTTTCCTTGAATTGCGGTTTTTAATCTCGTATTTGCCTATGGCGCGGGTGCGTAGCTCAGCGGGAGAGCATTACCTTCACACGGTAGGGGTCACAGGTTCAATCCCTGTCGCACCCACCATTTTTCAAACGCTTCGCGTTTGAAAAATGCCGCGCCGAAGCCTCTTGGCGACTTGTCCTCCGTAGCCCGAAGGGCGAAGGAGGAAGGCGGGCTCTATCGAAGCCTGAAAAAACAAAGAATTTTTTCAAAAGAAAAGGCGGGGAAACCCCGTCTGCGAGCGGGCTTTCTTGATCAAGCAAAGAAAGCCCCGTAATTTGATTCTTAAAAATTTTATATCAAAAATAATCCACAACCGAACCGACAGCTTGATGCATCGGAATCGGAAAAATCGGCAGCACCAGACTCACTCAGCGCAACAAAGTTAATGCCCGCTGTATGCCACGACCCAAAGCCCCGGCAACTCTCGTCACGCCGTTATTGTAAGGAACAAGAACGTCATTAGCGGCATCATTAAACCTATGTCCGGCATTATTAAGAGCAGCGTTTAACCTGGATCCAAAACCATTGACGACACCATTTACTCCGTCTCCGGTGCCGTTGATCATGTCTCCGAGGGCTAACAGCTTCCTGTTGATATTAGAATAATCGCTCATTTTGGTTCTCCTTTTTATAGAATGCGCCAACGCAATTGGGGATCGAAAGCGCAAGCGCGGTTTAGCCGCTGGTCTCGAAGTATACAAGACGAAAATTACTTTCATGAGGTCGTTTCGGAGCAGATTTTATCGGGCTTAAACCCAATAACCGAAGCTCCAAAAACCCGCGTGAAACATCGCAGCAAAAAGCTTGTTAAATCGACCCCTTATGCCTAAGAATGAGAGAAGCACTGAGAAACATTCTGGATTTGGCAATGGAATTTCACGCAACCGGCCTTCTTCCGACCCTTGTCATTAGTCTTGTTGCGGCCTTTGCCGGAGGGCTGGCGGTTCGTATTGTTAATTTGCCCCCGATGCTCGGTTATCTATTAGCGGGCATCCTGCTCGGCCCAACAATGCTGGGATTTACCGCCGATCAAGCGATGGCTGCCGATTTGGCCGAAGTCGGCGTTGCTTTGTTGTTGTTCAACGTTGGGCTTCACTTTTCTTTGAAAGATTTGCTGGCTGTTCGGAAAATCGCCATAGGCGGCGCGTCTCTCCAAATGATTGTGAGCGGCGCCCTAGGCTTTTCTCTTGCGCATTTTTTCTTTGGATGCAGCCCGGCAGCCGCAGGAATTATCGGGCTTTCCTTTTCTGTCACCAGCACAGCTATTTCGTCTCGTCTATTGGAAGAGAGACGCCAGTTTTCGACGCTCGCCGGACGCATCGCCGTAGGCTGGCTCGTTGTTCAAGACATGGTCGCCATCATGGCGATGGTTCTTTTTCCTGCCTTTGTTAACAAAGAAGGCCTCGCTTTAGGCCCCCTGACCCTAACGCTTGGGCAAACGCTTTTGCAGATCGCGGGCTTTGCGGTGATCATGCTCATCGGCGCGAGAAAATACATTCCCCGGCTTCTGGAGTATGTGGCGCGCATCGGATCGAAAGAGCTTTTTACTCTTGCCGTTATTGTTATGGCGCTGGGCATTGCGTACGGCTCTGCGGTTATTTTTGGCGTTTCAATCGCGCTCGGCGCTTTTTTCGCGGGCGTCGTCATCGGGGAAAGCGACCTCAATCATCATGCTGCTGCCGAGGCTCTCTCCATACAGCAGATATTCACAATCTTGTTCTTTGTTTCGATAGGCATGTTGTTTGATCCCTACAGCATCATGCGCCTGCCCGTCGAAATAGTGTTTTCTTTGGTCGCCATTATTCTAGGCATGGGGTTCGTGACGTTTATAATTCTTATAGGAATGCGCGTACCGCCGCAGGCGGCGGCGATGGTGGGCGGCGTTTTTGCCCAAGCAGGCGAGTTCTCGTTCATCTTGAGTCAAATGGGATACAAATGGGGCGTGTTGACGCAAAACGACCGCGATTTAATCTTGGGCGTAGCGCTTGTCAGCATTGTTTTAAATCCGTTGGTGATGAGGGGCTTTTCTAGGTTTGGACTCTGGGTTGGCGGGAGCAAATATATGGCGCGTTGGCAGAAGCTCGGAGAGCTAACGCTTCCCGAGATTCATCAGACTCTTGCGGGGCATACGATCCTTGTCGGCTATGGACGCGTGGGGCAAAAGGTAGCCGACGCGCTTAAGAAAAATAATATCCCTTATGTCATTATTGAATCCGATCGGCGCATTATGGAAAAGCTCCGCCGCGCGGGGACGCCGGTCATATTCGGCGACGCGTCGCGCGAATTGGTGCTCATGGTGGCGCAGCCGGAAACAGCCAAGCTTTTGGCCATAACGACGCCCTATGCCCCGCAAGCCAGGCAAATGATTGCTTTGGCAAAGCAGAGGAATCCGGATCTTGAGGTGATCATCCGTGTGCACGAAGATGCCGATGCGCGCCAGATGGCGAAGCTTGGCGTCGGTCTGGCTGTGATGGGGGAGCGTGAAATCGCCTTGGGCCTTTCCGCTCACGCGCTTCAGCATTACGGGGTCGAGCCGAACGTCGTGCTTGAAACGCTCAACGATCTTCGGCAATAAGCCGAAAATTATCCTTGCTTGATTCTGGTAAGGAAGGACTGAATTTCGCCGCGCAGATGATCGGCCTGTTGCGACAATTCGTCCGAGGCCTGCAACACTTCGTCGGCGGCGCCGCGGGATTGCGTTGCGGCATTGGTAACGTTGACGATGCTGGAGGCAACCTCGGAGTTACCGGCAGAGGCCTGTTGCACGTTATGAGAAATCTCGCGCGTGGCCGCTGTTTGCTGTTGAATGGCCTTTGCGATGGATTCCGAGATTTCGCTGATCTGCTCGATGGTTGTGCCGATGGCCTTGATGGCGTTAGCGGCGTCTGTCGATACGCTCTGAACCGTGCCGATCCTTTTTGAAATCTCTTCGGTGGCAACCCCCGTTTGCTTGGCGAGGTTTTTGACTTCGCTGGCGACGACGGCAAAGCCCTTGCCGGCCTCTCCCGCCCGCGCCGCTTCGATCGTGGCGTTAAGAGCAAGAAGATTCGTCTGTGACGCGATATTTTGAATCAGCTTGACGACGTCGCCAATCTGCGTCGCCGCTTCGGAAAGAGTAGAAACCGTGACATTCGTGCGCTTAACTTCATCCACGGCATTTATGGCGACACGCGACGATTCATCGACTTGGCGGTTAATCTCGCTGATGGAAGCCGATAGCTCCTCGGCGGCAGAGGCAACAGTCTGGACGCTGGCCGAAGACTCTTCCGTCGCGGACGCCACGGCTGCGGACTGGCGGCTTGTTTGATCTGCCGTTTCCGACAAATTCTTGGCGCTTGTTCGAAGCGCGGTGGCGGCAGAGGCGACAACGCTGACAGCCTCGCCAATGCTTCTGTTGAAATCATCAACAAGCTTGTCCATGGTTTTCCGCTTTTCTTCGGCGGCGAGTTTTTTCTGTCCTTCTTCTTCGGCTTCGGCTTTATGAAGCGCCGAGGAAATCACCTTGAAAGCATCAAGAAGGCGCGCGATTCCGCCATAAACATCCACCTTATTTAAATAGGGCACGGTGATCGTTAAATCATCGGCTGTTATATGCGCCATAACCTTGGTAAGAGCCGCCATGCGTTTAGCGCGTTCCTCGAGCATGAAGAACAGCGCCACAGTTAACCCGGCGCCCAGAAGAGAGCCGCCGATTCGGAGGGATTCATTCCAAGCGGCGTCAAAATTCAACCAGTTTTCGACAAGGCAAAAGATTTGAGCAAGAAGCACAAGAGCAAAAAAGCCCCGCGAGATAATTTCAAACGGAATATGAAATTTTTCTTTGCGATCAGGCGCGACAATTGGGTTTTTACCTATGGCGCGAATGATCCGCTGCGCCGAGCTAAGAGCCTCTGCCGAAGTTTTGGGGCCGGGAATCAGCTTAACGTCCAGAGCCGTCAGGGGCGGATAAGCAAAAACCATCCCCATAAAATTCTCAGGCGCTTCGATATTCTTGGCAAGTTTGGCGATGCAAAGATTGACGGTATTGGAAGCAATAATAATGTTGGATCCTGCGGCCGCGCGGATTTTGGATTGAATAACGGACTTGACCTGATCGTTTTCCAAAACGACTTCGATGCAAAAACTGCATTTGCGCAACAGGCCAAAATCTAGCCCCGTAGTAATACGAGAAAGAACAGCGGCTCTGGTCTCCGGAGTCATGCTGCCACCGGCCACTTTTTGGCTCAGGTTGGCGGCTATCATTTGCACGGCTGTTACCAATGACTTAAGGCGCACATCGATAAGAACGACGGAAGCCCCGGACTCGGCGCACACCTGCGCCATACCACAGCCCATTTTCCCTGCCCCAACGATACCGATAGTATCTGTGGCCATACTTCGTCTCCTTACAACAAAAACAAACAGATAGGTTAACAGAGACCCCACAGGGGTATGGTTAGCCCAACGCGTAGGATAGGGGTCAATATGGTTAATATTTTGTAAACTATAACTTGAAAAACAAATCAGCGCCCCCGCAAAAAAATTCGGAAGCTTTTTGCTATTTATAAAAAGATCGTCAGCATCACAAAACGCTGTTTGAAAAATGATGCAGTGCAAAAAAACGAAAAAGAAAACGCGAAGAAAACCCCATCGACATTGAAAAAGGGCGGTGCTCGCCAAATATAATAGATTAATTGATCGTTAACTGTTAAAACATATGGTTAAGAGCAGCCCGGTATTCAGGGCGGGACGGCGTGTCCCGGCCAAGCGTTTAACCCTTTTATTTGAAGGCTTCCAATGCCAGCACACTCTCCCGCGCAGGCTCAGACTGCGACATCAGACAGATTGGGGTCCCGGATGAATTCCATGCAAGAAGAAATTGACGAACTTATCGAACAATGGGGAACGGAGCACAACGCGCTCATACCTGTTTTGCAAGAAATCAAAAAACGGCATGCCGTTATCAACTCATTCGCCATGCAATACGTTGCGGATAGGTTCTCCATCAGTCCGGCGGAGGTTTACGGAGTCGTCAGCTTTTACTCGTTCCTTAGGGAAGAGAACCACGGAAAGTTTATCATTCGGCTGTGTCGGACGATCAGCTGCGATATGGCGGGCAAAGACGCCGTCAGGCGGCAACTGGAAAACGATCTGGGAATTAAATTTGGGGAAGTCACGCCGGATGGAAAGTTTTCGCTTCAGTGGGCGAATTGCGTCGGCGTGTGCGATCAAGGGCCGGCCATTCTTGTGAACGAGCAAATCTTCACGCAAGTTACCCCGGAGAAGGTCCATGAAATTATCCAAGCTTGTGAGCGAGTTTACGAAAATACTCCGGACTCAGCCAAAAAAGGGCATCCCAATGACCATACGTAACAACATTACCTTTGCGACAATCCGCCCTCAAGCCGGAATGACAGTAGCTTTGGGCAAGGGGCGCGCTAACGTTATCGAAGAAATTACGCGTTCGGGCCTTAAGGGCCGTGGCGGCGCGGGCTTTCTCACGGGCCTGAAATGGAAGCTTGCGGCAGAAGACCCGGGCAAAAACAAGGTCGTTATCTGCAACGCCGACGAAGGTGAACCCGGAACATTTAAAGACCGCGTCATTCTTTCCGAGTGGGCGGATCTTGTGTTCGACGGAATGACGATTGCCGGCTATGCCATTGGGGCGTCGCTTGGCGTCATTTATTTGCGCGGAGAATACGCGTATCTGCGGCAACCGCTTGAAGAAAAACTGGCGGCGCGTCGCGCAGCGAGCCTCCTGGGCGCGGATATTCAAGGCAAGGCCGGCTTTACTTTTGACATCCATATTCATATGGGCTGCGGCGCATATGTGTGCGGCGAAGAATCCGCGCTGATCGAATCTCTTGAGGGCAAGCGCGGCGAGCCCCGCAACAGGCCGCCGTTTCCTGTTTCAAAAGGGCTTTTTGGCTCACCGACAGTCGTCAACAACGTCGAGACATTGGCTTGGGCAACGGCCGTCTTCGCTTTGGGCGCAGATTGGTTCAAACATGTTGGAACCGAAAAATCGGCAGGCTTTAAACTTCTCAGTATATCGGGAGACGTGACGCGTCCCGGCGTTTATGAGTTCCCGATGGGGACAAAAATCGGCGCCATTATGGAAGCGGCGGGGGCGGTAAATCCCAAGGCGGCCGTTGTCGGCGGGGCTTCGGGAATTCTCGTCCCGGCCAAAGATTTTAACCGCGCTATCTGTTTTGAAGACGTTTCAACGGGCGGCTCCATCATCGTCTTTAACGAAGGGCGCGATCTTTTGGACATTGTCGAAAATTTCCAGGAATTCTTCTCCGACGAATCCTGCGGCCAGTGCCCTATTTGCCGGATGGGCAACGTGAAGTTGCTCGAAGGAATTCGAAAACTCAAAGAAGGCCGGTGTACGACAAAATATCTGCAAGAGCTTTGTTCGTTGGGGGCGAGCATGCAGGCGGCCTCGAAGTGTGGTCTTGGGCAATCGAGCCCGAATATGTTCCTTTCCGTCATCAAGCATTTTAAGGGCGAAGTCATGGGGCGCCCCCAACCCGAAGACTCCGTTGCCAGCAAAAGGAAAGCGTCATGAACGACTCCAGCATACAAACGGACGCCAAGATGATCGACATTGTCATCGATGATAAAAAGATATCCGTTCCCTCGGGCACGATGCTTCTGGCCGCCGCGCGGCAAAACGGCATCAAAATCCCGACCCTTTGCAATCACGACGATTTGACTCCTGCAGGCGGGTGCCGTCTTTGCGTTGTCGAAATCGAAGGACAACGCGCGCTGACGGCAAGCTGCGCTTTTCCGGTCACCGCACCGATTAACGTGAAGACGACATCCGCGCGCATCGTCCAGGCGCGCCGCCACACGGTCGAGCTTTTGCTTTCCGAGCATTGCGGCGATTGTTACGCGTGCAACCGCAACGGCAACTGCGAACTACAGACGTTGGCCAAAGACTGCGGCATCACCTCTTTCCGCTTCGGCCATCCGACGGAAAAGAAATATGAAATCGACTCATCCAGCTTCTCGATCATTCGCGACATGGACAAATGCGTGCAATGCACGCGATGCGTCCGGGCGTGTCAGGAACTTCAGGACATCGGCGTGTTCGAAACCGTTGGGCGCGGCGACAAAAGAACCATAGGCACCTATCTCAACAAACCCATGGCGGATGTAGGCTGCATCAACTGCGGCCAATGCATTAACCGTTGCCCGACGGGCGCTTTGCGCGAACGCGATGCAACCGACGAAGTATGGGCGGCCATTCAGGACCCGACAAAGCACGTTGTCATCCAAACGGCGCCGGCGCCGCGCTCCGCCATCGGCGAGGAATTCGGCCTCGCGCCCGGAAACGCGATGACGTGGCAACTGAACACGGCCCTCAGGCGCTGCGGTTTTGACAAGGTTTTCGACACGAACTTCTCGGCGGACTTGACCATCATTGAGGAAGGCACCGAGCTTATTCTCAGGCTTTACAAGAACTTAGTTCTGAAAGACAACTCCAGCCCCCTGCCGCAATTCACGTCTTGCTGTCCGGGGTGGGTGAAATCCTTTGAGCACTCGCACCCGCATATGCTGAATCATCTCTCGACGGCCAAGAGCCCGCAGCAGATGTTCGGCTCGGTCATCAAGACGTATTACGCAAAGCTTCACAACATTGACCCCACCAACATCGTGTCGGTGTCGCTCATGCCGTGTTCGGCCAAGAAATTCGAATGCAACAGGCCTGAGTTTAAAGACAGCGGCCAAAAGGACGTCGATTACGTCATCACGACGCGCGAAACTGCCAAGATGATCCGCCAGGCGGGTCTTGACCTGCCAAACCTGCCGAAGTCCGACTTCGACGATCCGTTCGGAACGGCGACGGGTTCGGGCGTCATTTTCGCCGCGACGGGCGGCGTGATGGAAGCCGCACTTCGCAGCGTTTTGGAGTTTGTCACGGGTCTCAAGGTCGAGGATATTTTTGAGCACGCCGACATTCTTCCGGTTCGCGGCATGGAAGGCTGCCGTTTTGTCGAGCTGAAGGTTCCGGAGAAAGTGGGGCCCGTACCTGCGCTGATTGCGCATCTTGTCCCGAATTGGGATTGGCTGGCTGGAGCGACATTGCGCGTAGGCATCGCGCACGGAATCAAGAACACACGCAAGATTCTTGACGATATCGCCGCAGGGGGCGTGTTCAGTACCTGCCACTTTATCGAAATCATGGCGTGTCCGGGCGGATGCGTCGGCGGCGGCGGCCAGCCGATACCGACGAACATGGATATTCGCAAAGCGCGTACGAAGGCTATTTTCGAGGAAGATTCGGCCTCCGGAACCCGCAAGAGCCATGAGAACCCTGCGGTCTTGAAGCTTTACAAGGAATTCCTGACCGAAGGCCCGTGCGGGCACAAGAGCCACGAGCTCTTGCACACGACATATACGCCGCGCGGCAAGTTCATAACGACCAAGACGTAAAAGCGGCCAAAACCGCAACGCCATGAGTAATACCAGAATCTCCGATATCGTAAACGCCGCTGCCGTCCAGCTTGCTTGTGCTGGAGTTGAAGACCCGCACTTAGATGTCCGCGTTCTTGTGGGGCATGCTCTGGGGCTTGCGCCGGAGGAAGTGCTAAACAGCGCAGGGCGCGTTCTTGCGGGAAAAGAAATGGATTTTATCGGCGCTCTTATCGATCGCCGCGAGCGCCGGGAAACGCTGAACCGCATTATCGGAAAAGGAGAGTTTTGCGGCCTATGGTTCGCGTTGAACGAAGCGACGTTGGAGCCCAGACCGGAAAGCGAAATCATCGTTCGTGCCATTTTGAAAAAAGTGAAAACGATATTTTGGTGTTTTCGATCGCACAAGCCGTTGCGGGTTCTTGATCTCGGCACGGGGTCTGGCTGCATCCTTCTTTCTTTTTTGCACGCCCTGCCGAATGCGACGGGGCTAGGCATCGATCTGGCGCCACGAGCGGTTGAACAGGCGCGCGAAAACGCCAAACGGCTTGGGCTTGAAAAGCGATGCGAGTTCCGGATCAACAATTGGAACGCCGGCATTGAGGAAAAATTCGACATCGTCTCGTTTAATCCCCCTTACATACCATTATCTGATAAGCCAAAACTTATGCGCGCCGTGCGCGACTATGACCCTCCCCTTGCGCTTTATGGCGGCGAAGATGGGCTGGATCCTTATCGCGTCGTCGTTCCTGCGTTGCCGGGACTTATCAAAAAAGGCGGATATGCCGGAATCGAGCTGGGCGACGAACAAACCCAGGCCGTCGGCCTTCTTCTCAAACAGGCGGGCTTCACCGATATTGAGCTATCGATCGATTTTCGCGGCTTCGATCGCGTCTTTGTCGTTCGCCAAAACGGACGTAAAAATATTTGATAAATGTCAAAAGAGCGACGTGAAAGGAGAGCATGCTGACGGCGTAACTGGAGCTTTCACATGTCTCTCATAAGCATCCTTATCGCCCTCGTCGTCGTTGGCGTGCTTCTCTTTCTCGTCAACACCTACATCCCGATGGACGGGAAGATCAAGCGCATCCTCAATGGCGTCGTTGTCATTGTTGTTGTGATTTGGCTTCTTCAGGTTTTCGGGGTGATTGGCGCCATAAACGGCATTCACGTCGCGCAGTGATCGGAGAGCGGCAACGCCAACCACCCAGTCGCGCTCGGCGCTGCCAGCCTACTTTAGCGTGCTTTCCAGCATCCAAAGCGCTTTTTGATGCGCCGTGATAAGCTCAACCATCAAATTCTCGGTTTCACCATCCTCAACATCTTGGGCCTTTTCTTTGGCAAGCTGACAAAGGCCGATCACGTCCCCGGTAAGTTTAATCAAATTGCTCACCATTTGATCGGCATGTACGTTAGCCTTCGTTTTTTTGTTTGATGAATGAGAAGTCATCCTGGAAAGCTGAATTAAATTCCCGTCCTCAAACGGCGAGACATACGCCCCTAAAGCGCGAATGCGCTCGGCGATGAGATCAACGGCAAGGAAGGATTCGTTGTACTGCCTTTCAAAAAGAGCATGCAGGGGAACAAATTTTTCTCCCTCCACGTTCCAGTGATAATTATGCGTCACCATATACAGCCCATAAGTGCCCGCCAGAACTTTCTGCAAAGCCAGGACGACAGCACCATCGGGCTGTAAGTCTTTGTGGAGCGCTGTGATCGTGCCCATCGTTATTTTCCTTTCCCGAAACAGAAGGTCCCCCTTCGTTATGCGCGCCCACAAGGGCGCGGCGGCTACAGGCGTCCGATCAGCATAAGAAAGAGCACGATGACAAGCACCGTCCCCAGGCTAACCGAAGGAGTGTATCCCCAATTTCTACTGTGGGGCCATGTTGGCAAACCACCAATCAACAGGAGGATAAGAACGATAAGAAGAATCGTGCCCAAAGACATAACCATCCTCCATCAAAACAGTTTCACGCTTTAAGCGCCACATAGGCACCAATTTCACACGCCTGCTTTGACATTAATCAAAAGGTTTTTTCGCATAGGCGCTATTGCAGCGTGGGGAGCGCAAAATATTTTACATAAGTCAATATGTGCCGACATAAGCGTGCTATCGTTCGTCAATTTGAAAGAGCGGCCATGGACAAACCAATCAAAGACAAAGAAAACACGCATGTCGAGGAATACGAACGCATTTTTGAGCGTTATCTGGACGTATGCAATCAAGCCCTGAAGAAAAACAAAGACAGATTTCCATATAAGGAAATCTGGGCGGCGCGGGTTAAAACGCTGGGAAGCGACAACACCCTTCAATGCGCAGTCTATGATGACAGGCCCAAGATCATTTATACGCTTCGGCTTTCCGAAGACATGGAAATCAAAATTATCAAGAAAGAGCCTGTTGAACAGGGCGATGTCTGGCCCTTAAAATACAGCTATATGAAGCAGGTGGTTGACAACCCGCACGAATATATTGAACACCCCGCCAATCTGGATTGGGGCTGGTTGACGGGTGTCTTTGGTTAGATACCGACCCTAGTTGCGTCGCTCCGTTCCGTTTTCGCGCGAATATTTCGTGGCAAGGGGGCCGTAGACGAATTTAATCAATTTGTCGACGGAGTCAATTTCAACGCTCGTCCCCTTCATTCGAAGCCCCGTTTTTTGCCTTAATATATTTAGCGCCCGCGAAAAAGTCGCACCCTTCATGCCAAGCGTTTCGGCGATCAGCGTTTTATCATAAGGCAAATGAAAAAGGACGCTCTTCTTTTTATCTCTCGGGCAAAGCCTTAAAAGAAAGCACCCGATGCGCTGAGGCGCGTTTTGCGTCGCATTAAGCGCCATTTCCCCATAATGGCGTCTGTGGTGCAAAGACATGGAGGAAAGCATGCTAAGCGCTAACGTCTGGCTGTTAGCTATTCGGTCCTTCAGAACACGCAGGGGAATGCTGAGAAGCTGAACGTCCTCGATGACTTGCGCGGTGCACGCATAGCGGTCTTTTTCAAAAAGGGCGCTTTCGCCCACCAAATGCCCGTTGGTGAGCATATCGATAATAACTTCATCGCCTTCCGGCATTGTGTGAAATAATTTTATCCAGCCGCTGCATATGACGTAAAAAAACTCTGCTTCGTCTCCCTCAAGGTAAAGTACCCGGCCTTTTTTATAGGCGCGAGCCTGTGCGGCATCATTGAAATAGGATATCTCTGAGTCGGAAAGTTCAGAAAAAAGCAAAGCCGTCTTAAGGCAGACACAGTGACTTGATCTGTGCCCGGGAACGTCTTCGTCTTTAGATACGGCCAATAACGCCATTCCCGAAGCGTACCATAACGAGCAACAAGAGTCTCTGCGCATTAGCACTTAATGCCAAAGGGAGGCCGTTTAACGGACGTAAGCGGCCCCGTCAGTGAATTGCGCCACCACAACGAATGGGGTTTCTCATAAACTAAGGACGCAAAGAATAGACGCCTTTGATGAATGTCAAAACCGGAAGCCAGAGACAAGAGTAAACTCTTAATTCGGGAACCCCTCTCGATAACGCAGGCGTGTGCGTTTAACTCAAAGACGAGGAGACCGCTATGAATCAAGATCAAATGCAAGGAAAGTTCGAGCAACTCAAGGGCAAGATCAAGGAAACATGGGGTCGTTTAAGCGATGACGACATCGCCCTTGCCAACGGAAAGATGGAGCAATTCTTGGGTAAAGTGCAGGAAACATACGGCGTTACGAAGGAAGCCGCGCAAAAGAGCTATGATGAGATTGCAAAAGCATGCGTTTTCACCGCAGAAAAATCTTGCGGGAGCGCTGCGGATAAAGCCGCGTAATTCGCGTCTACCAATATGAAAAACGCCGCCCTACGAAAGGCGGCGTTTTTTTATTTCGTGCAGAAGTCGCCGATTTGATGAATGTCAAAACGGTGCCAATCGGGAAGAGTACGCATAGGGTGAGCAGAGATGCGTTTATTTCAACGAACGGGTTCTCCCATGAATACAAAGAACAACCCAAACCGCCTGCGCGTCGTTCCGCAGACGTGTCTGTCCGGGTTTCACAAGCCGGCCTCTCGGCGCTCGGGCGATCTACGCTCGGTGATTCATGGAGGCAACGTCGTGCACATGACGCAATCAATTCAGGAATCGGTCGCGCGCACCTTTAATGAAATTTTTCTTGAAGAACCGACAGAACCCGACGAATGCGCGTAAACGCGCAAGCGAAAGGGTTGAGCGGAACCTGCAGATTATTCTGAAAACGCAATCGAAAGGAAAACCCATGAAATACATTTTAATTATACTGACCTTGCTAACTTTAGCGGGATCCGTCAGCGTCGCGCGCGCCGCAGCCAATGATCGAGATGTTGTGCATGACATGAAGGGAAAGATCGTTCACGCCACCAACGGCACGTGTGTGCGAACGAAGTGGGATGCAGGCAGCGATGTGTGTGCGTCGCGGCGTTACACACAACAAGAACGCAAGGCCCGCCCCGTTTCCGAGTTTACACAAGAAGAGCGGACGGTTTATTTTAAATTTGATCGCTTTGCGCTGACCAAGGATTCCGTGATGCGCCTCAATGCACTCATCAGTGCGCTGAAGGCCGATCAAAGCGTGAAAGAAGCGAAGATTGTAGGTTATGCCGATCGCATAGGAAGCGATACGTATAACGATCAGCTCTCGCAAAAACGCGCAGAGACCGTACGCAATTACTTGTTCGCAAAAGGTTATACGAATGCGCGCGTTACCGAGACCCGCTGGGTTGGAGAAAAAGAACCCTCCACAAACTGTCCCGCCGAACAAGAGCGTTCAAACCTAATCGCGTGTTTGCAGAACGATCGCCGCGTTGAAGTGGAGGTCGACCTCCAATAGGACGTGCGAGAACTCATTGCGCGCCGAAGCCATAAACAAGGAAAGGGAGACGCACCATGTCTAACACCAAACAGTATATAATATTTGCGGCAACAACTGCGCTCATTCTAACCCTGGCCGCCTGCGGTAACACCGCTGGCGAGCGCGCTGTAAGCGGCGCCGGCATCGGCGCAGCCGCCGGGGCTGTAGGCGGGGCGCTTACGGGAAATATGGGGACGGGAGCCCTGCTCGGAGGGGCTGTCGGAGCCGCCGCTGGAGGGCTTACGAGTGAAAAAGACATAAATCTCGGAAAACCGATATGGAAATAACCGGCGCAGGTGATAGAATGCCGGAAGTCACGTAAACCTGATTTGAAAGGACCCGAACATGGGAATGATCAACGAGCAATACAAAAAACCGATAATTGTTGCTGTGGTAATAGTTGTCGCGCTGCTGGCTTATAGCGTGCTGACGATGAAAGACACGCGCAACATATCCGAAAAAGTAAGCGATGCTGTTCAAGAGATGGAAAACCGCACCCCCGGCCAGGAGCTGGGCGATGCCGTCAAGGATGCCGGAGACAAATTGGGCGACAAAATTAAAGAGAATACCGAGCCTGCACCCTTACCCGCTCCGTAAGAAGCGCCGTTATGAAAAAAGCCAATGATATTGCGCAGCATGTCAAAGGCGTTAAATCCGTTAAAGACAGCTTCGTTATTCCGGTGAATCGGACAAAGTGAGAGGGTTTTTATCCAAGCATAAACGACGGTCTCTAAGCAGCGCCTTGCTTGGAGCCGTCGTTGTTTTCAGCTTCCCTGTTTATGCCGCCGACGCGCCTTCCGAGCCCCCCGTCTGGGGGCGCATAACGATCATGGAAGAAAACGATAAAATTACTTCCAGCGGAGACAAGCATTATACGCAAGGCATACGCGTTTCCTTCTTGTCGGAGCCGGTGACGCAGAGCGATTGGTGGAATCGGCCCTACGAGTGGTTAAACGACAAGCTGCCTGTTTTTGACGGCAACAACAACAAACGAAAATATGAGCGGACGATTATTGGGCAAAGCCTGTTTACGCCGACCAATACCGGAACGGTCGTTCCGTCTCCCAAAGACCGCCCCTATGCCGCATGGCTTTATATGGGGGCAGGCCTGCTTCAGGAAACCGATCGAGGAGGCTACGAGACGCTTGAAAATGCCGAATTGTTTTTAGGGGTTGTAGGGGCAGCAGCGTTGGGCGCTATGACGCAAAACGATTTTCACCAGCTTATCGATGTTTCTCGGGCGTTAGGGTGGAAGAACCAGATTAAAACCGAGCCTGGCTTTATCGCGAGCTATGAACGCAAAGGACGCTTTCAGAAGCCGTTAACCGGCAATCTTGCCGTTGATGCAATTCCTGAGTTTGGGATCAGCGTCGGCAACATTCTAACTTACGGTCAGGTGGGCGGCATTGTTCGTTTTGGCCAGAATTTAAAGGCGGATTATGGACCGAACCGCATTCGCCCAAGCCTGTCTGGGACCGGCTGGTTCAATTCGGATAAACTGAACGGCAAGCTTGGTTGGTATGTTTTTGCGGGCATGCAAAGCCGGATTGTCGGGCGCAACATTTTTCTGGACGGAAACAGTTTTGAGAACAGCCCAAGCGTCGATAAAAAACTTTTTGTGACGGATTTTATGGGCGGCGCGTCGCTTTTCTGGGCTTCGCGCGTTCGTGTTGATTTTACGGTTACCCAGCGCACAAAAGAATTCTACGGCCAACACGGCCAAGACCGCTTCGGCGGAATAAATCTGGCACTTCAATTTTAGGCGTTTTTTTGAAGAACGGGCGCAGCCGATAGGAGTTACTCTCTCTCTTTCCCCTTCGCTGCCACGCAGTCCAAGCGCTCACTCGGGGCGAAGATTCATGCTATGTTGACTCCGAAAGGATGGGCGGCGACAAAGGCGCCCACGGACAGCATGAAAACTCTTTCCCAGATCATCGTATTGCTGCTTTCTCCGACGCGGCTTGTGATAGACGGCCTGAAAGACAGGCGCAAGAACGCGCAAGGCAAAGCCGACCTGCTCCTGAAATGGAATCGCGATTTTTTCCGGTACGATATTTTCATCGCCCTCACGCTGGGAATCGTTTCTTCTTCGCTTTTTCCCCAAAACGCTCTTCCGTTGGTGCTCGGCTGGGTCGTCTTTATCGTCGCCTGTTCCCGCTGCAATGAGATTGTCTGCGCGCTTCTGCATGACGTCGGCCGCGAACTTGACTTTGCCAAATCCTCCACGGCGCTGACAACAGGGCAGCGCGTAAAAATGGCCATGCGCAGCTATATGGGGCTGCTCATAAATTTCGGAGAGATATATTATCTTCTTCCCAGGCTTTTTCCCGCCGCTTTCTTCGATCCCCCGCTCAAAAATTTTGTGGACGCCCTCTATTTCAGCGGCATAACAATTGCCACGGTGGGATACGGCGATATCAAGCCGGATCATGTTGTCACAAAACTGCTCGTGCTGTACGAGCTGTTTTCCGGCCTTCTTCTGGTCGTCGTCGCCCTCTCCGTTTATCTCGCCGCTTACGGCAGCCAGAGGAACAAAAAGTAAGGGTTTGTACCGAGGCGGGATGCTGCCTCAGGAATTACATTCTCTCGTCCCTCAACCGCTTCCTGCTTCGCAAGAGCGATTGCTGTTTAAAAAACCGTTTGCTAAACTAACCTCGCCTGCGATTTTGCAGGCAAACTCTTTTACCGAGGCTGGATGTTGGAGATTGCAGTAATCCGGTAACCGAAAGTCCCAAAAGGGCTGCGGTTATCAACCTGTACGAAATATCGGCAGGCATCGTTGATGCTTGGCCGGTTTGTGCAACTGATTACTGCTCAGAGATCTTCAACATGAATATATCCAAACTGGAACAAAGGACGCTTCACGTCCTTGCCCAAGGCGGCCGCATTGTGCATTACCGCGACGAGCGGGGGCGCATCGGCGCAGTCGAATGTTATACCCGCGACGGGTATGTTCTGGTTGATTGCACCTTGGCTGTCTTTAAAAAACTCAAGAACAAACGCCTTATCTCATCGAAAGACGGGAAGCCCTATCGCATCAACAAAATGGGGCTCGAAGCCGTTCGCTCTCAATTCGACAACCAATAACGGGAAGAAGAAGGTCAAAAAAGTCCGTCCACAAAACGCAACAGACTTTTGCGCCGTCTCGACATGTCTTTCCGTGGCGCACACGTTACGGTGTTTATAAATGGCTCATTCCCCTGCGGGATAAGGTTGGAGTCGTTTTTACGCCCCACATGGCAAGGCACACAGCCGGAACCCAGCTAAACGCTCAAGGGGCTTCTCTTCGTACCATCATGGAACGGTTGGGGCATTCCGATGTTAAAAGTTCCCTACGTTATCAAGCGGGGGATGTTGGAAATGTTGATAAACTTAACAGTAGAAAGCGGCAATTTTGTTTCCTTGTTTTTCTTATCCATGAAAGTATTGATCCCCCACAATTCAGCATACGAAATAATGGCAGTAAGGTTGTTTTATATTTAATTTCAGCGGGTTGGACTGCAATCCTTTATAGAGCCTTTTGTTATCCTTTACAAAGATGTTGGCTAAGTATTACAAGTTATCATGCTATCTATTACAAGGCGTAGCGTTAAACATAACAAGCTTATGAGATAAGGCTTACAGGATGTTACGCAAAAGCAGACAAGACCCACTTGTTCGGGAGTTTATTCTTAGAAATGTGGGCAATCATCCAACCTCCATTGTTTCTTTAACAATGGGAGAGTTTGCTCGTTCACGACCAACTATTCTTGGTTATGTGGAAAAACTTGTAAGAGAAGGCTTGTTATCCTTTTCGGGGAAAACCTCTGCTCGTCGATATAAATTAAAACCACAAGTTGAAGAGACATATACCTTATCGATTGATTATCTTTGGAACGAAGACACCGTTTGGAGGGAGAAAATTTTCCCTCTGATGAATGGAAGGGTTAAACAAAACATTATAGAACTTTGTCAGTATGGCTTTACAGAAATGCTGAACAACGTTCTCGCTCACGCAACAAGCCAAGACGTATTTATTTTATATCGCCAAACGTACACCCATGTAGAGATGATGGTGATTGATAGAGGCGTCGGCATTTTTAAAAAGATACAAAAAGATTTTAACCTTGCTGATCCAAGGACAGCTCTTTTGGAGTTGTCCAAAGGAAAGCTTACTTCTGATAAAAGAAACCATGCGGGGGAGGGGATATATTTTACATCAAGAATGTTTGATAGATTCCAGATTAGATCGGGGAATTTATTTTATTCGAGAGCAAAAAGAGATGGGGATGATTGGCTTGTGGAGGTAAATGATCGCCTCGCTGATCGTAAGGGAACAATGGTTACGATGCTTATCAGGACGGATGCAGAATGGACAACGCAAGATGTGTTTGAAAAATTTCGGGGAGATGATTTGCGGTTCAGAAAAACACATGTGCCCATTAAATTAGCCCAGTATCCGGGGGAGCAATTTGTCTCACGCTCACAAGCCAAGAGATTGCTAGCTAGATTTAATGATTTTTCTGAAGTGTCCCTAGATTTTGCGGATATAGAGCAAATAGGCCAACCTTTCGCCGATGAAATATTTAGAATATTTAGGCGGGATCATCCAGAAATCGCAATTAGTATAGCGAACGCAAACAAAGCGATTATGGAGATGATAGCTTTTGTGAGTGACGAGAAAGAGAGCCAGAAGGAATTGGATCTTTTTTCGAAGTAATCTTTCCCCCACTTTTGCCAATGGTTCACGCAACGTTCTGCCTTTTTATGCAGAAGGCGCTTTTGGGGAAAATGAGGCATTAAGCCAATATCTATGCGAAGAGAATGGTGCTGCCGATAGGAATTACTCTCTCTCCCCCTCGGCGGCAGAGCCAGCCTCGGGGTCGCTCGTGGCGCCTGCGTCCTAACTTTTTTGTGTGCGCGAGGCGTACTTGCGTCCGCCTCGCGTTAATGAAGGACTTGTCGTGAACCTACTTCTCGTCGGTTCAATCGGCAATGCCATCATAAAAAAAGCCCCCAATCGGGCTTTGAACGTTCTGACACATAGGTGACGTTTTGTACCGGACACATGGGTTACACTTTTTCTCCTGATGCAGCAGGAGAAGGAGGCCGGAATGCCATGGAAGGAGAGTTCGGTTATGGACGAACG
>Ga0265297_10002137_pt1 | contig 41796 bp, 37 predicted proteins | sample Munlanlwell13791_FD_192502 | JGI IMG/M metagenome (GOLD analysis project Ga0265297, IMG submission 192502) | Leachate microbial communities from a municipal landfill in Southern Ontario, Canada - Leachate well 137-91 | ecosystem: Engineered > Solid waste > Landfill > Unclassified | place... | reverse complement strand
CGTTATGTAGCGCGTTATTTGCAAGGAATTTTAACCAAAAAGCAAATGATTACACAATTAGAACAACAAATAATTAATTTTGCCAAACGCCAAATGACTTGGTTCAATAAATATCCCGGCAAAAAAATAAGCTGGGTCAAAAACCCAGTTCAAGCTGAAAAATTGGTTAAAAAATTTCTATCCTAATTTTTTCTTAATAATCTCCCCTACAATATTGGGGTTTGCTTTGCCTTTTGATTCACGCATTGCAAGACCAATTAAAAATTGTAAAGCAGTTTCTTTTCCCTTCTTATAATCCTCAACTGGTTGGGGGTTATTTTTTATTACAATTTCAACAATCTTTTCTAATTCTCCGGTATCGCTGGTTTGTTTTAAGTTTTTTGATTCAATAATTTGTGACGGATCTCCTCCGGTTTTAAACATTTCTTTTAAAGCTTCTTGTGCTCCGCTTGAAGAAATATCTCCGATAAAAGTCATATAAATTAATTCTGCAAAATTTTCTGCGGTTATTTTTATTTCTCCGGCCACGGGCAAAAATTTAGGAAACTCAGTAATAATATAATTTGCGCTTAATTGTATTAATCTATCAATATTTGTTTTAATTTTACCGCTTTCTAGCCATCCCTTTAATTCACTGACTGTTTGTTCAAAAAAGTCAGCCAAATATTTAAAACTTATTAAAACATCGGCACTTTGTTCTGATAACTTATATTCTTCTATAAATCTTTCTTTTCTCGCAAACGGCAATTCTGGAATTTCTGCTTGTAATTTTTTAACTAATTCTTTTTTAATTTCCAATGGCGGTAAATCCGGTTCAGGAAAATAACGATAATCATCAGAAGTTTCTTTAATTCTTTGAGAAAAAGTTTCTGACTTAGAATCATTCCATCCGCGTGTTTCGTGAATAATTTTTTCATCATTTTCAACAGCTTTTTGTTGTCTATCAATCTCAAACTCAATTGCTTTTTCAACGGCCCTAAAAGAATTAAGATTTTTAACCTCAACTTTTGTCCCCATATTTAAAGAAATATTCGCTTCAACCCTCATCTGTCCTTTTTCCATGTCCGCATCGGAAATACCCAAATATTTAAAAACCAATTGCAGGTCCTGCGCGAATTTTTTTGCCTGCTCGGCGCCATGAATATCCGGCTCTGTGACCAACTCCATCAAAGGAACCCCTGCACGATTATAGTCTACTAACGAATAATCACCTTTGTCGTGAATTGATTTGCCGACATCTTCTTCCAAATGAATTCTTCTAATTCGAATATCGTCTAATTTCCCCTCCACACACAAAGGCGCTTCAAATTGCGTAATCTGATACCCCTTGGGAAGGTCGGGATAAAAATAATTTTTTCTTTCAAACCAAGTGTGCTCGGCGATTTTACAATTTAAAGCAAGCCCTGCCTTTATTACGTCGTGCACCGCCTCTTCATTGATTACGGGCATAGACCCAGGTTGTGCAGTACAAACTGGGCAGATATTAACATTTGGGTTCCCGACCTCTGTCGGGATCCCGACTGCGGTCGGGACGTTCAAACAAGAACAAAACATTTTTGTTTTAGTCTTTAATTCCACGTGGATTTCTAATCCAATTGTCGGTTCGTATTTATTCGCCATATTTTTATCTTAACATTTCAAAAATAATAAAAAAAGCCCCCTTACAAAAAGGGGGGTTCGAACTTTTTAAGTCCATTTAGGCCTTGTCCATATTGTTCTTTGTCGTCAACAATGTCGTTATTCGTCCATTCTTTAATCCAATCCTCTGTTTTAAAGATTTTCATCCCACTTTCTTCATTAGAACAGATGACCCTGATTAAGCCCGCATTAATAATCATTTTTTTGCAGATAAAGCAGGGGTAAGCAAAAACCTGTTTTTCGGTTTGAGGAACTGATCCAAAAATATACATGTCTCCACGCATTAGGCTTACTCCCGCCCTAGCAGCATTAATAATGGCGTTTTGTTCGGCATGAACACTTCTGCAAAGTTCATAACGCTGACCATGAGGAACATTAAGTCTATCCCTTAAGCAAAAACCATGTTCGATGCTGTCTTTGGTTTTTCTGGGAGCGCCAACATAACCAGTCGCAATAATTTGATCATCACGAACAATTAATGCTCCGATTTTACGACGAAAACAAGTACTTGGTTTTGCCACCTCCCCAGCGATACCGAGATAATATTCATCTCTAGAAATTATTTTTTCCAAGGTACTCCCTCCTTAATTAAATTGGTGATATTATGCTTTATTTTTTAAATAATCCGTAGCTGCTAAAACTGCTTTTGCGCCTTCGCCACAGGCAATTATAATTTGTTCATATTTAATATCGGTAATATCTCCCGCAGCAAATAATCCCGAAGTTTTGGTGTTGTTATCTTTATCGATTACAATTTCACCGATTTTGTTTAGCTCAACTAATTTTTCCGCAAAACCAGCTTTCGCTTCCATGCCAACAGATACAAATACCCCCTGAACCTGTATTTCTGTATCCTTGCCAGATTTTCTATCTTCATAAATCAAACTTTCTACAAATTTTGTGCCTTTGATTTCTTTAACTGAAACATTGGTAATAAATTCTACAATTCCACTTTGCGCTAATTTGTCTTTAGTTATTGGGTCTCCTTTCATTTCTTCAAAAAAATCTAAAATGTAAACTTTTTTGGCATATTTTATCATATCCAACCCCACATTAAATCCCGCATTACCTCCGCCAATAACTGCTACATTTTTATCTTTGAACATTGGCGCATCACAAGTAGAACAAACGCTTACGCCCTTGCCTTTAAACTCTTCCTCTCCCGGAACATTTAATAATCTCGGAATTTTCCCAGTGGCAATTATTACCGATTTTGCCTCATAGGTTTGTTCTCCGTCATTAAGAATAAAATTGTCTTTTTCTTTATCTAAATCAATAACTTCTTTATTTTCTTTGATTTCAATTTCAAAATTATGTAAATGTTCGGTCATTTGTTTTATTAAATCCGTTCCAGAAATTTTTTGGGTTCCAGGCCAATTTTCAATATCAATTGCTTTAGTAATCTGCCCACCCCATTCTTTAGTAATTAGGAGCGTTTTAAGCTTTTTTCTTGCAGCATAAATACCAGCCGTGATTCCGGCCGGTCCTCCGCCAATAATTATAAGGTCGTAAATCATAATTTATTTGATATTCAATAGTTGGTTTATTCTTTCCTGATTAAAACCAATAATAATTTCTCCATTAATATCCGCAACCGGCACGCCATATTGACCAGAGCGGTCAATCATTTCTTTTTGTGCAACTAAATCTTGTGACACATCAATATCCTCAAATTCAATATTATGTTCCTTCAAATATCCCTTTAATGCTACACAATAAGGACATGTTGGCGTTGAAAATACGCGCACTTTTGGTTTTGCTTCCATTATATTTTAATACCTTCTTTAATTTTATTCATCAAATCATCGACCATTTTCTCTAGTTGTTGTTTTAGGCTTTCTTTCCCTTTGTCTATCGCTTTTTGAATCGCTTTATCTAATAAATCTTTTGCTTTATTCAAATATGTTTCGTAAATACTTTTTAACTTTTCTGCTATTGCCGGTTTTCCACCAGCAACCATTTCTTCAATTTCTTTCGCTTTTTCTTCGGCATATGTTTGGTATTTTTCTGCTCTTTTCGTTGCGTCAAAAGTAAAAAATAATACTATTTTTTCCCACCAAATCTTTAAAAAATAAAGCTTACTGTCTGGCTTGAAATTATCAGAAAAAGAAGCAGAAACATGACTTGCGCCAATTATAAACCCTAATAAAACTATTAAGATAATTGCTCTTTTCATATATTTTTTATTATTTTTTAAATAAAAATTATTCGCAACTACCGTTGGCTGCAGTAGTATCGGTGCTTAACGACTGCGAACATTCTGTTGGTTCGGTTTTAAATCCGGCACAAACTCCCGCTTTGTATCCTTCTGCGCTTCTGCTTCCAGTAAATTCTTTTTCATTAATTAAAAGCATTGGCGAGCCCTGGACACTGTATTTTTCATTCAACGCCACTTCGTTTGCCAACAATGTTATTGCTTCGTCTTTTTGACAGGTTTTAATCTTTGCTATATCAACACCTGTCTTTGTAGCAACTGCCTCCCAACAAGTATCTGCATCGCTAGAAGCACAGGCAGTATTAACTCCTAACACAAAATTCCAAAGTTTGTCCGGTTGATATTTTTGCACACACAATTCTCTGACGCCCTGATTTAGTTCTTGAATTCCGTGCATTGAACAATATTTGTTTTCTTTATCCAAACAATAATTTGAACCTCCGCCATTATAATTGCTGTAAATTACATAATGTAATTGAACATCCGCCTTATCTTTTAACAAATTATAAACTGGAGCCATCGCATCTTCTGCTTGATTGCCATACGGGCAAAAACTCATTACAAATAACATTGCTGTTGATTTTTCTTCTTTGGGAATGTCTTTGGTTGCTTGTTTATTTTCCTCTTCCTGCGAAGTAGCCTCTACGCCTTGCGGAAAAACAATTTTACCGTCTTTAGTTATATAACTATAATATTCCTGGCCCTGAAGTTCAATTTTTATCATATAAACGCCGTTCTTGCTCGTAATTTCTTTAAATGTTGCAGTTACTTGTCCCTGTAAAACATCGTTATTAATAACATTCATAGCAATTTCTTTCGCTTTGTCCTTAGAAATCACATTTGTTTTTAAATAATAAAGTCCGGATGCGATTCCTAACAACACAATAACTATGATAACCGGCACTATAATTTTTTTCACTTTCTCCATGTTTTTATTTTACTTGCTTGTCCCATTTAGCGGGATTATTATATTTATTAATCGCGTCTTTAAGCGCTTCAGTGACTAATTGAGCGCAATGAATTTTAAGTGGGGGTAATTTTCCTAATTCATTTGAAACATCTTGAAAGTTAATATTAAGCGCCTGCTCCATTGTTTTACCTTTTGCCAATTGACAAATCATATCCGAAGAAGCAATCGCTGAAGCACAACCCAGTGTTTCAAATTTAATATCCGATATTATCATTTGTTTCTTGCTTCTTGCCTGCCTCGCCGGTAGGCGAGTTTCTTCTAATTTAATATATAAAGTCAACAAATCTCCGCACCGCGGATTACCCGCCTTACCAATTATGTCCGCATCGTTAATTTTACCAAAAAATTTCGGATTGGTAAAATGTTCCATTATCTTCTTATTATAAATGCTCATAATAAATTTCTAATTATTTTAATTATTCTAATCAAATCCCAATTACCTAATATTCAAGCGTTTTAGACTAATTAGAATAATTGGGTCAATTAGGTTAATTATCTTCCAGATATCTTGCGAAGCTTTTCGACAACTTTCGGCAATGTCTTTACAAATTGATCAATCTCTTTCATGGTTGTATATTTGCCTAGACTGATTCTTAAACTTGAATGTGCGTCCAAATCAATAAGCCCCATAGCAATTAAAACATGAGAGGGCATTAATGCCGTTGAGGTGCATGCTGAGCCAGTAGAAACTGCAAACCCTTCTTGATCTAGGGCAATCACTAAACTTTCACCCTCTACGCCTAGAAAACTAAAATTAACAATACTAGGAAGTTGGTCTTCTGATTTTTTCGGCCCATTTAGTTTACTGCCTTGTACATTATTTAATACTCCTTTTATTAGTCTGTCTTTTAATTTTAACATTTCTAGAGTATTGGCCTTGGTATGTTTAATTTGAGAAATTGCCTCACTCATTCCTACAATTCCCGCCACGTTTTCCGTGCCAGCCCTTAAGCCCCATTCATGACTTCCGCCAAGAATTATGGGCATTATTGGCGTACCTTCCTTTATGTATAAAACTCCAACTCCTTTTGGTCCATAAATTTTGTGTCCTGACAGGGTTAATAAATGCACGCCCAAACTGTTAACATCTAAATCAAGCCAATTTGCCGCTTGAACTGCATCAGTATGAAAATAAATTGGATGTTCTTCAATCTTATTTATTTCAGCAATTATTTTTCCGATTTTTTTAATTGCCTGAATAGATCCTACTTCATTATTTGCATACATAACAGAAATTAAATCTGTTTCCGGAGTAATTTCTGCTCTGAGATCATCAATATTAATCAGTCCGTCCGGACCAACCGGCAGATAAACAACTTTAACCCCTTCCCTTTCCAGGTCCTTAAACACTTCTAGAACTGCCTTATGTTCTATTTTTGTAGTAATTACCTGTGTTTTCTCTCCTGCTTGTTTTTTGCGTCTTATTGCCTTAATCACTCCCCTGATTGCTAAATTATCGCTTTCAGAGGCAGAACCGGTAAAAATAATTTCTGTTGGTTTACAATTCAAAAATTTTGCCACTTTTGTCCTGGCCCCATCAATAGCTTCACTTGTCTCTTGGCCAAATTTATGTATAGACGAAGCATTGCCGAATTTATTTTCTAAATATGGCATCATTTTCTTCAAAACAGAACTATCCAGCGGGGTTGTAGCTGCGTAATCAAAATAAATTTTCTTTTTCATAAAACTATATTACCAAAAAGCCCAAACCTGCGCAAATTAGAACAATAGCAACAACTTTCTGAATCAGAAATTCTTTACTAAATTGCTCTTTAATGCTTGGTATTTTTTTAAATAATAATATTGCTAAAATCAACACAAATAAATATTGAAGCCCCTGCAATGCATTTACAATAGAAATACTTCCCAAATATGCTGCCCCGTAAATAAACAAGCTTCCTGCCGCATTTAATATTCTGCTCAACATAAAAAGCTTTGTTGTCTGTGGCTTTGACTTTTTGGTTTCGGAAAAAATTATTGTCCTATTCTTTTTGGACAATAACAACGTTAAAGCAATTATTGCCACGCCAACCCTCACCCAAACCAAGCCACTGATAAAATTAGTACCCAAAAACAGATATTTGGTCGTCACCCAGAACAATGCGAAAAACAATCCAGCAAAAACTGCCATCCACCAAATTTTTTTTTCTAACTTTCCGCCCCTCTTAAAACCGATAATCAAACTTCCCAATACCAACAGTATAAAAGCAATAATTTGATTATTGGTTAAATATTCTTTTATAACCAAAGAACTAAAAATCAAAATAAAAATTGAAGTGAGTGCGCCGACATACGGAACAATTCTAGATACCTCGCCCTTATCGCTATCTAATGCCTTATAAAAAAATATAAATGCTAAAATTTGAAAAACCCCCGCAACTAAACTCCAAAAAACTTCTGCACTGTCCGGCATTACGAACCCAAATGGAATTAAAATTAAAATGCCAGCTCCCATTACTCCCACATAAAAGGCATAGGTAATTGGATTAGTTCTAGGCCCAGATAAAACATATTTGTCCAGAATAAAAACCATTCCATAGAAAAAATGCGCTAAAACTAAAAGTAAAATCCAAATCATAATATATTTACTGCGTTATTTTTACAGATTTCCGCATAAATTTTACTGCTTGAGCGCAGAGTGCGTTTTAATCCATTTTTGTAATCAATTTCAATTAATCCAAATTTCGGCAAAAATCTTTTGTTCCATTCAAAATTATCTAATAAAGACCAGTGAAAATATCCCCTAACATCTACCCCGTCCTGCATCGCTTTATGAATCCACTCTAAATGATCAATTATAAATTTTGCGCGTTTCTCGTCTTCGGCATCAGCTAAACCGTTCTCGGTAATATAAATTGGCTTATGATATTTTTTTAAATCTTTCAAAACATGATAAATCCCCTTAGGCACAATTTTCCAACCCATATCTGTAATTTCTGAACGACTAAAAATATAACCCAATAAAGAAACGGCAAAATAATAATTTATTCCGATAAAATCTTGATAATTTTTAATTTTACTGAGAAACCAATAATTCCATTTGTAATTTAAAAATAATTTTATAATACCTCTGTACCAAATATTGTTTGAAGCGATTCCTGCTTGTGCTTGATTTGAAATTTTATGAATTTTTTCATATGCCAATTTATGTGCTTGAACTAATTGCTCTAAAATTTTATTCATTTTAGAATAATTTTTTATAAATGGAGGCCAGTCTCCCTTTAAATAGCAATGGAAAGAATAAATATTCGGTTCGTTTATGGTAATCCAAAATTTAACCAAATCTTTATATTCCGAAACAATTTTTTCCGCAAATTTAGCAAAATATTCTGGCGCTTTTGGATTTAACCACCCGCCTTGCTCTGCAAGCCATGCCGGCAAAGTCCAATGATATAAACTAACGAACGGTTCCAATCCGCGCTTTTTTAAGGCCAAAATTACTTTACGGTAATGCTCAATTTCATTTTCGTTAAATCTTCCCTGTTTGGGCTCGATTCGAGCCCACTCGATTGAAAATCTGTGGGCATTATTATTCATTGACTTGGCTAGGTCAAAATCTTCTTCAAACCGATGATAATGATCACAAGCAATACCTGCATCATATTTACCCCGCCCATGGCAAGATTTTTCTGCTTCGCTCCAATCATTTTCAATCCCGCCCTCAACCTGATATGACGAAGTTGCTGTGCCCCAATAAAATTTATCAGGAAATTTTAACATTATTGAATAATTAGAATATTATTATAATTTTCTGTTAAAATTTTATCAATCTTTTTATTTTTTATATTTAATCTGGTCAAATCAAACATATTTATTTCGTCGGTCTCCGCTTTTTCTAGAAAATACAGATAATTATTTGATTCATCAATTGCTAATTCGTTAATATAACTTCCAGAATATAATTCTGTGTCCGCCTCCTTATATAAATCAATTAAATGAATTGTTTCTTTGATTTGATTATTAGCCACTGCTTGTTCGGTATAAATAAACCCTTTTTCGCTTTCCATCCAAAGCTTATCACTAATTTTGTCTGTTGTTAAAATTGGTTTAAATTCTTTGTTTTCAAAATCTCCCAAATAAAGTTCGGTGATTTCCTTATTATTTTTAACGCTGTAAATTTCATAAAGGAAAAAATTTCCCGTAGGAGAAAAAAGTATATTTTGACAATTAGTCAATCCCTTTTCGCATCCTTTGGGGGTAATGTATTCGACTTTTTTATTCGAAATATTTATTCTGCCGATACTTTTTATATTAACCCCCGAGACGCCTTGAAAATAAATATGATTTCCGGTCCAATTTTTTAACAAAACAACATTATCGCTAAGAGCAATTAACAATTCAGCGTTTTCTCCATCAGCACGACTCGTCCAAATCTCTCTTTTGACTCCGTTTTTTTGAATTTCATCAAATGTTGATTCTTTTATCTCTTTAATCCAGCTGATATTATTGCCATCAGAAGAAAATACTATTGTTGAGGCGTCAATCGGTTGGTCTATTTTCTTTTCTGTTCCAGTTTTTAAATTAATTAAAAACGGCTCATAAAAAACCCTATTTGCAACCATATTATCGTCTAAAATTTGAATTGTTTCTTCTTTGGTTTTTTTTAAATAAACCATCTGACGATTATCGGGAGAAATAAATGTATATCGAGGCGGTTTATATTTATCTAAATCAACTTCTTGTGCATCTATGGTTAAAACTTTTTCTCCTTCGCCTTTACCGTTCAATAATATCAAATTTGCTTTGTTCTTATCTAGCCGATAATAAAAAACCCCTGAACCCAATTTAGGTGCAAGAAGTTTCCAAATAAATATGCCAAGAATTACACCGATCAACGCGGCTATTAAAATAAAGAAAGTTGTTCGCTTCCTCTCCATAAAATAATCTTAGCACAACAAAAACTTAAAATCAATAACTTATCCACAAGAAGAAAAACAGAACAAGGCTCCCAATGGGAGCCCTTATTGTGTTCAAATTTTTATTTATTTACCTCCGCTTAACCAGGAAGTAATTTTTTTAAATAATTTTTACAAAAAATCTTTTCCCTTTCTGAATTACGCTGTTTTTTTCTACAACCTCATCAATTGAGGTTATTTTTTTACCGTTTATTTCGATTGCTCCTTGTTTGATTAACCTCTTTGCGTCTCCTTTGCCCTCCGCAAGCTTTGTCTGAAACAAAATATCAATAATATTTGTTCCCGCTAATTTAAATTCCGGAATTTCATCGGGAATGTTTTTTTGTTGAAAAGTAGAAACAAAATAGTTTTTTCCTTCTTTTGCGCCCTTTTCTCCCCAATAAATTTTTGTAATCTCAAAAGCTAATTCCATTTTAATGTCCATCGGATTAATTGTTTCCAATAATAATTGTTTTTCGTATTCTCTGACTTTATATAAATCTGTCCGCGTACAATGCGCAAAATAAGTAATAATCAAATCATCAGAAATACTCATTACCTTGCCAAACATTTCTTTTGGTTCGTCTGTAAGATTGATTGTGTTTCCCCAACTGGAACTCATTTTCCTGCCATCCGTGCCAGCGATAAGATTTGTCATTAAAATATCTTGTGGTTCTTGGTTGTAAAAACCCTGTATTGTTCTTCCTGCCAATAAATTAAATCTTTGATCGGTTCCACCGAGTTCAACGTCTGCTTTCACCGCCACACTATCATATCCTTGCATTAAAGGATAAATTAATTCACGCAAAGAAATCGGTTTTTGCTCGTCTAATCTTTTTCGAATATTTTCACGAGCAATAAATTCTCCTAAAGAAAATTGATTTGCCAATTTGCCAATTTCCGCAAAGCCTAATTTTTTAAGCCATTTTGAATTATATTTAATCTCGGTTTTTTTGATATCCAAAATTTTTCCCGCTTGTTTAACGTAGGTCTTCATATTTTCTTTAATTTGTTTTTCGGAAAGCATCGGTCTTTCGCTGTCTTTATCTGAAGTATCACCAACCATGCCTGTAAAATCACCTATAATTAAAACCACCTGATGTCCCAAGTCCTGGAAATCTTTTAATTTCAGCAACACAACCGACCTGCCAATATGAATATTGGGACTGGTTGGGTCAATGCCCAGTTTTACGCGTAATTTTTTGCCAGACATCAATTTTTTCTTGAGGTTCTTTGCATCAATCGCTTCGCTCGTTCCTCTGGTCAAAATTTCATCTATTTTATTTTCGTTAACTTTTATACTCATGTTTTTTATTATAGCAAAAATTTATCTTACGTGTTTAAAATAAAAATGCTGAAATTAAGAATACTGGCAAAAGTTGCCCATAATAAATAGGGTAAAAATAAGTATCCAGTTAATTTTTTGAATTTGAATAATTTGATTGTCAAAACTAAAATCAAAATCCATAAAACTACAATATCCAAAAACGCAAAGAACGGACTTTTTAGTCCGAAAAACAGAACTGACCAGAGAAAGTTAAGAAATAATTGTGTAATAAAAAGTTTTACCAGGGATTTATTTTGCCAAATTAAATATAAGACAATACCCATTAACGCATATAAAATCGTCCAAACCGGAGCAAAAAGCCAGCTTGGTGGTTGAAATATTGGTTTTTCCAAAGAAGTATACCAACTCGAAGATACTGCCGGACTAGTAAAAAACGCCCCGCCAATTCCAATAATCTCACAAACCACAATACACAACGCTAATTTTAATATTTTCTTTGTCATAAGATTTATTTTATTTTTTTATTTGGCTGCGGGACTAAGATTCGAACTTAGATCGACTCCTTCAAAGGGAGCTGTCCTACCATTAGACGATCCCGCAATAAATTACCTTCCGCAAATCTCTACTGCTGCTAATTCCATGTTAATTTGCTGGAAGGAAGAACGCTTCATATCATACAAGGTTTCAATTAAAATTTCAATAATTTTAGATAATTCCTGCAAAGAAAATTCTCCGGATTGTTTTAGTGCGGTATTCAATTGTTCGACATTTAATTCTTCTTTGATTAATTTTGACAAATCATTACTTACCCTTAATAACATCAATTTTCTGAAATAGTTTATCAATGATTCTGTAAATTGCATTAAATCATAACCCTGATTTACAAATTTATCAATAAACAATAGCGCTTCACTAAAATTTTTCTTTGCTAGTAAGTCAACAAGTTTAATTGCTAAGCTAATATCTACAATCCCTAAAATATGTTCAATGTCTTCAACGGTGATTTCTTTGTCTCCACTGAACGCAATTACCTGTCCAAGCATACTTTCTGCATCACGCATAAACCCCTCGGAGTTTAGGGCAATAATCCTTAATGCTTTATTGCTAATTTTTATTTCTTCTTTTTTTGCAATCATTTCCAATTTTGTAATCACATCCAATAAAGAAAGTTTTTTAAAATCAAATCTCTGCACACGCGACAAAATTGTCGGAAGCATTTTGTGCGGTTCAGTTGTTGCCAAGATAAAAATCGCGTGCGCCGGAGGTTCTTCTAATGTTTTTAATAATGCGTTTGACGCTGCATCAGTCAATTGATGCGCTTCGTCAATTACAAAAATCTTGTATTTGCTATGTGTGGGCGCAAAACGCACACGTTCGCGCAATTCCCTAATTTCTTCAATTCCACGATTGGAAGCAGCATCAATTTCAATCAAATCCATTGCCCGATTTTCCATAATTTCCATACATGATTCGCATTTATTGCACGGTTCATAGCTTAAAGCATCGGCCCGCCTAGACCTGTTGGGACTGGTACAATTCACCGCCTTGGCCAAAAGACGGGCAACTGTTGTTTTGCCCGTCCCTCTTGGACCAGCGAATAAATAGGCATGAGCGACCTTATCTGTATTTAAAGCATTAATCAGTGTTTTAGTAACATGGTCCTGCCCGATAACTTCGGAAAATTTCTGCGATCGATATTTACGATAAATTACCTGATTGTTTTCCATTTGTTTTAATCTCCCTAAACACAATTAATTTATATCCTATAAAGTTCCATACCAACGATATGACCGTTGCCGCTACTTTTGAAGTATTGACCCATGCATTTTGACTCAAGCCACACGCAGGATTCATTAAACTGCTCATGGCATAAACTATTCCACTATTAATTAATGCTCCAATTAAACTAACAATAATAAATTGAATAAATTGAATAGTTTTATTTACATTCTGTTTATTTTTAAATGTCCAAAATTTATTCCAAAAATAACTGTGTACCACTGCAACCAAAAACGAAATTGTATTTAAAAAGAATATAATCTTTCCTTCATACGTCTGCCCTATCCACATCAACAAATTGAACACCCCAAAATCAACAGCGGTATTGGCTATCCCAACAACTGCATATTTGGCAAACTGGTAGACAATTAAAAATTTCTTGCCGATTAATTTAGCAAGATAAATTCCCAAAATCGTTAAACCTGGAAGGATTACAAATAGAACCAACAAAGACCATCCACCAAAACCATTTGCTTGAAGTATAAGAAATATAAACAAGGCAATAATTTCTCCCAAAACTATAAGCGCAATTAAATCCTTTTTTTGCATAAATTTGATTTCTATCTAAAATTTAATTCCTCCGGCAGGGTGTCTGCTCCTTCAGAAGAAATTTTATTGGAAATTTTTGATCTTTCAAAAATTTCTTTGTCTACAATTGATTTATCTTTACCGTATTTTAAACGAGACAATTCCTTAATTTTTGCTACAATTTGTGGATCGCTTTTCGCCGGTGGATTTGCTCTCATGTTGAAAGGGACGCTGGTTGTATTATTAATTAATAATTTAACATAAGCGTTAAAATTATCAATATTCAATAAGTCCTGCGCATCAAAAACTGGTTCAAATTGTTTAACCAAAAATTCCGCATCCTCGGCGCCAACACGATAAACCGCCATGCTTCCAACATTGCCAAAAACAGCATCTTTAATCTTTTCTTCCAATTGTCCGATAAATTGATGGGCAATAATCAAATTTAATTTATATTTTCTTGCTTCAGATAAAATTGTAGAAATCGTGTCAGTTGTAAAATTTTGAAATTCATCAATATAAAGATAAAAATCCGGTCTTTTTTCTTCTGGCGTATCTACTCTCGAAAACGCAGCCATTAAAAATCTTCCCACAATAATCAATCCCAATAGATAACTATTTAAATCGCCTAGTCTCCCCTTTGAAAGATTTGCAAGAAAAATTTTCTTTTCGTCCATTATTTTCCTAAAATCAAAAGCGCTTTTCTGCTGGCAAAGAATAGGCCGCATAATATCGTTAGCTAAAAATATATTTGTTTTTGATGTGATATATGGAACAACGTTTGCTAAAGAAGCTTCTCCCCCTGCCTTTTCCGCTTCTTTTTCCCAAAAATCTTTAACCACAATATTATTAGTTTTAGAAAGTTTATATTTTCTAAAAGACGTATCAGCCAAAACTTTCGGCACCTCCAATAATGTTGCTCCAGACTCAATATCATCCATCACCAATAAAAGCGCGCCACGCATATATTGTTGAAACACTGGACCAAGTCCTTCGGGGGCCTCGGGAAAAATTTTTTTGAATATATTTATCATTTCGTTAGCGAGAAATGTTTTTTGTTCCGGAAAATTCGGATCATATTCAAGCATATTTAAACCCATCGGACGTTCTGTGTCCCCAGGATTAAAATAAATTACATCTTCTGCGCGTTCTGGCGGAATCATGCCCAATATTTTTTCAATGTCTGAACCGTGCGGGTCAAGAAAACAAACCCCTTTTCCTGCTAAAATATCTTGCTGGGCCATATTTACGGCCAAAGTCGTCTTGCCTGTGCCAGTTTGTCCAATAATATAAAAATGTCTACGCCTATCATCGTTTGTCATTCTGATTTCAGTTTCTTCTCCTCTAAAAATATTTTTGCCGAGAATTATACCTTCCCTGGGCATGTTTGTTGGTGGAACTGATTCTTTTGATTTTATCCATTTTAGCTTTGGGGAGCTTAATTGGGTTAATGGAAAATGAAATATACTTGCAACTTCTTCACTGTTTAAAACCATTTTTTGTTTTTTACTGAATAATCTGAAAGAAAAATTGAAGCATAGTTTTTTAAATCTTTTTCCTTTCAATTTTTCCACTTTAAGGGAATTTAAATTTGGCGCACTAAATTGATGGAAAGAACCACTCATATGAGAAACTAATTCTTCGGCTCGTTCTTTCATTGATGATGAAAATAAAATCCTGATATTTACATCCAATCCGGTCTTAGAAGTTTTTGCCTGCAAGTATTTTATTGTTTCCTGTGCATCTGGAGTTATTTGTGGTTGTATTTGCGGTTCATCTTTTTTCGGCTTTTTCATTTCTTTGCCCTTTAAGGCGTCTTTAAATCCTTGCCCTTTATTCATTTTTTTAATTATTGAAAGTCCAAATTTATTCCAGTTTTTAGACGCTGATTTTAAAATAATTTGTATCGCTCCCCCTTCTCCCGATTCCGTAATTTTGCTTAATGCCGTAGAAATATTTTCCAGTGGATCAACTTCTAATTCTTTATATGTTTTAATCGGCAAAATATTATGTTTTTCTAATTTTAAAAACCCTCCGGCAGCAAAGCCAGTAGGGCTGAAAATATTATAATCTTCGGTTTTTTGAACAATTGCCTTGGGATAAAAACCGTAAACTTGTTTTTCAAGAAAAGTTTCGTATTTTTTGGGCACTGCCAAATAAAAAGAAATTTCTGAACCAGAAAAAGGTACTGCCATTTCTAATACGATATAGGGTTGTCCATATTTTTTCACCTTGTCGTGAAGTGCGCCCAAACTTGATAAAAATTGTTCCATCACCGCAATTTTATTTTTTTTCTCTTCAACAGATAAATCTTCTTTCGTCTCTTTCGGAATTCTAATTGAAAACAAACTCATATTCAGTGCCCTCATGATCAATCCTCCCTTCCGCCTCTTTTCAATTATTAAAATTAATACTAATCCACCGATTAGAAGAACTATCAATCCACTAACAATATAAATAAATTGCATCACGGTCATATGATTATATTTGTTTCAACTTGCCTTCTTTCACTAATTTATTATAAAGATGGTCAATCAATGCATCATGAAATTCATCCAATAAATACGGACTATCCAGATTTTTTGCAACTTCAACCGCCTCAACAATCCCCTTACCAAAAACCATCTGAATCAAAAGCTCAACTTGTCTTTCTTTTGGTTCGTCTTTCAATTTAATTGTTGCCCGCTGGACGGTCGGTTGAACGGGCAAAGAAACGTTAGGAACTTCTGTTATTTTTTCCTCAACAATTTCTTTTAATATCTCTCTTTGTTTTTCCGGACTTAACGTGTTTTCTTTTTGCTCTAATTTGCTTAAAGCTTCGGCTTTTTTTGCCTCAAAACTTTTTAATATTTCTTCCATATAATTTTAATTATACCACATAAAATGGTATAATTAAAACAAGTTCTAAGCACTAAACTCTAAATTCTAAATTTATGAAAAAACTTTCACCTGTCCTAGCAATATTGGCGGTTTTATTAATGTTGACTTTGACAACAATCAGCCAAAAACAAGAATCAGCCATTATGGACGAAGTAGCCCACATTCCTGCCGGTTATTCTTATTTAACACAAAAAGACATGCGTCTAAACCCGGAACACCCACCATTGTTGAAAGATCTTTCCGCCATTCCTGCACTTTTTATGCAAGATATTAATTTCCCCAAAAATCTGACGGCATGGACAACTGAAGTAAATAGTCAATGGGATTTTGGATTTAAATTTCTATACAAATCCGGAAATGATGCTGATAAAATTATTTTTTGGTCAAGAATCCCAATGCTATTACTCCTAATTCTGTTGGGATTTTTTATTTATCGCTGGACTAAAAAATTGTATGGTAAAATCCCCGCTCTTTTCGCAACCATTTTGTTTACTTTTTCGCCGACATTTCTTGCACACGGCAGATATGTTACCACCGATGTCGGGGCAGCTTTTGCATTTTTCTTTGCTTCCTACTTTTTTATAAAATGGATTAAAAATCCAACCGGCAAAAATTTATTTTGGGCAGGAATTTCTTTTGGCATCGCCCAGCTTATAAAATTTTCTTTAATATTATTGATTCCTTATTTTGGAATTTTAATTTTAATCTGGATTTCTATTAAGTGGCAAGAAAATAGACAATTCTGGAAAATATTTTTCAAATATATTGGTTTGTTTCTTATTGTCTTGGTTATTGGTTATTTATTAATATATCCTATATATATGTTCCATACCGCTAATTATCCCGCCGAAAAACAAATATCCGACACAGCTTCTATTGCTTCTACGTTTCCGCTTAAACCAGCCGGAGATTTGGTAACATGGATGTCTAAACAGCCCATATTAAGGCCATATGCTCAATATACGTTAGGGTTGTTTATGGTTTTTATTAGAGCAACTGGTGGAAATACAACCTATTTTTTGGGAGACGTGACTAATCAGGGATGGAAAAGCTATTTTCCAATTGTTTATGCAATTAAAGAACCATTAGCATTACACATTTTTACAATTATTGCTCTTTTGGTTTTGACGGTTAGTGGAACATTCGCTGCATGGAAAAAAATATTTAAATCATTTTCGCAATTCTTAAAAAATAACTTTACCGAAGTCGCAATGATAATTTTTTTGGCAATTTATTGGGGAGCAAGCATCACCAGCAATCTTAATATTGGAATCAGGCATATTTTGCCGACTTTTCCCTTTGTATATATTTTGATTTCCGGACAAATCAAGAAATTGTTTGAAAAAATTCACAATAAAAAATTGTTTAGGGTTTGTGGTTTAGGATTTGGAATTTTAATGATATGGTATGTTTTTTCTTCGATTTCATCTTTTCCTTATTATTTAACTTATTTTAATGAATTAGTGGGTGGAAATAAAAACGGTCACATTTATGTAACCGATTCAAACCTGGATTGGGGACAAGACCTAAAAAGATTGACCAAGTGGGTTAATGAAAACAATATTTCTAAAATTTATCTTGATTATTTCGGAGGAGGAGATTATAAATATTATTTAGGTGAAAAAGTTGAAAGCTGGTGGGGGGACCGTAATCCCAAAGAAGCAAAAGGAAAATGGTTGGCGATTTCTGCCACCTTCATGAAGCAGGGTCAGGCACAACCAACAAAAGGCTGGAACGAACCAACGGATTTCTATGCGTGGTTAAATCAATACGAGCCCATTACTGTTATCGGTAATTCAATTTTTGTATATCACATTCAATAATTACTTATAGTAAATCCTGTTTTCAATCCGTAGGTCAACATACTGAAGATTGGTTCTGTCTTTGATTTTTTCGTTTAAACCAACTTTTAGCACTAAAAGCTGGTTTTTTATATCTCTTTTTAGGCTAAATAAAACATACCAACCCTCATTTGTTATCGCCTTTAATTCTTCTATTGGATAAGAATTGATGCTAAAACTTAATATTTTCAAACCGATTTCAGAAAATAAATTTTTATTTATCTCTAAAATAATATCAATAAAACTTTTTTCCAATATTTGATTACCCAGTTCATAATTTCTATTGGAATAATCCTGAATTATAATAATCAAACTTCCGCTCGTCATTGGTGCATCTTTAAAAATAATTCCATCTTTGTTGAAATAAAAGCAACCTCCAAAATTCTGCCTACAAATAATTCCCGCCCCTTCTTCATCTATCCGGTCCATTTTTTTTTCAAAAAGCCCTTGAAGAATATGCGAAGAAATTAATATATAAATAATTACTGCTAATATAAAAAGAGAGATAATCCAAATTATCACTCTTTTACGAATTCTTTTTTTAGCTTTTTTTATTTTGTAGTGATACATTTTAATCCTGTATATTTACGTAAAACTTTCGGCATTTTGATACTTCCGTCTTTTTGCTGATAATTTTCAATAATTGCAATTAATATTCTGCCAATAGCAAATGCTGTTCCGTTCAAAGTATGGACCAATCTTAACCCCACAACCCTGTCTTTATATTTAATGTTTAATCTTCTTGCCTGAAAATCAGTACAATTAGAACATGAATGAGTTTCTCGATATTCGTTTTGCCCCGGCATCCATGCTTCAATATCATATTTAGCCGCTGCTGGATCACCTAAGTCGCCAGTACAGATATCAATTACGCGATAAGGAATTTTTAATTCTTTCATTAATTTTTCCTCTATGGATAAAATTGATTCACGTTCTTTTTGAGAATTTTCTGGCGTAGAAAACACAAACATTTCCACCTTATCAAACTGATGCACCCTTAAAATTCCCCTTGTGTCTTTGCCATAAGAACCAGCCTCCCGCCTAAAACAAGTTGAAAAAGCAATATATTTCTTTGGTAAATCTTTTTCTTCAAAAACCTCATCGGCATGCATCGGACCAATTGATTGTTCAGAGGTTCCGGTCAAATATAAATCATCTTTATCAAAATAATAAATTTCATCTCCGCCACGCTCCATATAACCCATTGCTTTCATCATTTCTGGCTTAATCATTACTGGTGGCACAATAGGAACAAATCCTTGTTTTCTAGCGATATCCATTGCCAGTTGAATTAAACCAAATTCTAATAATGCTAAATTACCTTTTAAATATCCAAATCTTGCACCAGAAACTTTTGCAGCACGTTTTACATCAATAATATTCAATTTCTCTGCAATTTCTAAATAATCTTTGGGTTGAAAATTAAAGTTCGGTTTTTTGCCTATTTCTCGCAAAACTTTATTGTCCGAAGCGTCTTTTCCAACGGGAACATCATCCAACGGAATGTTCGGAATTTGCGAAAACAGGATATTAAAATTCAATTCTGCTTTTTCCAATTCCGGCTCTAATTCCTTAATTTTGACTTTCAGTTGTTTTGCTTGTTCAATTTGATCTTTGCCTAATTTTTTCTGTTCGGCCCTTAATCTTTCAATCTCTTGAATTAATTCTCTTCTTTTTTTATCTAATTCTAAAACTTTATCAATATCAACTTTTGCCTGCTTGTTTTCACAAGCAGTTTTTACTTTTTCCGAATCTTCTCTTAATAATTTTATATCTATCATAAATTTATAATCCTAATTCATTACATATTTTCTTCATCGCCCCTAACCCTATTTTGACAAATTCTTCTAAATTTAAACCCGCATCAACACATTTGCTAATTATTTCTCTTTTTGCGCCCTTAGCAAATCCTTTTTCTTTAAAACGATTTAAAACATTTTCTGCGGTTAAATCCACAATCTTTTTGCTTGGAAGAACTAAAACCGAAGCAACAATTAGTCCGGTTAACGGATCCACCGGCAATAATGTTTTTGCTATTAAGCTTTCCGGTTTTAAGCCATGCATTTCGTTGTGAGTTTTAACCGCTTTACAGATTTCTTTATCAACCCCTAATTTTTCCAACATCTCCGCGCCGATAACAGAGTGCTGTTGAGGATTATCTTTGGTTAATTCATAGTCAATATCGTGAAGTAATCCAGCCAATCCCCACATCTCAATATTTTCGTTGAAGTGTTGAGCAAACCCTTTCATGCATGCCTCAACGGCAAGACAGTGTTTGATTAGGTTTTGATTTTGAATTTTTTCTTGGACTAATTTTAATGCTTCCTCTCGTGTCATATTATTCTTTGGGTTTCATTGTGGGGAACAAAATTATTTCTCGCAATGTTTTTGAATTGGTTAATAATACCGTTAATCTATCAATGCCAATTCCAATTCCTGATGCTGGAGGCATACCATATTCTAATGCTTCGATAAAATCTTTATCATATTGGTGCGCTTCTTCATTTCCGCCCCTTCTTTCAATTTCCTGTGCTTTGAATCTTTCCGCCTGATCTGCTGGGTCATTTAATTCTGAAAATCCATTTGCTAATTCTATGCCATTAACAATTAATTGAAATCGAGCAGCTCTTTTATCGTCTAATTTTTTAGCCAAAGGCGAAATTTCTACCGGATGATTAATTACAAAAGTTGATTCAATAATTTTTCCAAACGCCTCTTTTTCATTTCCGTTTTTAACAATATCACTATATTCAACGCGTTTAAACGGCTTTTTAAATAATTTATTGTCTAAAGAATTCAGCAATTTTTCCGCGAAATCCATCATTGTTTCATAATTCCAATAAGCAGCGTAAAATTCTAACATTGTAAATTCTGGATTATGTTCTCTGTCCATGCCTTCGTTTCTAAAATTTCTGTTCAATTCATAAACCCTGTCAAATCCACCTACCAACAATCTTTTTAAATATAACTCTGGAGCAATACGTAAATATAAATCCATATTCAGTGCGTTCAAATGCGTTTTAAACGGCTTTGCCTTTGCACCTCCCGCCATGGTTTGAAGCATCGGCGTTTCTACTTCCGAAAATCCGTTCTCGTCTAAAAATTTTCTGATTTTTTTAATAATTTCCGAGCGTTTTATAAATTTATCCTTAACTTCTCTATTTTGGATTAAATCTAAATATCTTTTTCTAAATCTTTCTTCAACATCTTCAAGTCCGTACCATTCACTCGGAATCGGCATTAATGCCTTGGTTAAAATTCTCCAACTTAACACTTGCAGAGTTTTTTCTCCTTTTTGCGTTAAAAATAGTTTTCCCTTTACCTCAATAAAATCACCTAAATCAATATTATTGATAAATAAATCGTAATTTGCATCACCAATCAGATCTTTTTTAAAATATAGTTGGATTTTAGCATAACCGTCTTCAATGTGACAGAAAATCGAACCACCGTGCCCTCTTAATGAACGCACCCTACCCACCAAGGTTATTTCTTTGCCTTTTTTCACAACACCTTCCTTGTCTGGTTTGCCAGAAAGTTTTTTAAAATTATCTAACGCTTCTGCGTTTGTGTGTGTAAACGAAGTATTTGCCGTATATGGGTCCATACCGGCCTGTTTCAAATTTTCCAGTTTTTGTATTCTAATTTTTCGGATTTCTTCTAAATTATCCATACTTTTATAATATCATATTTTGTCTTTCTGGGCTTTTTTGATTGCTTCGCGGACGCCGGCTAAATCTATTTCCATTTTCTTTTTAACTTGCGCTTGCGTAGGTGTTTGCGGTTTTTTTTCTCGTTCTTTCTGCAAACAAGCCGAACAATATACCGGCCTCTTGCCATCGGGCACAAAAGCTACTTTTGTTTTCTTTCCACAACCAGAACAAGTGGTTTCAAATTTCTTTTTTGCTTCAATCTCTTCATCAGTTTCATTCCAACGTGCAATTTTTTCTTCAACAATCTTACGCGGTATAGTATATCTTTCTCTGGAAATTTTAATTGCTTTGTCTTTATACGTTTTTTCTGGAACCGGCGGTATTTTTAATGTTAATGCACTAAAAGCCCTCGAGGCAAAACCATTAATCATTAATTTCAAATAAATATTGTAATTGGGGATATTAACCAAATCGTCAATTGTAAATGCCGGCAAAAATTCTTTTTCCAAGAACTCTGCGTCATCAGCGCCGACACGGAAAGAAATTATGGTGCCGACGTTTCCAAAAACCGCATCTCTTACTTTTGTATTTTTGCCCTTATCCCCCATTGTTTCGAGTTGTGAAACATACTGATGCGCTAAAACCAGACAAAGCTTGTATTTTCTTGCTTCGGACAAAATTGTCGCAAAAGCATCGGTGGCAAAATTTTGGAATTCATCAACATAAAGATAAAAATCTTTTCTTTCTTCTTCAGCAATATCAGCCCTGCCCATAGCAGCCAATTGTAATTTTGTAATTACTAAAGCACCTAATAACTGTGAGGCGTCTTCTCCAATTTTTCCTTTGGACAAATTAACAATTAAAATCTTCTGATTATCCATTATCTCACGCATATCAATCGAGGATCTAACCTGTCCAATGATATTTCTAATAAGCGGGGTTGTGATAAATTGCCCGACTTTATTTTGAATCGGTGAAACTGCCTCCTCTCTAAATTTATCGGGATATTTAGCAAATTCATTGTTCCAAAATGATTTAACTCCTGGATCGGTAATTTTTTCAAGAACTTTTTGTCTGTATTCTTTGTCGGCCAATAAACGATTAATACCCAAAAGCGTTGCTCCTGGATATTCCAATAATGCCAAAATTGAATTTCTTAAAATGTATTCCATTCTCGCCGACCAAACATCCGGCCAAATTTTCTTAAACACACCCATAAGCCCCGATGCAACCAAAGACCTATATTCTGGATCAACTTTTTCCATAATATTAAAAGTGATCGGATAATCAATATCTGCGGGGTTAAAATAAATTACATCATTAACTCTATTTGAAGGAATATAATCCAACATTTTTTCCGCAAATTCTCCGTGAGGATCAACCACTGCCAATCCCTTTCCGCTTTGAATATCTTGAATCGCCATATTTTTCAAAAGCTCTGATTTTCCAACTCCCGTTTTCCCAATAATATAAATATGCTGACGGCGATCTTTTGTTTTAACGCCAAACTTAACTTTCTGATTGCGAAAATTTGTTTCTCCTAAAATTGTTATTTCTTGTTCGTTATTCATAAATTTAGATCATTGGAAGATCGGATGGGGGGCTACCCTTTTTTGCTCCAATCTTAGATAATTTTTCTACCTCCACAAATGTTCCGGGAATGTGAAATACAGTTGCCAATTCTTCAATATTAAAAACAAACCCCCTGGTCTTAATTTTGTGACCCGGAAAATACCTTCGTTTAAAAATTTTTACAAAGTGCCTTCTTTGAGCGGGTTCTCTTCTCTTTTTGAAAATCTTGCCTCTGCCAGGCGTGGTCTTTTTGTTTGCCTTAAATCCATTCAAGTTTTGGGTATTAAATTGACGAAAAAATCCTGCAGCTACTGTTGGTTTGTCTTTATCAAAAATATCTTTCGGTGCCCAATATAAAAATCTGATCATGGTTTTAAAACCAATTTTAGCAATGTTTTTTTCTACCGCAGTGGCTATTTCTTTCTGTCCCGGAGTTAAAAATGGAATAACACTTTTTTCTTCTTTTTTCGCATCTTTAATATCTCCGCTTCCGCCAACAAAAAATCTTATAATTTCGTCGACAATAGCATGAATCCAACTATTACTTTCCTCAATAATTAAGAATCTATTTTTCTTGTCAGCTTTTACTGTCTTGCCCGCCATCTTAGCAACCAATTTTTCTCCCTCCTCTTTCCACTTATCATCAGTCGGACTAATCAAAATATGTATGCCAATACTTTCTTGCGGATTCAAACTACTTAAAAATTCAAAAAGTCCGGCAATTGGATCAGTTCTTTCTTCGGCTTCTTTGTCTTCAAAAAATACAGGATAGGTTCTGATGGGATAAGCATCTTCTTTATTTAAAATTAATTCTGTGCCCCAAGCATCTAAATCTTTAGTCGGAACCTCAGATGGAAGGTCGGACATATAATCTTCAACTTCCGTAATTTCTACTTGCGGATATTGTGCATACAAATGTGATTCAACTAAATTTCTATATTTAGATTCTGTCCTAATATAAAAACGAATTTCTCCACCATGACCCAAAATTTCAATACTAAACCACGGTGCCAATGAACCTTTTAAATATCTATCTTTTTTCTTTGGATCCTTCTGCGCTGCATGAAGTCCAGCAAAAAACTGTTCCATTGCTTTTGGGGTTTTGGCCACTTCTCGAGGAAATTTTATCTCCAACATAATCCATTTTAATCCCATTAAATATTTTCTGGTCATATAACCAAGCCAATATTTATTTAAAAATAAAAAAAGAGCCACGGGGACAATAATCCACCAATAGCTCACGAATATATATTTATAGATGCTTAAAGCTTCAGTCATGAAATAATTAGATTGCTTACCCGCCCAAAACTGGAGCGTGATGATGTTGGCAAGTTAAATTTTAAACTAGCAAATCAAGCTATCGCGTATTTGCCTTCTGCGGTTCTTTTTATTTTAGAAGATCGATGCAGGTTTAAAATAATTGTGTTCGGTTTAACTTGTCGTTTTGCCAAGACCGAATCAATAATTTCTTTTTTACTCATCGGTTTCTTGTTTTCTGCCAAAATCTTGTGAATAACGTCTTCAACAGTTCCTGCCTCATACCCCCAATCGGTTAAAGCATAAGTGCCACGGCCGACCAAAACAAATCTCGGATCTTTAATCAATTCATTGTGAACTGTTTGTATATATGCTGGTCTATTTTTAAACGAATTATTTATCATTTCAGTAATTTTGGTGAAATGTTTTGGTTCGCCACCTTTTTTAAGCATCAAATACGCCCTATCTTTAACGCCTTGTGGGGCAATATCTGGCCAAGAATTTAATCCAATCTCATTAAAAATATTTTTATCTATACTCTTAGAAATCTCTAAAACCACTTCAAACATTTTTGCCGGATAATTAGAGTGCTTTTTAAAAAGCAAATCCATTACTTCAGATTCATGAAAAACTTTATTGTTTTTCTTAAAATAATCAATTAAAAAATCAACGATTTTTTTTGCTTTTTCTTTAGCCGTTTCATGACTAACCCAATAGGGATGGAATTTATCATCTTTAATCACTCTCTTAAAGTGCTCTCCAAGTGTTAGGGCCAAATAAATTTGTCCCCTTAACGGGTTTGAGTCTATTGTTCCGGTTGCGGTAAAATACAAACGATTTTCACCAATAATGTGTCCGTGTTCAGAAAATAATTCATTTAAAAAATTAAAAGCTGCTCCAAATAAGGGCAGTACTTTCTCTGACTTCAAAATTTTTAAACCATTCTCTTCAAGTTGTCTTACTCTTTCCCTGGTTATGCCATAATTTTTGCCGATAGATTCTAATGTTTCGATTTTGCCATCTCTAATCCCAAATCTACGTTCAACAACCTCTCTTATGCGAGGATTCGTCAAATAAGACAGGGCCTTTTCTATCTTGCTAGAAATCTCCTTTGAAAATATTGTTTTTTTAGACATATGATGATAATAATATACTATATTAAAATTTGTTTGTCAAGTTTATCCCGCCAATGCGGGACCCTCCTATTTTCTCCCCCTTAACCCCCACGAAACTAATAACGAACTTGCTACAAACAAAGAAGTATAAGTGCCAATAATAATTCCTACAATCAAAGTCAACGAAAAATATTTTAATGTTTCTCCGCCCAGAAAAAACAAAACAAACAGAATAATTAACGTACAGGCGCCGGTACTTAATGATCTACCCAAAATTTGATTTAAACTTTTATCGACTGTTTCGGCAAAACCATCGGATCTTTCTTTTAAAATATTTTCTCTTACTCTATCAAAAACAATAACCTTATCATTGATAGTATAACCAATAATCGTTAATAATGCGGCCACAATTGCGATATTAAGCTGAACATTATAAAATTTACCAAGCAAAATTAAAACCAATAAAGTCGCCATGACATCTATCGCCAAAGTGATTATAGACACAATACCGTATTGCCAACTTGCAATCGGCCATTTTAATTTTCTGAAAGAAACAGCAATATAAACCAACAAAACAATTAACGAAATAACAATTAGTGCCACGGTTTTATCTTTTAATTCTTTACCGATTGTCGGTCCAACGCTTTCAAAGCTTTTTTCTTCAACATTGGAAATTTCGTTTAATTTAGCAAGCATTGCTTGGTGCGTATCTTCGTTAATATCTTTAAATCTTAAAATTACTCCATTATTATCGGTCGGCTGAATAATTATTTCTCCCAAATTAAAACTATTAAGTGCTTTTTGGATGGTAGCAATGCTGGGAGGAAATTCTCCGCCAGAGGCGGATCCGCCTTGGGCGGAAAAAGTAATCTCCCAAAGTGTTCCGCCCAAAAAATCAATTCCTAAATTTAAGCCAAAGACCACTAAACACACAATTGTCGCAATAACTAAAATCCCGAAAAACAAATAATTTAATTTATGATATTTTACAAAATTTATATTCATAACCAGATTTTCTTTCTTGTTTCTTTCGAACCCGAAAAGAATTTAATTAAATAGTTAGTAATAATAATTGCTGAAAACATACTAATAACATTTCCCAAAATTAACGTAAACGCAAACCCCTTTACAAATCCGGTTCCGAAAAGAAATAAAACAATTCCTACTAGAATAGTCGTAAAATTGCCATCACGGATTGAGGGCCACGCTCTTTTAACTCCATTATTTAAGGCATCAGTAAAATGTCTCCCTTGTTTTAATTCTTCTCTTGTCCTAGAAAAAATTAAGATGTTTGCATCTACTGCCATGCCTATAGAAAGTAGAAACCCCGCAATACCTGATAGTGTTAAGGTTACTGGAATAAGTTTAAAGATTGCCAACAAGCCAACAATATAAATCACTAAAGATATAGCAGCAAAAAAACCACTTAACCTATAGAAAACAATCATAAACAAAAGAATAATTAAAAATCCAATAATTCCCGCTTTTAAACTTTGTTTTAATGAATCCTGCCCCAAAGAAGCTTCAATGCTTTGTTGGCCGATCAGGTTAATTGGCACTGGAAGCGCTCCGGCATTTAATCTTTCTGCTAATTGTTTTGCTTCTTTTTGCGTAAAATTCCCGCTAATTTGCGCTTTCCCACTGGGAATCTCTTCGTTGACAGTCGGAATGCTAATTGGTGCGCCATCTAAATAAATCGCTATTTTTTTGCCAATATTATTTTTAGTCATCTCGGCAAAAATCTTTGCTCCTTCGTCACTAAATTCCAGTAAAACATAAGGCTGATATGTTGTCTGGTCAAAGGATAATTGGGAATTTTTTAAAAATCTTCCCGTAAGTTGTGTTGGCTTGAAATAAGCATCGGTTGCTAGTGCAATTTGGTCTCCAGTTTTTTGTTTTTCTAAAATAGCATTTGTTTCTTCGGTTGTTCGTTCTTCTTTAAACTCTAAATATGGAGTTTCGCCAATCATTTTAATCGCCTCGTGAACATCTTTCACTCCCGGCAAATCAATGATTAATCGATAAGAATCTTCGGCTTTATTAACCTGCACAGTTGCCTCAGAAACACCGAACATATTAACCCTTCTTTCAATAACATCTCTAATCCCACTTAACGAACTGTCCCTGTCTGCTTCTGTAATATTAGATAAATCGGCCGAATAAATTAAATGTGTTCCGCCTTGCAAATCCAGACCCAATCTAAATGGTAATTTATAAAAATTCGGAATACCTAAATGCAATTGTGAATTAATCCAATTAGTAGCACCATCCCACGCCCTAGGATACACCAAACTTCCGGCCAAAATAACAAAAATAAAAATCCCCAACACAATAAGGCGGATTTTAGTTTTTTGTTTTGCAACGTATCCTGTTCTTTGAACGGCCGGTTGATTATTTTTTATAAACGCCATAAGTTTTTATCCTAACTCCAAAAAATATTTTTGGCAAGTTATTGTTTTATTTCTCTTATTTCCCGCAACACTTCTTATATTTTTTCCCAGACCCACATGGACAGGGATTGTTCCTGCCAATTTTTTTAGATTTTGGGGTTTGATTATTGTTGTTTATTTGTATTTTGTTTCTTGTGTCTTGGTTATTGTTTTTAAGTTCTACTTTCAATAACATATCTACAATTGAATTATTAATTTCATTCATCATATGACCGAATAAACGATGACCTTCGTTTTTATACTCAACCAACGGATCATGCTGACCATAAGCACGTAAACTTACACTATCCCGCAAACATTCCATTGTTTCCAAATGTTCCATCCAAAGCATATCAATTGTGCGTAACATTACAAATTTTTCTAAATTACCAATTTCGTTTATCGGCAAATCTTGTATTTTCTCCTGATATTGTTTCATTTCTTCTTCGTCCATTAATTCCTTGACCTTATTGTGAATCTCTTCGTCGGTTGAATCAAACAGAATTTCCTTGCGCATATTATAAATTGCTTCTCTTTGTTTATTCATTACTTCGTCATAATCCAAAACGTGCTTACGAATATCAAAATTATATCCTTCGATTTTTGCCTGCGCTTTTTCAATCGCCGATGAAATCATTTTATTTTCAATCGGCTGATCTTCTGGAACTTTTAATACGTCCATTAAATTTTTTATTCTGTCCGCGCCAAATCTCTGCATTAATTCATCTTCCAGAGAAACAAAAAATTGCGTTGAGCCCGGATCTCCTTGTCTTCCCGATCTTCCTCTGAGCTGATTGTCTATTCTGCGCGCTTCGTGTCTTTCTGTGCCCAAAACATACAATCCACCCGATTCTTTAACTTTTTGTGCTTCTTCCGTATCTTGCGGGTTCCCCCCCAAAACAATATCAACGCCCCTACCTGCCATGTTGGTGGCAACCGTTACTGCTCCCAATTTTCCTGCCTGTGCGATAATCGCACCTTCTTTTTCGTGTTGTTTGGCATTCAAAATTTCGCATTTAATCCCTTCTCTTTTTAATAGCGCACTCAAATATTCATTTTTCTCAATTGAAATTGTGCCAATTAAAATTGGCTGTCCTTTTTCGTGCCGTTGTTTAACTTCTTCTGCAATTGCTTTAAATTTCCCCTTTTCGGTTTTATAGATCTGGTCCTGCAAATCCTGCCTAATCATTGAATTATTGGTCGGAATAACAATTGTATCTAATTTATAAACCTTATCGAATTCCTCAGCGCTACTTAATGCAGTTCCGGTCATGCCCGCTAATTTTTTATACATTCTGAAATAATTTTGAAAAGTAATTGTCGCCAATGTTTTTGATTCCTTTTGCACTATAACGCTTTCTTTCGCCTCTAATGCCTGATGAAGCCCGCCCGAATATCTTCTTCCCGGCATCATTCTTCCCGTAAATTCATCGATAATAATTACCTCTCCATTATTTACAACATAATCTTTGTCTCTTTTAAATAAAAATTCTGCACGCAGTGCCTGTTCCACATGGTGGACAATTTGAATACTTGTTTCTTCATAAATATTCCCCATGCCCAAAATTTTCTCAATTTTATCCATCCCCTCGTTGGTTAGAGTTGCTACGCGTGTTTTTTCATCAACCTTAAAGTCAATCTCTCTTTTAAGCTGTGGTACAATTCTGGAAAATTTCTTGTATAAATCGGCTGATTCAATATCAGGCGCGGATATGATTAAAGGAGTTCGTGCTTCATCAATCAAAATACTATCCACCTCATCAACTATGACATAATTATATGAACGCTGAACAATCTGTAATTTATCATAGGCCATATTGTCACGTAAATAATCAAAACCAAATTCATTATTTGTTCCGTACAAAATATCTGCTTCATACGCCTCTTTTCTAGTGCACGGCTTTAAATAATCTTCAACAATTTCAAAATTTCCCAATGCGTCCCGAACCTGATCTTTCTCACTGTTCTTATATTCTGGATCATATATAAAAGATTTCTCATGGTTTATACACGACACGCTTAATCCAAGAAAATTGTAAATTTGTCCCATCCAAACCATATCTCTTCTTGCCAAATAATCATTAACCGTAACCAAATGAGCTCCCCTACCTTCCAGTGCATTCAAATAAAGCGCCAATGTTGCAGTTAAGGTTTTTCCTTCTCCGGTTTTCATTTCTGCAATCTTCCCTTGATGCAAAACAATTCCTCCAATCAACTGTACATCAAAATGCCTTTGTTTTAATGTTCTTTTAGCTGCTTCTCGAACAGCTGCAAATGCTTCGGGTAAAATATCATTAAGAATTACGGGGGATTGTCCTCCGCAATTCTTTAATCTTTCTTTAAACTCTATTGTTTTTTGCTTCAATTCTTCGTTTGAAAAATGCTCGAATTTAGATTCGAGCTTATTTATCACATCAATTATCGTTTGGATTTTATTTAAATATTTTTTATTCGGATCTCCGAATAACTTCTCAAACATAATTTTATAACGACGTTTTGTCTGTTCCTTTTGGATACCAATCTAGTTCTGCTTTGTTAATTGTAAATATTGATTCCGGCCTTGCGCTTGCTGAAAATTGCTCACCAGTCATATTTAACCAATGGAATATTCCCGTGTCTCCACCAGTAACCTCAGCCTCATAAACTTTGGGTGATGCAGAATATCGATAATAATTTGAGGTTTTAAACGCATCTCTGGTGGTAGGCTTTACGGTCTTAACTGCGCTCCAACCGCCTAAATGTCCGTACATATTAAATATTGCGGGATTTAAGAATAATCTCTTGTAACCATATTGATTGATAATAAAAATATCAAAATCTCCTTCTGCCCTAATTAAATCTCCTTCTTTCAATCCATAATCTTCTGGTCTGGCAAATTCTGTAGAACTAGGCAATCCAACTGGTTCTTGAAATAATGTTGTCGCTATTGAAAGATTAAATGGGCGCACAGATTCGTTGCCAGTAAAATCAATTTTTTTATATTGATTTGAAATAATAATTGTAATCGAATCAAATGTGTTTTTGAAATCAGGAATTTTAATTACACCCTGCTGATTTGTCAGATTTAAACTTCCGATGATTGGATCTTTTACTTGATTGATATAATCAATGATATAAAATACGCTAAAATTTCCGCCATCCATAACGCCCTCAAATTCTATTTCTAAATCTTTGGTAATTGTATAAGAATCCTGTTTATTTATAAAACGATACCAACGAGGTGCCCAGTCTTTTATGTCTTGAGAAATATTAATTACATTTGCCGAGACAATACTATAAGTAATCGGTGAAACAAAAAGATTGCCCTTGAGATATGGATTTTTATATCCGTATATTCCCCCATATAATAATTTATCATTCAAATAACTAGCAATTGTCCATTGATTAAATAGTTTTGAAAAACCAACATTATATCCTTTATCTCGTAGTGCTTGCTCTATACTGTTAATTCCGGTCTGATTATTTCTTATTGTCATCCCAATTATTTCTTCTCCGTATTGCTCTGCCAAATAATGGCCGAAAACATTTACTGATGGATAATCAAATCTTTCCCCCTTCCATTCGGTTAAAGAATCAAACGGATTGGCCAAAAAATCTTCTACTCTTCTTTCTAAATTGCTACCAACATAATCATTATCATATCCACAAACAGTAGGAGCGTATTCGCTTCTTAGTTCGTTCAGCCAAATCTCGTCTTTTATCCCACGCATTCTTTCTTTCTGATTCCAACTGATTAAATGCTGCATTTCATGTGCCAATAAACTGTAAATTAAGGGATTGGTAATTTGTGTTGCGTTTAAATAAATCATTTCCCGAGAATTTGACATTGGTTCCTGGGCGGGATTTTTTTCGTCCTTTTCGTTAAAATAACCACCCGCGGTTGATTTCAATTTTGTCAGTAAAATTGTCATTTTGGCATCTTCATCAATCCCCGGATTCCATTCTGGGCCGTAAAAATATGTCAATGAAGGATAAATTGTTTCGTCAAATTCTGTTGCCAATTCATCAACTTTTTCTAAATACGCTGTTTGCTGTGCCACGGTTAACGAACTCCAATATTCATCTTCGATATAGAAATACGCGTTTGTAGAAATTTTTCTTAGAGTTGCCGTAATTTCTGCGCGCGCTACATAATCATAATTTGCATCCAAAAAGAATTTTTGATTATTATTTAATTCCTCTGTGGCTGATGCGAATGAAAACAAAAAAACAAAAACCCATCCTGAAACAAGTAGGGCCAATAATAATCTATTTTTCTTAATCGAATTAATCATGTTTTAAATTGTGTAGCCAAAGGAGTCCGGAAAGTATAACCCCAATGCTTGGTGTTGAATGGGTACTAGTTCCGGAACTCCTTAAGCAACACAATTATATATTAAGTATAACGAAAATAAATAATAAGTGTCAAATAAACCCCGCCAAAAGGCGGGGTAAAAAGAAAAACGTCGACTAGAAGCCAGACGTTTTTCCCCAAGTATAGAGTTTTCCCTTGCGGGATTACCCATTCAACTGATTATATATTAACAGATAAAAAATCGGGTGTCAAGCATTTGCGCACCCCTTTAAAAGTATAGTATAATTAAAAGAGATAATAATTAAAATAGAAAAATCTTATGGGAAAAATAAAACTAATTCTTTTGGTAATAATTTTGGTTATTGCTGGACTAATTATTGTGACCCTGGTACTTAATCCAACAAAAAATAGCGCACCATTGAAAAATATTGAAATCGCTAAAGAAATCTACGGATTTTCGGCCACAATACAAAAAATCAACGGAGATACTTTAACGCTCGAAAGCATAATCCCTTTAATTGATTTAACACAAGAACCGATTAAAACAACCGTTAAAGCTTTTGTCAACGATGATACCAGAATTATCAAATTAAAGTTTCCCGACGAAACACAAAATGAACTTATCCCCGAAGAAACAATAATTGAATTAAAAGATTTAAGGGCTGGAGACAAAATTACTGTATCATCAGCAACAAACGCCTCTGATAGCATAAAAAACAATGAAAAATTTTTGTTAACAGATATTTTTCTTATAGAGAAATAACAAAAAAATAAATGAAATAAAAAAAGAAGACAGATAAATAATGCCTTCTTTTTTTATTAACTTATTTTTAATAAGAAAATTCGGAATCAACAATTATGTCGTGAGTAAATTCTTGACACCCAACTGCAAATATTTTAAACATCGGAGAAACATCGGCACCATCTATGTACTTTAATGATTTACCAGAATTATCTAGGCAGGTTCCATTTTGAAGATTGCTACATTTTAATTCAATTAATATTTCGAATTCCAGATAGGCTTCCCTGTCATAAGGATAGATATCGCCAAAAGGATAATTATCAAGTTCTATCAACATGTATTCTGACCCACCTAATTTTATTTCTTTTTCATAACCATTTACTACTAATGTCATTTTCGAAATATAGGATTTTTCTAATGAATACACCTTGTCGTCTCTATCGCTAAGTTTTTCACTTTTAAAATATAGCCAAAACTTTGTAATGTCTAGTAATGTATAAACTGGATTTTTGATTTTATATTTACCCAAACTGATTGTTTTGGTGGTACCATCTTTTGGAATTACCCATATCTTGTCTGCTTCCTTGGTTATTGTTGGTTTAATTGTTTCTGGACTTGCACAACCATATTTTGAATTATCTTTAATTGCCTCTATCCTTCTGGGATTATCGTCACGAGAAATTGGTTCTGGTTTGTATTCTTCACCGGAAATTGGTGGATTTTGAGAATTGTTTTTTGTTTTCTGATAATCCACATATAAAAATCCTGCGGTGATAAGAATAACAACAATTAAAAATATAACTATCGGCCAATTTAATTTTTTGCTTTTTCCCTCCATGTTGTTTGAATTATCCATATTGTTTATGTTAATTTTACTTATTTTATTTTAAAACTTTCCGCAATTTGATAAAATAAATTTTTGTATTCTTCCCATTTTTCTTCTAAAGTATTGAAGGAAACAATCCAGGCATTTTGATCCTTGATGCTCACGGATAATAAAACCCTAAAATCAATATCCTGTTGATTAAATTTTGATTCAATAAGATATATTTTGCCATTTTCTGTTTCCCTAACCTCTTCATTTGATACTATTATGCCCGTAAAACTTTGTTTTAGAGAATTTTTTACTTCACTTAAATAATCTTGTTCACTTTCTTTGTCATAGGCGCCCTGTAAAACAGAATAATAGCTTCTAAAATTAATTTCCTGGGCCTTGGCATTATTAATTTGTTCTTCCTGTTTAATTACCATAACCGATGATTCAAAAACTGGGTCAATTTCAATCCACCCCTCGGGCAATTTAACAGAAAAAAATTCATTTTCTACAATATCTTTCTGTGTTTCTGTGTTTCCAACAATAGATGGTTTTAATGCAAAGAAATAAATTAAAACCAATCCCGCCAATATAATTATTAATCCAATTGCAATAATTAATGTTTTTTTATTCACTTGTTTTGGTTTTTACTTGGGTAAAGAATTAATAAATTTTTGGGCGTCAGCCTCAAAATCAGAATCTATTTCTGCCGACTTTAACGCTGCTTCTTTTGCTTTTATATAATCGCCTGTCACGGCATAAGCCGCAGCCAAAGAAGCATAGAGCTGAGCATTATTCGGTTGTTCCAAAACCGCTAATTCATAAAGTTCTTTAACCTTTTGATAGTTTTTGACTTTTTCATAAACAGAAACCATTCTCATGATATCAACTATGCTGTTTTGATAACCTGAATATCCTTTGGCAATTGCCTGATCAATGTATCGTGCCGATTCCTCATAATTTTGAAGATAATAAGCACCAATACCAACAAACCAATAAGAAAGACCGACATTTGGATTTAAGTCCAGTGCTTGTTTAAAACTATTGAAAGACTCCTGATATTTTTTTTGTGAAATTTGCGCTTGTCCCAGTTCATACCAAATTCTTGGGTTTTTATCGTTGATATTAATTGCCTTTTTAATAAATTCTTCAGCTAAATTTCCTGCCGTTGTCGGTTCCTCATCGATTAACAGAATGTATATTCTACCAATATATAAATATGGCGTTGTGTCCATCGGATATTTCTCGATATTTTTTTCAACTTCTTTAATCGCGTAATGGAGCAAATTTACATCAACTCCTTTTTTGTTTTCTCTTTGAGCGTTTGCAACTTGAATTGCAAAAGTCGCAAACTTATGTCTTATTTCATAAGCACCTTCAGATGAATTATGGCCTAACGCTTTTTTATAATAATTATATGCTTGTTGGGCACTACTTTTAACGGAAATAATTCCTCTTGTGCATGCATAATTTGCTTTTGCAACCTTAATGTTAATGGAAAAAATTAAAAATAAAGATAAGAATAACAAAATAGCAGTTAAAACAATGGATGGATTTTTAATGATGGATGTACTTTCTTCTGTGTCTTTTGAGTTTAAAAAATTAACATATCCCAGAATAATAAAAAACATTAAATAATTTGCGGTGGTATCAAAAATAAATAAGTTTTGTACGAAATACGCAACAATCATTGCTGACAAAACACCGAAAAAATTCTTATCAATTTTATTGTTTTTATAATTTTTATATAAGAGCTTAAAAAAGAAAAAGAAAATTGCCAAATAGCTTATCAGACCGAATATTCCCATTGTAGACATTATTTCAAGTGGCATATTGTGTGCCCTATCCCAAATTGTTTCCGAACCTAGTCCAGTGAAGTGCTTTGAATTAAAATACTTCATATGCAAAAACATAAAGTTTTCCGGACCCCAGCCAAAAATTGGTTTTTCCTTAATCCCTTGCAACGCACTTTCCCATGACCATAGACGGGTTTGTATTGTGTCTGTTTTAAAAGAGATATCGGATATTCTATTCAATACGCTATTGTTCTTAACCCATGCTTGATTTTTACTAAACCCAATAATTGCAACCAAAATCACAAATATTGCAATTCCAGTTGATAAATATTTTTTAACTTTTTTATTCTCTGATTTAAATAGTAAAAATACGGCCAAAAGAAAAAGTGAGCCCCAGAAAGCAACCACGGCACCTCGAACCGCAGTCATCATCAGAATCGGAGCACCAAAAACAATCACAGCACCAAAAAACCACTTTTGCCATTTTGGCGATTGATTTTTTAAAAGCAAAAATATTGCTAAATAAATTACGAACAACAGATAGCCAGCAAAAAGTGCTGGATTGCCAATCGTTCCAATTACTCTTTCTCCGTGTTGCCAGCCGACAAAAAAACTGCCCTTTATCCAAAGTTGTCCATAGGCGAATAAAATTGATAGAAAGCCAACAAGGGTTGAAATTTTTAAAACTTTATTCCAATCCAATTCAGTTTTTATGATACTTATCAAAATAACGAAATAGGCCCAAAAATGGATGAAGCTAAATGAGCCACCCATTCTTTCAAGCGAACCCCAAAAACTATTAAACGAATTTACTCCAATAATTCCCGTAAAAACATACAAGCCAGCAAAAATAGAAACGCTGGTTAAAATTAAGCTCCATTTTGGCCTGTATCTTTTATCGGCAATCATTAGGGGAACATAAAAAACCACCATTAATTCAACTAAAATTCTAAAAACAATCATTTTCCCAAAATGAAATGGTGATAAATATTGTGAAAAAATTACCAGCGGTACAAAAAGAGAGATATAAATCCCCCATTTCAATATTTTAACAAAAGATTCTGACAATGCAGTCATGGTAATTTAATTATAATCTTAGACAAAACTATTGTCAATTACAATAATTTGCGATAGAATTATAATTACAATGAAAACCAAAAAAATCATTATCTTATTGGGAGATATCATTGTTTTATATTTATCTCTCGCAATTACCCTCACGATTAGATATCGTGAGTTTGATTTAAATGTTTTCGAAAATCATTTCGTTCCATTTTCAATTATTTATTTAATTTGGATAGTTATTTTTTATATTCACAACCTTTACGAACTGGATATAGCCAAAAACAACATTAAATTTTCAATTGCCTTGGTTAGGGCGCTAGTTATTGGTGGGGTTATTTCAATTGTGTTCTTTTATCTTGTCCCGGGATTTATTGTTGACTCAATCACTCCAAAAACGAATTTATTTTTAAATATCATTATTTTTGTCGTTTTATTTTATGGTTGGAGATATTTGTTTAATCTAATTGCCGGATCATTAAGACCGGGAACAAATGTCGCAATTATCGGCCACAATCCACAAGCAATAGAATTAGCCAAAGAACTTATTAAAAATCCTCAGTTGGGTTATAAGTTAAAACTGATTATCAAAAACAATGAAATGATAGACAAAACAGATTTACCGGAAATAAAAATCACACAAGGATTTAAAAATCTTAGGGAGGTATTACAACAAGAGAAAATTTCTATTGCAATCGTAACGCCAGAAGTTTACAAATCACAAGATTTAATTCAAAGTCTTTTTGAATGCATTAAATACAAAATAGATTTCATTAATTTACCAGAATTCTATGAAAATGTGACCCAAAAAGTTCCGCTCACGGCGATTACCGAAGTTTGGTTTATAGAAAATATTTCGCAAGAACAAAAACAATCATACGAAACATTCAAAAGAATTTTTGATTTGGTTTTTGGGTTTATTATTTTGACTATAAGCCTGCCCTTTTGGCCAATAATTGCCTTGATCGTGAAACTGGATTCTCGAGGAAAAGTATTTTATACCCAAACCCGTGTCGGACAAGGTGGAAAACCATTTGTGATGACAAAATTTAGGTCAATGAAATCAGATGCGGAAAAAAATGGACCACAAATGACTTCTCAAAAAGATAATCGCATAACTAAATTCGGAAACTTTTTAAGAAAATCGCGACTAGACGAAATACCACAATTATGGAATATCATTAAAGGCGAAATGAGTTTTGTCGGACCACGCGCCGAAAGACCAGAGTTTCATCACGAATTAAGAGAGCATATCCCCTTTTATCAAGAACGTTATCTGATTAAACCCGGCTTATCTGGCTGGGCACAAATAAAATACGGCTACGGATCATCTATTGATGATAATTTTGAAAAAGTCCAATACGACTTATATTATATTAAAAACCGTTCGTTTATTTTTGACTTAAGCATAATTCTTAAAACAATTAACATTATTCTCCGCGGAGGAGGAAGATAAAAATATGCAAAAACAATTATCGGTAATTGTCCCTGTTTATAACGAAGAAAAAATCGTAAAGGACGTCATAAATAATCTTGAAACTGAATTAAATAAGATTTCTGATTTGGAATACGAAATAATCGCGGTTAATGACGCATCAACGGATAAAAGTGAAGAAATTTTAAAACAACAAAACAAGATAAAATTATTTAATCATTATAAAAATAGGGGTTATGGTTCTTCACTTAAAACGGGAATCAAGGAATCAAAATTTGAATGGATATTAATTATTGATGCCGATGGAACATATCCGGCTAATTCTATTTCTGAATTATTAAATTACATTCCCGAATACGATATGGTTGTCGGCGCAAGAAAAAAATACAGGCCATTTTACGGAAAACCAGCAAAGTGGTTTTTAAATAAATTAGCCAGCTATATTGCTGAAACCAAAGTGATTGATATTAATTCGGGAATGAGAATTTTTAAAAAAGAAATGGCATTAAATTTTTGGAAATTATTTCCCGAAAGATTTTCTTTTACCTCAACATTAACCATGGTTTGTTTAACAAATGGATATTCTTTAAAAAACATAAAAATTGATTATCTAAAACGTCAAGGCAAATCTAAGTTAAAACCAATCAAGTCATTCAAAAGATTTTCTGGATTGGTTATGAAATTGGCGCTTTATTTCAGACCATTAAAAATTTTTATTCCATTAGGATTGTTATTATTTTTAGTTGGAGTAATAGTTTTTATTTATAGCACAATCTTTATGGATAAAATATTGGATTCCACAACAGCCATTTTTATTATTTCCAGCTTTCAAATGTTAGCTATTGGCATGATTGCAGACTTAATAGTAAAAACACACAAATAAAACATGCAATTAGAAGATGCAATAAAAAACAGAAGAAGCATTAGAAAGTTTTCTGACAGAAAAATAGAAAAAGAAATTTTAGAAAAAATTATTTCTGCCGGTCAACATGCCCCTAGCCACTGCAACACGCAGGGGTGGAAGTTTGTCGTTGTTGACGATGAAAAAATAAAAAATAAAATTTTCGAAAACGGAGGATCTTTTGTTATAAAAGACGCCCCTTACGGAATCTTAACTACATATAATTCTGCCCTAAGCGACAATATCGAATATTCTGATTATATACAAAGTAGTGCGGCTGCAATCGAAAATATGTTGTTAACCATACATGACCTTGGTCTTGGTGGGTGTTGGGTTTGTCATTTACCAAGAAAGAAAACATTAAACAAAATTTTAAATATCAAAAGCCCGTATACCCCAATCGCCTATATCGCCTTTGGTTTCCCTAATAATAGTTCTATAAAAATTGAAAGAAAAAACAATATTAATGAAATTTATGCAATAAATAATTTTCCTTGGCCAAAAGAAAAAATATCTCTTAATGTCCGCAGGAAAAGAATCGTAAGAAAATTATATTTTTTAATGCCTACATTTATAAAAAAATTAATTTCTCCAATCGTTGATAAATTTGTTAAAAAATTTAATAACTAAATGAAAGTTTTACTTATTAATCCGCCATCTGAGAACGAGATTCTCAGTTGCAATCCGGAAATAATAAAATCAGAACGAGGATATGATCCACCCCTCGGTCTTTTATATTTGGCAGGATATCTCAAGAAATATTCCGATTATGAATTAAAAATAATAGACGCTCAGGTAGAAAAATTAAGTTATTCTCAACTAAAAGAAAAAATCGAAGAATTTAATCCGGGTGTCGTAGGAATAACAGCAATGACATTTACTTTATTAGACGTCATAAAAACAGTAAAAGTCGCAAAAGAAGTTTGCCCCAACATCAAAATTGTAATAGGTGGACCACATGTACAAATTTATGCAAAAGAAACGGCGAACCTTGAGAATATTGATTTTGTTGTTTTGGGAGAAGGAGAAAAAATATTTTTGGATTTACTAAAAAACATAAACAATCTCGAGATTTTAAAAACCATACCAGGATTGGTTTTTAAAAATGGTCAAGAAATTATTAATACTGGTAGGCCTGAATATTTTACAGACCTAGACAGTCTTCCCTCCCCACCAAGAGAAATGTTGCCATATAAAAAATATTCTTCTTTGCTTGCGAAAGAAAAAGTAATAACTACAATGTTTACAAGTCGTGGTTGTCCGTTCGCATGTAATTTTTGTGATCGACCAGCCATGGGTAAAAACTTTAGAGCACGTTCAGCAAAAAACATTGTTGACGAAATGGAGGAATGTTTGAGGTTAGACATTAAAGAAATTTTTATTTATGACGACACATTCACCGTAGACAGACAAAGAGTTGTTGATATTTGCAACGAAATAATAAACAGAAGTCTTAATTTCACATGGGATATTCGGGCTAGGGTAAATACAGTTGACGAAGAATTGTTGCACTTGCTCAAAAAAGCTGGTTGTATAAGAATTCATTTTGGAGTAGAGGCAGGAACAGAAAAAATTCTTCAAGTTTTAAATAAAAACATCTCCTTAGAACAAGCATTAATAGCGTTTAAACTTAGCAGAAAAATCGGGATCCAGACACTTGCCTATTTTATGATTGGATCGCCAACCGAAACAGAAGAAGATGTTTTACAAACAATTAAATTTATGAATAAATTAGATCCTGATTTTGTTCAAATAACTCTTCTCACTCCATTTCCTGGAACAAAAATATATCAATGGGCGTTAGACCAAAAAGTTTTTCCTACAGATTATTGGCGAGAATTTGCCACCAATCCAACGCCTGGATTTAAAACGAAATACTGGACCAAGGAACTATCAAAAGAAGATCTTGAAAGATTGTTAATTGTAGCCTACAAGAAATTTTATATTCGTCCTAGTTATATTATAAAACGAATCAAAGCGATAACTTCATTTGCTGAATTATACAAAAAAGCAAAAGCAGGATTAAGAGTATTAATTATGAGAAAAAATGCGTTCTAAAATTTTCAAAAGACTGTCTAAAGAAATAAAGCACATTACCAGCGCTAAATGGACATTTTCTGATGTTGGTAAGCATTGGGACGAAACAACTGATTACGACGATATCAACGAAAAAACCTATACATATTTTAGAAGATTTGTTGACGTGGACAAATTTTTTGATTTGCCAGAAAAAAAATATACCCTAGATATTTGTTCACGTACCGGTAATGGCAGTTTATATTTTTGGAAGAAAAATAAAATATCAAAAGTTGTTTGCGCCGATGTAACACAAAAAATGCAAGAAATATGCAAAAATAATTTATCAAAATATTCTATAAATTTTGAAACTCAATATTTTGATTCCTATCCCCTTCCATTTAATAATAATGAATTTGAAACAATTTTAAGCTTTGAAACAATTGAACACTTACCTAATCCGAAAAAATTTATTCAAGAACTATACAGAATATTAAAACCAGAAGGATATTTAGTTCTGACAACTCCAAATATTTTATGGGAGCCGGTGCATTGGTTCGCGGCAATATTTAATATTCATCATAGCGAAGGACCTCATCGCTTTCTCAGGCACCATAAAATACAAAAATGGCTTAAAAAAACTAACTTTAAAATAATAAAACAAAAAACTTTTATT
>Ga0265297_10002136_pt1 | contig 41804 bp, 35 predicted proteins | sample Munlanlwell13791_FD_192502 | JGI IMG/M metagenome (GOLD analysis project Ga0265297, IMG submission 192502) | Leachate microbial communities from a municipal landfill in Southern Ontario, Canada - Leachate well 137-91 | ecosystem: Engineered > Solid waste > Landfill > Unclassified | place... | reverse complement strand
GGCTTTCAAATTAGCTGTCCCTATAATTAAAAGCGCAACTCCAAAAGCGCTTAAGCCCACCCAGCGCTTAATGCCTATGCCCGGATAAAACCATTTTAAGATGACACTAGAGGCTGCTTTCATTTTACGAAAAATCTGTTAATTATATGATTAACTTGCAGGATATCCCGCTCGCCCGGCGCGCAGGGATCTTATTAAATAAAAACAAATGGACTATATCTTCTTCTCGTCTTCCTGAGTGATAATCTTAATTACAGATTTCTCGTCCATGCAGGTACGCAAGGTATCGCGGAAATATTTATCTTTTAAGAGGCGCGATATCCGGGCTAATGCCTTAAGGTGCGGTCCGGCGGAATCCTGCGGGGCAACCAGCAGAAAGAAAATGTAAGCTAATTCACCATCCAGAGAATCAAAATCCACGCCTTTTTTAGAAAGCCCAAAGGCTGCCACTAATTTATCCACGCAGTCGCATTTTGCGTGCGGTATGGCAATACCCTGGCCGATTGCGGTTGAACCCAGGGCCTCCCTTGACATAAGGGCCTCGATGAGCTTGTTACGATTGCGTTTTTCCACATCGCCGGATTCAATCAAGAGATCCACCATCTCTTTAATCACATCCTCCTTGCGTGTGGATTTTATATCGGTGAGAATCGCCTTTTTAGAAAGAAAATCCATTATCTGCATTTGCTACTCCTTTCAAATAATAAATACAAGATAAACAAAAGCGGGAGACGGGATTCGAACCCGCGACATCAACCTTGGCAAGGTTGCGCTCTAGCCAGCTGAGCTACTCCCGCGATACCTATCGCGTACCAACGCAATTTCGCCACAAGGCGACACTGGCCGATTCCTTATAGGCCAGGTGCCGATTAAAGTTAGCGTTGGGTGCTGCTTCCCTAGCTTTTACTAAATTAATTTTGGGCGGAAGAGGATTTGAACCTCCAAGGGTTACCCCAATAGCTCCTAAGGCTATCGCGTATGCCAATTCCGCCATCCGCCCGGATATCTTCCTCTTCTCGCTTCCAATATCAAAATTTGATAATTTGTGGTTTATGAGCGTGCATTAGAAATTCTTCGGCAAATGTGCGCAAGGAGTTACGACGAACGGAGGACTCTCTAACAACGTAAGTCAGTCCGGGAGTGAGTCGTAAACCGCAGCGCACGGCGAAGAATTTCGCACGCGAAAAACCACAAATTGTCAAATTTATTGAGCCTCCCGCGACTCGAACGCGGCACAACCACATTAAAAGTGTGGTGCTCTACCTGATGAGCTAGAGGCCCTTAAAACTTAATGAGCGCTTGATTTACGAACACTTTAGTGTGAGTAAATCAATGCGCGAATTAATCCCGAGCTTACGCAGAAAATTTCATAAGAAATTTTCAAGTGGTTAAGCGAGGGATCCCTAGAATTCTAATACTTCCTTTTCCTTATTCTTTAAAAGTTCGTCAATCTTGGCGATATATTTATCAACCACTTTCTGCAATTCATCAATCCCGCGGAATTTTTCATCTTCAGAGATAATTTTATCTTTTTCCAGTTTCTCCACGGTTTCCTTGGCGTCCCTTCTAATCGTACGCATTGACACCCTTCCGTCTTCGGACATCTTATGGATTAATTTAGCTAGTTCCAGACGCCTCTCTTTAGACAACTGCGGAACGGAAAGCCGGATAATTTTACCATCGTTGGAAGGATTAATCCCCAGGTTAGATTTAAGAATTGCTTTTTCGATTTCAACAATTGCCGTAGGATCCCAGGGTTGGATAACAATCAAATGCGCGTCAGGAGCAGATATGGCTGCCAATTGTTTGAGCATAGTAGGAGTGCCGTAATAATCGATATGCAGGCCTTCCACCAGGCTGGGGCTTGCCCTGCCGGTCCTTACTTCATGGAACTCGCGGTTCATTGACTCAAAAGCCTTTTTCATCTTCTCTTCTGTATTATGCAATATCTCTTTAATAGTCATATTTTTCCCGCCTTTCGCTTATCTTACAACGGTCCCAATCTTCTCGCCTAATATTACGCGTTTGATATTCCCTTGCTGATTAAGATTAAAGACAACGATGGGCAACTTATTATCCATACACAGGCTGATTGCTGTCGCGTCCATTACCTTCAGTCCCTTTTTAAGCACATCAATATACTTTAACTGGGTAAACCTTTTGGCGCCTTTGACCTTCATGGGATCGGCGGCATAAACCCCGTCAACTTTGGTAGCTTTCAAAATAGCGTCCGCGTTAATCTCCATAGCGCGAAGAGCCGCGGCTGTATCGGTAGTAAAATATGGATTACCAGTACCGGCGACAAAAATAACCACCCTGCCTTTTTCTAAATGCCGTATAGCCCTTCTTTTAATATAGGGTTCGGCTATCCTTTGCATCTCAATAGCTGTCATTACCCTGGTAGGCACCCCTGCTTTCTCCAGGGCGTCCTGCAGGGAAAGACCGTTAATTACAGTAGCCAGCATACCCATGTAATCGGCGACGCTGCGGTCCAGATCCAGGCCGCGCGAAGCGATATTTTCCTGGCCGCGCAGGATATTTCCCGCGCCTAAAACAACCGCCACATCCACGCCTAAATCCCTGATTTCTTTGATCTGGCGCGATATGGTCTTAAGCACCTCCGGGTCTATGCCATGCGTATTCTTACCCTGAAGCGCCTCGCCACTAAGCTTAAGCACAATTCTCTTATAAACCGGTTTGAGCATTATTCGCCGATCTTATAGCGGATGAACCTGCGGATAACAATATTTTCGCCGATCTTTCCCACAATACTACCTAAATAATCTCTGATTGTTAAACTCGGGTCTTTGACAAAAACCTGCTCCAACAAACAATTATTCTTATAATAATCTTCCTTGGCTTTAGCATTTTCATGCTTCAGAACATCTTCCGGGACATCTTCCTTCTTTATATATACCGGACTGGATGCAGCTATATGCATAGCCAGGTCCCTGGTAAACTTAGTAAATTCTTCATTCTTAGCCGCGAAATCAGACTCACAGTTTACCTCAAGCAAAACACCTATTTTATTTCCATGATGTATATAACAATCAATCCTGCCCTCTTTAGCGCTGCGGCTCTGTTTTTTAGCGGCAATCTCCAGGCCCTGTTTACGTAACAATATCGCTGCCTGTTTTATATCTCCCTTGGCCTCTTCCAGAGCCTTCCTGCAATGCGCGATGCTTGAGCAGGTCATATCCCTTAATTCTTTAATCGCACTTAGTGAATTCTTCATTTTAAAACGACCCCTTCTTTCTCGATTTCAGCTTTGTTTCCGCTGCCGGCTTAATGTGCGCCCTTTTTGCCGCTCCGGCCTCATCAATAGGCGGCTGGCTCTCTTCAACGATCTCCTCAATCTCCTTAATCTTGATCTCCTCTTCCGGGAGGACCTCGGGTAATATATCCTGCTTTAATTCTTCTACCTTGACCCCTTCCTGGGAAAGATAGGATAAAAACTTCTTTCTTCCCTCAATAATGGTATCAGCGATAATTGCGGCAACTGTACGGATAGACTTAGTGGCGTCATCATTGCCCGGAATAGGATAATCCACCAAATCAGGATTGGAATTAGTGTCGATCAAACCGATTATCGGAATCCCCAGCCTGCGCGCCTCAAGCACTGCGGTCTCCTCTTTTTTGGTATCTACAACAAAGGCCGCCTTGGGCATACGCTCCATGGCAACTATACCTGAGAAATTTTTATTCAGCTTGACCAGCTCTTTTTCCAGGAGGGCCACCTCTTTTTTGGTCAACTTATCAAATGTCCCGTCAGTACGCATCTTTTCAATGTCTTTGAGGCGGTTGATACTCTTCTTAATGGTAGCAAAGTTAGTAAGCATCCCGCCCGGCCAACGGTCAGTAACGTAATACATTCCGCTGCGTATTGCCTCCTGCTTGATTACATCCTGAGCCTGTTTTTTAGTACCCACAAAAAGGACAAATTCCCCTTTTGAGGTTATATCCATTAAGAAATCCCGGGCAGCATTGATACACTCCTCGGTCTTTTCCAGGTCAATAATGTAAATACCGCTTCTTGATCCAAAAATAAATTTCTTCATTTTGGGATTCCAGCGCTTAGTCTGGTGGCCAAAATGTACCCCTGCTTCTAAAAGCTGTTTGATTAATTCTGATGGCACGTTTTTATTCCCCCTTCTTTGCGGCTTTGGCTATTCGCTCGCCAAACCATGGTTATCTAACCAGTTAATATGTTTTGCCCCTTCTAGATCACAAAATAAACCGATAAGTCAGGCAAAGTTAATTTTGTAATTATAGCAAATTTTTACTTATTTGCAACTACTATTGTATCTCTTGAGCGTCATAAAGCCGCTTGTACAAACCCTTATTCTCCAGCAGCTGGCTATGCGTACCCTGCTCAACAATTACTCCTTTATCTAAAACTACAATCCTGCTGGCATTCCTTACTGTGGAAAGCCGGTGGGCGATCACAAAAACCGTCCTGCCGCAAACCAGGCTGTCCAGGGCCTCCTGAACAATGCGTTCAGATGTAGAATCCAGCTGCGAGGTAGCTTCGTCCAGAATTAATATTGGGGCATTCTTTAAAAGGGCCCGGGCAATAGCAAGGCGCTGGCGTTCTCCGCCGGAGATTTTTACCCCCCTGTCGCCGATTACCGTATTATACCCTTGCGGGCATTTGGATATAAAATCATGCGCGTGAGCCTTCCTGGCTGCCTCTTCTATCTCTTTGTCGGCTGCATCCAGTTTGCCATAAGCAATATTAGCCCGGATCGTATCATTAAAAAGCATGGTTTCCTGATTAACTATGCCTACCTGATTGCGCAATGATTTTAAATCAAACTCCCGAACATCCACGCCATCAATAAGAACATTTCCTTTTTGGGGATCATAAAAACGCGGGATTAAATCCACTAATGTACTTTTTCCGGTGCCGGAAGGACCGACAATTGCCAGCATCTGGCCGTAACTAACCTCAAGGCTTACCCCTTTTATAATTTGCGCATTGCCATAACTGAACCAAATATCATTAAACCTGATATTTTGTTTAAAACCGGTTAATTTTTTAGGTACAAGCGGTTCTTTTACGCTCGGTTCTGTCTCCAGTACCTCATGTATGCGTTCGCTGGCCGCCATAGCCTGCTGGTTCAAGGCGTTTACCTGGCTTAATTTCTTCAAAGGCCTGATTAAAGATAGAAGTGAACCTAAAAACAGGCCAAAAACTCCAAAAGATATCTTACCGGCGATAACTTCGCGGCCGCCCCAGAAAAATACCAGCACGCCGGCAACGCATCCTAAGAACTCTGTAATAGGATTAAGCAGGAGCGTGCGCTTGATTGACTTCATGGAAAGCTTATAATAATCCATGTTTACCCTGTTAAATTTACTGATCTCATGATCTTCCATGTTGAAGGCCTTGACAATACGCGCCCCCATAATCGTCTCATAAAGCAGGGAATTGGTATCAGCGGCATTCTCCTGGGTGCGTTTGGAGAGTTTTCTTAGAACCTTACCGACCTTTATAATCGGTAAACTGATTAAAGGCACGAATATAATCGAAACTAAGGCCATTTTAAAATAGATAAAGAAAATAACTATGGCAAAAATAACCACCTGCAAACTCTGATAAATCAAGTCGGTTGAACCGTATGATACAGCATTCTCCACAAGCCTGACGTCATTATTAATACGCGACATGAGTTCTCCGCCGCGTTTATGGGTAAAATAGCTAAGAGATAAAGACTGTATCTTGGTATAGAGCTTAGACTTGATATCCCTGACCACGCGTTGGCCAATATCCGACATAAAATAGCTTTGAAAAAACCCAAAAACCCCCTTTAAGAAGAAAAGCACCAGAACGCTGATAACCATATAGCTTAACAGTACTTCCGGAGAGGTATTATTTATTTTATCCACAAAATTAGCCAGAAAATCCGGTAATTTAGCGGGAATAATGATCTTTTTATTGGTCAAAACCTTATCCGCCAAAGGCACTATCATCGCCAGAGACACACCGTCAAATACCGCAGAAAACCCCATACAGACGATGGCTATAGCGAATAAGCTATAATAAGGCCGCACGAATTTCAGTAACTTAAGATAATCCTTCATATTTTACCTCTTTTGGCTTTGAGAAGGTGTATTTTAACATATCTACCTAACCATAGCAAACCTTTTATTGCATTATTTTAGGCATCTGGCTTGTTTTGTCCCTTCCTCCTATTACGCTCGGGGTCCTCACCGCTTGAAGTATCCCCATTCCTTCGGGGTAAATCCTTCCTCGGAACGGGGATGCCCCTCTTCATCGTCACCCCTCGGTAGGCAACGCGAAAGAAACCAAACTATAAGTTTATGATATTACTAATATAAGATTTCCGGCTTTTGCTGGAGGCACAATTAGAAGATTTTCGGCAAACGAGTGCGAGCCTGCCCTCCGCAGGAGGGGAATTACGTCGAGCGCAGGCCAGTCTTAATAGCGTAAGAATACTGCAGCCGCAGCGAGACGTAAACTAAAAGCACACGGCGAAAATCTGACGTGCTCGTAAGCAAAAAAGGGAAAGCTTATAAAATCAGTTGCAAACAGGCCTTCGGTCTGCTATGATTTTTAGCATGGATAAACTTAAGGTAGCGGTAATCGGCGCAGGCCATTTAGGCAGTATTCACGCCAAGATTTATAAACAAATCCCCGCCTGCACCCTGGTAGGCGTATGCGATACTAATCCGGCAAATCTAAAAGCCGCTTCCGGATCACTGCGCGTTCCCGGATACAGCGATTACCGGGAACTCTTTGGCAAAATTGACGCTGCCAGTATTGCCGTGCCTACGCTATTACATCATCAGGTAGCGCGTGATTTTCTTGAGAAAAACATACACCTTCTGGTAGAAAAACCATTTACCGTAGACCTCAGCCAGGCGGACAACCTGATTGAAATGGCTAAAGAAAAGAATCTTACCCTGCAGGTAGGCCATATTGAAAGGTTTAACTCCGCCTTTTGCGCCACGCAGAAAATAATCCATAATCCGAAGTTTATTGAATGCCACCGCCTCTCTGTATTTCCCAACCGTTCATTAGATGTTGGCGCAGTGCTGGACATCATGATACATGACATTGACATCGTTTTGGGGCTGGTGGATTCACCGCTGGAACGGGTAGAATCCGTAGGCGTAAATGTTCTTACATCCTTCGAGGATATCGCCAACGCCCGCCTGACTTTTAAGAATGGCTGCATCGCCAATCTCACCGCCAGCCGGGTCTCTGACGAAGTAATGCGCAAAATCCGCATATTCCAGGAAGATACTTATATTTCCCTGGATTACAAGAATGCCGAAGCCTCGGTGTACCGCAGAACCCAGGGTAAAATTACCAAAGAACGCCTGCCTATTGAAAAAGAACAGCCCCTACAGAAAGAGCTGGCTTCATTTGTTGATTGCGTAATCAACAAAAAGACCCCACTGGTTTCCGGGCCTGTTGCCAGGGAGGCTTTAGCGGTAGCTTTAGAAATTCAAAATCAGATATGGCGCAAATAAAAAAAATATTTATTGTTTGTGGCGAGCCCTCCGGAGACCTCTTAGCCGGAAACCTCATTCAGGAGATAAAAAAGATTGATCCTGCAATTCAAATCGCGGGAGTCGGCGGCGACTTTCTGAAAAAAGCCGGCGCGGAGATTTTTTGCGATATCAAAGAATTATCCGTAATGGGATTCTTTGATGTTTTAAATAAACTGCCGAAATTTCTTAAACTAAAACGGTTAATCCTGGAAAAGATAAATACAGACAAGCCCGAAGCTATAATCTTCGTTGACTTCTCCGGTTTTAACCTGCGCCTGGCCAAGGCGGTCAATAAGCGCATACCCGCCATTTACTACGTAAGCCCGCAAGTTTGGGCCTCAAGAGAAAACAGGGTAAATTGTATCAGGGATTATATCTCTAAAATGATTGTGCTTTTTAAATTTGAGGAGGAGTTTTACCAGCAACACGGAATCAAAGCACACTGCGTGGGCCATCCTTTAATAAACCTGGTACGCCCGACAATGGAAAAACAAGAGATGCTTGATAATCTCCAGATCAACTCAACCCAAAAGGTTATCGCCCTTCTTCCCGGCTCCCGCAAGCAGGAGATCAGAATGCTCCTGCCGTTGATGATTAAGGCTGCCCGGTTGATCAAAAAAGAAATACCCAATACGCAATTTATCATCGCTAAATCCCCTAACCTCGATACACAAACATACCAGAAAGAATGCGAAAAATATGCCCTGGATTTAAAGATTGTTGACGGCAAAACTTATGATTGCCTGAACATCGCTGATTTCTGCCTTGTCTGCTCGGGTACGGCAACATTAGAGACAGCAATCATGCAGAAAACTTTTGTGATTGTCTATAAGATGAACTTATTGAATTACCTGCTTTACCGTCCGCAGGTAAAAATACCTTACATAGGTATGGTCAATATTGTCGCGGGTAAGAAAATTGTCCCGGAGTACCTCCAGTTTAACGCCAAACCTGAAATGATTGCCCGGGCGGCTTTAGGGTTCCTGCAAAATCCCGCTCAGGCCAAACAAATGTTTGAAGATTTGTCCGCTGTAAAATCCAGTCTCGGAACTCCAGGTGCGGCTGAACGCGCCGCCAAACTCATTCTAGACTTTCTCAATAAATAATAAATCAAATTAAATTAGCGGGTCCTGCCGAGCCTTGTCTCTCGCATCACCGCTTGCTCGCCCCAGCGTGACGAGCTGCGCTTCGGCAAAAATTTCGCTCTGCCTGCTTCGTATATAGCCGGGCATCCGTGCCCGCTCAATTTTTGAGATGCTGCTCGAGCCAAGCCCCGGCTCCCGCTAAATAATGAGTTAATTCTATAGAATGAAGCTGGCAAATTTCATAGCGAATGTCGATTTTAGCTATAAATATTTTGATCGAGGGATATTGTGGAGCGGGCATTAGAAAATTTTCGCCCGCAAACAATATCCCGAAGAGCAAAATATCACTGTTAGGCTTAATATGACTTTGCTGTTTTTATGCGTTCGTCAATCGGCGGGTGATCAAAAAAGAAAAACTTGATTAGCGGATGGGGATTTCTGTCTGCGAGGTTTTGGCCGGCAAGTTTATCCATCAAGGAAATAAACGCTTCTTTATTCTGAGTTGTTTTAAGCGCAAGAGCGTCCGCCTCTCTTTCAAATCTCCTGCTTACATACGCCTCCAGGGGCTGCATAATAATACCAAAAAACGCAAAATAAAGAAAAACCAGCGGCAGGCTGGCTAACTGCGAAAGAGAGCTTAATTTAAATACCCCCAAAAGATAAATATTCGTCTTAAAAAGCAGGTAGAACAAACCTAAGGTTAACAGGGAATTTATGGCAATCAGCTTAAAGATATGCCTACGCTGAAAATGCGCGAACTCATGAGCCAGTATTGCCTCAACCTCATCATGGCTGTATTTATCTTTTAAGGTATCGGCTAAAATCACCCGCTTGGTTTTACCCATCCCGGTAAATGCGGCATTAGCCTTAAGCGTTTTCTTGCTGAAATCTATCTCAAAGACATCCAGCAGTTTAACCTGCATTTTCTCAGCCAGATTAAAAATCCTCTGGCGTAAAGCCTCATCTTCCAGTTTCTTATATTTAAAGAATAACGGGATAATTAAAACCGGGGTTAATTTGGCTAAAACCACACTAAATACAATCCAGAAAATTGAAACAACCAGCCACCATTGGCCAAACTTAGATAGAATCCAGTAGAAACATGAAATAAGTATCAAGAGAATTATATACGCCAGCATCCCGGACTTTAACTGATCCAGCCACCAGGAGCCTATTTTCTGTTTAGTTAGGTTAAATTTATGCTCCAGCGTATAACCAGCGTAGAAATTAATCGGCAGGCTTAATAAATAATAAGAAGCTAAGATAATTAAAAGAAAAATAGCGGTTGAAAAATATCCCGGCAGGCTGAATTGCTGGATAAAGTTCTCTAAGGAAAGACATAGCCCTGATCCTAAAACAATTAGAATCAGGGCTATACTATAAAACATATCGATAATACTTAATAAATACTTTTGCTGGGAATAACTTTTGGCTAAATCAGCCATATCACTTCTTAATTTCTTTTTTCGCCAAAGGCTCCACATTAACAAATGTGCGCAGGCTGCCGTGGCTGGTCTTCTTGCGTGTAAAATATACCTTGCCCGGATACGCGGCGAATAAAGTGCCTAAACCCCGCACCCCTATTCCCGCCTTATAGGTATCGCGGCCGCGCACCAATATCTCTCCGGTCTTAACCAGCTTTCCGCCGCTTGATTTAACTGCCTTATCTTTCTTGGGAGTTGAAAAACCACCGATCATTTTAGCATCCTCCTTTAAATGAACACTAAACTTACGGAGTACGAAGTACGACGTAAGTTTATGTGTGAATTTATCCCGCCGAATATGTAAAAATTATCTATGATAATTTTTACATAGATTCTGAGGCGGGAACATTCCTTATATAAATTAAGAAATAACTTTACCACAAATTAACTAATTAAGCAATACCTCTTCATCTTTATCCGGAATATGCACATCCACTCCTTTTTGAGCCAATAAGTCGGAAAGGGTACGTGATTGCTCGAGTTCTCCGTGCACAAGGAAAATACGCTTAAGCGGCAGGCAGCCGGAAACAAAATCCAGTAATTCTGTCTGATCGGCATGTCCGGAAAAAGCATTAATCACCACCACCTCGGCATTAAGCTCATACTCCACTCCGAATATTTTCACAAAAGGAGTTTTCTCCACTATCCTCCTGCCCAGGGTATCCTGGGCCATATACCCGACAACCAAAATCATATTGCGCGAATCCTCAATATTGTTCTGCAAATGATGCAAAACTCTGCCGGATTCGCACATACCGCTGCCGGCGATAATAATCATCGGACGCTTATCGGTGTTTAAGGCCTTGGATTCTTTTTGCTCACGGATGAAGCGTAAATTTAACAACTCAAACGGATTATCCCCTTTGCTGAATGCCTGACGGGTTTTTTCATTCAAGAAATCCAGGTGGTATTTAAAAAGATCAGTAATATTCGTAGCTAACGGGCTATCCACATAAATAGGCACCGAGGGGATAAGTTTTTCTTTAAGCAGTTCATTAAGGAAATAGATTACCTCCTGTGTACGCTCCAGAGTAAAGGAGGGGATAATCACCTTACCCCCTCTTTTGACCGCGCGGGAGATTGCCTCCCTTAATTTTGACTGCGCTTCCTCGATCGGCCGATGCAGCCTGCCGCCATAGGTAGACTCCATAATCAAATAGTCTAAGCCCTTCGGGATTACCGGATCACTCAATAAAGGCAGGTTCTTCCTTCCCAGGTCTACCGCATAGCCTAAGCGTAAAGAACGCTCCCCGTCTTTAATATCCAAAACAACGATCCCTGAGCCTAAAATATGCCCGGCATCGAGTATCGTAGCGCTAACATCTTTGGCAATACAAAACTTCTGGTTATAAGAAATAGATCGGAAAATTTTTGTGGCCCTGGATGCCTCCTTTGCCGTATATAAAGCCTTACGTAAGGGTAAATTTATGCGCCGGTTAATTTTGTTTACGTAACGCACATCTTCTTCCTGTATCTTTCCTGAATCCACCAGCATAAGGTCTGCCAGGTCTTTGGTTGCCGAAGTAGTATATATCTTGCAACGCAGGCCCTGTTTGATCAAATTGGGGATATTGCCGCAATGATCAATGTGCGCATGCGATAATACCATGGCTTTAATCGTGCGCGGGTTATAATGAAAAGTAGTGTTGATTGTATAAAAGGCGTCACGGTGCCCCTGAAAGAGCCCTGCGTCAAGGAGTATCTCCGTATTGCCCGCCGTAATCAGGTGGCTTGAGCCGGTAACAGTCCTTGCGCCCCCAAGAAATTTTATTTTAACTGACATAATTAAAGGCCCCCAGAGATATTAAGCAATTCAAATTACAATTAATATAATATAGATAGGATTAAATAGCAATAGAGTTTTACGGAAGAATACTTTTAGGTTACAAAAAGATTACGGGAAGAGAATTTGCCATCAGTAGTAAGATTTACCCCCAGCCGTTTTAGCCCTACTTCATCTCCCGGGGTAGGAATATGCGTCATATGCACTTCACACCCCTTAAGCTCGCCTAATTTATTCATCGCCAGCTCTGCGGTATGATTTGTAGTGGCGCTTATAGCCAGGGCAATTAAACATTCCTCTAAATCCAGGCTCTCTGAATCCTGGCCCAGGATTCCTTCTTTCAGTTTGGCGATCTGGTTTATAATATGCGGGCTTAAAAGCAAAATCTCATCCGGGATATGGGCTAATATTTTAACCGCGTTCAAAATCAAACTCGATGCGGCATGCATAAGCTTGGAATTCTTGCCCGTGACAATCTGGCCGTCGCTTAGTTCAATTGATGCCCCGCAGTAAATGCCTTCATTGCCCTTGCCTTTATTCTCCGCTTCTTCAGCGGTTTTTCTGGCAATCTCAACAACCGAACGGTCGGTAACTTTTACCCCCAGCTCCTCCATAAGCAAGGTTACCCTATCTACGGTTTCTTTTTTCTCAATACCCAGGGCGTATTCACTGTTATATCTGAAATACCTGCGGATAAGCTCCTGCTTTGCCGCTTCCTGCACTACCTTATCATCAACAATCCCGAAACCCGCGCGGTTAACCCCCATATCAGTAGGAGAATTATATGTAGGAAGATTATAATCCTTGGCAAAAATCCTGCTTAGGATAAGTTTAAGTATGGGGAAACTTTCTACGTCGCGGTTATAATTAATAGAAGTCTTGTTGTATTTATTCAGATGGAAAGGGTCAACCAGATTGAAATCCTGGATATCAGCCGTAGCTGCTTCATAAGCGACATTCACCGGATGTTTAAGCGGCAGGTTCCATATAGGAAAGGTCTCAAACTTGGCGTATCCGGCGTTGATCCCGCGTTTATGCTCCTGGAATAACTGGGAAAGACAGGTTGCTAACTTTCCGCTATTTGGCCCGGGAGCAGTAACAACAACAATGGGATTTTTGGTTTCGATATAATCATTTTTTCCAAAACCTCTGTCGCTGACGATGGCATCGATATCCGCAGGATAACCTTCAATCGGGTAATGTAAATAAACTTTTACTCCGCGGTGCTCCAGTTTATTTTTGAACATAACCGCCGAGGACTGGTTGGCAAAACGCGTAATCACTACCGCTAAAATATCCAGCCCCCATTTTCTCAAGTCATCGATTAACTTTAAAGTAGCCGCGTCATAAGTAATCCCGAAATCCCCGCGTACCCTGCCCTTTTCAATATCCCCGGCGTATATGGAAAGTACGATATCAATTTTATCTTTCAGGCATTGCAGGAGCCTTATCTTTACATTAGGGTCATAACCCGGCAGGACGCGTGCGGCATGGTAATCAAAACAAAGCTTGCCTCCGAACTCCAGGTAAAGCTTATTATCAAACTTCTTTACCCTGTCAAGGATAGCGGATGTCTGGTCTTTAAGGTATTTTTCGTTATCAAAACCTGTTTTTTTAATCATATTCTGCCTAATTTTTAATCATATTATAATATAAATTTCCCGTTTGTAAAGATAATTGGGCCGTATCTATTTTTTCCCGATTAGCTCTCGTATGTAGAATAAAAATACGGGGTGTGCGCCATGAACTCCGCAGCACAAGTATCAACCAGTTTGAAATCCGGAATGATATTCATGGATTTTCTTAAAGCATGGACTTCTGCCTCGCTTAAAGATAAAAGTTTAGATAGCTGTTTATCGCTAAAGCCATACTCCTTGGCCTGCTTAAGCAATTCAGCGCAAAGGCTGCGTTTATTCTTAAGTAATTCTCTTTCGCAATCGATGATCTCTTTTATGTTATACAAAAACCAGCGGTCAATCTTAGTTAATTCATGGATCTTATCAATATCCAGGTTAACACGAAAGGCATCGCCGATATAAAAGATCCTCTCCGCATTGGGCTGCCTCAGCTTCTGATCAATCTTATCCAAAACTCCATTTTCAATTTTGATATCTTCAAGATCTCTAAAGAGGATACTTTCTAATCCGGATTTTTTGATCTCCAGGGAACGCAGGCCTTTTTGCAGGGCCTCCTTGAAAGTCCGGCCGATAGCCATGGCCTCGCCGACTGATTTCATGGATATCCCCAGCGAGTTTTGCGCTGAAGCAAATTTTTCAAAAGTGAATCGCGGAATTTTTACCACGCAATAATCAATCGCCGGCTCAAAACAAGCGGGGGTTGAGCGGGTAATATCATTAGGTATTTCATCTAAGGTATAACCAACGGCAAGCTTGGCCGCGATCTTGGCTATAGGAAAACCCGTGGCTTTTGATGATAACGCTGAGCTGCGCGAGACCCGTGGATTCATCTCAATAACCACCATTCTACCGGTCTCCGGATGCACCGCGAATTGTATATTTGAGCCCCCGGTTTCAACACCGATCTCACGAATACAGGCGATAGCGGCATTACGCATCAGCTGGTATTGTTTATCGGTTAATGTCTGTATAGGAGCCACTGTAATACTGTCTCCGGTATGTACGCCCATAGGATCAAAGTTTTCAATGGAACAAATAACTACTACATTGTCCCTTAAATCACGCATTACCTCCAGCTCAAACTCCTTCCAGCCCAACACAGACTCCTCAACCAGAATCTCACTGATCATACTTGACTCAAGCCCGCGCTTGGCTAAAATTTTAAACTCTTCAATATTATAAGCGATTGAACCGCCTACTCCGCCTAAAGTAAAACTTGGCCGGATAATCAAGGGGAAGCCTATATTTTCTGAAACGGCAATCGCTTCATCTAAATTGTAGGCCCGGCCGCTTTTTGGCAGATCCAGCCCTATTCTTTCCATTGCCGCCTTAAATAGCTGGCGGTCCTCTCCTTTTTTAATCGCTTTTATATTGGCGCCGATAGTTTCAACCTTATATTTCCTTAAAACTCCTTTTTCCGCCAATTCCACAGTAGTATTCAGAGCAGTTTGGCCGCCAAGGGTAGGCAAGAGCGCGTCCGGACGTTCTTTGGCGATAATCTTCTCTACTATCTCAGCGGTGATTGGCTCAATATATGTCTTATCGGCAATTTCCGGGTCAGTCATGATTGTCGCCGGGTTGGAATTCACCAAAACAACCTTAAAACCCTCTTGTTTTAAAACCTTACATGCCTGGGTGCCGGAATAATCAAACTCGCAGGCCTGGCCGATAACAATCGGCCCAGAACCGATAATCAGTATTTTCTTGATATCTTTTCTCTTTGGCATATTAACTTAGGGACGGTTCTCAATTCAAAGCTAAAGTGTCCCTTCTCTGGGGACAGTTTTCCTTTGTTTCGAGAACCGTCCCTGTTTCTTTGACTTCTGCATTAACTTTGCAAACTCGGCAAATAAATACTCCGCGTCCTGCGGCCCGGGGGATGCCTCGGGATGAAATTGCACGCAAAATAACGGCAGCTTCTTATGGCGCAACCCCTCTGAAGTACCGTCATTCAAATTTAAATGGGTCAGCTCAACATCCTTTTTGCTCAATGAATCTATGTCCACACAAAAACCATGATTCTGGCTAGTTATGGAAATCTTTCCTGTCCTTAAATCCTTTACCGGATGGTTTGCTCCATGGTGGCCGAATTTAAGCTTATAAGTTTTACCCCCTAAGGCAAGCCCAAGCAACTGATGCCCCAGGCAGATTCCAAAAATAGGAAGTTTACCGATAAGCTTGGCTACTGTCTTAACCACATAACCTAAGGCCGCAGGATCACCCGGGCCATTAGAAAGCAACAGGCCATCGGGCTTGATTGCAAGTATCTCCTCAGAGGTTGCCTGCGCTGGAAATACCACTACATTACAATTATTGCGCGACAATTGCCTTAATGTATTGTATTTTACCCCGCAGTCCAGGACCGCGACCTTGTATTTAGCGTCTTTAGCACAGGCATAATTATATTTTTTGGAAATACTGACCTCTTTGACTAAATCTACGCCGATCAGACCGCGGCAGTTTTGAGCCTTCTTGATTAAGCTGGCCTCGTCAGAATCCTGAGTAGAGAGAACCGCTTTCATCGCCCCCATTTGCCTTATATGCAAAGTAAGCTTACGGGTATCAACACCCTCAATGCCCAAAATATTGTTTTCTTTTAAATACCGCCCTAAGGACTGCTCCTTTTGCCAGTTGCTGGCTATCTTGCTATACTCTTTTACCACAAAACCCTCCAGAAAAGGCCTGCGGCTTTCCGCATCATCTTTATTAATCCCATAGTTTCCCATTAATGGATAAGTCATGGCTACAATCTGGCCCTTGTAGGAAGGATCAGTAATGATCTCCTGATATCCGGACATACTGGTATTAAAGACTACCTCTCCGGTCCGCTCACCGCTTGCACCAAATGAGCTGCCCTTAAACACTGTGCCATCTTCTAAAACAAGAAATGCCCGCATATTTGCCATCCCCACATAAAAAGGCGTTTAGTGCCGAGAGCTCGGCTGCTAAACGCCTTTGTTTACTTATTTTAACACCATAGAACAAATTGTCAATTTCTTTCTTTAAGACTACTGGCCAAGGGCCAAATACTCCTTGCCCTCCTTCCAGGGATTAAGATAACGCTCAATACTCAAACTGTTATCTTCAAGCAAATCAACCAGGCGCCTCTTGTCAACAGGCGAAACTACCTCGATTTTTGGCCTGCGGATATCAGATTCATTCTCATCCCTGACTAACGCGATGCTTCCGTCATTTAACGCCACTACCGAACCAATCGGCCAAAAACCCATAAATTTAAAGAATTTATCCAGTAACTCCGGGTCAAAAGCACTTCCCCTGTCCTTATTCATAATATTATAAACTACATCCGGGGAATAATCCTGTTTATAACCTCTCCTTTGAGAAAGGGCGTCATAAACATCACAGATAGCGACAATCGAAGAAACTATATGCTGTTTTCTTAATAAAGGCAGGCGGGGATATCCGGATGAGTCATATTTTAAATGATGCTCAAAACTAACTACCACCGGCAAAATCCCCAAACTATCGACATATTCAAACATAAACTCAGCGCCCAAAACCGTATGGCTCTTAATGCGGTTAAACTCCTGCTCACTAAGCTTATCGGGTTTATGTAAAGTCTTGCGCGAAATATATAATTTTCCGATGTCATGAAAAAGTGCTGCCACGCCGATATCCAACACATCATTCTTCTCAAAGCCCAGGCGAGAAGCAAAATACATGGCAAAAATGGAAACATTGAGCATATGTACGTAAATCTCCGCGTCATACCTTTTTACCGTGGCTAGCTTCAGCAGCTCTTGACGCTGCGTGCCTAAACTATCAATGATACTATTTAAAGAAAATTTAAGCCCCAGCGGGTCAACCTTTTCAGCGTTAAGCACGCTGGATATAATCTGACTGACCCTGTCCACGGAAGAATTATAAAGTTGAAGCTGGTCATTCGCTAAAACCTCCTTATCCTGCCTGTTGTCAACCTTTAACTTGCCTATGCTTATATTTTTTACCCCGTTATGGGCTACCAATAGCTGAGGGTCTGTTTTAAAATCTTCTTTCGGCCCGGCAAGCAGGCCGACAAATTTTCCCAGTTCATCTTTGCTTAACCCGCGGTAAAAAGCAAGCCTTTCAATATTCCTCTCTTTTAAATACAGGATCGCTGACCTTAAAAGCTTGCCTAAATCAAAAAGGATTTCTTTTTCAAAAGCCAGCTCATCCCCCACAATACCGATAACCATCTCCTGGCGCTCGGCTAAAACAACCTCAAAAGCCGCATACGCCCTATCCAGGGACTTCTGAAACATAGGATGTACTACCCCGTACATCTTGGCAGTCTGAAGACAGGTGAGCAACTCCTTAAAAGCCTTTTCAATGTTAACTAACATTCCACTCCTTTAATATTTGCGCCGCTTTATTGCGTAATTCCCTGTTCCAGAAAAATTTTCTGCGGCTCAGCTGCTTAATATAACCGGCTGCCTCAACAAACCTCAAATCAAAAACAATCTGCATATTTTCCATAAGCAATTTATTTTTGCTTCCTAAAAAGCTGGGGAATCCAAATAGCAGGCTCAAGGCATTCTTTTTTGCCTGTGCGTCCAATATCAAAACCGAAAGCAGCATATTCCTGAGCAACAGCGAATCCGTATTCAGCTGGCGCATAAGAAAAGCGGTATCCACCTTTTTTAATTTACGCATCGCCTTTAATGACTCGATTTTAATCAGTTCATTAGCAGAAAGATATATATACTCTAACACGCTCAAGGTTACCGGTGAATCAATCTGGCCTAAGGCTTCGGTCATGCTGCCAAGAAATTCTGTATCTTGAATTTTTTGGTTTAATCTTTCATAAAAGGCCCCGAGGCTGTCTTTAAATAACCTTAAGAACAAACTCAAAGCCTGCCTGCTTACTTTTTCAGCGGAAAATATTTTATCCAGGTACAGGCTTGCCCCTTTGCTGGGAGAAGAGACCATCTCCAAAAGAAATTCCTGTTCAGAATTAAGCAAGCCGTCTAAAGCGATATTTTCAATAAAGGTGGAATAATCTTTTTCTAGGTCAGTACATGGTTTTATGCCCTCTTGCCTTCTTTTAGCCAACACGCCCCAAATATCCTTAAGCAGGGCAAGGTTGTTCTCTTCAAATATACCGGGCAGTTCTTGCTCTAAAATCACTGCTGCTGTCTGCAGGGTTTCGGGGTTTTGGTCGGTTGCAAGTATGCCTAAAACTATATAACGGTAATTTTCCTTTAGCAATTTATGGTCAAAAACAAGCTTGCCGGAAAAAGAGATTCCCTTAATCAATGACTCAAGGGTATTACGGTATACCGCAGATAAAGGATCATCCTGGGAGCTGCTTAATAAATTCCGTATTTTCTTTACTACCAAGGGGTTATCTTTTAAATCCTGTGTTTCATTTATTTTATTAAAGAATTTCTCGGTGACATTAGCAGTATTTGCCTGTTCAGAAATTTTGGAGAAAAGCTGCAGGCTCAGAGTATCAAAATTATCCTCCTGCATAAACCCTTCCTCCAGGAGGGCGCTAAAATCCTCCTGGCTTAAACCATTAAAAACCGGCTTAAGCCTTGCCAGTTTTTCCTGGCTAAGGGTTTTTTTATTGCGCAGGAGCCAAAGAAAAACATCTTGCGCGCATTTATCAAATTTCTCTTTATTTTTACCTCTTAAGCAGCTTAAAAATTCATTGACCTCGGAAGAAATGCCTTCGGCGTCAAGAAGTTCTTTTTCGCTAATCCGGCCGATGAACGAGCCAAAATCATCCGCCAATTGCTCCAGCTTAACCGCATCATTGCTATGCGCGGCATATTTAAGCATATAGCCCCAAATATCAGCGCACTCCTGGCCTTCCCCGTGTAAAAATGCGGAATAATCCAGCTCATCAATTGTAAAATGCGCTAACCTTTCCTTCTCCAGGATGAGGCTCAAACCACCCTCTTTAAAAATATCCTTCTGGGGCAGAGAAATAATACAAAGAAATTGCACTAACTCCTGAAGGCTTAATCCGCCCCTTATCTCTATGCTTTTTATTTTACGCTGATGCAAAAGACGGGCTAATTCGTCATAGAAACCGGACCGGTTAAGATTCTTGCCATCAACTACGAGCCCTGAACTGGTTACCCCTATTTTAAACGGGTTAAAAATCGCCAAAAGGAGCTCAAGCTTAAGTTTGAAATTCTCTACGGATTTAATAAAATAAGGATGATTCTTGGGGTAAGAAAAGGCATTGGTGAGCGCAACTTTTAAGCTGCGGAAGAAATCTTCAACTATTTGATCTTTATCCACAGAAGACATTTTACAACTTAACTACCCGGCTTGCAACTAATTTAATAGGGACAGCGACCATTTATTCAGGCTGACTAAATGCTCACTGTCCCTATTTAACAAATAATTCCTAAGCTATTCTCTTACTGCTTATACTAACCCTTGATCAAGCATAGCATCGGCTACCTTGACAAATCCGGCGATATTTGCTCCATTGACATAATTAACACACCCGGATTCCTTGCCATATTTAACGCACTGTTCATGTATAGCGATCATTATATTATGCAACCTTGTATCTACCTCTTCGCGCGTCCATGACAACCTAAGGCTGTTCTGGCTCATTTCAAGCCCCGAAGTAGCTACGCCGCCGGCATTTGAAGCCTTGCCAGGAGCATAAAGAATCTTGGCTTTCTGGAACACCTCCACCCCTTGCGGAGTTGTAGGCATATTCGCACCCTCAGCGACAGCGATGCAGCCATTTTTTACCAGAGTCTTTGCGTCATTCTCATCTATTTCATTCTGGGTAGCGGAAGGAAAAACAACATCACACTTAACATTCCATGGCCTCTGTTTCTCAAAGTACTTACAATTAAACTCTTTGGCGCACTCTTTAATTCTGCCGCGCTTGACGTTCTTCAACTGAAGAACACAATTCAACTCTTTCTTATCAATACCGTCTTTATCGTAAATATAACCATCAGAATCAGACAAGGTAACTACTTTAGCCCCCATCTGTATAAGTTTTTCTACGGTATATTGAGCAACGTTACCCGAACCGGATACCGCGCAGGTTTTTCCTTTTAAAGAATCACCTTTCGACTTAAGCATCTCTTCCGCGAAATATACGCAGCCATACCCGGTAGCCTCTGGCCTGATCAAGCTGCCGCCCCAATTAAGCCCCTTACCCGTAAGTACGCCTGAGAATTCATTACGCAATCTCTTATATTGTCCGAATAGATAACCGATCTCGCGACCGCCAGTGCCGATATCTCCAGCAGGCACGTCAGTATTTGGGCCAATGTGCCGGAAAAGCTCAGTCATAAAACTCTGGCAGAACTTCATTACTTCATTATCTGACTTACCTTTAGGATCAAAATCTGATCCGCCTTTTGCCCCGCCCATCGGCAAAGTGGTAAGCGCATTCTTAAAGACCTGTTCAAAAGCCAAGAATTTCAATATCCCTAAATTCACGCTCGGATGTAAACGTATTCCGCCTTTATAGGGGCCGATGGCGCTATTCATCTGGATACGAAAACCGCGATTAATCTGGACTTCCCCCTGATCATCAAGCCAGGGAACGCGGAATATTATTATCCTCTCCGGTTCAATCATTTTTTCCAATATCTTGGCTTTCTGGTATTTAGGGTTTTTTTCGATAAAAGGCATTACGGATTCCACAACCTCTCTTACCGCCTGATGGAATTCCGTTTCACCCGGATTCTTCCTTACAACCAAATCCATAAACTCCTCAATTTTCTTTGACATTATTATTCTCCTTTCCCACAAGGGAACACCCGCGCAATACCTTATTAGCGCGGGGTGTTATTTAGAAAGCTCATCTATTATTGCTTTAGAGGCCTTCTTGGCCATACCCATAGCTTCAATAACCGTTCCTTCTCCCCCTACAATATCCCCGCCGGCAAAAACACCTTTAATGGAACTTTCCATGCTTTCAGAGTCCACGATGACATCTGAATATTTATCGGTTTTTAGCTCCGGCGTCGCCTTTATCAGGATTTGGTTTGCTTTTAATCCTACGGCAATCACACATAAATCACAATCAAGTTCAAATTCACTTCCTTCTATAATCACCGGCCTTCTCCTGCCTGAACTATCCGGTTCCCCTAATTTAGACCTGAGGCAAATCAATTTCTTAACAAACCCATTCTCATCACCAATGAATTCTTTTGGCTGCACTAAAAACTCAAATTTTATCCCCTCTTCCCTGGCGTGCTCAATCTCAAGCCGCCGGGCAGGCATTTCAATTTCCGTACGCCGATAGATAATTGTGGTATTAAGCGACAGGCCTCTTATCTTCTGCAGCCTCAAAGCAACCCTGGCGGAATCCATAGCGGTATTTCCACCGCCGACAATCAAGACGTTTTTACCGATATTAACCGGAGTATGAAATTCGGGGAATTTATAAGCGGACATTAAATTTACACGGGTGAGGAATTCATTTACCGAATAAATATTGCAAAGGTTTTCACCTTTAATCCCGAGAAACGACGGCACCCCGGCACCCAGCCCCAAGAATACTTTTGAATAACCTTGGACAAATAATTCCTTAATCGTCCTGGCCTTCCCCACGAGAAAATTAGTGATAAAATTAACCCCTAATTTTTTAAGGTAATTTATCTCAAAATCCAGGACATCCCAGGGCAGCCTGAACGGTGGAATACCATATCTTAAGACGCCACCGGTTTTATGCAGGCTTTCAAAGATATCAACCTTTACTCCTTTACGGGCTAATTCTCCGGAACAACATAAGCCTGCCGGACCTGAGCCAATCACCGCCACCTTAAACTCGGAGAATTTTTCTTCTTTTTCTTCCGGGACATTCAGTTTATTATTTTTTCCATAATCTCCCACGAAACGTTCCAGGAAATGAATGTTGATTGCCTGCTGCGAAGCAAAAGGCGAACCTTTTTTAGTAAGTACGCAGGCCTTGCGGCACTGGTATTCAGCCGGGCAAACCCTTCCGCAAATAGAGGGGAAATTGTTTTTCTCTCTAATAGTAAAATAAGCTCCCCTGTAATCCTTCTGCGTAATATGAAAAATAAACTTTTTTATATCAATACCCACCGGACAGCCGCTGATACAAAGAGGATTCTTGCATTGCAGGCACCTTGCGGCCTCCAACAGGGCCTCTTCTTCGGAGTAACCCTTTACCACCTCATCAAAGTTGCCTACCCTTGTTTCTGCCGATGCTTCCCTAACTTTTATTGGTTCTTTCTTCATGTATTTAAGATGCTGGAAAAAGATTGCAGATATGCTTTTCCTGTACGCTATAAACCTTATTTCTCTTTTCAAGTTCCTCCCAGTCAACCCCGTGTGCATCAAAATCCGGGCCGTCGATACAACTGAATTTTACTTCACCAGAAACACTCACCCGGCAACAACCGCACATGCCGGTTGCGTCAACCATCAGCGCGTTAAGTGAGACAAAAGTCCTGGTATTATATTCCTTGCTTACCAAGGCCACTCTTTTCATCATCGGGATCGGCCCCACAGAATAAATCAAATCATATTTATCTTTACTCAAAAGCTCCTTTAACATATCAGTGGTAAAACCTTTTCTGCCGTAAGAGCCGTCATCAGTCATGATATGAATCTCCTGCGAGGCGCTTTTAAGTTCAGCTTCTAAAATAAGCAGCTCTTTATTCCGGGAACCCAGAATAGTAGTAATATTATTGCCTGCCTCTTTCAACGCGCGGGCAACCGGCAGGATCTCGGCAATCCCCACGCCCCCGCCCACTAAAATTACTTTTCCATATTTCCTTATTTCCGTAGGATGCCCCAGAGGCCCAACCAGGGAATAAAGCGTATCCCCGGGGTTTAATTTACCTAAACTTTTAGTGGTAAAACCTGCCTCCTGAAAAATCAAACTCACCACCCCTTTATCCTTATCGGTATTTACCAGGGTTAAAGGGATCCTCTCCCCCTTTTCGTTAACCATAAGCATTACAAACTGGCCCGGCAAGGCTTTAGCGGCGATATCGCTGGACTGAATATCCAGCTGAGTGATCCTTACGCCGCCTACATCATTAATAACTTTCTTATTGATTATTTTCATATCTTTTTTTGCCTAATTTTTATGCAGAGGGTATAAAAAAAGACGGCCGAACAACTGCCCGGACGTCTCTGTCCCTAGTTGACCCAAATCTTGGTTATATTATTACTGATTGGCATATTTGTCAAGATTTTTTCCATCACATCTCCACATCCAGTTTTACCAAACCGCCCTTAAACGGCTCAATTACCCGCTTAAGGATGCCGGAAAGATAAGCCATAAGTACGCCATAATTAGTGATAGGAACACCTGCGGCCCTGGCCTTTTCAATGCGATGCATTATCTCAGCCCGGTTAACCATACAGCCTCCACAGGAAATAATCAGTTTATACCGGCTTAAATCATCGGGGAAATCCCCTCCCGCGGTAACTTCATAATGCAGCTCTTTCTTGGTATAATTCAACAGCCAGCTGGGAATCTTAGTCCGGCCGATATCTTCCGGCTGTACATGGTGTGTGCAAGCCTCGGCGATTAAAATCTCATCCCCATCTTTTAATTTCTCCAAAGCATACACCCCCTGGATATAAACATTAAGGTCCCCTTTATGCCTGGCAAAAACAGTGGAAAATGATGTCAGAGGTATATCAACAGGCAGGATATCGCGCACATCCTCAAAAACCTGTGAATCCGTAATCACTAACCTGGGCTTTTCTTTTAATGCACTAAGGCAATCTAATAACTCCGTTTCTTTTGTCACCAGGGCGGTCGCGTTATTATCAAGGCAGTCGCGCATAACCTGTACCTGGGGCAGGATCAACCTGCCTTGAGGCATGGCGTTATCAATTGGGCAAACCAGGATAACCACATCTTTAGGGTTAATTATATCACCTACCAAAGGAATAGGCGACCAATGGCCGGGAGCCATTTCCATAATCTTTGCCTTAAGCTCTTCAATCCCCTGTTTTAATTTAGCGCTTACCTTTATAAACGGAAGCTTGTTCTTTTCTAAATAATCCTGCGCGGATTTACCGGGCAATTCAAATTTATTAATTATAAATAAAAATGGCAGTTTTTTACTCCGAAAGGTCTTAAGCAGATCTTCTTCAAAACTATCAATCAGCGTATCCGGCTCAACAACAATCAAACCCACATCGCTCTTCCTTAATACCACCAGGGTGCGCTTAACCCGCTCCTCCCCTAAAACACCTTCATCATCAATACCTGCGGTGTCAATTAACATGCATGGACCGATAGGTAAAATCTCCATTGCCTTATAAACCGGATCCGTGGTTGTGCCAGCGACCTCAGAGACAATCGCCGTATCCTGGCCGGTAAGAGCGTTAATCAAGCTGGATTTTCCCGTATTTCTTTTACCGAATATCCCGATATGCAACCTGTTGCTTGCAGGCGTCCTATACATCTTAACCTCCTAATAAAACCGTAACCTCCTAATAAAACCGGGGACGGTTCTCAAAATAAAGCAAAACTGTCCCCTTAAATAGGGACACTTTTGCTTTGAGTTAAGAACCGTCCCTTCAATGAATCAGCTTTTGAATAATCAACAAATCTGCCTAAACTTTTAGCCATACTATCCATACAAAAATTACAGGCGCCTACCGGCTCACTAACGCATCTTTTTTGCGGGTATATCTCATAGAGCTTACGGAACGGCTGCGGAGTGAAGTTCGGCATTAAAACATTTGCCCCGCATTTTAAACCTTCCAGCCTGTAATCTTTATCCAGGCTTCCCAAGGCAGTTGTCGCCGGGATATGCGCGTTTTTAGTAACTATGCGGGTAAGGGCAATGGTTTTTAGAGTAAGCCCGACATCCCCTTTGCCCTGGCCGGCAAGTGCCGTATCCTGATGCGGAATAAAAGGGCCTATGCCGATCATATCAAAATCACCGCGCTTAAAGAATATAATATCCTGAGCGATCGTTTTTAAGCTTTGTCCGGGAAGGCCGATAATATTACCTGAACCAACCTGATAACCCAGTTTTTTTAAAACCTGCAGGCAATCCAGGCGTTGCATAAACTCCATTTGCGGATGCATCGACGAATACATGCCTTCATTGGAAGTCTCTATTTTTAATAGATACCTGTCCGCTCCGGCCTCTCTCCAAATACTGTAATCATCTACGCTTCTTTCTCCGACTGAAAGAGTAATCGCTACATCAAAGCTGGATTTTATCTTTAAAATAACATCTCTCAACCATAAAACATCTAGACCTTGATCCTCTCCAGACTGTAAAACCACAGTCTTAATATTACACGAAGCAAGATAGCCAACCGCTTTCAACAACTCATCCTTATTCATACGGTAGCGCTCTAATTTACGGTTATTTTTATTCAACCCGCAATAAGAACACTCCCGGCTGCAATAATTAGAAAATTCTATTATCCCCCGCAAAATAACCCCATCACCGCAAAATTCCTTTCTCACGCCATCGGCGAAAGAAAACAACTCATTCAACTCCCCCTGCCCGCTTAAAGATAGAACCTGCTCTAAATCTTTACACTCCGGCAAGGCAGCTGTATAAATTCTATTTAATAATTCGCTTAGTTTAGACATACTCATCCCTTAAGCCGGAATCAACATGCGCGAAAAACAACTTTAGCCTTTCCTGCTCAGCTGGTTCCAGCTGTTTAAAATACCGCGTGATCATTTTATAACCCGCCTGCTTAACCGGTAAAGACGCAAAATCATCCAGATATTCTTTAAGTGTCACCAGCGCATTCATGCTGCATTTACCTTTAATTGTTCCGGGTTTAGCCAACTGCATAAAAGCCTCTCCGGTCCTTTCCATACGATAACATGCGGCGCAGAAACTTGGGATATAATCGTGGTTGATCAGGGTACCCACAATCTGATCCAAGCTGCGATGATCACCAAGGGAAAACTGACCTCCTGCCTGCTCCGCCTCACTCACAGAATAGCCTCCGGGAGATGTGTTTGATTCAGCGCTAATTTGGGAAACCCCCAGGCTTAAAAGCAAATCGCGCATCCCGGAATTTTCACGCGTGGACATGATTATACCGGTATACGGCACGGAAAGCCTTAAGACTGCAACCACCCTTTTAAACTCTTCATCCGAAATTTTATACGGCGGATTAAAAGACAGCTCCGCGCCCTCTGCCGGCTCAATACGCGGCACAGAAATGGTATGCGGACCTACGCCAAGCTTTTCCTCCATATATTCAACATGGGAAAGCAGGCCTAATGTCTCAAAGCGCCAGTCAAATAAACCAAAAAGCGCGCCGATACCTATATCATCTATTCCGGCGTTAAATGCCCGGTCAACCGCGTCAATCCGGTTATTCGGGTCGCACTTTGGACCCTTAGGGTGCATACGTAAATAAGTATCCTGATGATATGTCTCCTGAAAAATCTGATACGTGCCGATGCCGCTTGCCTTAAGCTGCTTAAACTCATCAACACTTAAAGGGGCGCAGTTAACATTAACCCTTTTAATTTTATTCTTGCCCACCTGCGCTTCATAAATAGCCTTCACCGCCTCAACGTAATAATCTATGTTCGACTTGCCGCCTGGCGCCTCTTCGCCGCAAACCATAAGTATCCTTTTATGGCCGCGGTTTAACAACCACTCTATCTGGGCATTAATCTCAACAGCATTCAAGGCCTTGCGTTTAATCATCGGATTATCCGATTTAAAAGCGCAGTACAAACAGGAATTGGCGCAAAGATTACTGATATACAGCGGCGCGAATAAAACTACCCTCCTGCCGTAAATGGTGTCTTTAACAAAACTGGCCGCGTCAAATATCATCCGGACATATCCAGGGTCCGTAACCGAAAGTAAAGCCGCAGACTCATCCAGGCTTAGCCGCTGCAAAGACTTTGCCTTCTTTAGTATAGTATCAAGCCTGCGGCTGTCAAATTTAGCCGCATCGGCGAGTAAATTATTTATTCTTTCTTCGTTAATGTAGAGCATACTTCATCCTTACTTAAACCTGATTTTACCGAAACCCCTTCAATTTTTCCAAGCCTTCCGGTTAATGCGCCTAATTCATCGGTGGAGGCGTCTACGATCACGACTATTACACTATGCTCCCTTTTGACATGCGGAATCCCCATGCGGCCAATAATCAAATCGCCGAATTCGGTTAATATCTTGTTGACCAAAGGTGCGGTCTTTTTACGGTTGTGAACGATCATCCCCACAAAACCTAAACGTTTTCCCATATTCCCTCCTTTGATTTAGGGACGGTTCTCAAAACAAAGGAAAACTGTCCCTTTTTTAGGGACAGTTCTGCTTTGAGATGAGAACCGTCCCTAAACTAAAATCCCAACCCCGCTGTAAGAATTTTCCTGCAGAAAGGTTGGGATTTAAAATTTTACCCCCCTTGGGTTAGAGAGAAAAACTCCTTACCGCAGGATTTATAACTTATCTTCTATTTTGCGTAAATCGGCCTGGCCTTATAATGCACATGCAAAAGCTTTTCTGACTTCTCGCCTAAAGGTTTACCTAAAAATTCCTTGTAGATCCTCTTAATATACGGATTCTGATGGCTGCAGCGAACCTGTTTTTGATCATCATCCTGGTACAATGCCTGCGCCCTTTTAATCCTCAACTCATCCGTAACCATATAAGGCTGGCCCCCGCCTCCAACGCAGCCTCCGGGACAGGCCATAACCTCAATAAAATGATACGGCATCTCCTGATTGTTTTTCTTAGCCTCCTGGACCTTCTTTAAAATATATTCAACATTGCTTAAGCCGTGAGCAATGGCGATCTTAAGTTTTTTGCCGGCAATTTCAACCTCAGTTTCTTTAATCCCCTTTATGCCGCGGACATTTTCAAATACAACGTTCTTTAGTTCTTTCCCGGTAACAAAATAATGCGCCGTCCTTAATGCCGCCTCCATTACCCCTCCGGTTGCGCCAAAGATTACTCCGGCTCCGGCATATTCCCCCAGTATACTATCGCATTCTTCATCAGGTAAGCTGTCAAAATCTATACCCGCCTGCTTTATCATACGCACCAATTCCCTGGTACAGAGCACTGTATCGATATCCTGGAAACCCGAAGCAGACATCTCCTCGTTTCTGGTAATCTCATATTTCTTAGCGGTACATGGCATAATAGAAACCATAAAAATCTTGGCTGGATCAATCTTATTCTTCTCTGCATAATAAGTCTTGGAGAGTACCCCTAAAATCTCATGCGGAGATTTACAAGATGAGAAATGATCGATCATGTCCGGATAAAATTTCTCCATAAAATCCACCCAGGAAGGGCAACACGTGGTAATTAGAGGAAGCGGATTTTTACCGTGCAATAATCTTTCTTCAAATTCACTTGCCTCCTCCATAATCGTAAGGTCCGCGGCAAATGACGTATCAAAAACCGCATGAAAACCTAAGCGTCTTAATAAAGCATAAAGTTTTTTGGTAAAATTTTTGCCCGTATAACCAAAGGCTTCGCCTATGGAAACCCTTACCGCCGGAGCAATCTGCACCACGCAATACTTCTCCGGGTCCTGTAATGCCTTCCAGGCCTGAGCTGTATGATCCTGCTCGACAAAGGCACCGGTAGGGCAATGCGCCGAGCACTGTCCGCAACGCACACAAGGAGAATCTGCCAATTGAATATCACCCGCCGGAGAAATCCTGGTTTTAATCCCCCTCTCCAGGAAAGACAAGGCCCAGACATCCTGCATCTCCTGACAGGCATATACGCAGCGGCCGCAAAGAATACATTTTTTAGGATCCAAGTCTACTGCCCGGGTGGAAGTATCTATCGGTAAATTCCTAATAAACTGCGGAAAGGATTCTTCTTTTATCCCGAAGTCAGCGGTTAATTTCTGCAATTCGCACTCATTATTCCTGCCACATTTAAGGCAATCATTGGGGTGATTTGATAAAATCAGCTCAATCACCGTTCTTCTGATCTCAACTATTTCCGGGTCATGTGTGGTAACCTCCATCCCTTCTTCCACCGGCGTGCAACAAGCCCGCAACATTTTCTGCGAACCCTTAATTTTAACAATACAGATACCGCAGGCTGCCGAAGCAGGAAGGTCCGGATGCTTACAAAGAGTAGGGATCTTTATCTGTACTCTTTTAGCCGCCTCTAAAATGGTAGTGCCTGCTTCTACCCTTAATAAAATACCATTGATTTTTGCTTTCACTATTTTAGTCATAGTTATACATTCGCGGTCGAAATACCGCACCTTTTTAGAATATAATTAAATCACGACCGCTTCAGTATTCCCCTAAGCAAACGAAACGCTTCAAAGGGTCATTTCTTGCTGATCGCCTTAAATTTACAAACATCAAAACACCTGCCGCACTTGACGCACTTCTCCGGAGCTATTAAGTATCCTGCTTCCTTATCTCCGCTGATTGCCTGTACCGGGCAGTTAATTACGCATATCCCGCAGCGCTTACATTTATCTTCTACTATGGTATAAGTTACCAGGCTGTTACATTTTCCAGCCGGGCAGCGTTTATTTAAAATATGCTCATTATATTCAGATTCAAAATATTTTAACGTAGAAATCACCGGGTTGGAAGCAGTTTGGCCCAGCCCGCATAAAGATGCCTTTTGCATGGCCTGGGCAAGCCTGCGCATTTGCCCCAGGTCCTCCGGCTTGCCTTTACCTTCAGTTATTTTATTTAAATAACCCAGCATTTGAAAACCGCCGATACGGCAAGGAGCGCATTTTCCGCAGGATTCTTCCACGCAAAACCCCAGGTAAAACTTAGGGATATCCACCATGCAATCATCATCGTCCATAACAATCATCCCGCCTGAGCCCATAATCGAACCTAATTTCTGCAGGTTTTCATAATCTACCGGTGTATCTAAAAGCGCTTCAGGAATTACGCCTCCGCTTGGCCCGCCGGTTTGTACCGCTTTTATCGGTTTACCGGATAATGTCCCGCCGCAAATATCCATTACAATTTCTCTTAAAGTCGCACCCATCGCTATCTCAACCAATCCTGAATTCTTAACTTTTCCGGTCACCGCAAAAACCTTTGTCCCCTTTGAACTCTGCGTGCCAATTTGGGCAAACCACTTACCGCCTTTTGAAATAATTACCGGTATATTAGCCAGGGTTTCAACATTATTTATAACCGTAGGCTTATCCCATAACCCTTTTACCGAAGGATACGGAGGGCGGGGATGCGGAGTGCCTCTCTTGCCTTCAATAGAAGAAATCAACGCGGTTTCTTCTCCGCAGACAAATGCGCCGGCACCCAGCCTTATTTCTATATCTAAATTAAAAGAGCTGCCCAGGATATTTTTCCCTAATAGACCGTAATCATAAGCCTGCTTGATTGCCTTATTGATCCTTTCAACTGCCAAAGGATATTCGGCGCGGATATAAAAATAACCTTTAGAGGCACCGATAGCAAAAGCGGCAATGATCAGGCCCTCAATAACCGAATGCGGATCACCCTCCAAAATACTCCTGTCCATATAGGCCCCAGGATCTCCTTCATCGGCATTACAGATGACAAATTTCTCCGTTGATAAAACTTCGCGGGCAAAATTCCATTTCATCCACGTAGGATACCCTGCCCCTCCCCTTCCCCTGATACCGCTAATTTTAATTTCTTCAATCAGTTTTTGCTGGCCCAATTCGCCAAGGACTTTCTTTAAGCCTAAATAACCGCCGCTTCCGATATATTCTTCAATGCTTTCCGGGTTGATATTACCGCAATTACGCAAGACAAGCCTGAATTGCCTGGCTTTAGATTTAAAAACCAACTCCTCGATAACTTTTCCCTGTCCTAAGGCAGCATCAACTATTCTTTTAATGTCCGCATCCTGGACATTAACATAGGTAATTTTATCGGGAAGGATCCTTACCACCAACCCCTTATCATATACGCCGATATCAGCAACCCTGACCACCTGGATCTGCGCATGCAGGTTGCTTTCCCGAAGATAATCCAGGAGGTGGGTATAAAACTCGCGTGTTTTATCCTGCCTCTTTAAATCAGTATCTTTTACTAAAATGACCTTGGTATACATAAATTAACTGTTTTTTCCTTTTTAAGCGGATACCTCAAAGATGCAATCATTAACCAGCATTTTAGAGATAACATGCTTTTCCAGTATCTTAGTGGCTATCTCTTTATTCACCGTGCCATAGACTACCGCAGGCAGGCCTTCAACGCTGACCTCAACCAGGGGCTCGGCATAACAGCTGCCCGCGCAGCCGCATTTTTTAATATCAATCTGCAGGTTCCTCTTTTTTACTTCTTCAACAAAGAAATTAAAAACATCTTCGGCTCCGGCGGCAATCCCGCAGCTACCCATGCCCACCTTAATCCAATCCTTAGGCTTATCGCTTGAGGCCTTGCTCATATTTTCTAAATCAGCGGGGGTTAATTTATTCATAATCAATTATTCCTCTTTAATGTATTTGGACAGGATATCGGCAATCTCGTTCTTTTTAACCTTGCCGTATACCTTATTGTCAATCATTACAACCGGAGCTAATCCGCAGCAACCCAGGCACCTGACTACATCCAGGTAAAAAAGCCCGTCTTTGGTAGCCTGGCCCTCTTTGATGCCTAATATATTCTTGATTTCATCCAAAATCACCGCCGCTCCCCGCAAATAACAGGCCGTCCCCATACATAAGGCAATGCGGTGTTTACCCGGAGGGACCAGCTTAAAGAAGTTATAAAAGGTAATTACTTCATAAATCCTGGCCAGCGGCACATCCAGCATTTTTGATAATTCCAAAGACAACTCCCGCGGCACATAACCATGATGATTCTGGATCTCATGCAGAATCATGATCAGGTTGCCTTCTTTGCCTTTCCACTGCTGGACAAGGCTGATTAATTCAGGATTAAGCTTTTTATGTTCCATGTTTAAGATTTTCTAAGAATATTTTCCTGCCGGTTTGATCCCTAAGCTCTTAACTTAGCTTGCTAAAAGATGGGCCAAAAACAAGAAACTCCGAGATTAGCGAAAGAATTCTATCATATCTTTTCTAAAAGGCAAGGGGAATTTTGCTAAAACCCTTCTTCTCTCTTTTTGTAATGCGTATGCAATAAATGGTGCGATTTTTCTCCTAAAGGCTGGCCTAAAAACTCTTTATACAGGGCCTGCACCGCCGGATTTTCATGTGATTTTCTAATAGGCTTATTCTTATCCTCGCGATAAATTGCCTCCATCCTCTTTAAGCGGATCTCATTATTCGTAGGAATTGGCTGGCCCGCGCCTCCCAGGCATCCGCCGGGGCAGGTCATAATCTCGATAAAGGCATAAGCCGACTTGCCCTGCTGGACTTCTTCTAACAATACACGCGCGTTGCTTAAACTATTGGCCACAGCAACCTTTAACTTCAACCCATCAATATCTACCTCGGCTACTTTAATCCCGCTTAAACCCCTTAAATCCATAAAATCAAGTTTTTCCAGTTGTTTAGCCGTAAGCACCTCATAAGCTGTCCTTAATGCTGCCTCCATTACCCCGCCGGTTGCACCAAATATTACCCCTGCCCCCGTAGAGATGCCTAAAGGCTGATCAAAATCTTCACCCGCCAGGCTGGTAAAATTAATCCCTGCCTCTTTGATCAGGCGGCTGGCCTCCCGGGTAGTTAAAACATAATCCACATCCCTGAAAGCCTCGCCTTCCTTAAGGGAAAGCTTGTTCTTCCAATAATCAAATGCGCTTTGCATTTCCGGGCGAAGCGCCTCAAATTTCTTGGCAGTGCAGGGCATAATTGAGACAACTACTATATTCCTGGGATCAATATTATATTTTTCAGCATAATAAGTCTTGGCAATGGCCCCGAACATCTGCTGGGGAGATTTACAGGTAGAGATATGCCCCAGTATTTCCGGGAAAAAATGCTCGGCGAATTTTATCCAACCCGGAGAACAGGAGGTTATCATAGGCAGTATGCCCTTATTCTTAATTCTATTGATTAACTCATACCCTTCTTCCATAATCGTAAGATCTGCGGAAAACTGGGTATCAAAAACTTTTGCGAAACCTAACTTGCGTAATGCTTCAGCTAACTTAGCTGTAACCAGGCTGCCCGTGGGCATGCCAAACTCTTCGCCAAGTGCTGCTCTTACTGCCGGAGCTACTTCTACAACCACAAATTTCTTAGGGTCTGATAACGCGCGCCAGACTTCGCCGTTTGCGTTCTTTTCAGTGATTGCCCCTGTAGGGCAGACTAAAAGGCATTGCCCGCAATTAACGCAGACACTGTTTGCCAGGCCATTATCAAAAAATGTAGTTACTTTGCTGGCCTTGCCGCGGCCGGAAAAATCAATCGCCTTAACGCTCTGGATAGCCGAACACACAGAAACACACCGTCCGCATAAAATGCATTTATTGGGATCCCGGGATAAAGATACAGAAGTATTATCAAGAGGCAGCTCTATTTTTGTTGCCTTAGGAAACCTTACTTCTCTTATCCCCATATCAAAAGCCAGTTTTCTCAACTCGCAGGATTGATTCCTGTCGCAAACAAGGCAGTCTTTGGGATGGCCGGCCAAAAGCAGCTCCAGATTCAGCCTCCTGGCATTTCTTACGCGGCTGGTATTCGTAAGAATCTCCATGCCCTGTTTTATGGAAGTAACGCATGAACGTAAAAGGGTTTTTGCCCCCTTTACTTCAACTAAACAAATTGAACAGGCGGCCTCCTGATTAATATCTTTTAGATAACAAAGCGTAGGGATATCAATCGCGGCTTTTGCGCAGGCATCCAAAATAGTCAGGCCGGCATCACATTCATAAATCTTGCCGTCAATCTTTAAAGATATTTTTTCCTCTTGCATTTATTTACCTTCTTTGACATCGCACCTTAAGCAACGATTAGCTTCGGCACGGGCCTGTTTTAATGATAACCCCAAAGAAACCTCTTTAAAATTATTCCTGCGCTTATTTATTCCCAGTTTTTCGCCATCTAATTTCTTAGACACCTTTGGCTCTAAGGGAACTTCGGATTTATAATTAAATTTATGGAACAGCCTGGCAAACCTGTCTTCCCGGCTTAATGCCAGGTCAATTACTCTGGCAGCTTTTTTACCGTCAGACATTGCCTCTACCGCGGTTGCCGGGCCCATAACTAAATCCCCTCCGGCATAAACCTTATTCAGGCTGGTTTTTAAATCAAAACTGTCTGCTTTAACTGTCCCGTCCTGGTTAATTAAAATACCGCAGCTCTTGATAAACTCCGCGTCCACCTTTTCTCCGATAGCCAAAATTACCGTATCGCAATTAATCTTAAAAACTTCGTCGGTAGCTACGGGCCTTCTCCTGCCAGAAAGGTCATAATCCCCTAAAGTCATCCTGGCCGCAACTAAACCTTCCAGCCTGCCGCGGGGACCTTCCACCATGGCTTTAGGGCTGGCTAAAAACATAAACTTAACGCCTTCAGACTCGGCTCCCTTAATTTCATCTTTATTTGCCGGCATATCTTCTTTCTGCCGCCGATAAACAATAGTTACCTCGCTGCCAAACCTTAAAGCTGTACGCGCGGCATCCACCGCGACATTGCCGGCGCCGATAACTATCACTTTCTTACCGATAAGCGGGTCCCTGCCGACTGCCACATCTTCCAGGAAGGCGGTGCCTGACAATACGCCTTTTAAGCCCTCTCCCGGAATACCCAAACTCATATTTTTATAGGCCCCCGTAGCTAAAAACACGGCGTCCGATTCTTTAATCTTTTTATCTAAATCCTTTGCCTTGATTTTTTTATTGCATAAAATTTTTGCCCCCATCTTCTGCACAAAAGCAATTTCTTTCCTTAATACTGATTTGGGCAGGCGGTACTCGGGGATACCATAACGCAAGACCCCGCCTGGTTCGGGATTAGCTTCATATACGGTAACATCATGGCCAAGCCGGGCCAGATAAAAAGCCGCGGTTAATCCGCAGGGCCCTGCACCGACAATAAAAATCTTTTTGCCTGTCTTTGGCAGCCTTTCCCTGGCCAAACGCCCGATAACCCCGGCTTCCTTGCCGCTTTTATATACCTGATCCGCGATATACCTGTGAATTTCGCCTTGTGAAACCGGGTAATCAATATCATCCCTGCGGCAACGCATTTTACAATGGAAGTGGCAGATCCTGCCGCTAGAGGAAGGAAAAGGATTATCCCGGATAATACACTCAAACGCTTCGCTCAACTTACCTTCCTTAAATAACTCCAGGAACCCCGGAATATTCATATGTAATGGGCAGCTATTTTCACAAGGGGAAACAAAAAGGTCCCCGCATATTCCTGCCTCACAACGCTGCTCTTTGATATGCCCTTCATACTCATGCAAAAAATACTTAAGCGTAGTAAGCACGGGATTCGGACCGGTTTGCCCCAAACCGCAAAGGGCGGTATCTTTAATCACTGCCCCTAAATCTTCTAAATTCTGCATTTCGTTCAGGCTGGCCTTGCCCTTTGTAATATTGGTCAGAATATTTAAACTCTGGGTCAGACCCTCCCGGCAAGGGGTGCATTTACCGCAGGATTCACTGGTGGTAAACTCCGTAAAATAACGCGCCACATCAACCATGCAATTATCATCATCCATTACCACCATCCCGCCTGAACCCATAATCGCACCCAATGCTGCCAGGGTTTCATAATCAATAGGTGTATTAAATAATGTTGTGGGAATGCAGCCGCCGGAAGGCCCGCCGCTTTGCACAGCCTTGACCTTTTTATTTGTACCGGTTCCTGCGCCAATATTATAAACAAGGGTTTGCAAGGTTGAGCCCAGGGGAAGCTCAACTAAGCCGGTATTTTTTATCTTACCCACAAGAGAAAAAACTTTCGTACCTGAACTATTCTTGGTCCCGGTCTGCATAAACCAATCTGCGCCTTTAGAAATAACCACCGGAATATTACTCCAGGTTTCTACATTGTTGATATTAGTGGGCTTATCCAAATACCCTTTTTGCGCCGGAAACGGCGGGCGGGGATGCGGCCTTCCTGATTTACCCGCAAGCGAAGAGATTAATGCTGTCTCTTCTCCGCAAACAAAAGCTCCGGCGCCTTCAACCAACTGCAGGTCAAAAGAAAAACCACTACCCAGTATATTTTCACCCAAAAGGCCATAACTCCTGGCCTGTTTAATGGCTATTTTAATCCGCTCCACCGCTAAAGGATATTCCGCGCGCACATAAATAATACCCATAGAAGCACCCATCGCATAAGCCCCGATAATCATACCCTCTAAAAGCATATGCGGGTCGCTTTCGCTTTCATTGCGGTTCATATACGCACCGGGATCGCCTTCATCGGCATTGCAAATAATATATTTCTGCTCTGAATTCTCCTTACGCATCAATTCCCATTTTATCCCGGTAGGAAAACCCGCCCCTCCCCTGCCCCTTAACTTTGATTTCTTTACTTCCGCGATAACCGCTTCCGGCTTAAGATCCCTTAAAACATTTGACAGGGCAAGGTAGCCGCCTACAGCGATATACTCTTCTATGTCTTCAGGATTAATCAGCCCACAATCCCTTAAAACAATCTTTTTCTGCCCCTTAAAAAACGGGATTTTATCCCAATCAGGTATATGCTCATACCCTTTGCCGTAAGAAATCTCGCCCGTAAGATGATCCCATTTCTCAATCTTGCATAAAGCCCTTTTAGGATTAATATTATTATTGGCAAGTTCCCTGACTATAGAATCTACGTCTTTAGGCAGGACGCGGTTCAAGATAACTAAAGGCTTACCGGGCAAAGAAATATTGACTAAAGGTTCTTGAGCGCAAAAACCAAAACAACCTACCTTAACCAACAGCGCCGGTACTTTTCTTTTAGCAAGGCTGGATTTAAAAGCCCGCAATAATTCTTCGGCTCCGTTGCCAATGCCGCAAGTCCCCATGCCCACGGCAATACGCGCCCCCTTAGGCAATAACTTTGCCAACCCTTTTTCTTTAATTGTTTGCAAGTCTTCGGCGCTTTTAATGATCATTTCTTGCTCCTGCGCGAACATATGCCTTTTATAATCTTGCGTAATTTCTCCGTAGTCATACGGCTGTAAATATTGCCGTCAACCTCAACTACCGGAGCCAGCGCGCACTGGCCAAAGCAGGCAACTGTCTTAATTGTAAATTTGTTATCCTTGGTAGTCAGGAATGACTTGCCATCCTGGCTGAAATCATCCTCCTTAAAACCGAATAAGTTGATTAAGAAATCCAGCAGGTTTTTTGACCCCCGGGTATGGCATGCCGTGCCCCGGCAGACAATAACCGAATGCTCTCCTTGCGGTTTAAGGTTAAAGAAGGCATAAAAAGTAATAATATTATATATCCTGGACAAAGGTACTTTGGATTTACTGGCGATATACTCTAAATCACCCTGGGCAAGATATTTATGCTTATTTAATTTCTGGGCATCCTCCAATATTCCCAGAAGTCTGCCCGGCTTCTCTGCGTAATGAGAGATAATCTTATCCAACTCTGCCTTATCCAGGCTGGACTCTAAAATTTCATCTTTTTTTAACGCAACCTTGCCCATTGTTTCCTTATATATGTTATTTGGTCTTCTCTGTTACATTAACAAAATAAATAAGATTCTCTAATTCAATCTCAAGGTTAACATTGTTAATAATGCATCCTTCGGCGTTCTTAAGCCTCAGCGGCGCGAAATTAAGTATCCCTTTAATTCCCGAGGCAGAGATTAAGTCAGCGGCTGTTTGAGCAGCGATATCCGGGACCGCCAAAATAGCTATGCGAATGCCATTAGATTTTACAAAAGGCTTGACCTCTTCTAAAGGCAAAACCGGTACAGCTCCGGAACGGTTGATCTTAGCCGGATCAATATCAAAACCGGCGACGATTTTTATACCTTCCTTCTCAAATCCCCGATAGCGCATAAGCGCGCTTCCGATATGTCCGGCGCCGACAACAATGACCTTCTGCAGCTGGTCTTTACCAAGTATGCTGTTTAATTTCTCAAGCAATGAATCAATCTGGTAACCTCCTTTTTTATTTCCGGAGATACCAAAAATCGAGAAATCTTTTCTTACCTGGGAAGCGGTACCCCCAACGGCGTCTGCCAGATTATCTGAGAAAACTTTCACAAAACCCAAAGCTTGTAATCTATAGAGAGCGTTTTTATATCGGGAAAGCCGAATGATGCAGTTTTTATTCATAATCATATTGTTCTATTTTTCACAATAACAATCAAATATAACATTTCTGGCTTATTTGTCAAGGATATTCTGAGATTATTTTTTATGGGCAACCCTTTAAGAAAATCCTTGCTATTATATGGTAAATAATATATAATCCCCCCTTATTGAAAATACTGCCAGAGTAATATCTAAATACGGCTAAGAAAGAGTTGTAAAATGAAGAAATTATTAGCTATCACCGCTACAGCATTATCTATCGCCTTCGGAGGCCCAAGTATTGGGCTCTCCTCACATCAGGCAATAGTTGCAGCTATCTTTTGCGTCTCCATTATGGGGGTATTGCTTTACTGGGAACTACGCCTTAGTTTCGTTTTTTTAGGCGCCGGGGTCATGCTGCTTACACGCTCAATAGACCTGGAGAATCTTATAAAGTTTGCCTCTTTAGACGTAATCCTGTTTTTAATCGGCACGATGATTTTAGTCGGCATGCTAAATGACGCTGGTTTTTTCTATTGGATTATCACCCGCCTTATAAGGATCAAGAATATTACCGGAGAAAAGCTTTTTATATTAATTATGCTTCTTTCGGGATTATTATCGGGCCTGATGGGAGAAGTTGCCTCAATCATTATTATGTCAAAGATAATCCTTGATATATGCCACCTGATAGACATTGACCCTGTCCCCTTAATCATGGCCTCTGTCCTTGCCACTAACATAGGCTCTTCAGGGACATTGCTTGGTAACCCTGTGGGCATCTTGATCGCTGCGCGCGCGCATCTTAGCTTTGAAGATTTTATGAAGAATGCCTTTCCCACTACTGTCATAGTTCTTTTCGTCACCCTGATAATTCTTTCATTATGGTATAGAAAAACTATAAAAAAGATGACCGAGAAGCTTAAACCGCTAAAGGAAAACTACCTCTTCATGTCGTTAATCACAATATCTACAGATATTAAAACCAAGATAAGTATAGGAATATTTGTGCTTATGCTTACAAGCATCTTCTTCCATCATAGGATAGAAGTTATTTTCGGGCTTGAAGAGAATAGTATTCTTATGATTACCCCGATAGTATTTGCCGGAATTGCCCTGCTTTACCGCCGCGACAGAATGCGCCATTACGTTGAACGGGAAGTAGAGTGGACATCGGTATTGTTCTTCTTATTCCTTTTTGCCCTGGCAGGAGTTATAAAATACAGCGGGATTTCGGATGTAATTGCACGCGGCCTCATAGGAAAATTCAGCCATCCGGCAAACCTGTTATCAGCCGTGCTCATCTATTCAAGCGGGTTTCTTTCTGCCATACTTGACAACACAGTTGTGGTAGCCACATATATTCCCATTGTGCAAAGCTTAGGCAGCCTAGATATCAATATAAATCCTCTTTGGTGGGCGGTATTGTTCGGAGCCTGCTACGGCGGCAATGTTACGATTATCGGCTCTACCGCTAATATTATTGCTATGGATATCCTGGAAAAGAGCCGCGGGGTTAAAATAGGATTTTATCCGTGGCTTAAGGTTGGCTTAGTTGTAGGTATAGCTACAACCACAGTAGCATATATTTCAATCGTCTTCTTGGTACATTAAGTACCCCTGCCTACTCTGTTTTAGTAGCGATATTCAGATTCTTTATATTCAACTCATTAAAGATATCCAGAAGACCGACTATATCTTTAAACCTAACCATCTTATCGGAATATAAAATTACCTCTAAGGCCGGGTCATCCTGATGCAGCTTAGCGATTTCCACCTTAAGTGCTTTCCTTGAAATCAGTTTATTATCAAGGTAAATCATACCTTCATTGGTTGCCATAACGCTAATCTGCCTGGCCTCTTTCATGGGCTTGCCGGTTGAAGAACTGGGCAGGTTAACCTGGATGTTTGACTGCATAACCAAAGGCGTAGTAACCATAAATATAGCCATGAGCACCAGAATTATATCCGTAAAAGGAGCAGTATTTATTTCGGTAAATGGTTTTTGCCTTCTGGTAGTGTGGATCATTTCTTTATCGCGCTAATCAAATCCATGGTTTCAGAGGCGGCTAACTCCATATCCTTGACAAACTCATCAATCTTTTTCATGCAGTAGTTATAAGTAGCCACCGCGGGGATGGCGATAGTAAGACCCGCCGCTGTAGTAGATAATGCTTCTGATATGCCTCCGATAATTACGCTTATTCCGCTTGAGCCGCTAATTGATACATCATGAAAGGCCTTAAGTATGCCTGTTATTGTCCCTAAAAGCCCGATGTAAACCGCGGTTGAGGCAATGGTACCGATTACGGAGGTAAAACGCTCGAGGATAACTGTCTCAATAATAATCTGGCGCTCCATATTGTTGGAAATTTCTTTTTCGCTGCAATCAAAGAAACTCAAACCCGCATAGACTACCTGGGCAAAAGGGGCATTACTGTCTTTGCATATTCTCATTGCCGGATTTACCCCGCTTTTCTTTAGTTCATGGCGGACCTTCAGCATAAGGTCTTTACGCTTTAACCTTGATTTAGAGCGGTAAAAAATAACCCTTTCCAGGATAATAGCAACAGATACCACCGACATTAGCAAAAGCACAACCATGGTAACGCCGCCGATCTTAATCAAATGCCACAACATATTCATTATAATTCCTCCGGATTATTAAAAAGTTTTCCCTCTTACCCGTTTAAAATAATTTAGCGGGTGGCTTGGACTGAATTCGAGCCGCGGCGTGCGGCGAGAAACAGTCCAAGGTCAACACTCGGCACTATCGGACGTGCCGGTGTGCCGCCTTCTGCGGCAGGACCGATAAGCATTATTTTATAAACAACATCTCCCTGTACTTGGGCAGGTCCCAGGTGTCATCGGGGACTACGCACTCAAGCTGGTCTACATGCCTGCGGATATGCTCCATTAAAGGCCTTAATTCAACAAAATAAATCTTTGCGCGCTTCTCATCGCTTAATTTCCTGGCCCTCTCAAGAAGCCTTACCATCTCAACAACATTCTTACGCACATAATAAATCTTCAAAATCACTTCGTTTAAATGCTCTTTCTTGTCCTTTAACGCGGCGGCATCCGTCCTTAAGCTGGCGGTTTTCTGCAACCTTGCTATTTTATCTAAAGTAGAGGCCAGTAATTTCTCATATTTATAACCCGCAGGGACTACTGAGGCATTGACCATTTCATTTAAGGTATTGGCCTCAATCTCCAGGGTAAGATTATACATATGCACCCAGATGTGGTAGCGGGCGATCA